>ENA-OQVM01000976-OQVM01000976.1-marine-metagenome-genome-assembly--contig:-NODE-976-length-40621-cov-15.465692_pt1 | contig 40621 bp, 42 predicted proteins | sample MGYA00237776_ERZ505498 | MGnify/ENA primary metagenome ERZ505498 (study PRJEB26159, sample SAMN06265151) | marine metagenome | isolation source: Helgoland LTER site | place: Germany:Helgoland, sampling...
ATGGGGATTTTAAAGGACCATATCTCAATTATTTCATTTCTAAAGCCAGGGATTATTAAAATCTTTTCTAAATCAGGAGAGGATAATTACTATGTTGAGGATGGAATTGTTGAATTTAAGAATAATAATTTATCAGTTCTAACAAGTTCAATTTTTAATATCAAAGATATTGATAAAAATAAAATTAGTGAACTACTTACTCAAGCAGAAGAAAATTCAAAAAATAGTGACATTACGGATCAAAATAAATACTTAGTTGATCAAAAAATTGAAGTTTTAAAAACTATAAATTAATAATTTTTCTTACTTGGTCTTGGATATTTTTGTAAACATGCATTTTAAAATCTACAACTAAGTCAGTTATTTTTTCAAGCTCAATCCATTTCCACTCAGAAAATTCAGGTTGTGCAGTTTTAATATTTATTTGATTATCTTGACCTAAAAATCTCATTACGAACCATTTTTGTTCTTGGCCTCTATATTTTCCTTTCCAGATAATTCCAAGTAAGTTTTTTGGTAATTCATAAGAGATTAATCCATCACACTCTTTAATTAGTTCAACATTTTTTATACTAGTTTCTTCTTCTAATTCTCTATAAGCAGCATCCAAATAATCTTCACCCTTGTTAACTCCACCCTGAGGCATTTGCCAAAAATTTTTTTGATTATCTATTCTTTTTGCAACAAAAACTTTATTTTCTTTGTTTAATACAACAATGCCAACTCCACTTCGTAAAGGGAGGTCTAAATTAGCGCTTGTCATTTATCCGTTAAGTAGTTTTATAGCAAAATTTAACTGGTTATCAGTTTCTGAATTGATCTTAAAATCATCAGAACCTTCTACAACTTCTATATCAGGAGTTACTCCAACTTCTGAAATAGATTTTCCAGATGGAAGATAATATTTTGCAATTGTTAATCTTATGGCGCCTCTGTTCTTAAGAGGTATTATTGATTGCACCGATCCTTTCCCGTAACTATTTTCACCTACAATAATTGCTCTTTTATGATCTTTTAATGCACCAGCTACTATTTCAGCCGCAGAAGCCGATCCATAATTAATGAGAACTAATACAGTTTTTCCATCAGTTAAATCACCTTTTTTTGCAAACCATTTTCGATTTTCAGATGGCTGTCTACTTTTCGTTGATACAATTTCACCATTATCTAAAAAAAAATCAGATATTTTAATTGCCTGAGAAAGTAATCCACCTGGGTTATTTCTTAGATCTAGAATATATCCCTTAAGCTTTTTATTATTATTTAGTTTTTCAATTTTTTCTTTCACTTGTGAGCTACTATTTTCATTGAAAGAAGTTAATCTTATATAACCTATGTTATTTTCTAAAAGTTCAAATTTTACAGATTGAACTTCAATTATTTCTCTTGTGATATTAAAAATTAATGCTTTTTTTTCACCTCTTCTTCTAACTGTTATTTCTATACTTGAACCAACAGGTCCACGCATTAACTCAACAGCTTCTGTTAAAGACTTTCCTTGAACTTGAGTATCGTTAATTTTAACAATATAGTCACCAGCTTTTAAGCCAGCTTTTGAAGCAGGAGTATTATCTATTGGCGATATTACTTTAACAACACCTGCCTCCATACCTACTTCAATACCTAAACCACCGAATTCTCCGCTTGTTTCAGTTTGCATACTCTCAAAGCTTTCAGGCGTCATATATGCGGAGTAAGGGTCTAAAGATTGTAATAAACCGTTTATGGCAGCATCCATACTTTGTGACTGATCAATTTCATCAACGTATTCATCATTTATTTTTTCAAGAACTTCACCAAATAAATCAATTTTTTTATAAATTTCAGAGTTATCAGAAAAACTTTTTTGAAAAATAAATAAGAAAACTAAAACAAAAAAAGGAATCTTTTTGATTAGGCTCATATCATCACTTTTTCTTTAGGAATTACTTCAGACCAAATTTTTTCAAGTTCATAAAATTTTCTTTTATCAGGATGGAATATATGGACAATTAAATCAATACCATCAACCAATTTCCAATCTCCACTTTCTTTTCCTTCAATTTTAGAATTTTTAACTCCATTAGATCTTAATTTTTCCAGTACCATTTCTGATAAAGCTTGAATGTGTCTAGATGAAGTACCACTTGCTATGATTAAGTAGTCGGCCATTGAACTTTTATTTTTAAGATCTATTGAAACAATATCTAAGGCTTTATTGGAATCTAGTGTTTCTAAAATTAAGTTTTTTAAATCTGAGTTTTTTTCCATTAATATATTTAACCTTATCAAACTTTTCTTAATTGAGAAGATGAAATATTAACCTTCTTAAATTTAATAAATGATAATCTTTTTTTATTCACACCATTATAGGTGACTGACTTTAAAGATTTAGCCTTGTATCCTTGTCGATCAAACACTAGGAGATTGCATTTTTTCACAATAGATTTCCACTTGTGCCATTTATGAAAGTTAATAAGGTTGTCAGCACCCATAATAAAATATAGCTCATATTTTTTATCTTTTTTCAGATAGTTGATAAGGTCAATAGTTCTATTAGAGGATATCTTTTCTTCATAAAATCTTATTTTTATGAAATCATTTTTTGCAATTAGTTTTTTTGCAAATTGGATTCTATTTTTTAAATTTGATTTACTAATATCTTTGAATGGATTTTGTTTAGTAATCGCCCAGATGACATTTTTTAGATTAAGTAATTTTTTTGCCTGTTTTGAAATTTCTAAGTGCCCTTTGTGAGCAGGATCAAATGTACCTCCTAATATTCCAACTTTTATTTTTTTGTTATTTTCTAATTTTACCATTACTAACTATTTCGTATTTATATGAAACAAGCTGCCCAAGCCCAACGGGACCTCTTGGAGGTAAGGTGTTTGTAGAAATACCAACCTCACCACCAAAACCAAACTCACCACCGTCAGCGAATTGTGTAGAAGTGTTATGCATAGCTATAGAACTTTTAATATTTTTTAAAAATTGATTGGCTGTTTTTTTATTTTTTGTAACAATAGAGTCAGTGTGCATAGTTCCATATTTATTAATATGTTTTATTGCTTCTTTATAATTTTTAACAGTTTTTACTGAAACAATTGCTGATAAATACTCTGTAGACCAATCCTTATCTTTTGCAGGATATATTTTTCCTTTGTAATTTTTTCTTATAAGGTGATCTCCAAAAATTTTGCAGTTGTTTTCTTCTAATTTTTTTAAAATTGGATTACAAAATTTTTTAATTATTTTTTGGTGCATCAAAATTGTTTCCGTAGCACCACAAATACTAGTATTCCTTAACTTTGCATTATAAACAATGTCTATTGCCATTTTAAGATCAGCATCTTTATCTATGTAAGTATGACAAAGACCCTCTAAATGTCCAATGATAGGTACGGTTGAGGACGCTTGTACTCTTTTAACCAAACTTTTTCCTCCACGTGGAATAATCACATCTATATAATCTTTCATTTTTGAAAGCATGTAATCAACTATTTTCCTATCTTTGGAGTTTATAAATTGGATAAAATTTTGATCTACTTTATTTTCTTTTAGTGATTTTCGAAATAAGTTTGCTAAAATTTTGTTAGTATTTATAGCTTCTGAGCCACCTTTTAATATTACTGCATTCCCAGATTTAAAACATAAACTTGCAACATCAGATGTAACATTAGGTCTGCTTTCATAAATTATACCCAATACACCTATAGGCACAGACACTCTACTTATTGTTAAGCCGTTTGGTCTACGCCATTTTTCTAATATATAATCAACTGGATCTTTAATTTTTACAATTTTTTCAATAGATTTTTTTATACCAACTAATTTTTTATGATCAATTGTAAGCCTATCTATTAAATTATTCTTTAAGCCTTTTTTTTTAGCAAATTTGATATCTTTTTGGTTAGCACTGATTATAGAGTTTTTTTCTTTATCAAGTAATAAAGCATATCTCTTTAAAATTTTATTTTTAGTTCGTGTATCAATTTTATTGAGGATGGCCTTTCTAGCATTTTGGCCAATTGAATTCATAATCTTGTTCATTCTATATTTCCACTATATCATCTTTATGTATAACTTCTGATTTTGCAACATATCCTAATATTTTTTCTATTTCTCTTGAGTGATAACCTTTAATTCGTTCTATTTCATCAGACGAGAATGAACTAAGTCCTCTAGCACACTCATTGTTATTTTTGTCTAAAACTTTTATATGATCACCTTTTTTAAAATTACCAGTTACTTTCTTTACGCCAGCGGCTAATAAACTTTTACCATTTGTGAGTGCTTGTCTTGCACCATCATCAATAATAAGAGCTCCTTTTGGGGAGACAGAACTAATGATCCATTTTTTTCTAGCATCTAATTTTGAAACTTTAGGTAGAAACCACGTACAATTATTTTCCTCAATTATTTTTTTTATAGGTCTATTTAATAAACCATTTGCGATTACCATTTTACAACCTGACAATTGACAAATTTTAGCAGCATCAATTTTTGTTTTCATTCCACCTGTACCAAGATCACCAATACTTTTAGTGGCTATTCTTTCAATATTCTTATCAATATTTTTTATTTCTTTAATAAGTTCGGCATTTTTAAAAATTTTTGGATTTTGAGTGTAAAGACCATTAACATCTGAAAGCAATATAAGTGTGTCTGCTCTAGATATTTGAGCAACCCTTGATGCCAACCTATCATTGTCACCATATTTTATTTCAGTTGTTGCCGTTGTATCATTTTCATTTACAATTGGTATGAAGCCTAACTCAAATAAATTATCAAAAGTTCTTTTTGCGTTTAAAGCCCTTCTTCTTTGTTCAGTATCCTCTAGTGTTAAAAGAATCTGAGAAATATTAATTTTTAACTTTGAGAAAGTTCCTGAAAATAAATTCATCAACTCTATTTGACCAATTGATGCAACAGCCTGGCTTTTATCAATTTTAAGATTTTTTTTATTTATGTTGAGTTTTTTGCAACCCATGGCAATTGCACCAGAGCTTACAATAATTACTTTTCTATTTTTTTTTATTAGTTCTTTAATATCTTTGGCAAATTCAGATAACCATTTATTTCTTATTTTTTTATTATCATCTATCAGTAAAGATGAGCCTATCTTAACTACAATAATTTTTGAATTTTCAAGATACATATGAAAGTAATTTAGCTTTTATTTGAGATATTGATTCTTTATCTAGTGTTGAAAGTATAACAACTTCTGAGTTTTTATTTTTAGAAAATTCTTTTAAAATTTGACTTACTTCTTCTTTTTCTAGTAAGTCAGTTTTATTTAATACAATTAATTCCTTTTTATTTAGTAAATCTTTACTATAGCTACCAAGTTCAGTTCGAACTTGTTTGTAGGTATTTTCAAGATCCTGGTTAGTAATATCTAATAAGTGCATTAAAGTTTTACACCTTTCTATATGTTTTAAAAATTGAATACCTAATCCCACTCCTTCATGTGCACCCTCAACTAAACCTGGAATATCAGCTAATGTAATTTCTTTATCATCATAACTCGCAACTCCTAAATTTGGGTTTAATGTCGTAAATTTATAGTTAGCTATTTTTGGCATTGCATTTGTGATGGCAGCTAATAAACTTGATTTACCTGCATTAGGCAATCCCACTATCCCAACATCTGCAATAGTTTTTAATTGTAACCAAATTATATATTCTTCTCCTATTGCACCCTTAGTGAATTTTTTTGGTGCTCTATTAGTAGAACTTTTAAATCTTGTATTTCCAAGTCCACCCTTGCCACCATTAGCAACAACAAATTCTTCACCTTCTTTTTTAAAGTCAAAAATTAAAGTTTTATTATCTTCCTCAAAAACTTGTGTTCCTATTGGTACTTTTAAAAATAAATCATCACCGCCACGACCTGTACGGTTTTGTCCTGATCCATTTTCTCCACGTTCAGCTTTATGATGTTGTTGGAATCTGTAATCAATAAGTGTGTTTAAATTTCTTTCAGATCTTAAAATTATGGAGCCACCTTTGCCACCATCACCACCATCAGGTCCGCCGTATTCAATAAATTTTTCACGTCGAAAACTTGGAGAGCCATGTCCTCCATTGCCTGCTTTTACATAAATTTTAACTTGATCAAGAAACTTCATAATACAACTCTCTGTTTTTAGTTGTACTACTAATTGGGTTTTACTGAAACGAATGTTCTGTCTGATTTACCTTTTTTAAAAACAACTTTACCTTCAACAACAGAAAAAATAGAATGATCTTTACCCATACCTACATTTTCGCCAGGAAAAATTTTTGTTCCTCTTTGTCTTACTATTATGTTTCCAGGAATTACTACTTCACCACCGTATTTTTTAACGCCCAGTCTTCTACCAGCACTGTCTCGTCCGTTTCTTGATGATCCACCTGCTTTTTTTGTTGCCATAATTTACCTAATTTATTTACTTGCTACTTCTGCTTCTACTTTTTCAACTTTTTTAGTTGGTTTTATCATTTTTCCTGCTTCAGATAAAACTTTACCATCTTTTGAAAAAATTTTGCTAATTCTAATTAATGAAAACTGTTGTCTATGTCCATTTTTTCTTCTTGAATTTTGTCTTCTTCTTTTCTTAAAGATTAAAACAGTTCTATTTTTACCATTTTCAACAAGGTCAGCCTCAACTTTTGCTCCTTCTACTACAGGAGAACCAACTTCAATAGTTTTATCATCACCGTAAGCTAAGATTTCTTTAAATTCAATTTTAGTCTCGGGCTTTGAGTCCTCTAATCTTTCGATTTTAAGTATCTCACCAGCTTTAACTTTGTACTGTTTTCCACCTGTTTGTATTATAGCGTATGACATTGTTTTATCTTTTTTTATAATGAGCAATATAGTCTCGCGCAAATCATAGTCAAGCGTGAATAAGTTAGAAATTGTCCTTTAAATCTCTCAATTTTGAGAACGTTTCAACTTTATTAGATCTAAGAAAAATATTACAATCTAGCTCTTCTCTAATTGTAGATGGAATAGTGGGTAAATTATTTTCTAATTTTTTATCTATAATTTTTATTTTATTTTTAAGATTTTCATTATTTTTGTCATGAGTTATACAAAATTTAGCATTTTGTTTAGTATACTCATGTCCACAGTAAATTTTAGTTTTTAATGGAAGTGCTTTAATTTTCATTAAAGAATTAAACATTTGTTCATAACTTCCTTCAAAAATTTTTCCACACCCTAAAGAAAAAAGAGTGTCTCCAGTAAAAGCAGCCTCCTCATTGAAAAAATAAAAACATATGTGTCCAAGAGTATGACCTGGTATATGAATTATTTTGGCCTCAAAACTTTCCTGCTTCCATATTTCTTGATCATCAACAAGAGTATCTATTTCTGGAATTCTATCTTTATCCCCCCTGTATCCAATAACACGAGCATTATATTTTTTTTTTAACTCTTGATTGCCACCCACATGATCATAATGATGGTGAGTATTGAGTATATATTTTAAATTAATATTTTTTTTCTCTAAGTATTTAATTATAGGTTTTGCTTCACTGGGATCAATAGCACAAGCTATGTTATTTTTTTCATCAATAACAAGATAAGAATAATTATCATGTAAACAGGGTATTATTTGAATTTTCATTTATCTTTCAATTAAAAAAATACCCAATTCTGCTGATAAGTTTTTTATATTTAGATTTAATTTATTTATAGTTGATATTTTTTCATTTTTTAAAGCTATTGATTGATCTAGTTTTATATTTCGATTTTCACAAAAATTATAAAAATCTTTCAATGTGCACATATGTAAATTAGGAGTATTATACCATTCGTCAGGTAGGTTTTTTGTTATTGGCATTGTTCCTTTAAGCAATAAGTGAAGTCTGACTTTCCAAAAACCAAAATTAGGTATAGTAACTACAGCTTTTTTCCCAACACGTAATAATTCTTTTATAACAATTTCAGGAGTGAGAAATGCCTGTAATGTTTGACTTAAAATAACAAAATCAAAAGAACCATCTGGAAATTGCAAGAGATCTTTCTCTGCGTCCCCCTCTATAACTGTTAATCCTTTTGATAAACATTTTTGAACATTATTTTTTGAAATTTCTATTCCTCTAATATCTATTTTCCTACTGTTTTTCAGATATTCCATTAGCGTACCATCGCCACATCCCACATCCAGAACTCTAGTATTCTTATTAATTAGATTTGATATTATTTTAAACTCTTGTTTCATATTTAGCTCTTAGAATATGCTGTTTTAATATAATCACCTAAGGTATTTAAAAATTTAGGGACTTTTAATAAAAATGAATCGTGACCTTTATCAGACTCAATCTCAACAAATCCAACGTCAGCACCTATAGCATTCAATGCAATAACAATTTCTTTATTTTCAGAAGTGGGATAAAGCCAATCGGAAGTGAAGGATATAACAAGAAATTTTGTTTTAGTATTTTCAAATGCTTTAGATAAATTTCCATTATGCTCTTTGATAAGATCAAAATAGTCCATTGCTCTTGTTATATATAGATAGCTATTTGCATCAAATCTATCAACGAATACAGATCCTTGGTATCTTAAATAACTTTCAATTTGAAAATCAGCATCAAAACCAAATTTTAAATCATCTCTTTCTTGAAGCTTTCTTCCAAATTTTTCCTGAAGCCCATTTTTTGATAGATAGGTAATATGTGCAGCCATTCGAGCTACTGACAATCCTTTATCAGGACTTTTATCTTTATTAGAATAGTCTCCATTGTCCCAGTTAGAGTCTGCCATAATTGATTGTCTGCCAAGTTCATTGAAAGCTATGTTTTGTGCTGAATGACTTGCAGTGCAAGCAATTGGTATTGCTACTTTTGCTTTTTCAGGAAAATTACTAACGAACTGTAGTGTCTGCATTCCCCCCATAGATCCACCAATAACAGCAAATAATTTTTCAATATTAAAGAAATTTAACAAGTTAAATTGTGCATTAACCATGTCGTTAATAGTTATAACAGGAAAGCTAGTTCCATATTTTTTATTTGTTTCGGAATTAATTTCATTAGGACCAATTGAGCCCATGCAGCCACCAATAACATTTGCACAAATTACAAAAAATTGATTCGTATCAATAGCTTTACCAGGGCCAACAGCATACGACCACCAACCTTCTTTTTTTGTAATTGGATTAATTCCTGTTACAAATTGATCACCTGTCAATGCGTGAAACACAAGTATAGCATTATCCTTTTTTTCATTTAAGGAACCATAGGTTTCATAGGCCAAAGAATAATTATTTATAGTTTGACCACAGTCCAATTTTAATGGTTTATCAATTATAAGTTTTTTTATACCTAAATCTTTAATCATAAATATTAGCTAAATTTGAATTGGGAGACAAAAAAACTTATTTAGCGGTTTTTTTAAGCGCTCGCAATTCAGTTAAATCAGCGCATATTTTTTGTACTAGATAGTATTTCTTATGTCAATTTTTTTTAAAAATGACTTATTCTATATGAAAAGTTAGTATTTTATTTATAAAGTGAATAAAATTATAAAATGACAATTCCAAAATTTAAAATATTTAAAATAGAAGCTTATAAGCCTGGTAGGTCAAATATAAGTAAAATTTCAAACCCAATAAAACTATCAGCAAATGAGTCTGCACTCGGGGTAAGCCCAAGAGTATCAAAAATATTGAAAGATAAAAGCTTGTTAATTTCGAAGTACCCAGATGGTAAAGCTACAAATTTAAGAAAGGAGATTGCAAAAAAATATAAGTGCAATTTAGATCAAATAATATGTGGTGCAGGCTCAGATGAAATCATTCAAATGATTTGTCAATTATATCTGAAACCGTTGGATGAGGTGATTGTTCCACAATATAGTTTTTTAATGTACAGAATTTATGCTCAAATCGTAGGAGCAAAAGTAGTTTTTTCTAAAGAAAAAAATTTTAGAGTTTCGGTTGATGAAATAATTAAAAAAGTAACTAAAAAAACTAAATTAGTATTTATTGCAAACCCAAATAACCCAACTGGAACCTATTTAAGTAAAAGAGAATTAATAGAATTAAGAAAAAAATTAAATAAGAATATTTTGCTAGTTTTAGATGATGCTTATTTCGAATATATGAAAAATAAAGATTATAAACCAAGCTTAGACCTATTTAAGAATACCAACAATGTTGTTGTTATAAGAACATTTTCAAAAATTTACGGATTAGCTTCATTGAGAGTAGGTTGGGGGCATGCAAATAAAAAAATAATTCGTGCAATGAATTTAATAAGACCTCCATTTAATGTTAATCAAATTGCACAGAATGCGGCAATAGAAGCTTTAAAAGATAATAGTTTTATTAATCGATCTGTTAAACACAACATCTTCTATGCAAATAAGATTAAGAAATTTTTAGAAAATTGGAAGATTTTTTCCAATGAAGTTACAGCTAACTTTTTATTACTAAGTTTTGATAAATGTAAATATTCAGCAAACTTTGTTTTTAATAAACTACAATCAAAAGGAATTATATTACGATCGACTGAGGATGGCTATAATATAAAAAATAAATTAAGATTAACTATTGGTTCAAAAGTAAAAAATGAAAAATTTATAAAAGCAATTACAGATATATTTAATTGATTATGAAAAATATTTTAATTATAGGTTGTGGTTTAATTGGCTCATCTGTATTAAGAGCTATTTCACATTATAAAGTTGCTAAGAACATCTTTGTGTATGAAAAATCAAAATCTAATTTATCAAAAATTAAGAAACTAAAATTACCCTGTACTACAACAACTGATTTCAAAAAAATAGTACCAAATATAGATTTGATAATAGTTTGCACACCGCTTAGTGAATATAAAAGAATCATTTTAAAATTGAATAAATATTTACTACCCAAAACAATTATTACAGATATTGGTTCAAGTAAGGAAAAATCTCATAATGTAATTAAAGAAAATTTAAAGAGAGGAATTTCATGGACCTCTAGTCATCCAATAGCAGGTTCAGAAGTTAGTGGTCCAGAACATGGTAAAAAAGATTTATTTTTAAACAAATGGTGTATTCTTATAAAAGAAATTAATACCAATCAAAAACATCTCTCAATACTAAGAAAGTTCTGGACAAAAATTGGATCCAAGGTTTCCGTAATGAATTCAAAAAAACATGATATTGTCTTTTCAATGACCAGTCATTTACCCCACTTAATTGCTTATAATTTAGTAAAGACTGCAACAGACTTTGAAAAAAAACAAAAGTATGAATTAATCAAGTTTAGTGCAGGTGGTCTAAGGGATTTTTCAAGAATTGCTGCCTCAAATGAAATTATGTGGAGAGATATTTTTTTCAATAATCAAAAAAATATATCTAAAGTTATTGATTTATTCATTAAAAATTTAAAGGCTTTTAAGAAAGATATTCAATCCAAAAATAATCAATCTATAATTAAAAAGTTAGTTGATACAAAAAAGGTTAGAAAAAAAATAATTAGATTAAAACAAGATATCAATAAACCTGATTTTGGAAGAAGTTAGATTTTTATAGAGGATAATTTTTTAACCTCAAGACCTGCTGTTCTTTTAATTCGTTCAATTGTTTTATTAATTGGCATGATTATTACTTTTTTTTCAGGACCATAAGCGTGAATTAATTCTTTGTTACTAATGCATACAGCGATATGACCTTTCCAAAAAATAATATTACCCTTACTAAACTTTTGATTTTTAGAGTTTTTTGGTGAATACTTTATTTGATCTTTGGTGTCTCGTGGGTAAAATTTTCTATTATATAAAAAGAATAACTGTACTAAGGCTGAGCAATCTAAACCTTTATAGCTTTTTCCTCCCCAAATATATTTAGTGTTTAAAAAAATTTTAAATATTTTAACAAACCTTTTTTCTATATGAGATATAATTTTTGTATCAGCTAATTTTATCCATTTATTTTTATTATATTCTCCGAAAGATTTTTCTTTTTTTGATATATTAATTTGAGAGGAGAAAGTTAAATAATTTTTAGTTGGACTAAATTTATTTTTTTTATTCTTTTTATAAATTTTTGCTTTAAGTTTAAATATTTTATGAGTTGGTTCAAACTTTTTTATAAATTGAGGATTCCTGATATAACCTTTATAATTATCACATGCTGTTTTTATTTTAAGCCACCCTTTATTTTTTGAGAGAATTATAAATTTTTCTCCAAAAATTATTTGTGAACTTATAGATGATTTTTTTGAAGGCCTTTCATATATGTTAAGTAAAGAATTAGTTAGAAAATGATTATGATTTTTCATTTAATTTAAGTTTACTCTTAATTAACCATAGACAAATTAAAGATGGTATAACCATAAGAGCAGTTAATATAAAAAAGATACCCCAGTCTCCATTTAACCAATCTACTAACGCACCAGAAGAAGAGGCTAGTGTAGTTCTACCAGCGGTACCAATTGAGGCAAGCAATGCATACTGTGTTGCCGTATAGGTTCTGTCCACTAATAAAGAAATAAAAGCAACAAAGGCAACTGTTGCAAATGCTGCAGCTATATCATCAAAAATTACTGCAAAAGCAAAGAGTAACTCTGATTTTTCACTCCAAGCAAGTAATGTAAATAATAGGTTCGTTGATGCCATTAAAATTCCAGCTAAAAACATTGCTTTAAGAACTCCAGACCGAATTACAAAAAGACCACCCAACAATGTAAAGACTACAGTAGTAATCCAACCAAGAGTTTTTGAGTAAATTGCAATGTCTCCTTTTGAAAAACCAATTTCTTTATAAAAAACAATCGACATTCGCCCCAAAAATGCTTCACCAATCTTAAATAAAAATACAAAGCTTAAAATACCAACTGCTATGGAAAATCCATTATTCTTAAAAAAACTTATTATAGGACCAGCCATTGTGCTTCCTATCCAAGAAATAAAGTTACTAATGATATTTTTTGAACCAATTTTATTTTGTATTAATAAATCAATTTCCTTTTGTTTAGATTTTCGTTCTGTTGAAATTGACTCATGTACAAACATTAAACCAATGTTCATTAGAATAATCAACATACCTAGAATTAAAAATGTCATTTGCCAATAATTAGAAATACCAATGTTTTCAAAGAATTGAGCTGTAAATAGTGCAACCACGCCACCTAACTTATAACCGCTCCACCAACCAACAACAGAGACTGCTGCGCCCGCAGCCATTGATTTGTCCTCATTTTTTCCTATCTGCTCTATTCTTAGAGCATCTACAGTTATGTCTTGAGTGGCAGATGCAGTAGCAATAATTAAACCAATAGTAATTAATAGAGTTAGATTTTCTGTTGGGTTTAAAACACTCCACGTGCATAAACAAGCTAGGATTATAATTTGCATTATGACTATCCAAGCTCTTCTATGACCTATTCTTTTTGTAAGGATAGGTATTTGAAATCTATCAATTAAAGGAGCCCACAAATAGTTAAAAGCATATACTGCAAATATTAAACCAGCCCATCCAATTGTTGATCTACTTAATCCATCTTCTTTAAGCCACAGACTTAAACTACTCCCAATTAATACCCACGGAAATCCAGAGATTGCACCTAATAATAATATTCTGAGCATTCTTTTATCGAAATAGATAGAGAATGTTTCTGAGAGTGATTGTTTTTTAATTTCAATCATAATTAATTTCTCCAAAAGGAAGGTAGAAATAATACCAGTATAGCAAAAAGTTCTAATCTACCTAATATCATTCCAAGTGTTAAAATCCATTTAGAAATTTCAGGTAGGCTTGAAAAATTACCATTTGGGCCAATTATTGAGCCTAATCCAGGACCAACATTTGATATTGATGTTGCAGCTCCTGAAATTGAGGTAATAAAATCTAAACCACTTAAAGATAGAAAAGCTGTAATTAAAAAAAATATAACCAAATAAAGAAATATAAAAGAAATAATGGATGCCATAAATTTATCATCAACATTATTTTTGTCATATTTTATTATAAAAACACCCTTAGGATAAATAATTTTTTTTAGTTGATTAACTATGAACAAATATAAAATTTGGATTCTAAAAATTTTAACTCCACATGCTGTAGAACCAGCACATCCACCAATAAACATCAGTGTTAAAAAGAAAATTAGTGGAAAATTACCCCATCCATCAAACTCTCCAGTTACATAACCTGTGCCACTTAAAATCGAAATTACATTAAAAAAGATTACTCTTAAATTTGTTAGAGAAAAATTATTATTTTGAAAAAGTAAGTAAACAAAAAGTATAATAATTGAAAAAATAATTATCTTTAAAAATGATCTAATTTGCACATCAGAAATAAAAATTTTTTTATCACCATTTAAAAACTTTATATAGGCAATAAAAGGTAAGCTACCCAAAATTATAAAAATCATTGATGATATTTCGATTGATAAACTATTAAAATGTCCAATAGACTCATTGTAGTTTGAAAAGCCACCAGTTGCTATTGTTGTCATTGAATGAGTTAAGCTATCAAAAATACTCATTCCAAAAATAGAATAAGTAAAAGCACAAAGAAAAGTTAAGCTTAAATAAACATAAATTAACCTTAGAGAAATTTCTTTTGATTTTGGTAAAATTTTTTCTGATGAGTCATTACTAGAAATTTTAAATAATTGCATTCCTCCAACGTTCATTATTGGCATTAGTGTTATTGCCATTACAATTATACCAATTCCACCAAGCCATTGAAGCATGGCTCTCCACAATAGTATTGATTTAGGAGCTTCATCCAAATTAGATATAATTGTTGATCCGGTGGTTGTGATACCAGACATACTTTCAAAAAATGAGTCTGTTATTGAAAGCTCTAAAGAAGAAAAGATAAAAGGCAAAGAACCAAATATTGCAATACTCAACCAAGAAAGAGCAGTTAATAAAAAAGCTTGTTGTAGATTTAGTTTTTTATCGTGATTAAGGTTAGATAAAAAAAATAAAACACCAAATATGATTGAAATTATAGACCCCCCAATAAATGAGGAGTCAATTTCTGAATAAATAAATTGAGCAAGAATTGGTATCATCATGGAAATTCCAAGAATAATTTGCAAAACACCCAAGGTGAAAAAAACTGTTTTATAATTAGACATTTTGAAAGAACATTATTTTATGGTAAATAAATTTCAACTCTATAAGAATTAATAAAAACACCAAATATAAGATATTTGTTATTAAACAAAGTGATTGAAAAAGATAATTTAGATAAAACCAACGCATGGCCTTTTGTTGAGGCTAAAAAGATGTTGCGTGAAAGAAAATCATTTATAGATAAAAAAGGTAAAATAATTTTACAAACAGGCTATGGTCCAAGTGGACTTCCTCATATTGGTACATTTGGTGAGGTTGCCAGAACATCGATGATGGTTAATGCTTTGAAACAACTTACTGATATTCCAACTGAAATTATAACGTTCTCTGATGATATGGATGGTCTTAGAAAAGTTCCAGAGAATGTTCCTAATCAAGAACTTTTAAACAATAATCTTCATAAACCATTAACACAAGTCCCAGATCCATTTGAAAAATTTGCAAGCTTTGGTGAACACAACAATGAAATGTTACAAGATTTTTTGAATAAGTTTAATTTTGAGTATAATTTTAAAAGCTCCTCTGTGCTTTATAAAAGTGGCTTTTTTAATCCAACTCTTCAAATAATTTTAGAAAACTACCAGGGTATTATGGATATAATTCTTCCAACATTAGGGAAGGAAAGACAAAGAACCTACAGTCCATTTTTACCAATTTGTCCAAATACAGGCAAAGTTTTAGAAATTCCAGTTTTAGAAATTTTAAAAGATAAATCAAAAATTATTTTTGATAATAATGGTGAAAAACTTGAAATTAGTATTTTAGATGGAAATTGTAAATTACAATGGAAAGTTGATTGGGCAATGAGGTGGTATGCTTTAGATATAGACTTTGAAATGTACGGAAAAGATTTGATTGAAAGTGCGATATTGTCATCGAGAATAGTAAAGTTAATTGGAAAAACGAACCCATCTGGTTTTGCCTATGAACTTTTTTTGGATGAAAAAGGTGAAAAAATATCGAAATCAAAAGGTAATGGAATTACAATTGATCAATGGTTGGAGTATGCCTCTCCCGAGAGTCTTTCCTTATACATGTATCAAAATCCTAAAAGAGCCAAAAAACTATATAAAGAAATAGTACCCAAAACAGTAGATGAGTATTTGGAACTCATAGAAAAAGCAAAAAAACAAAATGAACTTCAGTTATTGATGAATCCAGTATGGCATGTACATAATGGAAAAATTCCTAAGGAAGATACGATAATGAGCTTTTCAATGCTTTTAAATCTAGTAGAGACTAGCAATGCAGACTCTAAAGAATTACTTTGGAAATTTGTAAAAAAATATAAGAAGGATATTTCTGAAAAAGATCATCCTATTTTTGATAACTTGATTGGTTATGCTATTAAATATTTTAACGATGTAATCAAAATTCAAAAAAAATATAAAAAAGCAAACGATAGTGAAAAAAAAGCTTTAGAGGCACTTATTAAGACTTTAGATGAGTGTAATGATAAAATGTTACCTGAAGATATTCAGACATTAATTTATTCAACAGGGAAAGATAATGGATATTCAGAAAACTTACGCGATTGGTTTAAACTAATTTATGAAGTTGTTTTTGGAGATGAAAATGGTCCAAGGATGGGTTTTTTTATAAGCTTTTTTGGAGTGAACGAAACTAAAGAATTAATAAAAGAAAAAATAAAATAATGTTTTCAAAATTTAGATCACTAATCTTTAAGTTTGATCCTGAAACAGCTCATAATTTAGCAATTAAGTCTTTAAAATTAAATTTACTACCAAATTTATCTAATCAAGAAAAAGATGACTCATTATTTAAGACTAAATTATTTGGAAAAGAAATTAATAATCCTATAGGAATAGCAGCTGGTTTTGATAAAAATGCTGAAGTTTATAATTCTCTTTTTAAACTTGGCTTTGGCTTTGTAGAAGTAGGAACCGTTACACCACTAGAGCAATATGGAAATCCAAAACCAAGAGTTTTTAGACTAGTAGATGATCAGGCTCTAATAAATAGATTGGGATTTAATAACTTAGGCTCAGAAAATATTAGCAAAAGAATTAAGTCAAATCCAAATAAAGGTTTACTGGGTGTTAATATTGGTCCAAACAAAGATAGTGAAGATCGACTAAATGATTATTTAATTGGACTTAGGGTTTTTCATAATATTGCTGATTACATCACTATCAATATATCTTCACCTAATACAGAAAACTTAAGAAATTTTCATGATAAGTCTAAATTTGACGAACTAATGGACTCGATAGAAAAAGAAAAAATTAGACTAAAATCCAAAATACCAATTATAGTAAAAATTTCTCCAGATATTTTAGAAGAACAAATTGAAATAATTTGTAAAACTTTAATACAATATAAAGTTAGTGCAATAATTGTTTCTAATACAAGTGCTAAAAATAGAGATAAATTAAAAGATATTCTAAAACATCAAAAAGGTGGCCTATCAGGAAAACCTCTGGAAGAAGAAGCGAATAAATTAATAAGTAAATTCTATAAAATATTAAATGGAAAAATTGAGATTATAGGAGTTGGAGGTGTAGACTCAGGAGAGAGTGCTTATAAAAAATTTCAGTCAGGAGCAAGTTATGTACAACTATATACTGGAATGGTTTTTCAGGGACCAAACATAGTAGGAAAGATTAAAAAAGAGCTTAAAGAAATATTAATTGCTGGTGGTGTTAAGAATTTTAAAGAAATAGTGGGAAAGAAGCTGGCTAATTAAGCCTAATAAACTTGACGAGTTCTTTAACACATCCTATATAGTCACTAAATATTATGTCTAAAAAATGTGAATTAACTGGTAAAATTCCAATGAAAGGTCACAATGTTAGTCACGCTAACAATAAGACCAAAAGAAGATTTTTACCAAATTTAAAAAAAGCTAAATTTACAAGTGAACTTTTAAAGAGAAGTTTAACTTTAACAGTAAGTAATGCTGGAGTTAGATCCGTCGATAAAAAAGGTACATTTGATCAATTTTTAAAAAGTGCAAAAAATAAAAATATTTCACCTAGACTAAAAAAACTAAAAAAGAGTATTCTAATTAAATCTCCATTTATTAAAAAAGCACCAAAAGCATCTCCCAGTAAATCAGCTTAATGAACAAATACTTTTTACTACTTTCATTAATAATGGGAGTTGTAGTACTAGCATCCAATTATCTTGTTCAATTTCCAATAAATTATTATGGACTAGGTGAAATACTTACTTATGGAGCCTTTAGTTATCCAATTGCTTTTTTAATTACTGATTTAGCCAATAGGTCTTACGGTAAGCTTATTGCTAGAAAAATTGTTTATATAGGTTTTGTTATTGGAATAATTTTTACCTTATTTTTTTCAACAAACTTTGAAGATTTAATTTCAATTAGAATAGCCATTGGCTCTGGAGTAGCATTTTTAGTCGCACAGTTAATTGATGTTCAAATCTTTGATCAATTAAGAAAAAAAAAATGGTTTGTTGCTCCACTTACCTCATCATTGATTGGCTCAACTATTGATACTTTTTTATTTTTTTCAATATCCTTTTATGCAACTGGAATTCCTTGGATTACTTTATCATTAGGAGACTTATCTGTAAAAATACTTGTGGCACTTATAATGCTAATTCCATTTAGGCTATTATTAGGAACTGTTAAAGAGTCTAAAGCTTAATACAAAAATTTATAAGATAAAATTTTATAAGCTAATTTAGCTACTAGAAAATTGTAGGAATTAAACCCTTTAATAGGTGACAATTCATTTATATCTGCACCCACAATATTTGAGTTTTTAGCTGCTATTCTTATAATATTTAAAGTTTCATCCCACAGTAAGCCACCTGGTTCTGGTGTGCCAGTTGCAGGCATTATACTGGAATCTAATCCATCAACATCAAAAGTTAAATATACAGTTTTATTTTTTATTAATTTTTTGAATTTTTTTAAGTCCCACTTAGCCTTATCTTTTGCCCAAAAGATATCTATTCTAGATGAATTTTTTTTTAAAAAAGGTATTTCACTCTCTGAGATATTTCTAATTCCAAATGAGATTAGTGATACATTTTTATAATCCAAACATCTTCTGATAGCTGATGCATGAGAAAATTTTTCACCATTATAGCTTTCTCTCAAATCTGCATGTGCATCAAAATGTAATAAGCAAATATCTTTATGTTTTTTCACAAATGGAGCAATACAGCCAGGTGTAATAGAATGTTCACCCCCAAATGTTATTGGAAAAAGTTTTTTATCTAATATTTCTTGATTTATATTAGACATCTTTTTTAGGGCTTTCTTTATATCTTTATCAATCTTAAATGGCTTTAGAGTTTTAATTCCAATTTTTTTGTAAGGTTCACAGTGTAATTCTTCATCGTATAATTCAACCTGATGAGAAGCTTTAATAATTTCTTTTGGTCCATTTCTAGTACCCCCACCATAACTTACAGTTTTTTCTAAACCAAATGGAATAACGACAACCTTTTCTTTAAAATTGGTATTGTTATCAATCCCAAGAAATCCATTTTTATTAGATAGATATTTCAATTTTATTTAAATATTTTTGAGAAATTTTTTCTCGTTCTGTTTTTCCAATCACCCTTATGATAAGCATCGCTTACAATTAAAGGTAAAACACTAGTAGCTTCCGCAAAGACCATTTGTTCTTTTGTAATATCTACTTTACCCCAAGAGCTTGCTTCTTTTAATGTTGAGCTGCTACAAGCTCCATCTCTAGAGTCTGCTACTGTAATTTGAACCGCATATTTATGCATTTCCACTTCTTTGCCAAGTAGTTCAGCACATATTACTGTATCTTGGATAAAGTTTTTAGGAACTCCTCCACCAATCATAAATAAACCAGACCCTTTTGATTGAATTTTAATTTCTGTTAATTCACGAAACTCTCTAATTGAGTCTATAGTCATATGATTTTTTGGATTATTTTCTTGATGAATAACTAATCCAAATCCAGCACTTGAATCTGTAAAAGCTGGACAAAATATTGGAACGTTATTGTCATAAGCTGTTTCAATTAAAGAATTTTTTTTTACTGAGTTTTTTTTTAGGTATTTACCCATTGCATAAATAAACTCTCTAGAAGTATAACTTCTTGGCTCTAATCCATCTGCAATTTCACATATTCTTTTGTCACATTCTTGTAATTCATCTTCATCAATATAAGTGTCATATATTCTATCAATGTAGTTTTTTCTCAATTCCGTATCATCTTGAAATTGTGATCCTTGATAATGCTTAAAACCTAAGGCTTCAAAAAAATCCATATCAACAATTGAGGCACCAGTCGCAATGATTGCATCAACCATATTGTATTTGACTAAATCTTTATAAATATTCATACAGCCAGCAGCAGATGTTGAGCCAGCTAAAGTTAAAAAAATAGTACAGTCTTTGTCTTGTATCATTTCATTAAAAATACCAGCTGCATTTGCTGTTTCTCTAGAAACAAAAGACATTTTTTCCATTGATGAGATAATTTTTCTTGCATCAAAAGATGTGATATCAATATGTTCTACAGGGTTTTTTAGAAAATCTTTTTTACTATTATGAGTTAAGTTTTTGTTATCTGACATTAGGCAACTAATATAGCCTTATTGCTATTTTTACCATACATTGTCATTATTGGCTCATCTTCTACTTCATAAATTTCGTTAGAATAAAAACCATTAAATTGAGTTCTAAAAGTAAGGCCATAAGCGCCAAGTTGACCCAATTCTATATAATCATTTTCTTTAATATTATTTGGTAATAGAAATGGTCCTTTCATATAATCCATACTGTCACAAGTAGGACCATAAAAATCAAAAGCAGTTAATTTTTTTGAAATTATTTTTCCTGTTTTAATTATACGAGAAGGGTAAACTATATTTGGTGTACCAGCATCGAAAAGAGTTCCATATGTGCCATCATTTATATAAAGCTTTTGTTTTTTTCTAAGATTTATTCTTACAATTGTAGAGCCACTTTCAGCAACTATTGCTCTACCAGGCTCACATATTAATTCTGGAAGTTTTTCTAATTTTAAATTTTCTAATCCTTTTTTTATTTCTTCAAAATAATTATCTAAAGATTGAGGAACAAGATCAGGGTAGATTGCAGGAAACCCACCACCAATATTAATATAATCAGGAATAATTTTTGTTTTTTTTATTATATTTCCAACTTCTGAAATTCCTTTTACATAAGAAATAGGATGCATACATTGAGAACCAACATGAAAACTTAAGCCAATTTTTTTTGCATATTGTTTTGTTAATCTTAACAAACCAGAAGCCTCAGAGGCTAAAGCACCAAATTTTTTAGATAAATCTATTTCTGCATGTTCGTTTGAAACTGCAATTCTAAGAAATAATTCAAGATCTAAAGCATGATCTGTTGACTCAATTATTTTAATTAACTCATCTTTTGTATCTAAAGAAAAAGTTTTAATATTATGATTAAAATAAGCATCTCTAATACTTTCTCTACTTTTTACAGTATGCATGTATGAGCATTTAGCATTAGGATCTATTGCTCTTATATCTTTAATTTCTTGAATTGATGCAACATCAAAGTTTTCAATACCACTCTCAACTATTGTTTTTAATACTTCTGGATGTGGATTGGTTTTAACAGCGTATAAAATTTTACCAGGAAATTTATTTCTAAAATATGTAGAGGCTAACTGTATAGATTTTTTTCTAATACAATAAATCGGTTTTTCTGGTTTTAGTTGACTTACAAGCTCATCAACACTTTTAAATTTTTGCACTTTATATGCCTCCAAAAAAAATTTAATAAAAAAAAGTTTTTTAAAAAACTAAAAAACTTTCATATAAATCATGCAATTAAGGTAATAGTTAATTAATGTAAAGCAAATAATAGGTGTTGAAATTTTTAAAATAAACACCATATCTAAGGTATGCCTGAACAAATCAATCTTAAAAAACTAAGTGATTTTGACAATAAATCACTATTAATTGTTGATGATGACAACCCTTTTAGAGATAGACTTGCAAGAGCCATGGAAAAAAAGGGCTTTACAGTTTTACAAGCTGAGAGTGTGCAAAAAGGTATTCAAACTGTTAAAACAAATAAACCAGGATTCGCTGTTGTTGATTTAAGATTGGCTGATGGAAATGGATTGGAAGTTGTTAAAGAAATACAAGTTTCAAATCCCACAAGTAGAATTATTATGTTAACCGGTTATGGAAATATACCTACGGCGGTAGCAGCCATTAAAGAAGGGGCCATTGATTATTTGGCAAAACCTGCAGATGCTGATGATGTTGAAAAAGCATTATTGGCAGATCCAGAAAAGAAAGCTGAACCACCAGAAAATCCGATGTCAGCAGATAGAGTTAAGTGGGAACATATTCATAGAGTTTTTGAATTATGTAACCGAAATGTATCAGAAACTGCTAGAAGACTTAAGATGCACAGAAGAACTCTACAAAGAATATTATCTAAAAGATCTCCTAGATAAATTTTCTTAATTTAATTATTTTTTTTGCTAATAGAGTTAAAAGACAAATCTTAAATAATTCTGCTAATAAAAAAGGTGTTACACCTAAACTAAGTATTGGTTTATCCCATCCAATCAAAGTCCCAAGCCAGATTGTTCCAAATATATAAATTATTGAAACTGAAAATAATAATTTAGTAAAAATTAAAAAAATATTATTTTTCATATCTAGATATCCTGCAAAAAATACTGCAAATAAAAAGCCTATCAAGTATCCCATTGTTGGACCGGTAAAATAAACTAAACCAATACCTTTTTCTGGGGAATTAGAAAAAACAGGTATTCCAATAATTCCTTCTAATAAATAAACACCTACTGTTGCAAGACCAATTTTATACCCAAATGCTAAGCCTATGAAGAGTACAACAAAAGTTTGCATCGTCATTGGCACTGGATAAAAAGGTATTTTTAATTTAGCAGAAATAGTTAGAGCAATAGTTCCTAAAAAAATTAATATAAATGTTTTTGTAACTTTTTGAATTGAGTTTGTTTTTAATAGATCCATAAATAAAATTTACTATTTATTATTATAATAATCTAGTTTTTTATTAGTCTTAAAAATACATCTTCTAAATCACCATCATCAGTTGATATATCAACAATTTTGACGTTGTTTTTCTTTATTAAGTTTATTAATTTTTCCATATTAACTTTGCTCTTTTCGTAAGAGACGCAAACTTCATTGCCTATTTTTGATATTATTTCAAGAGATTCAAGGTCATTTTTTTGAATATTAATTTCTTTATCTGTTTTAAAAGTAACTTTTTTTGTTTGAATTCTATTTAAAAGATTTTTAGTACTATCTAGGGCTACTACATTTCCTTTGTTGAGAATAGCTATTCGATCACACATTTCTTCTGCTTCCTCAAGATAATGTGTTGTTAAAATAATAGTAACGCCAAGTTTGTTAAGCATTCTTACATTTTTCCATAAATTTTGCCTCAATTCGACATCAACTCCAGCGGTAGGCTCATCAAGAAAAACGAGAGGAGGCTGATGAACTAATGCTTTAGCCATTAATAATCTTCTTTTCATTCCACCAGATAAACTTCTGGCATAACTATTGGCCTCTTTTTCTAAAGACACTAGATTTAAAATTGTATCTGTAATTCTATCTTTTTCTTTTACACCATATAAGCCTGCCTGAAGGTCTAATAGTTTTCTTGGACTAAAAAATGGGTCTAAATTTATCTCCTGAGGAACTACTCCAACTGAAGCTCGAACCTGTCTGGGATTTTCATCTAGATCAAATCCACATACATTAACCTCACCCTCAGTCTTTATGACTGTCCCAGCTAAAATATTTATAAAAGTTGTCTTACCAGCACCATTTGGACCCAGAAGGCCAAATATTTCTCCTTCTTTCACGTCTAAGTTTAAATCATTTAAAGCATAAGTTTTTCCATTATGTTGTTTAGAATAAATTTTTTTTAGATTTTTAACAGAAAGTATATTTTTTTTGTCCATGTGCGTTAATACATTTATAATATCTAAAATAATTAAGATAACATTAATTTAATGGATAAAATAAAAAAAACAGATCACTTTTATTTAATTGATGGTTCAGGTTATATCTTTAGAGCTTACTACGCTCTTCCACCCTTAACCAGGAAAAGTGATGGACTGCCGGTTGGAGCAGTAAGCGGATTTTGTAGTATGTTATTTAAATTATTAGAGGATTCAAAATCAAATGAAAATTTACAAAAACCAACTCATTTTGCAGTAATTTTTGATTCAGCTAGAAAAACTTTTAGAAATGAAATTTATTCAGATTATAAAGCAAATAGATCAGAAGCACCCGATGACTTAGCACCACAATTTGAATATATAAGAAAATCAGTCCTAGCATTTAATTTACCATCAGTTGATCTTCCAAATTATGAAGCTGATGACTTGATAGCAACTTATACAGAACAGATATTAGCAAAAGGAGCTAAGGTTACGATAGTTTCTTCAGATAAAGATCTAATGCAACTATATAGAAAAGACGTTCGTTTATTTGATCCCATGAAGAATAAATTTATTACCCCAGAAGACATAATGAATAAATTTGGTGTAGAGCCAAAAAAAGTAATTGATGTTCAGTCATTAGCTGGAGATAGTAGTGATAATATTCCTGGAGTTCCAGGCATAGGTGTAAAAACTGCTGCAGAACTCATTAATCAATACGGAACTCTTGAAAAATTATTAGATAATGCTCATGAAATAAAACAAAATAAAAGAAGAGAAACTCTTATAGAAAATAAAGATAAGGCAATTATTAGTAAAAAACTAGTAACCCTTATGAAGGATGCTCCAGCTCAAAGAAAGATAGAGGAATTTCAATTAAAAGAAATAGATAAGGAGAAACTATATAAATTTTTAAGAGAAATGGAATTTAATAGACTTCTTAGCTCAGTCATTTCTGCGTATGGTGAACCTAAATTAGTAACTACTAAAACAGAAAGCTCAGTAAAAGAAAAACAACAAAATATAAGTAAGAAAAATTACCATCTTATTAGTAAAGAAGAAGAGATAGAAGAATGGATTAATGAAGCTGAGGAGGCTGGTGAATTAGTAATAGATACTGAAACAAGTTCACTGGATGCGCATCAAGCAGATCTTGTTGGAATATCGCTAAGCACAAAAATTGGAAAAGCTTGTTACATTCCAATAGCACATAAATTTGACGGATGCTTAGATAAAAATATTGTAATTAAAAAATTAAAGCCACTTTTAGAGGACAAGAGTGTAAAAAAAATAGGCCAAAATATTAAATTTGATTTTATTGTTTTGTACAAGCAGGGAATAAAAATGAATTCAATGGAAGATACAATGCTGATGTCTTATGTGCTTGATGCGGGAAAAAACAGACATAATATGGATACATTATCTGAGATCCACTTACAGCATAAAACAATTTCATTTAAGGAAATAGTGGGTACTGGAAAAAAAGAAATCAATTTCAGCGATGTCGAACTTGATAAGGCAATGGAGTATGCTGCTGAAGATGCGGATATTACTTATAGATTATATAAAATTTTTAATAAAAATCTTAAATTAGAAAAATTAACTAATATTTATGAAATTTTTGAAAAACCTTTAATTGAGATACTAGCCTTCATGGAAATTGAAGGGATAAAAGTTGATAATAAATTTTTGAAAGTACTATCCGAAAAATTCGAGAAAAAAATCAATAAAATAGAAAAAGAAGTTTTTAAAATTTCAAAAAAAGAATTTAATATTGCCTCACCAAAGCAATTAGGTGAAATAATTTATAATGAATTAAAAATAGCTGCCCTTAAGAAAACAAAAAAAGGAAGTTTTGCAACAAATGCAGGTGTACTTGAAGATTTGGCATTTAAAGGACATAAATTCCCACAATTAGTTTTAGATTGGAGACAGGTATCTAAACTTAAAAATACATATTCTGATGCATTACCAGAACATATAAATCCTTCCACAAAAAGAGTACATACTTCATTTTTATTAGCTGCAACAACAACTGGAAGATTAGCTTCAAGTGATCCAAATTTACAAAATATTCCTATTAAATCAGAAGATGGTAAAGATATAAGAAAAGCCTTTATATCCGAAAAAGGGTTCACATTGATCTCAGCCGATTATAATCAAATTGAAATGAGAATTTTAGCTGATTTAGCTGATGTTAAGGAGTTAAAAAAAGCTTTTAAAAATAATGAAGACATTCACACACTTACAGCTAGCCAAGTTTTTAATATTGATATTAAAAAAGTAGACCAAGATATGAGACGAAAAGCAAAAGCAATAAATTTTGGTATTATTTATGGAATTTCACAATATGGTCTTGCAAAACAAATTAATGTTTCAAATCATGAAGCTAATGAATTTTTAGAAGCATACTTTGCTAAATTTCCAGAAATAAAAGTTTATATGGATGACACTATTAAATTTTGTAGAAAAAGTGGGTATGTAAATAATGTTTTTGGAAGACGATCACACTTTAATGGAATTAATGATAAGAATTTTAATGTTAGAAATTTTCAAGAGAGAGCAGCAATTAATGCACCAATTCAAGGTTCGGCATCTGAAATTATGAGACTTGCAATGATTAGAATTGATCAAAAGTTTAAAGAAATGAAAAATAATAAGTCAAAGATACTTCTACAAATTCACGATGAGTTAATTTTTGAAGTTCCAGAAAAAGAGGCAAAGAATATAACAAAGATCATCAAAGAAGAGATGACCAGTGTTACGAATAGTGATTTGCATGCTTTTTCAATCCCATTAACAGTGGATATAAATACGGGTGATAATTGGGGAGTACTTCATTAATTAATGAACATTGCCTAAATTAGAACAATTTAGTATTTTTAAAGTAGATTATGCAAACACAAACAATCGCTTTAATAGATGACGATCGAAATATACTTACAAGTATAAGTATTGCGCTTGAAAAAGAAGGTTTCAAGGTTCAAACTTATATTGATGGTGAGAGTGCATTAATTGGACTAACTAGAACACCACCAGATTTAGCAGTAATTGATATTAAAATGCCAAAAATGGATGGTGAAGAACTATTAAAAAAATTAAGAAAAAAAACTTCTCTGCCAGTAATTTTTTTAACATCGAAAGAAGATGAGATAGATGAACTGTTAGGGTTAAAATTAGGAGCAGATGATTTTATAAAAAAATCTGGCGGATTTTCCATAAAAGTTTTAATTGAAAGAATAAGAGTTCAGCTAAGAAAAAAAGATATCAATGTTAACCTTGAAGAGACCAAGAGTATAATTTCTCATGGAAGACTTAAACTTGACCCTTCACAACTGGAATGTGAATGGAATGGGAAACAGTTACCAGATAAACTTACAACAACAGAATTCTTAATAGTTAAAGAGTTAGCCAAAAGACCAGGCATAATCAAGGAACGTGCACAGTTAATGGACATAGCCTATAGAGAAGATACTGACATTGAAGATAGAACTATAGATAGCCATGTCAAAAGAATTAGAAAAAAATTTAAAAAAGTTGATCCTGATTTTACTGCAATTGAAACAAGATATGGTAGTGGATACAGATGGAACGTTAGTTGATGTTCACAAATTTCATAAAAAGCTTATCAATTTTAAAAAAATTTTTATTTATAAATTTAATAATTTTTTTAGTAATTGGTAGTCTGGCATTTTTGTATATTAGCAATGTTAAACCAATCTTAATTAAAAATAAAACTACCAAACATATTAAAATAATCAATAATACCATTGAACACATACTTCGATTAAATATAAAATTTGAAGAAGAAGATATTAGAAGATTTTTATTTTCAACAAGATTTTTATTTCAAAATTTAGATAGAGTTATTCTATTTGATAATCAATTTAATCTAGTGGGAGATACTGATACTCTAGATTTAGACCCAAGATCATTTTCAAATAGACTAGACATTGTTCAATTAGAAACTTTAAATGAAGAAAAAAGCAATAAAATAGTTGAAACGAAAAATATAAATAAGGAAAAAACTATTTCTTTAAAAGATATTTTAACAAATTATTCATGGTCTAAGGATTATGGAAAACCTTATACTTTTGTACAAGAAGGGTATGACCAGTTCCTACTGACAACAATAAACAATGTAATATTGGATGGTAAAAATATTGGCTATTTAGTAATTACAGAAAACGCCAACGATGTAAAGTTAGCTATTGATGAGAGAAAAACTTTTATTTTAAGAACAGTAATTTTTATTGTTATTGTTATTTTTATCTTTTCTTTTGTATTAAATAGATATTTTTTAAAACCAATAAAAAGTTTAGTAACCTATACAAAAATAATTAAAGAAAAGAGCAGGAAGAAAACAAATATAAACGAACTGAAAAATCGAAATGATGAATTGGGAACTTTATCAAATTCTTTAGATGATATGACAAATGAGCTTCAAAAAAGAATCTCCCATGCAGAAAACTTTTCAACGGATCTTGTTCATGAAATAAGAAACCCCTTAACATCATTAAAAAGTGCATCTGAAATTCTAAACGAAACTGTTGATCAATCTCAAAGAAGTAAATTAATTGACATTCTTAATCATGATGTTCAAAGAATTGAGAGATTAATTACTGATTATTCTCAAATGTTGAAGGACGAGGTCGCTTTAAGTAAAGAAAAGATGAAACGAATTAATCTTAAAACAATAGCACAATCTGTAGTAGATGATTTCAACAATATTTATGAGGCTAAAAGGGGCATAAAAATAATACTAAATGATTTAAATAATCATGATGAATATTATATTAATGGAATAGAAAATAGAATTGAACAAATTATTGCAAATTTGCTTGATAATTCAATTTCATTTAGTGAGGACAATAAAAGAATTTTAGTTGAAATTTTTAAAGACGATAAAAATGGTATCATTTTAAAGGTTATAGATGAAGGTAAAGGATTTAAAGAAACTAATACAAAAAAAATATTTGATAGATTTTATAGTAATAGACCAGATAATTTTGGTGAACATTCAGGCTTAGGTTTAAACATAGTGAAAAATTTAGTTGAACTACACGGTGCTTCAATCAGTGCAGCTAACAATACAGTACAAAAGGGTGCAAATATTGAAATTATGTTCCCCAAAGCCTAAACATAAGTTGATAAATCAATTTTTTATTGCTAGAAGACCGTTCGATGGATGATTTTAAAGTAAAAGATATATCACAAGCAGAATTTGGTAGAAAAGAAATTTCTATTGCAGAAAGTGAAATGCCAGGACTAATGGCTTTAAGAGAGGAGTATCAAGGAAAAACTCCTTTAAAGGGTGCAAAAATTCTTGGTTGTCTTCATATGACAATTCAAACAGCTGTTTTAATTGAGACACTTGTTGAGCTTGGAGCTGAAGTGAGATGGTCTTCATGTAATATTTTTTCAACTCAAGATCATGCAGCGGCAGCCATAGCAAAAGCAGGTATACCAGTTTTTGCGTGGAAAGGTGAGACAGAAGAGGAATATCTTTGGTGTATAAAACAAACCATTGAAGGAAAAAAAGATTGGAAAGCTAATATGTTATTGGATGATGGTGGTGATTTAACTGCAATTATGCATAACGAATACAAAGATTTATTAAAAGAAATAAAAGGTGTTTCAGAAGAAACTACTACAGGAATTAAAGCACTGAATAAAATGGAAAAAGAGGGTTCTTTAATGATCCCTGCAATTAATGTTAATGATTCAGTTACAAAATCAAAATTTGATAATTTATATGGTTGTAGAGAAAGCTTGGTTGACGGTATTAGAAGAGCTACGGATGTTATGATGTCAGGAAAGGTTGCAATTGTTGCAGGCTTTGGTGATGTTGGTAAAGGTAGTGCTGCATCATTAAGAAATAGCGGTGCTAGAGTAATGGTCACTGAAGCAGATCCAATTTGTGCGCTTCAAGCAGCAATGGAGGGATATGAGGTTGTGTTAATGGATGACGCTATTGATAAAGCTGATATCATTGTAACAGCAACTGGGAATAAAGATATTGTTACAGCTGATCACATGAGAAAAATGAAGGATCGAGCAATACTTTGCAATATTGGACACTTTGATAATGAAATTCAAGTTGATGCTTTAAAAAACTATAAATGGTCTGAAATTAAACCAGAAGTAGATGAGATCGAGTTAGTTGATGGTAAGAGAATTATTTTATTAGCCAAAGGTAGACTAGTGAATTTAGGTTGTGCAACGGGACATCCTAGTTTTGTAATGAGTGCATCATTTACAAATCAGGTAATGGCTCAGATAGAATTATGGAATAACCATAAAAATTATGAAAATAAAGTTTATGTATTACCAAAAAATTTAGATGAAAAAGTTGCAATGCTTCACCTAAAAAAAGTGGGTGCAAAACTAACCAAACTATCTAAAGAACAAGCAGATTATATAAGTGTTGAGACAGAAGGACCATTTAAACCAGATGCCTATCGCTACTAATAGCGAAAAACTAGATATCTCATTAGAAGATAGAACCTCAGAGTTAGCTAAAAAAATCTCAATATCATTAAATAAAGCTGATGTTGTATTATTTCATGGTGAAATAGGTGTTGGTAAAACAACTTTTATAAAACATCTAATTAATAATTTACAAAAATTAAATAATATAAATCAAACAGAAATTACAAGCCCTACATTTAATTTAGTAAATGAGTATGATGTTGGAAAATTTACCGTTCAACATTATGATCTTTATAGACTAAAAAATATTGATGAGATAAAAAATATTGGTCTATTAGAAAATAGAAAGGAAGTTTTAACCTTAATTGAATGGCCAGAAAAAATAGAAAAAAATATTGAAGATAAGATAGAATTATTTTTTGAATATAATGATGATTTAAGTAAGAGATTTTTAACTATCAAAAATTTAAAAAACTAAATGCTGCCTTATAATTATAAATTAAAAAAATTAAAAGGTGACGCATCATTTAGAACCTTTTATAGACAAATTAAAGAAACAAAAAAATCTGTTATAGTTCATGCATCTAAAGAAAAAGAAAAAAATTTATTAATTTATGATGCAATTAATAGATTGTTAATTCAAAATAAAATTTTAGCCCCTAAACTTTATAGTGAAAATTATAAACAAAATTATATAGAAATTGAAGATTTTGGTGATCAAACAGTTTTTAATCTATTAAAAAAAAATAATAATCAACAATTAAACTTATTTAAAAAATCAGTTCAGCTTCTTCATAAAATTCAAACAATTAAAAAAAATAAAGTTATAAATTTTAAAAATAAAATTTATAAGATACCCCGTTATAGCAATAGTATATTGCACGAAGAAGCCAATTTATTTACCAAATGGTATGCTAAAAAATTTGTAAAAAAAAATAAATTTTTAAAGTTTAAAAGAGAAATTAATAAACAAATAATAATTTTATCAAGAAATTTAAGATGTAAACATAATGTTTTTGTTCATCGAGATTTTCATGTGTCTAATTTAATGAAATTTAATGGAAAATTAGGAGTTATAGATACACAAGATGCATTGATAGGAAATAGAGCTTATGATTTAGCATCTTTAATTGATGATGTTAGATTTAAAACCAGTCAAAAGTTAAAAGAAGATATATTTAGATATTATATAAAATTGAATAAAAAAAATATTGATAAGTATAATTTAGTTAATGATTTCGAAATTTTATCAATTCTTCGAAATATGAAGATAATTGGAATTTTCACAAGACTGGCTATTAGAGATAAGAAGTTAAAATATTTAAAATTAATACCTTATACTTGGAGATTAATAGAACTAAGAATTAAAAAAAACCCAGTTTTTAATGATTTAAAGAAAATATTAGATAATAATTTTCCAAATAAAATGAGAAAAATTTAATGAAAATTAAAACCGCATTAATTTTGTGTGCCGGTTATGGAAAGAGGTTAAATCCATTAACACTAACAACACCAAAACCACTCTTAAAAATTAATCAAATTACATTATTAGAGAATTGTATTAACTTAATAGTATCATTAGGCATAAAAAAAATTCTAGTAAATACTTTTTATTTAGAAGAAAAAATCAAAAACTTTATAGAAGAAAAAAAATTTAAAATTGAAATTAAAATAATTAAAGATGGAAATAATATTTTAAACACAGGAGGAGGAGTTTTAAATATGGTAAATTCTTCAAAAGACATGGATTTTTTAGTTTTTAATCCAGATACTGTGTGGGGTGAAAATTATAAAAAAGATATAGAGGGTATGGAAAAACTATACTTCTTAAATAAAGTTAAGAATATACTTTTATTAGTAAATAAAAATTTTAGCTTTGATAAAAATTTGTCAGGTGATTTTAGCCTTAATAATAATGTGATTAAAAAAGATAAATTAAATAATTTAATTTATACAGGATGCCAAATTATAAATAAGGATTTATTTAAATCTTATTCAGTTCATAATTTTTCAATATCAGAGATTTGGAATAATTTAATTGAAAATAATAGTCTTTATGGTTTTGAAAGTTTAGAAAATTTTTATCACTTAACTAATCTCGAAGTTTACGAGAATTTATTAAAAAACTAGTAAATTTTTAGCTCTTTCTTTATCTAAATAAAAACACTCCTTAATATTAAGTGAAATATCTAAATCGATTAAAAGTGGATTGCCCGTAGGTATTTCTAATAATGATATTTTGTCTTTATCTAATTTAAATAAGTATTTACATAAAGCTCTAATAGAATTTCCATGTGCTGAAATTAAAATATTTTTATTATCCAAAAGTTTATTTTGTATTTCATTTTTGTAAAATTGAATGACTCTTTCATAAGTATCTTTAAGAGACTCTGTGTCAGGAATATTTTCTTTTGGAATATCCTTATACACTTCAATATTTAAAGGATGATAAGGGTTTTTTCTGTCTAATGGATCAGGTCTAATATCCCAAGATCGTCTGAATTCATGAATTTTTTTTTCACCAAGTTTTTCTTTCATCTCATCTTTATTTAATCCAGTTAATGAGCCATAATGTCTTTCATTTAATTGCCAGGCTCGAATGAATTGTTTGTCATCCCCCAGTGTATTTCGAATAAATTTTAGTGTGTTAATGGCTCTTAATTGAAATGATGAAAAAAAATAATCGATATTGAGTTTAATTTTTTTAATACTTTCTCCCGCTTTAAGCGCTTCTTGCTTTCCTTGTTCTGTGAGATCAACATCCACCCAGCCTGTAAATCTTTTTTTTAGATTCCATTCACTTTGTCCATGTCTAACTAAAATTAAATGAGGCATTTGATATATTTTAATAACTTATATAACCTATAAAATGAATATAATTATTATGAATAATTTAATAAAATTTTCAAAACTCATATTCTATTTTTTAAACATAATATTAATTATACTCTATTTGTTTCCAGGCAGTATTTTTGGGTATTTTCTTTATAATGACTTAAATATTCAACCTCAAATAACTAGAGATTTTATTATATCTAGTAATCATTTTTATGCTTTTGCTTTACTTTCTTTTTTTGGTTTTTTTGCTTATCATAAAACTAAAAATTTAAATTTTTTATCTTTATATTTAATATTTCTATCAATTATTCTAGAATTTTTTCATCTTATTATTCCTAACAGAGGATTTGAATTTAGTGATTTATTTGGAAACTTAGCAGGTGTTATATTTGTAGTTATTATTTATAAAGTGATAAGTAGATATGCTTAAAATTAAAAATTTTATTTTTTTTTCAATATTTGCTTTAATTTTAGGCTGTTCTTCAATTCCACAAAATACATCAAATAGTTGTTCAATTTTTAATGAGAGATATCTTTGGTATAAACACGCTAAAAGTACTGAAAAAAAATGGGGTACCCCAATTTATGTTCAGCTGGCAATAATAAAAATGGAGTCCGATTTTGACTGGTTAGCAAAACCAGAAAGACAAAAGCTATTTAAAATTATACCTTTTAAAAGACCCTCAAGTTCTTTTGGTTATTCTCAAGCAGTCAAAGGAACATGGGAGCAATATAAAAATGAGACAGGTAATAAATTAGCAACAAGGGCAAGATTTAAGGATAGTGTTGATTTTATTGGTTGGTATACAGATAAAACAGAATCTCTCCTAAAAATTTCAAAACAGGATGCGTTTAGACAATATATTGCATATCACGAAGGTTGGGGTGGTTATAAAAATTATAAAAATAATCAAAAAGTTATAGGATTAGCAAAAAGAGTTAAAAATCAATCTGATAAATATAAATCTCAACTTAGAGAATGTCAGAAAAGATTAAATAAAAACAAATATATTATTTTTTAACGAAGCTGTTTTTTTAATTCAATGTCAACAGAATCTATTCGTTTAGTATTTTTTGCTAATACCAAATACATAGTTGGTGTCACATAAAGAGTAAACAATGTTGAGATGATCATTCCTCCCAAGATAGTTGCTCCTACTGCTAATCGTGAAGCTTCTCCTGCTCCAGGGCCAATGTTTCCAATAACAAGTGGTAACATTGCTATCATCGTGCTCATTGAAGTCATCATTATTGGTCTAAATCTTAATTGGCAAGCTTCTTTAACCGATGTTTCAATATTTTTACCAGCTGTTCGGAGTTGGTTTGCATAATCTACTATAAGTATACTGTTCTTGGTAGATATTCCAATTAATATAACAAGAGCAATTTGTGAAAAAATATTTATGGAACTGTTTAAGAATAAAATAAAAACTAATCCACCAAAAAGAGCCAGCGGTACAGTTAACATAATTATGAAAGGGTGAATGAATGAATTAAAAGTTGCTGCCATTACCAAATATGCCGTTAAGAAAGCCAAAGCAAAAATAATAAATAATTCATTACTAGTCTCTTTTAATTCTTCTGATTTACCTTTCCAGGTAATTTGATTTTCTACTCCAAGATTTGAGATTGTTTGTTCCAAATAAGATATAGCTTCACTTAATGTATAATTTTCTGAAATATTTGCAGATATAGTTACTGCACTTTGTCTATTATATCTTGCTAGTTTTTTAGCAGAGCCTTCTTCTTTAAACTCTACTAAATTTGCAAGAGAAATTAATTTTCCAGTTGTATCAGATCTTACAAATATTTTTGCTAAACTCTCTTTGGATCTTCTATCCTCCAAGTACTGCTGTAAAATAATTGGGTATTCTTTACCCCGTTGATCAAATTTTGTAACAGTTTTGCCCCCATAAAGTGTCTCTAACGTTTTACCAATTGAGTCTGTTGATATTCCTAAGTCTTTAGCCTTATTTTTATTGATAATAAGTTTAATCTCAGGCTTATCTCTGGAATAATCAGACTCTATTCTTGAAAGTTGTTTATTTTTTCTAAGCTCTGATATTATCGTGTTTTGAACTACTTCTAATTCTTCGTAAGTTGAGCCTAATATAACCATTTGAACTGGTTTATTAAAATTAGAAACACGAATTGATTGAGGTGATATTGGAAAAGCTACAGTTTCAGGAACAGTAACAATTTTTCCAATAGCTTCTCTCATCACAGTTTGTGAACTTTTTTTTCTATCAGCCCAATCATCTAGTAGAGCAATAATTATGAAACTATTAAATGAATTTCTATTACTTCCAAAACCTGGAACTCTCATAATAAATCTTTTATACGGACTATCCTTTGCCTGAAGAAGAGGTATTAATCTTTCTTCAACATCTTGAGCTCTTTTTTCCGTATATTCAAATGAACTTCCTTCATCAGTGAAACCAAGAACAAGATATACACCCCTGTCCTCTAAAGGTAACAATTCTTTTTTTGTAAATGTATACAAAATACCAGAAGCCAAGATAGTTAAAATAATAAATGAAACTATAATTTTCTGTTTATTAAGCCAATAACTTAAAGTTTCTTCATAAAATTTTGATAATGATTTAAAAAAAGCATCAAATTTAATCACTACTTTATTTTGTTTCGGTTGTTTAATTAAAAATTTGCTTGCTAACATAGGAGATAATGTAAGAGCAACGAATGATGATACGACTATAGAAACAGACAGCGCTATTGCGGTCTCTCTAAATAATGTTCCAGCAATTCCATCAATAAATATTAATGGTAGAAAAACAGCTACAAGGATTAATGTTGTAGCAATAATTGCAAAACTTATTTGTTTTGATCCCTTATAAGAAGCTACTAGTGGATTTTCTCCTTTTTCAATTCTAGAATAAATTGCATCAGTCATTATTACAGAGTCATCAGTAATAATTCCAATAGCTAAAATAAAACTTAATAAGACAAAAATATTTATTGAAAGTCCAAATAGATAAAGTCCTAAAAAAGAAGCAATTAAACTTACAGGTAGAGCAATTGCAGGAACAATTACCGCTTTTATATTTCCAAGAAATAAATAAATAATTATTACAACTAAAATAAAAGCTACCAGAAGGGTTTTGTAAACTTCATTAATAGCTGAAGCAACATAGTCAGCTCTATTAAAAGCAACTTCAATGTTAACTCCTTCAGGTAATGTTTTTTTAATTTCAGTTATTTTTTTTTTAATTGCTTTTGATAGTTCTACTGTTGAAGCGCCACTTTTTGCATAAATACCAATACCTACAGTTTTTAAATTTAAAGCTTCTTTTGTTTGAGCCTTAAATAATGTTTTTTCAGAAACTGGTCCAAATTCCACAACTGCGACATCAGAAAGTTTAACAATGCTATCTTTTAACATTTTAATTGGTAACTCTTTGATGGAATTAATATTATTATAAGACTTATCTAAATTTAAAGTTAAATCTATGTTGTTTGCCTCAAGTGTACCAGCAGGCAAACTTACATTTTCATTTCTTAATGCTCTCTCAACTTCTTGAATTGTTAGATTGTTTGCAGCTAGTTTTATAGGATCTATCCAAACTCTAACACTTAATTCTCTTAATCCTCCAGTTCTAATTCTACCAACATTTTTAACGCTTGAAAACTGGTCAACCAAATATCTTTCTGTGTAATCTCCAAGCTCTAAATCACTCCAATTATTAGAAGTTACTGCTAACCACATTGTGGTAGTAAACCCAGCAGATTGTTTTAATATCTGAGGAGCATTTGCTTCACTTGGAAGATTATCAACAACTCTTGCAACTCTTTCTCTGATATCATTTGCAGCGTCGTCTAAATCTATATCAGTATTAAATTCAATATTAACAGAGCTACTCCCATTTTCAGATGAAGAATCTATATTCTTTATTCCTTCAGCTCCTCCAATAATATCTTCGATTACTTGAGTGATTTCCTGATTAATGATTGATGCAGATGCTGATTTATAATCCACTCTAACCTGTACCACAGGTGGTTGTAAGCCATCAGGATTTTCTCTAACAGGTAATTCAAAAAAAACAAAAATACCAAATACAACTAATATAAGAGACATTACCCATGCAACAACTGGTCTTCTTATACTTACTTCTGTTATATACATTATTTTTTAATTGGTTTGATTTTACCTCTAGGCCTAACTTTCTTTAGCCCTTCAGCAACAACAATTTCTCCTTCATCAAGACCTGATATGATCTCAATAAATCCATTATTTCTAATTCCAATTTCTATTTCAGTTTTATTTGCAATATTATCTTCAGACACTTTATAAACAAAATACTTGCTACCCTCTACCATCATGCTTGTATCTGGAATCCCAAGAGAGTTTCTTTCATTGTAATTAACATCAATTTCTAGAAGGGACCCTGGAATTAATTCAGAATTTTCATTTTGAATTATAACTCTTGTTAATAAACTTCTTGTTTCAGCATTAATTCTACTTGAAACAGCATATATTTTTCCATCATATACTTTATTTTTCATACCTGAGAATTTTACCTTAACAGGTAAATCTTTTTTGATAAAAGAAGCAAATGTTTCAGGGATTTTAATATCAGAATATAAAATTGAATTATCATCTAATGTTATAATAATTGAATTATCCGAGCCAAGAATATCTCCTGTAATACCTCTATATCCAAGCACACCATCAAATGGAGCAACAATCTTTCTATCTTTAAGCTGAACTATTAAATCTCCTTTTTTTACATTATCTTTTAAGGTTAACTCACTAGTTAAATCATCTTTTTTAATTCTAAAAGATTCAGTTCTTTTTGAGACTGCAGTACCATAACTTTCAATTTTTTCAGAAAAATCTTTATATGAAACTTCTTTAACGATTATCCCTGGAGGTGGTCTTTTACTAAACTTTTTCGCAAAATGATTACCAATCATTGTTCTTCCAACAATCACAATTGTAATAATTAAAAAGAAAGCAATGATTGCTGAAGTAATTTTTGTTGATCTTTTCATATTTTAGCTTTTTCCATATTCACTCCATGAACCATCATAGATTACTGGATTATATTTATTATCTATTAAAGAATAAGCAAGTGCCAAAACTGCAGCAGTAACACCAGATCCGCATGTAAACACAATGTTTTTGTCTAGGCTACTTTTTATTGAGCTAAACTTTTGAAAAATTTTTTCTTTATCAATAAAAGTATGATCAGCATTTATAAGTTCAGAAAATGGAAGGCAATAAGAATTATTTATAGAACCACTTCTTAAGCCTTTTCTTGGCTCAGGCACCACACCTTCAAATCTCTCTTTACTTCTTGCATCAATAACTAAAAATTCTTTTGTTAAAATATTTTCATTAATTTGGGCTTTATTTTTTACTAATTCTATTTTTTCATTGGCAGAATAATGAGAAGGTTCAATATTTACTATATCGTTTGTAGTGGGTTTTTTTTCACTAACCCATTTTTTTAAACCACCGTCTAATACTTTTATCAAGTTTGGATTGTGTCCAAAATAAATGAAATTATACCAACATCTACATGAGCTAATAACATCTGAGTTATCATAAACAATAATCTGATCATCATTTTTAATACCCATATTTGAAACAATATTTTCCCATGATTTAATATCAATCAGCATATGGGGTAGGTCAGTATCTTTTTTTGAATTTTTATCTAAATCAAAAAAAATTGCATTTTTTATATGTTGTTTATTATACTCTTCAAAACCATTTCTTTTGGTTTGAGGCATGTGCCATGAACAATCAATAATTTTTACTTTATTAAGATTTGTCATCAACCAATCAGTACTTACTAATGACATCTTATCTTTTTTCTAAATATCGTTGATGATATTCTTCAGCTGGGCAATAATTTTTCACTAAAGAAATCTTTGTTACTACTTTTCCAGATAACCTTGAATTTTCTTTATCAATCATCTGTTTAGCAATTTCTTTTTGCTTATCATTAAGGTAAAAAATTTCACTTCTATATTGTGTACCAAAATCAGGCCCTTGTGAGTTTAAAGTTGTTGGATCATGTATTTCAAAAAAATATTCTAAAATTTTTTCATAAGAAATAACAGTTGGATCAAAATCTAATTTAACAACTTCAGCATGATTGGTAGTTCCTTCACAAACTTCTTTATAATTTGTTTCCTTTTTGTCACCACCACAATACCCAACTTCAGTTTTTATAACACCATCAAGTTTACTAAATTTTATCTCAGGCCCCCAAAAACATCCCAATCCTAAAACAGCTATTTCCATTGATTATCCTTTAATTTGATCTACAAATTATTCCTATGTTAACTAAAAATCAATTAGGTTTATTGTACATGTTTTTGTCTGTTTGTACTTTTTCTATAATGGATTTGCTTGTAAAATGGTCAGGGGATTACCCCACAGGACAAGTTCTTTTCTTTAGAGGTTTTTTTGGTCTTCTGCCTACTTATTTTTTAATCCCAAGGGATCAATTAAGAACTTTTTATAAAACCAAAAGACCTACTGAACATATTTTTAGATGTGTTATGGGTTTAATTGCACTAGTTGCAATAGTAATAGCTTTGAGGGAACTGCCTCTTGCTGTGGTGGTAAGTCTTTCTTATGCTGCTCCACTTTTTATCACTATTTTATCAATTTTTTTATTAAGTGAAAAAGTTGGTATTTTTAGATGGGCAGCAGTTATTGTAGGTTTTGTTGGAGTAATTGTAATTTCTGAACCTGGGTTTCTTGAAATGAATTTTCTTTATTTTCTACCAATAATTTTTTGCATTGGTATGGCATTTGTTACTATTACAATTAGAAAATTATCTACAACAGAGCCAATTTGGCTTATTTCTATTTTTTTTACAATTACAATATCTATTGCAGGCTTAGCAACAATTCCTTTGGGTTGGATAATGCCTAATTTTAAAGATTTTATTCTTTTAGCTTTAATTGGAGTTACTGGTGGTGCCGCAAATTTATTATTAACTCAATCTTACAAGCTTTCTGAAGTATCTTTAGTTGCTCCATTAAAATATTTGTCATTAGTTTTTGCTGTATTTTTTGGTTATATGATTTGGAATGAGATACCAACTTTTAAAACATTAATTGGTGCATCACTAGTGATAATATCTTCCCTTGTGATTTTTAGAAGGGAAATTTATTATAAACAAAAAATACCTTCAAACATTAGACATGACTAAAACACCAATATATTGGAATACCGCTAAAAAATATTTATCTAAAAAAGATAAAATTATGAGAAAGTTAATAACCAAATATAATTCCCCATCTGAAACTATACTCACTTCCAGAAAAGATATTTTTTTTTCATTATGTAAAAGTATTATTGGACAACAGATAAGTGTTA
>ENA-OQVM01000991-OQVM01000991.1-marine-metagenome-genome-assembly--contig:-NODE-991-length-40290-cov-9.492254_pt1 | contig 40290 bp, 41 predicted proteins | sample MGYA00237776_ERZ505498 | MGnify/ENA primary metagenome ERZ505498 (study PRJEB26159, sample SAMN06265151) | marine metagenome | isolation source: Helgoland LTER site | place: Germany:Helgoland, sampling...
TTTTTCCCATAGTTTCATTGAGCTTAGAAAAGCAGGCGGTCGATGTGTAAACCTCCAGTACATTCTAAGTACTACGAGCATCAGAATAGTAAGGCCAATGGATTTGTGTAAGTTGAAGTAAAAAGTTCTTTGTGACTGCTCTTCAGCTACTTCCCATGTAAATAGACCCAGGTGAAATATATCAAAACTTGTTGTTTTTGGGGTTTCTCTAGGGAGTTCTGTCATGAACCAACCGAGAATGAACATAAATAAAATAGCTATACCAATAAGCCAATGTAAAGCAATTGCCACATTTGTATATTTTGAGTTGTTAATCATTTTATGACTTTCTTAAAATTTTCTTTTTTAAAAGTTTATAATAAATCCATATGATTAGATACATTGAAAACTTTTATATGAAAAATTTCTTATGGTTAGTTTTTTCTTTTTACTTTAGTTCTTTTCTTTATGCTTCTGACCATAGTATACATTTCGAGGAAGTGGCTCCTGGTATTTTTGTACATCAAGGTGAGCATTTAGATGTTGATGAAACATATCACGGTGATATTGCTAATATTGGTTTTATAGTCGGTGAAGAAGCTATTGCAGTTGTTGATACAGGTGGGTCACTTGAAATAGGGCGTGAGCTTGAACTTGCGATAAAAAAAATATCTAATTTACCTATAAAGTATGTCATTAATACTCATGTTCACTTAGATCACATTTATGGAAATGCAATATTTAAAAAAAAAGGTACAGATTTTATAGGACATATAGAATTGCCAAGAGCCATGATTGCTAGAAAGGACTTCTATGAGAAGACAAACTTACAGTATCTAGAAATACCACCCGAAGAATCAATTCAAATCCCCCCTACTATTTTGATTAAGCCTAATCAAAGTAAAAATTTTGATCTAGGTAACAGAATAATTAAGATAACAGGCTACCCTATTTCACATACAAACACTGACATCACGGTGGAAGATTTAAAAACGAAAACACTTTGGGCTGGAGATTTGTTATTTATTGAGAGAACGCCAGTAATAGATGGCGATGTTCATGGATTTATAGCAGTTATTAATGAAATTTTAAAATTAGATGTAATACAAGTTATTCCAGGACATGGCTCACCAACGAAAGAGTGGAGAGAAGCTTTTAAAAAAGAGCAAGATTACTTTAAGCTTTTGAGAGATGAGGTAAGGAAGGCGATTGATGATGACCAAGACCTTCAATTAACTATTGAAACTGCAGGTCAAACAGAATCAAAAAAATGGGAATTATTTGAAATTCAGAATGCAAGAAATATAAACAAGATTTTTCCCATGATGGAGTGGGAATAATTTCAGATACAAGTAATTGCTTATATCTGGATGTTTACTTACTTATTTTTTTTGCAGCTATCAATGCTATAACCGGTATCAGGATTTATTGCCAAATAAAGCAAACCCCCAGAAATAGCAAGGTATTGAAGTGACATTAATAAGAGTGGTTGGCCTCCTAAAGCATTCATAAAGTAAATTAATGCCCATATGAATGAGTAGATCGAGAGCACATAAGCAGTTATCTTTATTTTATAACCGATAATAAGCGTAAAGCCTGCAATCAATTGGACCAGAATACTGATTGGGGCAAAAATTCCAGGTATACCCCGTGCACCTAATAAATCTTGATATAAGCTATACCCGTTTGGAGTATTGTAAATATTGTTTATGATAAAAATAACGGATACAAAAAAGATGAGTGCCATTAACACACGAGCTGATAAGCCTAAAAATTTACCCACAATAAATGTTCCTTAAATAATAATTAAATATTAATTTGAATAATGCCTTTTTATATAAAACTGTGCAAGCTTTACCGGCTTTAAAGAGTGGAAAAAATTTTTCTAATGGGGCTTGGTAAGGCTGTATTTTTAATATTGTTCTTATTAATCCATTTATAATTTTTGACTTTATTTAGCTTGGATGAATGAACAATTATATGTTGATATTGGATATTAAGTTTATAGTGAGTAAAAGAAGTTTTATAAATACCCTCTTTAATGACTCGAAAATTTTCTGTTGTTAAATTTTTTTTTAACCAACTTGAAGAACTTTTGAAATTTCTTACCTCAGGCATTGACCATAGCCCAGGCCAAACGCCTTCTGTCAGTCTTTTGTTAAGCAAAAAATGATCATTTGAATCAATTGCTAATATGAAGATTTCGTTTGTAGGCAGAAACTTTTTTGGTCTAGAGATAGGAATTTCTTTTGTCCAATTTTTATTAAAACTAATACAATGCTCTTGCAAAGGACAATGGTTGCATAATGGCTGACTTCTTTTGCAAATGGTTGCTCCTAAATCCATCAGTGCTTGAGTATAGGTATGAATGTGCGTAGTTGTCTCTGGTAAATTTTTAGTCGCTAGGTTCCATAGATTTTTTTCAACTGAAATTTTTCCTGCCCATTCTCTAATGCCAAAGTATCTCGTGAAAACTCTTTTAACGTTTCCATCAAGGATAGGTTTTCTTTTTTTGAAGGCAATTGCTGAAATGGCCCCTGCAGTTGATCTTCCAATTCCTGGTAAAGCTAAAAGTTCTTCACAAGACGAGGGAAATATTCCATTAAAATTTTCTGTGATTATGATGGCTGTTTTATGTAAATTTCTTGCACGAGCGTAATATCCAAGTCCACTCCATAGCTCTAAAACTTCTTCCTCAGTAGCACTAGCGAGGAGATCAATACTTGAAAATTTTTTAGTAAATTTTTTGAAATAAGGCAAAACGGTATTGACTTGAGTTTGTTGCAGCATTATTTCAGAAAGCCAAACAAAATAAGGATCTTTTGTGTTTTGCCAAGGGAGGTTATGACGTCCTGATATTTTATGCCATTTTATTAATTGGTCTGAAATGAACCCCATAATAATTTTTCAATTTAAATAAAATAATAAATTGCAATAATCCCAATAAAGATCCTATACCAACCAAACATAACAAAATCGTGATTTGCAACATATCTAATAAAAATTTTAATTATTAAATAAGCACTTATAAACGCAGTAATGAAGCCTATTAAAAAAATAGGAACATGTTGTATATTGAGTATTGAAAAATTTGTTGTTAGATCAAATATTGAGGCAGCAAATATAATAGGTATAGCTAAAAAAAATGAAAATTCGGTCGCAGTTTTTCGATCTAGACCTGATATTAATCCTCCCATTATCGTCGATGCTGATCTTGAAACACCCGGGATTAAAGCAAAACATTGAGCTATACCAACAATTAAAGCCTGTTTCTTCGTTATTTGATCAACATTCATTTTTGTTTTAATGGTCAATTTTTTTTCAATTAAAATCATGATAAAACCACCAATAACTAGACTAATGCCTACAATGATGGGGTTAAATAAATAAAACTTAATCATTTTATGGAATAAGAGCCCCATAATGGCTGCCGGGAGAAAGGCAATAAAGAGGTGCACTATAAAGTTCTGTGATACCTTTTCATACAGCGCCCCTTTAAATGTTTGAATTAATTTTTTTTTATATTCAACCATCACAGCTAATATGGCACCTAGTTGAATAAAAATTTCGAAGACTTTGCTTGACTCATCATTAAAATTTAAAAGTTCGGCTGCTAAAATTAAATGACCGGTTGAGCTGACAGGGATAAACTCAGTGACACCTTCAACGATACCGAGAAGAAAAGCCACCCATAAAAGATATAAATCCAATTTTAATCCTTAAAAAGCACAGTTATATTTTTTGGTAAACTTCAGCACCTTTTTTAATAAATTCAATTGATTTTTCTTCCATGCCCTTTTCTAAGGCTTCCGTATCTGAAATTCCTTTTTTAGCAGCGTAGTCTCTGACATCTTGAGATATTTTCATTGAACAAAAGTGAGGGCCACACATTGAACAAAAGTGTGCTTGTTTTGCTCCTTCTTGAGGAAGTGTTTCATCATGAAATTCTTTTGCTTTTTCAGGATCAAGCCCTAAATTGAATTGATCATTCCATCTAAATTCAAACCTTGCTTTTGAAAGAGCATTATCTCGAATTTGAGATCCAGGATGACCTTTAGCAAGGTCTGCAGCATGAGCCGCAATTTTATAAGTGATAATACCTGTTCTGACATCTTCTTTTTCGGGTAACCCTAAATGCTCTTTTGGTGTGACATAACAAAGCATGGCGCAACCATACCAACCAATCATCGCAGCACCAATTCCTGAAGTAATATGATCATAGCCAGGAGCTATGTCTGTCGTCAAAGGGCCCAGTGTGTAAAAAGGGGCTTCGTCACAATGTTCCAATTGCAAATCCATATTTTCTTTAATCATATGCATCGGGACATGACCAGGTCCCTCAATCATTACTTGAACATCATGCTCCCAAGCTATTTTAGTAAGCTCGCCTAGGGTTTTTAATTCAGCAAATTGTGCTTCATCATTTGCATCATATATTGAACCCGGTCTTAATCCGTCCCCTAAACTAAAACTAACGTCATAGGCTTTCATGATTTCACAAATATCTTCAAAGTGGGTATACAAGAATGACTCTTTATGATGAGCGAGACACCAACTTGCCATAATTGAACCACCACGACTTACAATGCCTGTCATTCTTTTGGCCGTCATTGGAATATAAGCCAATCTAACGCCTGCATGAATTGTAAAATAGTCAACCCCTTGCTCAGCTTGTTCAATAAGAGTGTCTTTAAATATTTCCCAAGTTAAATCTTCAGCCTTTCCATTTACTTTTTCCAGAGCTTGGTAAATAGGTACCGTACCTATTGGAACAGGACTATTTCTGATTATCCATTCTCTAGTTTCATGTATATTTTTTCCGGTTGAGAGGTCCATTACAGTATCGGCGCCCCATCGGGTTCCCCAGACCATTTTTTCTACTTCTTCACTGATACTAGACCCTAGTGCTGAATTACCTATATTTGCATTGATCTTTACTAAAAAATTACGACCAATAATCATCGGCTCAGTTTCTGGATGATTAATATTTGCTGGAATGATTGCTCGACCTTTAGCTACCTCTTCTCTTACAAACTCTGGAGTTATTTTTTTGGGAATTTTTGCGCCATGACTTTCTCCAGGGTGTTGCGTTTGAAGTATTTCTGAAATACCTTCACGCCTTTGATTTTCTCGAATTGCAATAAATTCCATTTCGGGCGTAATGATACCCTTTTTAGCATAGTGCATTTGAGAGACATTTTTTCCAAGGATAGCTTTTTTTGGGTTACGTTTAAGATTAAATCTCATATCTTCTAACGCTGGATCAGTTTTTCTTTTCTCTCCATATATTGAAGAAGGCCCATCTAGTTGCTCTGTGTCCATTCGGTCTTCTATCCATTTATTGCGCATGGGGCTTAAGCCGTTTTTAATATCAATTTTACTTTTGGGGTCTGTGTAAGGACCAGAAGTATCATAAGTGAGAACGGGTGCATTTTTTTCTGCACCAAATTCTGAAGGGGTATCTGAGATTGTTATTTCTCTAAAGGGGACTTGAATATCGGGTGATGAACCTTCAATATAGATTTTTTTTGAGTTTTCAAAAGATTCTAAAGCCTCTCCATTCAGGTCAGCATCTTTATTAACAAATTTATCGGCATTTATTTTTAGTTGTTTATCTGAAGCGTTCACTACTAACTCCTTCATTTATTTTTTAATATTGTAAGGAGCAGTTATTAAGATGCATTCCCTACGGCGACATTTAATTCACATCAGGTTCAAAGAGTTTTTCTCACCGCTTGAAAGCGGACCCCTAGCAATACTTATAAATTACTTGATTATCATCTTTATAGCAAGGTGACCATTCACTTTTTAATGAAAATATGCAAAGAAAAAGATGCCTTCTCAGCTATAATTGGGTAAAAGATAGACCTAATTATTTTCCATTATTTATCAAACTTATGAAAACCCTTACAGATATAAAACGTTTTAATATGATCGAGCAGCAAATAAGAACTTGGGACATATTTGACGTAACAATTTTAAATTTGTATGACAAAATAAAGAGGGAAAATTATGTTCCAAGTGCTTATAAAAAATTAGCGTTCACTGATGTGCAGATTCCGCTAATGAATGAGCAATATATGCTTGCCCCAAAACAAGAGGCAAAGGTTTTACAGTCTTTGAATTTAAAGTCTTCTGATCTAGTTTTACACGTTGGAACGGGATCAGGTTTTTTTGCGGCCATGCTAGCTTCACTTTCAAAGCATGTTGTGACAATGGATGTATTTGATGAGTTTTTAATTGAGGCAAAATTAATTCATCAACAAGACAACCTATATAATTTAACCTATATTAATGATGATGGTATTTTTGGCCATTTAGAATCTGCTCCTTATGATGTGATAGTTTTTACAGGCGGCTTACAACAAGAACCTGTTGGTTTAAGAGAGCAATTAAATATAGGCGGCAAATTGTTTTTATTTGAAGGAAACAAAACGCTAATGAAAGCGAACCTAATTGAAAAAGTTGGTTCGAATGAATATGAGGTTAAATCAATTTTTGAAGATGTTGTACCTTTGTTGGTTTCAAAAAGTAAATCTTCAAAGTTTGTTTTTTAAGTTAACTAAACGATATTCTTAATCTATGCCGATAAATTTTTTAAAATTAAGATTATGCTCTATCTTTTTTTTAATGGGATTTTCTTCAGTTATCTATGCTGAAAAATCAAGTGATTTGTTGACTCTTTACAATGAAGCATTAAGGCATGATGCAATTTTATCTGCTGCGACAATTCAAAATCAAGCAACACAAGAATTAATTGATCAAGGCTTATCATTATTATTACCGAATATATCTGCTTCAGGAAGTTATTCAGATCTTAATAATGAAAGAAAATTTAATACGCCAATAAGCAACGTTCTTTTAGCTGGTACAAAAGCAGACTATCAGAATTATGAATATGGCGTCGTGGTAAGACAACCTGTTTTTAACTACGCTTCTTATAATCGATATAAACAAAATTTACTTCAAACCAGCTTAAGTGACAAACAGCTGCTTTGGTCACACCAAGACTTGATTTATCGAGTTGTAAAGTTATATTTTGAAACACTCCAAGCTTCAGATGAGATTGATTTACTTCAAGCACAACGTAAAGAAATTCTTGCACAGCTTGCTGAAGCTGAAGCCATGTTCAAAGCTGGACTCGTTTCCATAACAGATGTGAATGAAACAAAAACGAAAGCTGCACTAATTGAAGTTGAGCAATTAAATGCCGTCCAACTTTTTAAAATAAAAAAAAGAGAATTTGAAACAATTACTGGATCATTACCGGGCAAGTTAAAAAAATTAAATCCAGTAATTACATTTACAGAAGTTGAAAATAAAGCCGAAGAATGGATTGATATCGCTATTGAGAATAATTTAGATCTTCAAATAAGAAGAGATGAAGTCAAAATTGCTGATAGAGAGATAGATATTCGCGCTGGGGATAGGTACCCAACCATAGATGCATTTGCTTCTCGCTCAAGAAATTGGAATAGTGGTGGATACCCCTACGGTGCAACCAAAAACCAAGGGGGGAGTGATTTTTCTGATGCGATTGGTGTTGAAATCAATATTCCCATTTATCAAGGTGGATTCAAAAGCTCAAGGGTACGTGAAGGAAAGTTACTTAAGCTCAAATTACAAGAAGATGAGGAATATTTAGAAAGACAAGTTAAGTTGGAGGTAAGAGAAAATTTTTTGCATCTCCAAACAAATTTTGCCGAAATAGCTGCTTATGACGTTGCATTAAAAAGTGCTAAATTAACACTCGATTCAACCAATTTGGGGTTTAAAGCGGGTTTAAGGGACAGCATAGATGTCTTGAGAGCCCAACAAGTTTATTTTGATGCTGAAAAAGATATACTAGACAATAAGTATGATTATTTAATGAACTTGGTTAATTTAAAATTTTCTGTCGGTATGTTAACGAAGCAGGACATAGTTGAAATTAATAAATATTTAATAATGGAATAACTTCATGATTGCTTTAAAAAATAAAAGCCAATTAGTTTTAGTTGATATGCAAGAAAAGTTGGCATCTGTAATGCCAAAAGAAGTTATTAATAAAATTACTAAAAGATGTGAGCTTTTATTCACTGTCGCCCAAAAATTAGAAATTCCTACAATCATTACCGAACAATATCCTCAGGGATTAGGACAAACTTTGCCGAGTATTAAAGCTTTTGTAAGCGAGGCAAGTTATATAGAAAAAAAAGTTTTTGCTTGTACAGATGACGCAATTTTTAACAGATATTTAATTCGTACAAAACCACAAGTTTTTCTAACTGGAATGGAAACACATATTTGTATTCTTCAAACTGCCCTTGGTCTTCTCAAAACAGGGAAGGAGGTTTATGTAATTGAGGATGCTGTCGTATCAAGAAATATTTTAAACAAACAAAATGCTTTGGCTAGATTAAAAAGTGCGGGTTGTATTATCACAAACGTTGAGTCAGTTGTATTTGAATGGTTAGGTTCTTCAGAAAATCCTATATTTAAGGAGATAGCCCCGCTTATTAAAAATATTGACTGATGATTTTTAATGCTTGGTTTGAACTGCCTTCTGATTTTGAAATAAATTTTTTTGAATTGTTAATTAGCAACTTTTGATTTTTCTTATCCCCATATTTTTTAATCACTAAAGGTAACTCTCCAATACGATTAATTTTTACTAACGCATTTGATTTAATTGCATCGGTTACTACATCTTTAAAATTATAAATAGAAGGACCAATGATTGTAGGCTTTCTCATTTTTAGAGCTTCAATAGGGTTTTGACTTCCATAGTTAAGAAAACTTCCCCCAATTATTACAACGTCAGCTAATTGATAGTAAATATAAATTTCATTCATTGTGTCACCAAGCACAATATTGGGTGTTGAATTCACCCAAGAGGATTGACTTCTTTTTACAAATTTTATTTTTTTTGATTTGAGTAAACTTTCAACCTTACTAAATCTCTCTGGGTGTCTTGGTACAAGGATTAGAGTAATATTTTGCCTTTTCATAGAAACAATTTGATCAAGGATGATTTCTTCTTCTCCATCTCTAGTGCTTCCTGCGACGATGACAATTTGCTTGTTGATTTTTAATTCTTTTTTTAGCAACTTTGATTTTTCTGATGTGTTTGTGGGAGGTGCTTGATCAAATTTTAAGTTTCCCATTACTTGTATTTCATTAGAAGTTAATTTTGCAAAGTTTTTTTTGTCTGATGAATTTTGTACGCAAATTTTAGAAAGTTTATTAAATAGAGGCGTATAAAATTTTTTAAATTCATAATATTTTTTAAAGGATTCGTTGGAAAGCCTTCCGTTTATTAAAAGTAGAGGTATTTTTTTTTGATCGCACTGATTTATTAAATTTGGCCAAATTTCTTTCTCAATTAAAATTCCAATTTTTGGTTGGTAAATTTGCAGAAATCTTGAAACTAAAAAGTTTGCATCATAAGGCAAATAACTTCTATGAATTTTTTTGCTTGAGGGTAACTCTACCTTTCTTCCTGTTGGAGTCCCATTTGTTATTAAGAAATGGAAACTAGGAAATTTTTTTTGAAATTTTTCTAAAAGCGTATAAATCGCTTTTGTTTCACCAACAGAAACACAATGTATCCATACAGTTTTTCTTTTCTTCCATATATCTCGTTGATGATTTGGATAGATTGCAAAACGTTCGGCCCAATTTTTTAAATAGTCTCTATTTTTTATTCCACGGTAAAGGAGTTTAACTATGGTGAGGGGTAAAATAAGGTAAACAATAAAATTATATAAAAATAGCTGCATTTTTTTCATTTTCTCATAAAAATAATGCCTTAAAAAATTTATTTTAAATGTAAAGTTTTGGTTTTAAATAAGTTTTTTTTTAATAGTGAAGTTTTTATTATTTTTTAATAAAAATTACTTGACCAGACACAATCAGGTGATATTATTTTCACATATGCCACAATATGTAGTGGTTTTAAAAAAAATCAATATTATTCGTTAAATTAAGTAATTTAGTACTAAAACTAGGGGGTTTGCAATGCTCAAAGCATTACCAAGTAATGATGATCAACCTGAAGAGGTTTCGATTCCAGTCCAGCCAGTCTCACTTGATATATGGGATAAAAAATATCGACTTAAGTCAAAGAAAGGGGAATTTGTTGATAAAGGCGTTGATGACACTTACTTAAGAGTTGCTAGAGCACTTTCTGAAGTAGAGAAAAAAGAGGTTCAAGAAGAATGGAGTGCTAAATTTTTATGGGCTTTACAAAATGGAGCTATACCTGCAGGTCGAATTACTTCTAATGCAGGGGCTTTAGAGCATAAGCCTGCTACAAGCACAATAAATTGTACGGTATCAGGAATCATCGAAGACAGTATGACTGATATTTTAGACAAAGTGCATGAGGCGGGACTGACTTTAAAAGCAGGCTGTGGAATTGGATACGAGTACTCTACTCTTAGACCAAAAGGTGCCTTTGTTGCAGGTGCTGGGGCATATACGAGTGGCCCACTTTCATTTATGGATATTTATGACCGTATGTGTTTTACAGTCTCAAGTGCAGGTGGAAGACGAGGGGCTCAAATGGCCACTTTCGATATTGCTCACCCTGATGTAACGGATTTTATAAAAGCAAAAAGAGAAGATGGCAGACTTCGGCAGTTCAACTTATCTTGTCTTATCACAAAAGATTTTATGGAGGCTGTTAAAAAAGATCAAAAGTGGAAGGTAGCTTTTCCCATAACATCTAAAGAAGCAAAAGATGAAAATTTAGATTTAAATAATGAAGATCAAGTAGTGTGGCGCAATTGGCCTACCCCAGGAAAATATTTATCAAAAAGTGAAGGAAAAGATGCCGGGAAAGTTGCATGTAAGGTTTATAAAGTGATTCAAGCTAAAAGACTTTGGGATATCATAATGTCATCTACTTATGATTACGCTGAACCTGGTTTTATTTTGATTGATCGCGTTAATGAGATGAATAACAATTGGTTTTGTGAGAATATTAGAGCAACAAACCCATGTGGCGAACAACCGCTTCCACCTTATGGAGCATGTCTTTTAGGTTCGGTTAATTTAACTAAATTTGTAAAAAAACCTTTTACTGAAGAAGCTTATTTTGACTGGGACAAGTACAAAGAAGTTGTGGGTATATTTACAAGAATGCTCGACAATGTTGTAGAGATAAACGGCTTGCCACTTGGAAAGCAAAGAGACGAGATCGCAAAAAAAAGGCGACATGGAATGGGATATTTGGGTCTTGGATCAGCTTTATCAATGATGGGAATAGTTTATGGAGATGAAGAGTCCTTAAAATTTACAGATGAGGTTAGTCGAATTCTAGCTGAAATTGGCTGGGAGGTTGGTATTGAACTCGCTAAAGAGAAAGGACCAGCACCAATCATGAATGAAGACTTTGAGGTTACTGCTTCGATGCTTTTGATGAGACCCGAAATGAAGAAAGATGGAATTAAGGTTGGCGATAAAGTAAAAGGAAAAGTTTTGTTAGGAAAATATAGCAAATATATGCAACAGTTTCCTGATTCTATCCAAGACCAAATTGTTAAATTTGGTTCTCGTTTTACGCATCACAGCTCTATTGCTCCAACTGGCACAATCTCATTGTCCCTAGCTAATAATGCAAGTAATGGAATTGAACCTTCATTTGCCCATCACTACAGTCGAAACGTAATTAGGGAAGGAAAAAAATCAAAGGAAAAAGTCGATGTTTTTTCTTATGAGCTTCTTGCATATAGGGCACTTGTAAACCCGAAAGCGATGCCTTTTTCTGAAAATGAAGATGAAAAATTACCAGAATATTTTATTGATTCATCAACAATTAAAGCAAAAGCACATGTCGATATTCAAGCTGCAGCTCAGAAATGGATTGATAGCTCAATTTCAAAGACAATTAATGTACCTACTGATTACGATTATGAAGACTTTAAAGAAATTTACTTGTATGCATATGAGAAAGGTTTAAAAGGCTGTACAACCTTTAGGTTTAATCCTGAGGCATTTCAAGGGGTATTAGTAACGGAGAAAGATTTAGAAAATACAAGCTATAAATTCGTCCTTGATGATGGACAAGAAGTTGAGGTTAAGGGTAATGAAGAAATTGAGTATGATGGGGAAACACATTCAGCAGCCAATTTGTATGATGCTTTGAAAGAAGGCTATTACGGAAAATTTTAGGAGTTAGTAGATGTCAATCAAGATTGAAAAGAAAATCGTAAGTTATTCTGTTGTTGATAAAAAAGAAGAAACGCAAGAAGCCCCCGCTGAAGTAGTTCAAATTGGTGAGCCCTTAGCAAGACCAGATAAAATTACGGGATCGACATATAAAGTAAAAACGCCTGTGACTGAACATGCATTATATATAACTATTAATGATGTCATTATGAACGAGGGGACAGAGCAAGAGCATAGAAGACCTTTTGAGATTTTTGTGAATTCTAAAAATATGGAGCACTTTCAATGGATAGTCGGTCTTACGAGAGTGATGTCAGCCGTATTTAGAAAAGGAGGAGACTTAACATTTTTGATAGAAGAGTTAGAAAGTGTTTTTGATCCCAACGGAGGCTATTATAAAAAAGGGGGTAAATATGTTCCCAGTCTGGTTGCTGAATTGGGACAAGTTTTAGAGGAGCATCTAAAGAATATTGGCATGTTAAAAGTAACAGAGCCAGAAGAACATCAACAGAAATTAATTGATGAAAAAAAGGCAGAGTATTTAAAAAAAAATCCTGAAAAATTAGATGAAGCAGGTTTTCCAAAGGATGCCCAGTTATGTAATAAATGTCAGACAAAAGCAGCAATTATGATGGATGGATGTTTGACTTGTCTTAATTGCGGCGAGAGTAAGTGCGGCTAAAATAACATGAACTTAGGCAGCTATTATTGTCTACTGCCTATTCAGTTAATTGTTGTTCCTCAGTTATGATTAAAAAATCTTTTTTGCTCACTTTATGGTTTCCATTATCTTGTCTAGCGACGCCGAGTGTTGAAGTTTTGTTTAACACTAACCCATCAGTTGTAAAAGTTCATGTGGCAAATAATAAGGGAAATCATGGCGTGGGTTCAGGCGTAGTTGTTGCTAAGAATTACATCGTAACTAATTGTCACGTTATTGCTAATTCACAAGGCATTCATGTTACTAAATATGGCGTAAGTTATTCTCCTGATGCGCTAATTGCAGACTGGAAAAGTGATTTGTGCATTTTAAAATTTAAGTTTCTTGAATTAAAGCCTGTGGTGATGACAAGCACAGCAGATGTAGAATATGAAACTGATGTTTTTACTAAAAGTTATGGTGGCAATGCTGCGAGACCAGGTTCTTCATTTGGCACAGTCAAAGCAAAATTTGATTATGATGGTCGTCAAATAATTCAGTCATCTGCATCATTTTCCTTAGGAGCAAGTGGGGGAGGCCTTTTTAATTATGATGGTGAATTGTTGGGCATAACGACTTTTAAAACACCAGGTAGGTCAGCTTTTTATTACAGTATGCCAGTAGAAATTATTGAAGAAATGTTAGCGAATGGGGAAGAGATTTCGGTGACTACTGCTCCTGAGAGAGCTTTTTGGGATAGACCAGAAGAAAATCAGCCATATTTTATGAGAGTTGTGAGTGCATTAAATAAAAAAAATTGGAATAAGCTTTCGAAAATATCTGAAGCCTGGGTTAAAGATGAACCAAATGCAGATGAGTCAAACTTTCATTTAGGCTTAGCAAACTACCAGTTAAAAAATCATGATAGAGCCTATAGGTTATTTACAAAAGTTGTTAGCCAAAATAAAAAACATACACTTTCTTATTTATACTTGTATAAAATTGCTAAATTAAATAGTAAAAGTGATGAGATGACTAAATACAAAAAAATTATCAATCAACTTGATTCAAATATGAGCCTGGAGAAGGATGAATAAAACAAACATAACTATTTTTTTGATATCAGTTTTAAGCTTTGCGGGATGTACAACTAAGAATACTGACAAAAATAGTGAGGCGCCTGTAGTAGACGCAGATACAAAAGGAGCCTATTACCTTGATGATGGCCCTGAGGAAAATATTCCAGAAAATCTTTCCAGTATCCCCAACGCAGTTCCTAAAAAAGAACCATTAAATAAGTTTTCAAATCGCCCTTATAAAGTTTTTGGTAAAACATATTACCCAATGACGACCATAAAACCTTATACAGCAAATGGTTATGCAACGTGGTACGGAAAAAAATACCATGGCAATAAAACCTCTATTGGCGAAGTTTACGATATGTATGAAATGACGGCGGCACATAAAACTTTACCTTTGCCCTGCTACGTCAAAGTTACAAATTTAAAAAATAATAAATCGGTGATTGTACGTGTCAATGATCGGGGGCCTTTTGTTAAGGACCGTATTATTGATTTATCATACGTCGCCGCACACAAGTTAGAAATTATTGAAAAAGGGAGTGAGCTTGTGAAAGTAGAGTTAATAAATCCCGACAATAAATTCAAAATAAGCAATGTAAATAAAAAGATTTATATTCAAGCCGGTTTATTTTCTGATGAAAAAAATGCAAATAATCTAATAGAAAAAATAAACAATGTAGACTCAGTTAAAATTAAAAAAATTCAAACTGAAAACAAATTTCAAGTATTGATTGGACCATTCGATGATAAACAATCTGCAATCAACAAGAAAGATGAGTTATCTGAAAATTTTTTTATAAATGGATTTATAGTAAAAAAATAAATTAAGACACAAATGGATGACCCAATAAAAGAACCTTTAATTAATTTTCCATGTCATTTCTCAATAAAAGTCATCGGGAATGCTGTTGAAGATTTTTCAGAAATTGTACTTAAATCAATCACGAAATATGACGCACGGTTTGATAACTCATGTATTGAAATGAAAGGCAGTAGTGCTGGAAAATATATCAGCCTTACTTGTAAGGTATTTGTTTTATCACAAAAACAGCTAGATAAAATTTATATAGAACTTTCAGGGCTTAAAGAAACAAAGTTTGTTCTATAAATGGCTTTAAATATTAAATATTTAGGCTTAACAGATTACCAAGACTGCTGGCTTGCAATGAAAGCTCATATTGAAAAAAATCCTAAATCTGACGAAATATGGGTTACAGAGCATAACCCTATTTTTACTACAGGCCTAAATAAAAAAAATAGTAAATTGCCTAATAGCCCAATTCCACACTTATTTGTAGATAGAGGAGGAAAGATTACTTTTCATGGTCCTGGGCAAATTATTTTTTATTTTCTCATAAACTTGGATAGAAATAATCTTTCAATTAGGCAACTTGTTTCGGGTATTGAAAAATCTATTTTAATATTTTTAAAAAAGAAAAAAATTATTGGTCATATAAAGCAAAATGCTCCGGGCGTGTATGTAAAAAATGAAAAAATTGCATCAATTGGATTGAGACTAAAAAAAGGTTTCACATACCATGGCATTAGTTTAAATGTAAATATGAACTTAAAACCGTTCAATGATATAGATCCTTGTGGTTATAAAGGTTTAAAAATGGCACAATTGAAAGATTATTTACCAAATATTCAAAATAAAAATGTTGAAAAAGAAGTTTTGGAGCAATTTAAAAATTTTCTGGGACATTAAATGAGAAACAATAAAGAATTAGGAAGGGAAAAAACATCAAGGATCCCCATTAAAATATTACCCAGAGAGCCCTTAAAAAAACCTGCATGGATAAAAATGCAATTGCCAAAAACAACTGCTTACATGAGGGTTAAGAACCTACTTAATGAACAAAAATTACATAGCGTATGTGAAGAAGCAAGTTGCCCTAACATTTCTGAATGTTACAGTCATGGCACAGCAACTTTTATGATTTTAGGTGATTTATGTACAAGAAGATGTCCTTTCTGTGATGTAGCACATGGGAGACCAAACCCACCTGATGAACAAGAGCCGAAGCATCTAGCAGAAAGTATTTTGCGCTTAAAATTAAAATATGTTGTCATTACTAGCGTTGATAGAGACGACTTAAGAGACGGCGGTGCTTCACATTTTTCTGAGTGTATAAAAGTAATTAGAAAATATAATCCGAATATTTCGATTGAAATACTTGTCCCTGATTTTAGAGGTCGCCTAGATAAAGCAATAGAAATTTTGTACGATACGCCACCTGATGTCTTTAATCATAATCTTGAGACTATTCCTAGACTCTACAAACAAGCTAGGCCAGGTTCTGATTATCTTCATTCACTCAATTTATTATTACAGTTTAAAAAAAGATATCCAAACATCCCAACTAAATCCGGTTTGATGCTTGGTTTAGGAGAATCAAACGAAGAAATTATTGAGGTTTTGAAAGACTTACGAAAACATAAAGTCGATATGATTACTTTAGGCCAATACCTTCAGCCCACTGAACATCACTTACCTGTTGAAAGATATGTTCCTCCTAATGAATTTGATATTCTCAAAGCTGAGGCTGAAAGATTAGGTTTTCATTCAGTTGCAAGTGGCCCTATGGTAAGAAGTAGTTACCATGCAGACTTGCAAGCTAAAGGTGAAAATATTACATGAATCAGCCATTAAAAATTAATTTAACTAATGAATTATTAGAATTAGAAAATTTTATAATACATCGTAGCTGTGACATTGAGCAGTGGTTCAGAATTCAGTGGTTAGAAAATCAAGCTCCTTTCTATGGTTCAGTTGATCTTAGAAACTCGGGTTTTAAATTAGCTCCTGTAGATATGAACTTATTTCCAGGTGGGTTTAATAATCTAAATCCTGATTTTGCACCTCTTGCAGTTCAGGCAGCTTCAGTTGCTATTGAGAAAGTTTGCCCAGAAGCCAAAAAAGTTTTAATAATTCCTGAAAAACATACAAGAAATTTATTTTATTTAAAAAATTTATTTCAATTTAAAGAAATTTTAAAAAACTCTGGACTTGAAGTTAGAATTGGAACGGTTGACAGCAATATTTTAGAAGCTACTGATATTTTAATTGATGATCACCAATCTATTACTCTAGAGCCTATTCAAAGAAGAGACGATATTTTATATATAAAGGATAGAGATGGTACTGAATTTGTTCCTTGTTCAGTTATTTTGAATAATGATTTATCCGGTGGCGTTCCTGAAAAAATTAAAGATATAGGGCAACAAGTCATTCCACCAATTAATGCTGGCTGGCCTACCAGGAGAAAGTCATCGCATTTTCGTTATTACAGCCAGGTTGCCAAAGAATTTTCCTTACTCACCAAGTGCGATCCATGGTTGATTGATCCATTATTTAAAAAAATTGATAATTTAGATTTTTCCACTCGAGAGGGGGAGGATAAGCTTGTAGAAACAATTGATAATCTTTTACATCAAATACAAAATAAATATGATGAATATAATATTTCACAAGATCCTTATGTAGTCATTAAAGCAGATGCAGGAACATATGGGATGGGTGTGATGACAGTTAAAAAAAGCTCAGAGGCTATAAATCTTAACAGAAAGATGAGAAAAAAAATGTCAGTTGTAAAAGAGGGGTTATCTGTTTCTGAGGTGCTTGTTCAAGAAGGAATTCATACAGAAGAAACCATCAACTCTGCTGTAGCTGAACCAGTAGTTTATATGATAGACCATTTTGTAATTGGTGGTTTTTATCGGGTTCATACTTTAAAAGGTAAGGATGAAAATTTAAATTCACCAGGCATGCATTTTGCCCCTGTAGCTTTTGATACTTCCTGTTTGATGCCAGATCAAGGAAGGCCTTGTCATGATAAAGCTAACAGGTTTTATGCCTATGGAGTGATTGCTCGGTTATCAATGCTAGCAGCAGCAAAAGAATTAGCAGAAAAATAGTGATGGCTTATCTTTTTATAATAGATCCGATCGATTCACTTAATCAAAGTAAGGACTCCTCTTTATTTTTAATGAAAGAATGTATAAGAAGAAACATCGAAACACATTTTTGTGCAATTAATGATTTTTCAATTAATGAGGGAATTTTAAATGTTCAAAGTAATAAAATAATTAATTTTAAGGAAAAGATTAATTATGAGAGTTCTCATCCTCACAAAGGCAATTTTTTTAAAAAAATTTTTATCAGAAAAGATCCACCATTTGACGATGATTATTTAAATCTCACTTACTTTTTGGACATTGCGGTTGAAAAGGGAGTAGATGTAATAAATAATCCTTCTTCAATTAGAAAGCATAATGAAAAGCTTTCAATCTTAAATTTTAAAGAGATTATTTCGCCAACTATCGTAACCTCAAATTCGAATGACGTTATTAATTTTCTCAATGAACATAAAAAGATCGTTCTTAAGCCTATCAATAGCATGGGTGGGAATGGAATTTTTGTTATAGCTAAAAATGATCAAAATTTAAAAAGCATCCTTGAAACTGTGACGGCTAAAAATAAAAAAGTAATTATGGCTCAAAAATATATCCCAGATATTATTAAAGGGGATAAACGTATTATCATTATTAAAGGCGATCCACTTCCATACAGCCTAATTAGGATACCTGGCAATGATGATTTTAGAGCAAACTTGGCTAAAGGTGGTCGAGGCGTTTCAAAAAAACTAACATCGCAGGACATGAAAATTGTTGACTTTATTAGACCTTTTTTAATTGAAAACAAACTAGATTTTGTTGGTATTGATGTTATTGGTAAGTACTTAACAGAAATTAACGTCACGAGCCCAACATGTTTAGTTGAAATAGCAAAACAAACCAATTTTGATTGCGCTAAATTTATAATTGATACGATTTAAGTATATCGAATGCAAAAATATACAAAGCCTTTTTTATTAATTTTAGCGCTTCTCATCATATTAACTTTCAATTTGCAGGGAAATTCAATATTTCAAAAAAAAGATTATATATTTGGCACAATTGTAGATATAAAGATTTATGGGGAATCTAAAGAATTAGCTTCAGAGGCTTCAAAAGAAATCTTATTAAATTTTAGGCAACTTCATAAATTACTTCATCCTTGGCGAAAAGGCTTGATGTACGAAATAAATGAGGCTATCTATAATCAAACCCCTTTTTTAATTGATGATCAGGAAGTGATATCTCTGATTCTAAGAGGTCAAGAATATGAAAAAAAAACCAGGGGTTACTTCAATCCAGCAATTGGAAAACTGGTAAATTTATGGGGGTTTCATTCAGAAGTTCCTCGTAATGTAATGCCAGCTACTAAAGATATTTTAGAATTAGTTGAAGCAAAGCCATCAATGGTAAATATTACGATTATTAATAATGAACTCAGTAGTACAAACAATATTGTACAAATTGATATGGGAGGCTATGCCAAAGGGTTCGCTTTAGATCGAGCAAAAAAAATACTAGAGCAATATAAAATTAAAAATGCACTTATTAATATTGGTGGAAATATTATGGCATTGGGTATGCAGGGTAACAAAGAATGGATTGTAGGAATTCAAGATCCTAGAAATCCAAATTTGATGGCGACTATACCATTGAAGCCAGGTTGGTCTATTGGAACATCTGGTGATTATCAAAAATATTTTACTGTAAACGGAAAAAGATACTCACATATTATAAATCCTTATACAGGTTATCCAGTATCAAATACAAAGTCAGTGACAGTTTTGATTCCTCCTGGCAATAATTCTGGAGAGAAATCAGATGTTTATACAAACCCAATATTTATTGAAGATATTTCAAAAAAAATGCAAATCGCTAATGATTTGGAGGTAAGTCACTATCTAATTGTTTTAGAAAATAATGAAATTTTAATTAGTAAGGAATTCAATAAAATTATTATGTGGCAAGATAAAATAGATGAGAGAAAAATTACTATTCATTGATGATAAAATATGAATATGAAAAAAAAATATTTATTTGTATTTGTATTTATTGTGCTACTTAATGGATGTGGCACAAAGGGGGAACTTTATATTCCAGAAGAGAAATACCCTCAATCCTTCATAGATAAACATCAGGATAAAATTATTATAAAAAACTACCAACTTGCTTAATATGAGTTCTTCAATTTTAACAAAGAATAATGATAAATTTTTTATTGAAGATGTTGATGTCAAGTCGATTATAAAAAAATTTCCGACACCAAGCTATGTTTATTCAAAACAAAAAATAATAGAAAATTTTAAAAATTTAGAGGCTGCTTTTAAAGGGGTAGATCACTTAATATGTTTTGCTGTAAAAGCTAATTCGAACCTAGCTATATTGAATATACTCGCTAAAAATGGAGCGGGCTTTGATATTGTTTCAGGCGGTGAGTTAAAAAGAGTTGTTGCAGCAAAAGGAGATGTAGAAAAGATTGTTTTCTCTGGTGTAGGTAAAACATCAGAAGAGATTAAATTGGCTATTGAAAAAAATATCCTTGCCTTTAATGTTGAATCAGAAGATGAACTGAGTAGGATTCAGGAGATAGCTAACTCATTAAATAAAAAAGCATCTATTTCAATTAGGGTAAACCCAAATGTAGATGCTAAAACTCATCCTTACATATCAACTGGCCTTAAAGAAAATAAATTTGGTGTTAGTGAAGAGTCTGCCTTTGATTTATATAAGAAAGCAAAATTATTAGATTCAATTGAAATTGAAGGTATTGATTGTCATATTGGCTCACAGATCACTGACCTAAAACCGTTCGAAGACTCCATAAAAAAATTAATTAAGTTAGTGGACAGACTGGAGGAAGAGGGAATAAATATTAGGCATATTGATATTGGTGGTGGGATTGGAATACGATATGACGATGAAAAAACTATTGACTTCAATGAGTATGCAAAAATTATTTCAAGCCAAATAAAAGAAAGGAAAATCAAGATATTGTTGGAGCCTGGGAGGGTTATTACGGCTGATGCAGGGGTAATATTGACAAAAGTAGAATACGTAAAAAAAACTAAAGATAAAAATTTTGCCGTAATAGATGCTGCAATGAACGATTTAATGCGTCCTTCGCTCTATGGATCTTTCCATAAAATTTTAAATATATCTAACACCACAGAGGGGAAAAATAAGTTTGATATTGTGGGCCCAATTTGTGAAACGGGGGATTTTATTGGAAAGGACAGGCTAATGAGTATAGAGCCTGACAATATTTTAGTTATCATGGATACAGGGGCATATGCGATGTCAATGAGTTCAAATTATAATTCTAGGCCAAAGCTATTTGAGTTGATGATTGATAAAGATAAAATTTACATCATTAGAGAAAAAGAGTCTTTTGATGATCTTATAAAAGGTGAAAAAATTCTTCCAGAATCCTGATTATATAATATGAAAAAAGAATTAAATATTACCTTAGCTGAGCCACGAGGTTTCTGTGCAGGCGTTGAAAGGGCAATTACAATTGTTGAAAAAGCTATTGAAAAATATGGCACACCCATTTATGTAAGACATGAGGTTGTGCATAATGAGTTCGTAATTAAGGACTTAAAGGAAAAGGGTGCAATATTTGTTGAAAATATGGAGTCTATTCCAAAGGGAAGTCACGTTATTTATAGTGCGCATGGTGTTTCAAAATTAGTAAGAAAAAAGGCAAATGATTTCAACCTAATGCCAATAGATGCAACGTGTCCGTTGGTGACAAAGGTTCATACTCAAGTAATTCAGCAAAATGCTAAGGGATATATTGTTATCATGATTGGACATGAGGGCCATCCTGAAGTTGAAGGCACGATGGGGCAAATTAATGATAAGAATAAAATTAAATTAGTACAGAATCAAAGTGATGTTGAAAGCCTAGAGGTTAATCAAACAGAAAAAATTTGTTACGTTACACAAACGACACTTTCAATTGATGAAACTAAAGAGATTATTAAAAAGTTAAAGGAGAAGTATCCGCATATTACAGGTCCAAACAAAAGTGATATATGCTATGCAACCCAAAATCGTCAGGATGCAATTAAGACACTGCTAAAAAATAACGAACTTGTCATAGTGGTTGGTTCATCCAATAGCTCAAATTCAAATCGTTTAGCTGACCTTGCTTCCCAAGCTGGAGTTGAATCTATTTTAGTCGGTAATATAGATAAATTTGATTTATCAATTTTAGAAAATAAGAAAAGAGTAGCAATTACTGCAGGCGCTTCTGCGCCAGAAATTTTAGTTAAAGATCTTATAAAAAAAATTAAGATGAATTATGACGTACTTATTGATGAAATGAATGGAATTGAAGAAAACGTTGTTTTTAAACTCCCAACTATTTGAAAACTGATAAATATAAAATACCCGTATCATCGTTAATTGTAATTTATACAAAAAAGCATGATATTTTGTTACTTCATCGAGCAGATAAAAGAGGCTACTGGCAATCTGTTACTGGTAGTCTTGAACCACAAGAATCTCCATATGAAGCTGCAAAAAGGGAAGTTTTTGAAGAAACGGGAATAAATACGGACCATAATAAAATACAAGACTGGAATCTTAATCACGAGTATGAAATTTATTTGCATTGGAGACACAGATATCCACCTAATGTTTCTAAAAACACGGAGCATGTTTTTGGTTTAGAGCTTCCAGAAAAAATAAATATCAATATATCACCCAGAGAACATTTAGAATATAAATGGGAGAATATAAAAGAGGCAAAAAATAAAGTTTTCTCTTGGACAAATCGCAGAGCGTTGGAAAAATTATGCGAAATCAAATCAATACTAAGTTAAAATTTATAAAATGAATACTTCCACAATTACCTTCGATTCATTTGAAAAATTAAAAAATGATGATTGCCAAGAAAGAATCATAAAGGCAAAAAATATTCTAGGTAAAGATCTAGTGATCCTTGGACATCATTATCAAAATGAAGCCGTTTACAGACATGCTGATTTTGCAGGTGATTCTTTAAAGTTAGCGCAACAAGTTCAAAATTTAGATGCTAAATACATTGTTTTTTTAGGCGTTCATTTTATGGCAGAAGTTGCTGATATCTTATCAAGAGAAAATCAAATCACTATTCTTCCAGACTTATCAGCTGGTTGTTCAATGGCAGATATGGCGAATTTAGCTAAAGTCGAAAGGACTTATAGAGAAATATCAAAGGTTTTAGATTTTGATAAAAATATTACCCCAGTAACATATATTAATTCAGCTGCAGATCTAAAAGCATTTTGTGGAGAGCATGGAGGTATTGTATGTACCTCAACTAATGCACCTAAAATTTTAGATTGGGCGTTTAATCAAAAGGAGAAAGCACTTTTCTTTCCAGATCAAAATTTAGGGAGATGGACGGGTTATAAGATGGGCATCCCCCTAGAAAAGATGCCAGTATGGGATCCAGATTTACCCATGGGAGGCTTAACTGAAAAACAAATAATTGAATCTAAAATATTATTGTGGAAGGGGCATTGTGCAGTTCATCAAATGTTTAGGGTTGAAAGTATACAAGCCTTTAAAAAAAACTATCCAAAAGGGAATGTCATTTCTCATCCAGAGGCACCGTTTGATGTATGTAAAAATTCAGATTTAGTAGGTTCAACAGAATTTATTCTGCGTACGATAGAAAAAGCAGATAAAGGATCTGAATGGTTAGTTGGAACAGAATTGAATTTAGTGAATCGACTTGCTAAAGAAATGAAAGCAGAGAATAAGCTTGTTAAATTCATGTCTCATGTAATTTGTGAATGCTCCACAATGGCAAGAATAGATCCGCAACATCTTGCATGGGCTTTAGAAAATATTATTGATGGTAAGCCAGTTAATGTAATTAAGGTTCCACAAAAGGAGGCTGATCTTGCGAAGCTTACACTTGATAAGATGCTCGAAGTTTCATAAATGAACAAATGTGATTTATGTTCAGATCCAATTTATCCAGTAATTTGGAAAAATAATAAATTTAGACTTGTTGAGATAGATGATCCTTCCTATTCAGCATATTATCGAGTTGAAAATATTCAGCATGTTAAAGAAATGACCGATTTAGAAGAAAAAGATAGAATGGAGCTAATGCAGGTTGTGTTCACTGTAGAATCAGCAATTAGAACTTGTTATAAACCTGATAAGATAAATTTAGCATCTTTAGGTAATTTAACCCCACATATTCATTGGCACATTATTCCAAGATTTAAAAATGATAATCACTATCCTGGTTCAATTTGGTCGAAACAAAAAAAATTTGAAAAAACTAAAATATCTACTCAAACAAAAAAAAAATTAAATGCAATAATTTTAGAAAATCTAAATCAATAAGCGTTTAACTTTCTTTCCATTGTTAATATGTTGCGTAATAATTTCATCAATATCTTCATTATCAATACATCGATACCATGTTTCTTCGGGATAAATTACCAATAAAGGCCCTTCTTGACATCGGTTAAAGCAACCCGCTCTGTTGACTCTGCACATATTTACACCATACAAATTAAGAGATTTAAGTTTTTTCTTCATATAGTTAAATTTATCTTCTGCTCCAAAATTATTGCAGCATTGTTCATTATCATCTCTTTGATTTAAGCAGAAAAAAATATGATATTTGTAATAGGCCATTTAATTAATAAAACTCTTATCTTCTGTAAATTTCCAAATTCTTGTAATACTTACTTGATCTACTTCTTTTTTCATTTGATCACTAAAGGGAGCGTAAGGAGATCCATTTCTTACTATATCTATAGCAGCTTCATCTAACTTAGCTTTTCCTGAACTTTTAATAATTGAGATATCATAAATAGAGCCATTTGAATTTATAATTACTTTCATTATAAGATTGCTAAATCTATTTTTGATTTTCGCTGCATCAGGATAATTCATAGCGCCCATTCGTTCAACTTTCTTTTTCCAAGCTTCAAAATATAAACGATATACATATTCTGGTGATTTAGCAGATATATTCTTTATCCTTATTTTTTCATTTGGGATAGGAGCATTATTTAAACTCAGTTTACTCACATTTGATAAAATTTTATTTTTATCTAATATTTTTTTTCGCACTTCAATCTTTTTATCAGATGGACTTTCTATTTTTTGATCATTTTTTTGTGGAGTTTTATCTAATTCAGGAGAAATTTCTTTCTCTTTTTTTGAGATTTGATTTTTATTTAAATTGATTAAATTATCATCAGATTTTATTAATTTTTCTGATTTTTTTTCATTATTTCCCTTTTTTTCTTCTGGGGTAACAAAAATTTCTAACTCATTTGTTTCATAGCTATCAACAGTGTTTAATAAATCAAACAAATTAAATTTTGTAAAAAAAATAAGGTGAAGAATTAAAGAAAGAAAAATGGCTAAGATTATATTAAAGGAAGTAAATTTTATTTTACTATCATTATTCATTTTTAAATAAATCTAAACATTTATTTTGAATTCCTGAAAAACTTCCATTGCTCATAAAAACAATTTGATCATTTGGTTTTTTTTCTTTAATAATACTACTTAAAATCCATTGAGTACTGTCTGAAACTTTGATTTTTTGATTATTTTTGAATAACTCATTTGGATCCCAATCTAAATTACTGGCATAACAATAAACGATATCTGCAGATGAAAGGCTATCTTGTAATTCTTTCTTCATTTCACCAAGCTTCATGGTATTTGATCTAGGCTCAAAAACAACAATTATTCTGCCCTCTTTAAGCACTTGTCTCATTCCATCTAATGTACTTTTTATTGCAGAGGGATGATGAGCAAAATCATCATAAATTTTTATATTGTCTTTAAATTCTCCTATTTTTTCTAACCTTCTTTTTACACCCTTGAATGTTGCAAGCGCTTTTATAGATTTAGCGGCAGGTATGCCTATATGATGAGCAGCAGCAATTGCTGCAAGCGCATTTGATGCATTATGATCACCAATACATTCCCACGTAAGAGTACCTTCTTTTTTATTTTGATAAAAAATATTTAGCGATGAGCTTTCGTCTTGCCATTGATATGACCATCCATCAATATGATTAAAATATTCTAAATCTGACCAGACTCCTAGTTTTATAACTTCATTAAGAGCGTTACTTTGAGCATTTGAAATAATCTTACCTTTCTCGGGCACTATTCTTATCAGATGATGAAAATGTTTTTTTATATGGTTAAGGTTCTCAAAAATATCTGCATGATCAAATTCTAAATTGTTCATGATAAGAGTGCGTGGATAATAATGAACAAATTTTGAGCGCTTATCAAAGAAGGCGGTGTCATATTCATCTGCTTCGATTATAAAAAAGTTAGAATTTTTATCATTGATTAATCTTGATGAAGTTTTTAGATTTTTTGGAATGCCACCAATCAAATAACTTGGATTTAATCCACAAAATTCTAAAATCCATGCAACCATAGCTGTTGTTGAAGTTTTGCCATGGGTGCCTGCAACAGCGATAACCCATTTTTCATGAAGTATATTTTCATAAAGCCACTGGGGACCTGACATAAAAGATAAGTTATTATTTAATATGCTCTCCATTAGAGGGGTACCTCTTTTGACAACATTACCAATAATATAAATATCAGGTTTTAATTTTGTTTGTGATGAATCAAATCCCTCAATTATTTTAATACCTTCCTCTTCAAGCTGCGTGGACATAGGAGGGTAAACATTTTGATCACACCCAGTAACTTTGAAGCCTTTTGATTTTGCAAGGGAGGCTAATCCTGCCATAAATGTTCCACATATACCTAATATATGAATATGCATATTTATCTTAAGCTAGATGCAAGCCATTTTTTCAATTGATCTTTAGAAATAGATCTTCTTTTTGCCATATCGTCAATTTGATCTTCATCAATCTTATCAACACTGAAATATTTAGCTTCAGGATGTGCAAAGTAAAAACCACTAACCGAGGATGCAGGCATCATTGACATACTTTCAGTCAATTCCATACCGATTTCTTTAGCTTGGAGAAGCGAGAAAATATCTTTTTTAATAGTGTGCTCAGGGCATGCTGGGTAACCTGGAGCAGGTCTTATCCCTTGATATTTTTCTTTTATCATTTCCTCATTGCTAAGTTTTTTTGTTTGATATCCCCATAAGTCTTGCCTAACTCGGTTATGCATATACTCTGCAAATGCTTCTGCTAATCTATCTGTAATAGCTTTGACCATGATACCGCTGTAGTCGTCTTCTGTTTTTTCAAACATATCTTCATAAATTTTTGCATTAATTCCTGATGTGACAGCGAATAGACCAATGTAATCTTCAATATTCTTTTCTTTAGGCGCAATAAAGTCGGCAAGACATAAATTAGGTTTCTGTTTACCACCAACAACTGGTTTTTGCGTTTGTTGTCTTAAGCAGTGGTAGGTAAAGGCTAATTCCATCGATTCGTCTTTAAAAACCTGGATGTCATCTTCATTAATTGAATTAGCGGGATAAAAACCAACGACGCCATTTGCTTTTAGTTTTTTTTCATTGATAAGTTTGCTCAGCATTTTTTGTGCTTCTTTAAATAGATCCGAAGCACTTTTTCCCACTACACTATCTTTGAGAATATCTGGGTACTTTCCATGAAGATCCCATGTCTGAAAGAATGGCGACCAATCAATATATTCTTTGATTAAATTTAAGTCGATATTTTTAAATACTCTTCTTCCAATATATTTAGGTTTTTTTGGTTTAAATGTAAGCGCTAATTTATTTTTCCTAGCATCCTCAATAGAAATAAATGTTGCACCCTTTTTCTTTAAATGCATTTGACGAACACTTTCGTAGTCTTTTGATAAATTAACGATATATTCCATTTTTTGTTTGGGGTCCATCAAAGATTGCATCACCGAAACTGATCGAGAAGCATCGGATACATGAATCACAGGTCCATCGTAATGTTCTGAAATTTTTACAGCTGTATGCGCTCTTGATGTTGTTGCGCCTCCAATAAGTAACGGGATATTATTTTCTTTAAAATATGGGTCACGTTGCATTTCACTTGCTACATTGGTCATTTCTTCAAGTGAAGGTGTAATCAGTCCAGAAAGCCCAATAATATCTACGTTTTCTTCTTTTGCTTTTGCAAGAATTTCTGCACAAGGGACCATAACGCCCATATTGACTACTTCGAAGTTGTTACATTGAAGCACAACGGAGACAATATTTTTCCCAATATCATGTACGTCACCTTTAACAGTGGCGATGAGCATTTTTCCTTTAGGCTTTGCTTTAATGCCCGTTCTTTTCTCATCTTCTTCTTTCTCTTTTTCAATAAAAGGCACAAGGTGAGCTACGGCTTGCTTCATAACTCTTGCTGATTTTACAACCTGAGGTAAAAACATTTTACCTTGACCAAATAAATCACCAACAACATTCATCCCATCCATGAGTGGACCCTCGATAACATTAATGGGCCTACCATTCTTACTGCTCATTATTTTTAATCGAGCTTCCTCAGTATCTTCAACAATGAAATCTGTAATGCCATGAACTAATGCATATTCAATTTTCTTTTCAACAGAAACAGGAGTTTTTTGATCTCCACGCCAATTAAGTTTTACATTTTCTTTTTTGCTTCCTTTGAGAGTTCCTGCAAAATCAATCATTCTTTCTGTCGCATCTGGTCTACGATTTAAAATAACATCCTCAACAGCTTCTTTTAGGTCATCACTTAAATCATCATAAAGACCAATCATGCCAGCATTTACAATGCCCATCGTGAGTCCAGCTTTTATTGCATAATGTAAAAAAACAGTATGTATCGCTTCCCTTGCTTCATTATTTCCTCTAAAACTAAAGCTTACATTTGAAACACCCCCAGAAATTTTAGCGTGTGGAAGGTTATCTTTTATCCATTTAGTGGCGTTAATGAAATCCACGGCATAATTGTTGTGCTCTTCAATACCGGTAGCAACAGCAAAAATATTTGGATCAAAAATTATATCTTCTGGAGGAAAATTTAACTTCTCAACAAGCGTATCGTAAGCTCGTTTACATATCTCAATTTTTCGCTCATACGTATCAGCCTGACCTTTCTCATCAAAAGCCATCACAATAACGGCAGCGCCGAAATTTCTACATATTTTCGCATGATGCAAAAATAATTCTTCACCCTCTTTAATTGAAATGGAATTAACAATGGCCTTGCCCTGAACACATTTTAATCCTGCCTCTATTACTTCCCATTTAGATGAATCAATCATTATGGGAATACGGGCGATGTCTGGTTCTGATGATATTAAATTTAAAAAATGTTTCATGGCATTTAAAGAATCAAGCATGCCCTCATCCATATTAATATCAATGACTTGAGCTCCGTTTTCAACTTGTTGCCTTGCAACAGAGACTGCTTCTTCGAATTTTTCATCAATAATTAATTTTGCAAAAGCTTTGGAGCCGGTTACGTTAGTTCGTTCTCCAACGTTGATAAAAAGCGTGTCTTCTTTTATGTTAAGTGGTTCAAGTCCTGCAAGTTTTGTATAGACATCTTGTTTAGGAAGAATCCTTGGGGCGATATTATGCATCTCTTCGGCGATTGCTTTGATATGTTCAGGTGTCGTACCACAACATCCTCCGGCAATATTAATAAATCCACTATCAGCAAACTCTTTTAAAAGTGTTGAAGTATCATGTGGTTTTTCATCAAAGCCTGTGTCCGACATTGGGTTTGGAAGCCCGGCATTTGGATAAATACAAATATGTGTGTCTGCTATTTTCGACAGTTCCTCAGCATATGGACGCATGAGTGCTGCCCCTAATGCACAATTAAGTCCAATAGTTAAAGGGTTTGCATGCCTGATTGAATTCCAAAATGCACTCACCGTTTGTCCTGATAGAATCCTACCCGATGCATCGGTTACAGTTCCAGAAATCATAAGAGGCAATCTTTGAGCGGTTTCTTCGAAAACCTGATTAACGGCAAATAAAGCAGCCTTACAATTTAAGGTATCAAAAACAGTTTCAACTAGGATAATATCAACGCCACCATCAATTAGAGCTTTTGTTTGCGCCTTATAGGATTCTACCAATTGATCAAAATTGATATTTCTTGCGCCAGGATCATTAACATCTGGGGATATAGATGCAGTTTTGGGCGTTGGACCAATTGCACCAGCTACATACCTGGGTTTTTCTGGCGTGCTATATTTTTTAGCCGCTTCTTTTGCAAGTCGAGCTGATTCCAGATTCATTTCATGAATTAGGTGTGCCATATAATAATCATCTTGAGCAATGCTATTGGCACCAAATGTATTGGTTTCAATAATATCTGCGCCAGCTTCAAGATAATCTTCGTGGATTTTTTTTATCAATTGCGGCTGTGTCAGGCTTAATAGTTCATTGTTGCCTTTTAAGAAAAGTTCACGTTCTCCTTTAGGTGCTGAGAATTTTATATATTCGCCTTGCTTACCACCTCGATAATCCTCTTCTGATAACTTGTGTTGTTGGATCATCGTGCCGGTTGCACCATCCATTATCATAATCCGATCTTTTAGAATTTCTCTAAGCTGAGTTTCTTTTCCCCCGGTGAATTGATTTTCCATTTTTATTTAATGCCCTTTTCTATTTTTGATAATTTTTTCTCAATAGCTTCTAGTTTCTCTCGCGTCTTCTTAAGCACGCCTGTTTGTACATCGAATTCTTCCCGGGTAATAAGGTCCATTTTGGTGAACATGCCCTTTAATAGTGCATTAATGTTCTCCTCTATGTCACTTATTGGGGAATCAGAAACAATATTTTTAATTTTTTGTGAAATTTCTTGAATTGTCTTCTTATCTACCATATATTCTTCCCGTAAAACGTTGATTTTAACAGTTTTTTTTAAATTTTTTGTTATTAAATTAATTTAGTTTATTCCCCAAATTAGATTAAATAAACAAAAAAAATTTAGAAAATAAGAAAGTTGGCACGGTTCTTGCTTCGTATATAAGTGTACGCAGACAAAAGTGTCAGCATATTTTAAATAAGGAGATAGTAGTATGAACAACAAACTAATTAAGGCTGCTGTAGTTGGCGCATTATTTTCAATTGCCCCAATCAGTTTTGCAGCTGACGAAGTAGAAGAAATTAAAGCACCTTCATCAATGCTTGATGATTTTAGCTTTAGTGCAAACGTAGGACTCTACACAGATTATATATTCCGTGGCTACACACAGACACAGAATGAGCCTGCGATTCAAGGTGGTTTTGATGTTGAACATTCAAGTGGTTTATATGCTGGTACTTGGGCATCCAATGTAGATTGGACGACTGCAGGTGACTACATGGATAAAAACAGTGTCGAAATAGACGTTTATGCAGGTTGGGCAACTGACCTACCATTTTGGGACTTAGGTTTTGATATTGGTGTTCTTCAATTTTTCTATCCTGGTAACGATACTGCAGGTGCAGTTGAAACAGATGCGACTGAAGTTTACTTTGGGTTTAGTAAAGACTGGATGGATGGTGCATTTTCAACAAGCCTTACGAACTATGTCGTAGTTTCTGATGATGCATGGGGTTTTGAGGACATGGATGGTGAGATGTATCACGATTTCACTTTGGATGTTCCACTTGGTTCATCACCAGTAACATTATCAGGTCATGTTGGCCACCAAACATTTGGTGATAGCTCTTATGACTACACAGATTGGAAGGTAAATGCAGATTATGCATTTAACGATAATTTCTCTGCGGGTGCTTTTTATACTGATACCGATCAAGATAAGGCCCTATGGACAGTGGGTAGTACGTTCCTTGGAGATAGCACGTTTGGCGGTTACATAAGCGCCGGATTCTAAATTAAATTTTAAAGGGGCAGCTATAAACCCTGCTCCTTTATTTACTACATTTAAGGTTTATATATTTAAGGGGAATAAATATGAAATTAATTAGTGCGATAATCAAGCCGTTTAAGCTTGATGAAGTAAGGGAGGCCCTTTCTGAGATCGGAGTTCAAGGGATTACCGTCACAGAAGTTAAGGGTTTTGGTCGTCAAAAAGGCCATACAGAGCTATACCGAGGAGCAGAGTACGTTATCGATTTCTTACCTAAGGTGAAAATTGAAATTGCAGTCTCCGACAAACTCACAAAAAAAGTTATTGAGGCTATCTCAAAGTCTGCACTCACTGGGAAAATTGGTGATGGCAAGATTTTTGTGATGCCACTTGATCAAGTTCAACGAATCCGCACCGGTGAAACTGGTGAGGATGCACTTTAAGGAGACCATCATGAAAAAAATATTTTCAAAATTAGGAGTAGTCGGATTATTAAGTCTAATGCTGCTAAGTTTTACACAAACGGGTATATCAAATGAAGTTTTTGATATCACTAAAGAAACAGTTTTAGTTGCTGAACAAGATGTTTTAGTTGTGGAAGAAGCAGTTGAGGAGGCTCCAACACTAAATTCAGGTGATACAGCCTGGATGATTGTGGCAACCATTCTTGTGATCGTCATGGCAATTCCTGGTTTAGCATTATTTTACGGGGGATTAGTCAGGTCAAAAAATATGTTGTCTGTCTTGATGCAGGTTTTTGCTACCTTTTCATTAATGTCAGTTTTATGGGTCATTTATGGTTACAGTGTCGCATTTTCAGATGGGGCAGGAACACCATGGGGTCAAATGATCGCAGGGGGTTTTGGTGCAGCATTTTTAAGTGGCATTACACCAGATTCAGTATCAGGTACAATTCCTGAATTTGTATTTGTGACCTTCCAATTAACTTTTGCAGCTTTAACGCCTGCACTTATTGTCGGTGGTTTTGCTGAAAGAATTAAATTTTCAGGCATGCTTTTATTCATGGCTGGTTGGTTCACTATCGTTTATCTACCTATATGTCATATGGTTTGGGGTGGTGGATTAATCGCAGAAATGGGTGCTATTGATTTTGCTGGTGGCACAGTTGTTCACATTAATGCAGGTATCGCAGCTTTAGTTTTAGCACTTTTAATAGGTCCGAGAATAGGCTATGGCAAAGAGGCTATGCCTCCACATAACATGCCAATGACTATGATTGGTGCATCATTACTTTGGGCAGGTTGGTTTGGATTCAATGTCGGAAGTGAATTAGCTGCAGATGGTGTAGCGGGTGCAGTAATGATTAATACACAAGTTGCCACTGCAGCGGCTGTATTAGGTTGGATGCTCATTGAGTCCTTACAAAAAGGTAAAGCCTCTATGCTGGGCGGTGCTTCGGGTGCAATTTCAGGTTTAGTTGCGATTACTCCGGCCTGTGCAGTAGTTGGACCGATGGGCGCAATTATCCTAGGTTTTGTAGCTTCATTAGTAGCTTACTGGGCTTGTACAAGTCTTAAAAAAGCAATTGGTTATGATGATTCATTGGACGTATTCGGTATTCACGGTGTTGCAGGAATCATAGGCGCACTTGGATTAGCCATTTTAATGTCACCAACATTTGGTGGAGTAGGCTTTGACGAAGGCGTGACAATGGCATCGCAATTTATTATCCAAGCGAAGAGTGTAGGTGTAACAATTATTTGGTGTGCTATCGCAACCTTCGTTTTATATAAAATTGTGAATTCCGTTATCGGTATGAGAGTTTCAGATGAAAGTGAAAGAACTGGACTTGATACTACTTCTCACGGAGAAACAGCGTACCACTCTTAATTATCCTCCTGTAATTAGAGTGTTTGAAGGCCCACATATGTGGGCCTTTTTTTGTCGTTTGTAGTAAGAACAAGTTCATGATTTTACTTAGGGTATTTTCATAAACAAATTTTATGCAGCATAGGTATATTACTAAAACTACTATTAATTAGTAGAATCTAAAAACAAGAAAGGAGATCATATTATGTGGACAACACCAGTTGCAACTGAAATGCGTTTCGGTTTTGAAGTAACAATGTACGTAATGAACAAGTAATCGTTTATTTACTTACTTAAAAAAAGGAACTCTAGTGGTTCCTTTTTCTATGGAAGCTTGAAGTTCTTTGGAAGTAGGACCCACATGCGCCCATCTTGTTTCATTTTACCAGCCATTTTTCCAGCTTGATGACCCTGTCCCCAATAAAAATCTGCTCTTACACCACCATTTATTGCACCACCAGTGTCTTGCGCTATCATTAGTTGTTCTATAGGAACATCGGTATTGGGCTTTGTTGTCTTTAAGAAAATAGGCGCACCTAATGGGATATATTTTCGATCTATGGCAACTGATCTTTCAGATGTAATCGGTATGCCTAATGCACCAATCGGTCCAGGTAATCCTTCTGGAAGGATTCGAAAAAAAACATAACTTGGATTAGCGCTTAAGAATTTTCTTAATTTCTTTTTATTTTTTCTTGCCCATTTTTTTATACTTTGCATGGAGACTTTGCCTCTTTCTAATTCCCCAGCACGAATAAGTGCGCGTCCCATTGAGCGATAAGGATGCCCATTTTGATCAGCATAACCAATTTGTATTCTTCTACCATTTTCAAATTCAATAACACCTGAACCTTGAATTTCAAGAAAAAAAGCATCAACTGCATTATTGACCCAAACTAGTTCATTACCCTTGAGGGGCGCAACCTTTTCTGTAATTTCATCTCTTGTGAAATAAGGCACTAATTTATTGCCTTCTACCCTACCTCTTAATCTTTTGTATTTTAGATCAGGATAAATTTCACTTAAGTTAACAGTGATTAAGTCATCGGGAATTGAATAAAGTGGGATATTATATTTTTTTGTTTTCTTCCAGTTACCTTTGAGAACAGGTTGATAATATCCAGTAATTAATCCTTCTTTTGAGCCGTCATTATTCGTTGCCTGGTATAGGTTAAAATAATTTCTATAGTATTTAATTATTTCATCATTACTTGGTGAGGCACCCATTAGGTAGGCTTGTTCACAAACTTTTCGCCAGGATTTTTTATTAATCAGTGTTGAACAACTTCTAACCCATGCGGGCCAAGCAAGTATAAGGTAATCCTTAGATAGCGCATATTCAATATCACTCCAATAGGCTTTTTTTAAAAAACTATAAGGCTTAAATTTGATTTCTTTCTTTTCTTCGACAATAGGTATCTCGATCTCAGGACAATTACAGTCGACGGGTGGCTGCGTTTCTTGACATCCTGTTAGGATAAAAAAGAAAACAATTATGAATTTATTTAGATATCTCAATGTAATGTTCTCGGCATAGTTAATTCAAATTTTGGAATTTCAACATCGAAGTAAACTTCACTTTCCGCCAACATTTTGTAGGAGCCCCACATAGATCCTGAGGGCGTACTTATTTCGGTAAAACTTGAATAAATATAAACTTCTCCTGGGTTGATAGTGGGTTGTTCCCCTATTACCCCCTCTCCTTTTACCTCAAAAATTTCAGATTTTGAATTCTCAATAATCCAGTGCCTACTCATTAGCTGAACTGATTGGGGGCTATCATTTTTTATTTCAACTTCATATGAAAAGACATACTTGTTGAATTCAACCATTGAATTCTTTTCTATGAAATTGGGAGTAACTTTGATTAAAATTTGGGCATTATTTTCTTTTGTCATTTGATCAGCCCTGAAGTCGGCGAACTTGGTGCTGCTTGATAAAACTTCTTTTTCATCCTTCCTGCTAAGAAGGCATCTCGTCCAGATTCAATCGCTTTTTTCATAGCTTTGGCCATTAAAATAGGATCCTTAGCAGCCGCAATAGCAGTATTCATTAAAACACCATCACAGCCCAATTCCATGGCAATTACAGCATCTGATGCAGTTCCAACACCAGCATCTACAATGATTGGTACTTTGGCATTATCAATTATAATTTCTAGATTATGCGGATTAAGTATTCCCATCCCTGAACCTATCAGTGAAGCTAAAGGCATAATTGCACAACAACCTATGTCTTCGAGTTGTTTTGCAATGATTGGATCATCAGAGGTATAAACCATCACATCAAAGCCTTCTTTGATTAAGGTTTTTGCAGCTTCTACAGTTTCGATAACATTAGGATAAAGTGTATTTGGATCACCTAGGACTTCTAGTTTGACAAGATTGTGTCCATCTAATAATTCTCTAGCAAGCCGTAATGTCCTAATGGCTTCATCTTTGGAGTAACAGCCTGCTGTATTTGGTAAATATGTATATTTTTCTTTGGGGATAAAATCTAATAAAGACTTTTCATTTTGATCCTGCCCTATATTGGTTCTTCTGATGGCCACCGTCACAATCTCAGCACCACTTTCATCTATTGCTTTTCTGGTTTCTTCAAAATCTTTATATTTACCTGTGCCCACCAAAAGCCTAGATACATAATATTTACCAGCAATTAGTAAATTATCTGATTTCATTTTTAACCACCACCCACTGCAATAACTATTTCCAATTTATCGCCATCTTTTAGAATTGTTTGAGGAAAATTTCCCTTTGAAATTATTTCTCCATTATATTCTATGGCAAATTTTTTTTCTTTTAATGCCAATTCTTCGATTAATTGAGATAAAGGTAATTCACTTACCTCAAAAATCTTTTCTAATCCATTTACGTGAACTTTCATGAGAGTAACTTTTGTTTAAAATAACATTAAAAAATTTGAATTTATCTTAATAAGCTTTATCATATAACAGTATTAGGGACAAAATCCCTTTAATTTTTAATTCCCAAAAGGAAAAAAGATAAATGAAAGATAAAAAAACAATTTCTAAAACGAATCAAACGCTCAACCCTACTTCCAAGCAAAAACTAGAGAATCAAGTTAACTCTATTAATAAAAGTAAGAATAAAGTTAACCATAACAATTTTCATAGAGCATTAGAAGCTTTTTCAGATTGCGTTTAATCAAGTAAGGTTCTATTAAACATACCTATGCTTAATTGGTAGCAAATTGCAGCTACTTCAGCATCATATCTATCACCTTCATCTCGCATAAACGCATGCTGCGCATTAAATTCATGCCAACTAAACTTAATCGAAGTATCTAATAATTTTTTGTGTATATTCATTCGATCATTGGTAGGAACATGATTATCTTGTTTACCCCAAATCATTAATAACTCACCTTTAATATCATCAAGACGCTCCATACTATGTTGCCCAGGCTTATTAGGAATAGTATTCGTGTGAAGATCTGTAGCGTAAAAACAAGCTGTCGCTTTGACGCTTGGATGCAGCGCAGCTCTAAAAGCAAGATGGCCCCCAATACAGAAACCCATGGCACCAATATTCCCGTTTGACCAATTTTGCGTTTTAACCCAATCAACCATAGCTTGATTATCAGTGTCGTAGGCTTCAACATCTTTTTCAGATTTATCAGCATTACCTTTATCTCTGCCTGCATCGTCGTAATTAAGCACTGTGCCAATTTCATTAAGCTCATGAAAAACCTCAGGCACTAAAACGACAAAACCATGACTGGCCAAAATTTTAGCAGCCCTTTCAATAGGGCCTGTTTGTTGAAATATTTCTGAGTAAAAAAGTATAGCTGGAAACTTAGATTCAGATTTTGGTCTGTGCACATAAGTTCTCATAGTTCCTGTTGATGTATTTAGATCAACAAATTCTGATAGAAGTATCATATTTACCTTTACTTAAAAAATTTTTATTTTACTTTAAAAAAAAGAGAAACTTTACATTGAATATACAATTATATGTTTCGTTTTATTCTGTTTTTGACGAACAGTTACTATACAAGATTGCGTCGTCTTTTTTAACCGAAGTCGTGTTTTCATTAAATACTAATTTAGTAATTCCGTTAGAATATACATTTGAAATCTCTGTCTTGTTAAGCCTGATCTCTTTTTTTGGGAAAATTACCCAAAGACTTTTTTTTGATTCATCAATGTATTTAACAAAAAAATATTTTTTTTGATCACATACATATTTTATTGAGTCTTCTGGTTCGGTGTCAATTTCTCCACCATCTTCAAATATTTCATCAATTGAATAATCTTTTGATGAACAACCCACAAGAAGAGATAAAAAAAATAAACTCCAAAATAGAGATCTAGTACTCATTTTTAATTTGCTATAAGTGTTTTATGATTGTTTAAGTTCATAATTATACCAATACTTATTAATGAAACTACCATCGATGTTCCACCATAACTCATAAAAGGAAGCGGTAATCCTACCACAGGCACTAATCCACTTATCATGGCAATATTAACAAAAATTGCAGCAAATATTGAGGCACCCAAAGAGACGGTAAGTAGTTTAGAAAAAGTATCTTGCATGTCATTTGCTAAATTAAAAATTCTGTAGATGAGAAAAAGGAATAATGCAAAAATTAAAATAACACCAAAAAAACCAAACTCTTCAGCGTAGACAGCAAAAATAAAATCAGTATTGGCTTCGGGTAAAAAATTAAGGTTTGTTTGAGAGCCCTGTCCCCAGCCTTTCCCAAAACCACCTCCCGATCCTATTGCAATCATTGATTGAATCGTATGGTAGCCAGTCCCCAAAGGATCTGCAAATGGATCTAGCATATTTAAAATTCTATTTTTTTGATAAATATGAAGGTTCATCCATATGATTGGAGAACTCAAAATGGTGATCACTAATGAAGACAAAATGAGGCGCCATGAGATACCTGCTAAAAAAATAATGAGAAAGCCTGATAAGGCAATCATGATAGATGTGCCCAAATCTGGTTGAAGTAAAACGAGATACACAGGTACAAGAATTAAAAAAATGGCGATTAAATGCACTTTTAGAGAAATCTTATTTTGAAAGTTTTGGTAAAGCCAAGCAATCATTAACGGCAAAGTAATCTTTATCAATTCAGAAGGCTGAAGGTTTAAGCCACCAAAAGCTAACCATCTTTTTGCGCCATTGCTTTCGATCCCAAAAAAATGCACCAAAACTAATAAAAAAATTGTTAAAAAAAACAAAATAGGTGCATATCCAAATAAAATTCGGGGATTAGTGAAGATGACTAAGGTAAAAATGATTAATCCAACTGATATATTAAATATTTGAGTAACAATAATTTTTGATGTTTCAAGATTGCTTCCTGCAAGTGTAATTAAGCCAAGAATTATGAGTAAAAATGATATGGAAAAAAGAGGCCCATCAATCCTTTTTATAAACTCGTTTAAAATTTTTGACATAAGTTATTTTTCTTTTAAGTAAGCATCCATTACTGCTTTTGCAATGGGGCCAGCTACTGAACCACCGTGCCCCCCATTCTCAACAATAACGGCAATAACAATTTCAGGTTTATCAGCAGGAGCATAAGAAATAAATAATGCATGATCTTTAAGATTATCGGGGAGGAGGTCTTCGTTGTACTCTTCATCTATTTTTAATCCAAATAACTGTGCTGTCCCAGTTTTTGAAGCCATTTGATATTTAGAATTTTTGCCTAAAAAAGCAGCAGTCCCTCCTTTTTTTGTGACATTAACCATGCCTTCCTTAACCCATTGAAGATTTTTATCATCATAACTTTGCGCTTTTTCTATTTTTATTTTTTTGTCTTGTTTGACGCCATCAACACTTAGAAGCAAATGCGGTTTGATTGATAAAGATGGGTTAGCAAGTTTTGCAGTAGCATTTGCAAGCTGAAGAGGCGTGACAAGAGTGAATCCTTGTCCAATCGCAGTAATAGCTGTTTCTCCAGCATACCAGGGTTGATCAAATTTTTCTTTTTTCCATTTCTTATTAGCAATTAAACCTTTTTTTTCTCCGTGAATATCAATCATAGTTTTTTTCCCAAAACCAAAATCATCAAGAATTTTATTTAATTTAGTGATGCCTAATTCAAGGCCTAATCCATAAAAAAAGGTATCGCATGAAACGCTAATAGCCTTAATAATATCGACTGTTCCGTGGCCTTCTTTTTTCCAGTCTCGAAAGACTTTTGATGAATTCGGCATTTTAAATCGACCGCTATCAAAAATAGAAAAAGGGGGCTTTCGGATATTGTTATCAAGAGCAGCAAGGGCTACAAATGGTTTGAGGGTAGAGCCTGGCGGGTAAAGACCAGAAACCACGCGATCAAGCATCGCTTTGGAACTGCTTTCATTTAATTTAGCCCACGCTTTTTGGCTAATTCCATCTGTAAATAAAGCTGGATTGAATGTTGGTTGGCTGACATAAGCTAATACTTCCGCATTTTTTGGGTCGATGGCAATGAGCGCACCTTTTTTTTCGCCAAATGCTTTTTCAGCAATTTTTTGTAATTTATAATCAATTGTTAAATTGATAGCTTTTCCAGGAATAGCCTTTTTTTCCTGCAACGTTCTTATAACGTTCTGTTTGGCATCCACTTCTATCTCTTTAAAACCCGGCTTCCCATGTATTAAATTTTCATAGAATTTTTCACTACCTGATTTACCTGTATGTGTACTGCCTAAATATTCAGAAGTTAAATTTTCTTTGTTAAAAAATATTATATCTTCATCGTTAATTCTATTAATGAAGCCAACAATGTGCGCAGATGATTCTCCTTGCGGATAATCTCTAATAAATCGTTGTTTAATACGTAGTGTAGGGAATGAATATTGATGGGCTACAAAACGTGCGATTTGTTCATCTGTTAAATTAAAACTGATAGGAATCGTATCTTTATATAAATAATTAATTTTTTTGTCATTAATATCAATATCAATAT
>ENA-OQVM01000998-OQVM01000998.1-marine-metagenome-genome-assembly--contig:-NODE-998-length-40176-cov-4.943390_pt1 | contig 40176 bp, 39 predicted proteins | sample MGYA00237776_ERZ505498 | MGnify/ENA primary metagenome ERZ505498 (study PRJEB26159, sample SAMN06265151) | marine metagenome | isolation source: Helgoland LTER site | place: Germany:Helgoland, sampling...
CTCTTTGGCTTCGAGCCAGGTTGAATAATTGCCCTCGTAGGGAATGCCGCGGCCGCGATCGAGCTCCAAGATCCAGCCAGCGGCATTATCCAAAAAGTAGCGATCGTGAGTGATGGCCACGACCGTACCGGAAAAGCTCTCAAGGAAACGCTCGAGCCATGCTACCGACTCTGCGTCGAGGTGGTTAGTGGGCTCATCGAGCAACAACATATCGGGTTCTGACAACAATAGGCGGCACAGTGCCACCCGGCGCCGCTCGCCGCCAGATAGCGTTGTGACGTCGCTATCCCATGGGGGCAGTCTCAGTGCATTGGCCGCAATATCGAGGCGGGTATCAAGGTTGTGCGCATCTTTCGCTTGTATAACATCCTCATATCGCGCTTGCTTCTTGGCCAGCTCGTCAAAATCGGCGTCGGGCTCCGCGTAGGCGGCGTAGACCGCTTCGAGTCCTTGTAGCGCGTCAATAGCTTCCTGCACACCCTCTTCGACATTGCCCCTTACTGTTTTCTCTGCGTTAAGTTGAGGCTCCTGGGGTAAGTACCCAATGTTGATGCCCGGCTGGGGTCTGGCCTCGCCCTGAATGTCGGTATCGAGGCCTGCCATAATTTTCAGTAGCGTCGATTTGCCGGCGCCGTTGAGGCCCAGAACGCCAATTTTGGCGCCGGGAAAAAAAGACAGGGAAATGTCTTTGAGGATCTCACGCTTCGGTGGAACCATTTTGCCAACCCGGTTCATTGTGTAGACGTATTGAGCGCACATAGAAAGCCTCGTCAATCAGTGGGTATATGGATAATGAGTCAGTTTGAAGGCGGCATCTTAACCGATGGCAGCGGTTTGCAATGAGTAAATATAACTTCCTCTTGTATTTTTGTTTTATTTAGGTAGCCTAACTAAATGAAAAAACTTTTAACAAATCCCTCCGTCACTTACCGCGCATTGCGGCTGATGCGCATCATTAGCGAAAACGCGCAGCGCACATTGGAACAGCGTCTACCGAGCACACTGACCTCGAGACAGTTTGAAGTGCTGAATCGACTGTATTTTTTGGGGGAGCAAACACTCTCTGAGCTGGCTACTGTTTTTGAGGTATCGGCAGCATCTATGAGTCAAATGGTCGCGCGACTTCGAGCCGGCGGAGTTGTTGAGACGGCGGCTAAATCCAATGATGCCCGTGCCAAGTTGGTACGCATTACTGAAAAAGGAAAGGGTATTTTGGAGAGCACCGCGCAATTGCTGCAGCCAGATTTTCAGGCCGTTGAACAAGCACTGGGGGCGAAGCGTCTGCAGTGCCTGCTGGAAGAGTTAGAGGCAGTGCATGACGCTTTCAGCGCAACAAATTTAGCGCTAGAAGACTGAAGGCAGCACATGCAGCGCAATTCAGCACAGGACGCGCCCCACGTTACCCACGGCAGTAAATCGGGTACAACGACTCGTGCGGGGCGCTGGCTAACCACAGTAGCTCTGGTGTGGGTGGGTAGCACGTGCGCATTTTTTTTGACGGCGCAGAGCTCGCCAACCGTACCACCCATAGCCCGCGACGCCTTGCTGAGCTTGTTGTTGATTTACCTACCGGTGTTTTTACTGGCGGTTTGTTGGCTTCTTTTTCTCACTAGAGGGCGATCAAAAGTCAATTGGAAAGCTAACTTTTCCCTTGAGCGTGGTACGGCAGTCAAAGACGTCGCGGCTGTCTTTGGTTACCTAATTCTAACGCAGCTATTGTTGGGGCTTTGGGGGCACACGGGCCTGCATTTTCCGGGACCCGATGTTTACCAAAAGGGGCTGCACGGCTTACAAGATGTCGCTGTTTGGGTAGGGCTTTATTTTGTGACCTATGTCATTGGCCCTGCCCTTTGGTTGGCACATCGCTCTTTTGACTGGAAGGGCTTGCTGACATCGCTGAGATGGAAACGTGACCTGTGGATAATCGGCGCGTACTGGGCGCTCGACTTTTTTGGCCCCATCGCAACCGGAGCGACATTTTTGGGGCTTGATGCTGGGTTTTATGCTGCGGGGATTCCCGGCGGTATTGTCGTGAATACCCTCGGTGCCGGGCTGCCCGTAGTAATTCTTATGCACATTATTTTGATACCTCGTCTTCAAGTTATTCTCGATAACAAATTCGCAACTATTGCTGTAGCGGGACTGTTTTATGCCATTTTCAGCCTGTTTGATCCTGGCGTCGACTACAGTTCGGAGCAGCAAGGTCTGCTTAGTATTACCTATATTTTGATGACTCAAATGCTCGTTGGCATGGGCAAGGCCGCCTTCACCGTAGTGACAGGTAACCCCTTTATTCACTTTATTTCACTTCACGTGCTAAGTGCCCGAATTCCGCTGGATACACAGATGTATGGCGAGATTTTTGGCGGCCACTAGCGGTGTCTCGATATCTTGACTCTTGATTTTGCAATCAGAAGCCGTGGCATCGGTTGCCTTTAAGTAAGTCTTGAAAGAATACCCAACTGGTCGCTCTGACAAACCGGTTCGTCGCGAATCCCTTCATCTCTAGATCTACTGACAGTATTTTTGCCAGCCTAAAAAACAATAACTTAAAGATCCGGGGAGATTTCCGTCGTTATGAGTCATCACAAAGGTTTTAAGAAAGCACCAATAGCTGCCGGTGTAGCGCTAGCCGTCGCATCCCAGCTGGGTTTTGCCCAAGACGCACCGACTGAGGCAAGCGACAATGTTGCTGAGCCGGCCATGGAGGAGGTGATCGTAACTGGCATCCGCCAGAGCCTACAGAAGTCGGCAGACATCAAGCGTGATGACGCGGGCGTAGTCGACGCCATTACGGCGGAAGACATTGGTGCATTCCCAGACACCAACCTTGCCGAAGCGCTCCAGCGTGTGACGGGCGTGGCCATTGATCGAACGCGTGGTGAGGGGCAGTACGTGACTGTTCGGGGTTTTGGCCCTGCTTTTAACCTGGTTACGCTCAACGGTCGACAAATGCCGACAACCGGCGGAGATAGCCGCTCATTCGATTTCAGCAATCTGGCTGTTGAGGGTGTTTCTAGGGTTGAGGTTTATAAAAGCGGTAAAGCCGACGTCCCAACAGGCGGCATCGGTTCGACCATTAACATTGTGACAACACGCCCATTGGATTCGCCGGGCTTTAACGCCACGGTTTCAGCATCGGCGATGCACGACACATCAACAGAGACAGGCGATGACTTCACCCCTGAAGTTTCCCTGCTGATTTCAAATACCTTCCTCGATGATACGGTGGGCATTTCCTTGAGTGCCGTACGCCAAGAGCGAAACAACGGCGCAGCGACTGCGAGTGTTGCTGGCTGGCGTAGTTTTGCCGGAGACGTTGATAACTGCTGGTGTAGTGCTCGACCTTCCGAGTGGGGTGGTATTCCCTACGATCTGGCGACGCAGCAAAACAGACCAACAGGTGCCGATGAGCAGTATTCAGTGCCTCAGAACACTGGGTATGAGTTTGCCGAGTGGGATCGCGTGCGCACTAACGGTCAGTTGACTATGCAGTGGGCACCGACTGAACGTCTGACTGCGACCGTTGATTACACTTATTCCGAAGTAGAGCTCGAGCGCACTTTTACGAACTACTCAGCCTGGTACAACTTCGGCGGTCAGGAGACGGCTTGGGATGGCAACAACGGCAATGCTTCGCCAACCACCTATGCTGAATTCAATGGCGGTACCGGCGACTTCGCTATGGCGGGGGGCAGCGATGCCACCGTTGCAGAAAACACCTCGATCGGCATTAACTTGGCTTGGGATGTGACTGATCGACTATCGCTTATGTTTGATTATCACGATTCTGATGCCGAGCAGCGCCCGGATAGCCCCTTTGGCAGCTCTTCGCAGCTGGCCATTTCGGCGTTTTCTCGAGACAAGACAACAACGTATTTCGATCGTGGAGATTTGCCGGTCTTAGCTTTGGATTTGTCTAACCCTCTCAGTACCGACGACATGATTGTTACGGGAAGTGTCTTCGCGAATGATTACGCCAAAATGGAAATCGAACAGGCGCGTTTTGGTGGCTCATTCGACTTCAACCCCGATGGCGTCGTTAAGAGCATCGACTTTGGTGTTGAGTTTACTGAAGTCAACAACCGCTCGGCGGGCTCTGTTGTTCAGCGTGACGCTTGGGGTGGCGTATCTCAGGTAGGGGCTATTGCGGACCTATTGACCGAGGTGTCTTCTGCGGGCCGATTTGATGAAATTTCAGGGGGCAGTGACCCAGAGCTGGTGACAAATTACTATGCCTTTGACATGCCCGCGCTGATTGAGCGTACTGAGCAGTTGATGGCCAGCGGTGATGCTGCCACTTTCTCGGTGCCCGATATGGGTGATTGTGGGACGGGTCTGTGTGCTTCTAGCACTTACAGCTCGGATCGACGCACCACAGAAGAGCAGCTTGCGGCTTACTTCCAAGTGAATATGGGCTTCGATATGGGTTCGGTGCCGGTTGATGTGCGCCTTGGTGTGCGTTACGAAGAGACCGATATCGATTCTCAAGCGTTGGCACCAAGCTACGCGCGAGTCGATTGGGTCGGCGGCAACGAGTTTAGTGCTGTACCCGGAGATGCCGATTTTACCGAGTTAAGTGGTAGCTATGACAACGTACTGCCCAATCTCGATATTAAGGTAGGGTTGACCGAAAACATGGTCGCTCGTTTCTCTTACAGCAAAACCATGACTCGCCCCAACTACGCCGATATTCAGGGCGGCCAAACCATTGATCAGCTGCTGCGTATCGACGGCGGAACGGGCTCTAGAGGCAATCCCAATCTTAAGCCCTTTGAGTCTGACAATATCGACCTCTCTTTCGAGTGGTACTACGCTGACGCTAGCTATTTCTCGGTGGGCTACTTCACCAAGGACGTAGAAAACTTCATTGGCTTTTCTGAGTTCAATGAAACGTTATTTGATCTGCCACATCCTGGAAATGGCGCCTATGCTGACGAGGCTAGGGCTGCCTTGGGCAACGCGGCAACCTCCGGTGAGCTATACGACTGGATTCTGGAGAATAAAGCCGGTTCCCCGGGTGTTGACGCTGCCAATGGTTCGATTACCGGGCAGCCTGGAGACAACCTCGCTAATTTCCGTGTGACGGCACCGGTGAACCAAGACGACGATACCGTTGATGGCTGGGAGATTAACCTTCAGCACACCTTTGGTCAGACCGGCTTTGGCTTTATTGCAAACGCCACATTGGTTGAATCAGATACCGAATACGATAATACGGACCGCACCCAACAGTTTGTGGTCTCTGGTATCGGTGATTCCGCGAACCTGATCGGCTTCTATGAGAACGATCGATTCTCAATTCGAGTGGCTTACAACTGGCGTGATGATTTCCTCGCCGGTACCGGCCAGGCCAACGTTGGTGCGATTCCACCGACCTACGTCGGAGAATACGACCAGTGGGATATCGGAGCACAGTTCCATGTGACTGATAACCTGTCGGTTTTTGCGGACGCAATCAACATTACCGACGAGACAACCTACGTCTACGGACGTAGCGAATCTCAGCCGTTGTTCGTTGCACAACAGGGTGCTCGATATAATGTAGGTGTTCGCTATACCTTCTGATGCCGCAAGGCACTGATGATAAAGCTGCCTTCGGGCAGCTTTTGTCGTTTAAAGAGCGTTAAAATAAGCGCTGATAAAAACAAAGTTACAGGCTGGATTAATGCGTACAACTGAGCATGTCGTTATTGTAGGTGGCGGTACTGCTGGCTGGCTCACCGCGGCTAGACTAGGTGCTATGGCCGACCGGCGATTCGACATTACTTTGGTGGAGTCGCCCAGCGTTCCCACGGTGGGTGTTGGTGAGGGTACTTGGCCCTCAATGAAGGCGACGTTGCAGGCCATTGGGCTGTCCGAGCGGCTCTTAATTGCCGAGTGCGATGCCAGCTTAAAACAGGGCACGCTGTTCCATGGCTGGCGAACGGGAGCTGCAAATGACAGCTACTTACATCCGTTTAGTTTGCCCCCTGAATATGCCTCAAAAAATCTTGCTGAGTATTGGCGGCGCGATGGTCTTCAATACCCATTCCATGAAGTCGTCACGCCCCAGGCACTCATTGCAACCACACACAAGGCGCCTAAAACGGCGGATACTCCTGACTACGCCTTTGCGCTTAATTATGGATATCACGTCGATGCAGTGAAGTTCGCAGCCCTGTTGCGACAACACAGTATGTCGAAATTTGGGGTACGGCACGTTGAAGGCCATGTTGCCGGTGTTAGCAGTGATGCTGCGGGGTTTCTCACTAGCGTAGAGCTTGAGGGTGGTAATAGTTTATCGGGTGACTTTTTTGTCGATTGCTCGGGTCAAAAAGCCCTGCTGATTGGTGATCATTTCAAGGTGCCATTCGAGTCGGCACGGCAGGTGTTGCCCAACAATCGCGCTGTGGTGGCTCATGTACCTTACAACGAGCCCAACGATGAAATACATTCGTGTACGCAATCGAGTGCTCAGGACTGTGGCTGGATTTGGGATATTGGTCTTCAGTCTCGTCGTGGCATCGGCTATGTCCACAATGCAGATCTTGTCTCGGAGGCTGATGCAACCCAGACCCTTCGAAACTATGCCGAGCAATCAGTAGGACCCAAAGTCGCGGGAGACTTGGTGTGTCGCACCCTTAACTTTGAACCCGGTTATCGCGGTACGCCCTGGACTCATAATTGTGTGGCTGTGGGTTTGTCAGCAGGCTTTATTGAACCCTTAGAGGCATCAGCTCTCGCTATGATTGAGCAGGCGGCTTCTTTTTTGGTCGAAAGCTTTCCTATTCATCGAGATCTCATGGGACCGGCTTCACGCGCCTTTAACCGTAAGATGGAAGGCAACTGGGCGAGTATTCAGGAGTTTCTTAAGCTTCATTATGTATTAAGTGATCGCGATGATACGCCGTACTGGCAGCAGTCTAGAGATGAAGCTGGCATCTCTGAAGCGTTGGCCGACAAGCTGGCCCTGTGGCAGGTTCGAGCTCCATGGCACCCCGACACCCCGCGGATTGACGAGCTATTTCCCGCCGCCAGCTATCAGTACGTTTGGTTGGGTATGAACGGGCATCTTAATGGCGTGTTAGGGTCTTCTAACTCCGGTGTCGTAGAGGCGACCCATAGCAGCCCAGACCTTGATCCCATTTTATTTAAGGTGCGAGAGCGAGCATTGCAGTTGTCACGGGCTATGCCGGGTAATCGACAACTACTCAATGCCCTTAGGACGAATAACCTTTCAGCGACGGTAACAACATGAGCAACTTTCAAATACTCAACAATGTCGATCATAAAGATCTGCGTATTGTGGAAGCGGCTGGACGGGAGTTCGGTGATGCCATCCACAGCTGTCCCGCCTACACCTTTGAATTTAGAGATCTGCAGGTCGATTTTCCGCTGCTGCTGCAGGCAACCGACCAAGATGGGCTGATACCTGTTGCCGTGATGGGGTTTGAGTCGGGAGAGAACTTGTTTTTAAAGGAATCTGAGTGGACGGCGCTCAGTCGGCCGGCATTCATGCGTAAAGGTCCTTTTTTGATTGGGCAGCACCAATCTCAAGAGGGGGAAGAAGTTCGGTTGTTAAGTGTCGATATGGCGCATCCCCGTGTATCCCAAGGAACTGAGGGCGAGGCTGTTTTTCAGCCCCTAGGTGGGAGAACCCAGTACCTCGAACAGCAAGCCGACTTGCTGGAGCAAATTCATGAAGGCGCGGGCCATACCCAGCGATTTACCCAGTGTCTCTCGGATCTTGGTCTGGTCGAATCTATTACTCTCGATATTAGCTTGCAGGATGGCTCGAAAAATCAATTGCTTGGTTTCTCTGCGATCAACGAAGATGCTCTAAGAGCTCTGTCGGCGGATAGCCTCGAGCAACTATCGCAGCAAGGGTTTCTTATGCCGCTGTTTATGATGCTGGCGTCATTGTCGAATATGGGGCGGCTGATTCAATTTAAGCAACAAACTCGAGATGCCACTCAGTGATAGATCAGTCCCCCAAGCCTGTTGAAGTCGTTGAAGGGATAAGCCCTGATGCGATTCCATCCTGGGTATTTGAGCGAGAAGAACCTTTAGTATTACGCGGGCTGGTAGCCGATTGGCCGGCCATCCCTGAGGGTGATGGTGATCTAGAACAGCTTGAGGCCTGCCTCTCAAAATTCTGGACAGCAAAGCCTGTGACCGCTTACGTGGCGCCCACTGAAGTCGCTGGCCGGTTTGGGTATAACGGTGCCTTCAACGGTTTTAATTTTCGCAGTGGCAATGCCCCTTTGGAGGATATTTTGCAGCGCCTGCGAGAGCAGGCAGATCCGGAAAATAAAGAGCCCTTATCGATTTACGTTGGCTCGACACCCATTGCGGGTTGGCTGCCCGGCTTTGAAAAAGCGAATGCTCTGAAAATTCCGGGTGATCCTTTGGTTAATTTTTGGCTTGGCAATCGCACGACGGTGTCAGCACACTACGATTTTCCTAGCAATGTGGCTTGCGTGGTTTACGGACGCCGCGAATTTACGCTCTTCCCCACGGATCAAATTGGCAATCTGTATGTGGGTCCCCTAGACCGAACGCCATCGGGCCAGCCTATTAGCCTGGTGGATTTTGATGCTCCGGACTTCGACAAATTTCCGCGATTTCGCAAGGCCATGGCTGCGTCTCAGCGTTGTGAATTAGGCCCAGGCGATGCCATTTTCATTCCCAGCATGTGGTGGCACCACGTCAAGGCGATGTCTGATTGCAATTTGCTGGTGAACTACTGGTGGCTCGATCATGAACAGCACTTCGGTTCGCCATTTAATGCGTTGCTACATGGGGTGCTGTCTATTCGTCATTTGCCTGAAGCTCAGCGTTTGGCCTGGCAAAAGCTGATGAATTTTTATGTCTTTGAATCAGACGCAGAGGCCACTGACCACATCCCAGAGCACGCGTTGGGTTGTCTGGGAGAAATGAATAAAATTGAGGCAGATCGCCTCCGCGAAGAATTACTCAATAGATTGAAGACATAACTGCGCCCTCTAGGCACTTGGAGTCAGTTCGATGAAACATCAGAAGATCAAACATGTCGTCATAGCCGGCGGTGGCACTGCCGGGTGGATGGCCGCTGCGGCAGTGTCAAAACTGCTGGGGAAAACGGTTAAGGTCTCTCTGGTTGAGTCTGAAGAAATTGGGACGGTGGGCGTGGGAGAGGCGACGATCCCTACGCTACTGACGCTGCATGAATTGCTAAAAATAAAGGAGCAGGATTTCATCAGCGCGGTGGGTGGCACCTTTAAGTTGGGTATTTCCTTTGAAAATTGGCACGACGTGGGTAAGGACTATATCCATTCATTTGGTTACACCGGCAAAGATTGCTGGGCGGCAGGATTTCAACACTTTTGGCTGAAAGGCAAAGAGCTGGGAATCAGCAAAGACTTTGGGGAATACTGCAACGAGTGGGCAGCGGCCAAGCAAAATCGATTCGCTGTTTTACCCAATCAAAACCTCAACTATGCCTATCACTTTGATTCATCACGTTATGCGGCCTTTCTTCGCAAGATTGCCGAGGAGCACGGCGCTGTTCGTATTGAAGGCAAAATTGATGCGGTACAGCAGCATGAGCAAACCGGTTTTATTACGGGGCTACGCTTAGAGGATGGTCAGCAAATCGAGGGAGACTTCTTCGTCGACTGTACGGGTTTTAGAGGGCTGCTGATTGAGCAAACCTTGCATGCCGGCTACGACGACTGGCAGCACTGGTTACCCTGCGACAGCGCGTTGGCGGTACAAACAGAAAATGTTCAGCCACCTATTCCTTACACGCGCTCTATTGCCCATGAGGCGGGATGGCAATGGCGGATTCCGCTTCAGCACCGCACCGGCAACGGCATGGTGTATTGCAGTAAGTTTTGGTCCCGTGACGAGGCCGAGGCAAAATTGCGAGGAAACCTTGAGGGTGAGCTGGTAACCGACCCGCGCCCCATAAAATTTCAGACGGGAACACGGCGGCGTCACTGGGTTAAGAACTGTGTGGCCGTTGGTTTGTCTAGCGGATTCATGGAGCCTTTGGAGTCGACCAGCATTCATCTTATCCAGCGCAGTATTGTGCGTTTTATGCAGATGTTTCCCTCAGATGGGGTGCGCCAGCCCGATATTGACGAGTTCAATAATCAGATGAAGTTTGAAATCGAAAACATACGTGACTTCATCATTCTTCATTATCACGTGACTAATCGCACTGACACACCGTTTTGGCGTCATTGCCGAACCATGGAGATTCCGGAGTCGTTGCAGCATCGTATCGATCTGTTTAAAGAAACAGGCCGTGTTTTCAAGGTGCCGACAGAATTGTTCGGAGAGAACTCTTGGACCCAAGTGATGCTGGGTCAGGGTCTGAGTCCTGAGCAGTACCATCCTATTGTGAATATGATGGATGAGCAGGAATTGCGCGATTTTCTGGGTGGAATTCATGGCTCGGTCGAGCGCTTAGTGAGTCAGCTACCTGAGCACCAGCGGTTTATCGATCATTACTGTCGGGAGGCCTGATTTTGTTCCCTTTGGCCCTAGGTTTTATCCCTCTCATCGCATCGCGCTAGAACAAGCTGACCACCGTCAATAGCCTTTGCGCATGGACTTATTTGATCAAACGGTAGGTCGTAAAATTAATAAACAGGTAGATGTGAATCATGACATTTTTGCGCGCCTTTGCGGTCTTAACGCTCACTATTTCGTCTTTGCTGCTCACAGCGTGTTCCGGTGATCAGTCCAGCTCCTTAGCGGAAAACGATTCCGAGAAAGCGGCTAGAGCGCTTTTGGAAACCTTGTCCCTAGAGCAAAAAGTGGGTCAGATGATTCAGGGTGAGATTGCTCACGTCACTCCCGATGATTTGCGCAAATATGGTTTGGGCAGTGTGCTCAATGGTGGTGGATCTTTTCCTGAGGGTGATAAGAACGCCTCCATTGATGACTGGGTGGCTCTTGCCGACGCTTACTATCTGAGTTCAATCGACACTAGCGAGGGTAGCGCTGGGATTCCCGTTATTTGGGGTACCGATGCCGTGCACGGCCACAATAATGTCGTTGGCGCCACAATCTTTCCCCACAATATTGGATTGGGTGCCGCTGGAGATCCCGCCTTGGTCGCTGCAATTAGTGGTGCGACTGCGAGAGAGGTCAAGGCGACAGGCATTGACTGGATTTTTGCGCCCACCGTTGCCGTTGCCCGTGATTATCGCTGGGGACGGACCTACGAGTCCTACAGTTCTGACCCTGAGTTGGTAGCGTCTTATGCCGGTGGCATGGTTGAGGCAATGCAAGCGGAAGGGATCGTCGCGACGACCAAACATTTTGTTGGAGACGGTGGAACCTTTGCCGGTATCGATCGGGGAGATACTCGGTTACCCCTCGATGTATTAATTAACGAGCATGGAGCCGGCTATAAACCTGCTATTGCCGCAGGCGTACAAACCGTCATGGCGTCTTTTAACAGCTGGAATGGCGAGAAGGTACATGGCAACAGAGAGTTGTTAACCGATGTCCTGCGTGGTGACCTGGGATTTGACGGATTCGTTGTCAGTGACTGGAACGGCATTGGCGAAGTGGTAGGTTGCGGGGATGACGATTGTCCTCAAGCCATTAACGCCGGCATCGATATGGTGATGGTGCCTGAAGATTGGCTGTCGACACTTGAGAACATAGTGGCGCAGGTGCAATCGGGCGTTATTTCAGAAGCCAGAATTGATGAAGCCGTGCTTCGTATTTTAAAAATCAAGTTTGAGTCGGGCCTTATGCAGCGAGAGCTGCCATCGAAGGAGGGGCGACCGCTAAGGTCACAGGTAGGAAGTGATGAGCACCGTGCCTTGGCGAGGGACGCGGTTCGGCGATCCTTGGTGTTGTTAAAAAACGATAATCAGTTACTGCCACTCGATCCCGCAGGGCACTACCTAGTCGTGGGCTCGGGTGCTGACAATATTGGCATGCAGTCTGGTGGCTGGACGATCAGTTGGCAGGGTACAGGCAATTCTAATGAAGACTTCCCGATCGGCACGTCGCTCCTTGAGGGTTTCGCCGAGCAGGTCGCCAAGGCTGGGGGCAAGATCTACCATGATGAGACCGTACCAGAGGGTACTCAGATTGATGCGGTTATTGCGGTTTTTGGTGAGAGACCCTACGCAGAAACCCAGGGTGATATCACATCCCTTGCCTGGCAACAGCCCAATTACGATGACCTTAATCTGCTTAAACAGTATCAAGACCAAGGCCTATCCATTGTTTCTATTTTCTTGTCGGGTAGACCGCTTTGGGTCAATCGCGAAATCAATGCGTCTACAGCGTTTGTTGCGGCTTGGTTGCCAGGCAGTGAGGGCGCGGGCGTCTCAGACGTTTTGTTTCGGGATACAGACGGTTCCGTGCAATACGAATTTTTGGGCCGCCTCCCTATGGCGTGGCCAAGCGCCGATATCAATGGCAGCGATAGAGATCTCGCCGTCGTCGATGTCGCATTCCCCCGCGGATACGGATTGACCTCAGAAGCACAGCAGCAAGTTGCGATACTCAATGAGGAACCTCGGGGTAAGCCTTTGTCGCTTGATCGTCCTGTGTTTGCCGGTGGTGCCAGGGATCAATGGCGCCTGTATCTAGGCAATAGACTTGATTGGGTGATTCCAAGCGGCCCTCGAGGGGGAGCTACCAAAGATAGCCAGTTGTCGGTGTCTGTCATTGACCGGCGCGTTCAGGAAGACGCTCGACGAGTAGAGTGGACGGGCGATGGTAAACGCCCCAGCCAAATTTACTTTCGAGCGGATATTCCGATAAACATCGAAGACATGACTGCGACCGGTGGAATGCTCGTCATGGACATTCGGATGATTCAAAAGCCTGCAGAACGGATAAAGATGCGCATCGACTGTACCTGGCCTTGTCATGGGGAGCTTGATGTAACCGAGCATTTGCAAAGGTTGGATGTAGGCGTCTGGCATCGATTGGCTATCCCATTGGCCTGCTTCGAAGCAGCGGGTACCAATATGAGCGCCGTAGATGTACCTTTCTTAATGAGCACCTCGGGCGCACTAACCATCGATCTGGCAGAAGTCACTCTGGTGGAAAAAAATGCTGACGCGAAATTATTGAGCTGTTCCACCCCAGAAGTGGCCAGCCTCTACTAGATTGGATCTGAAGTTATGTTGTCATCACTCGATATTACTATTGTTGCAATCTACGCCGTTGCTTTGTTTGGTCTGGCCCAATGGGTGTCTCGGGAAAAACCCGGGCATGAAAAAGATGCGTCAGATTATTTTCTCGCAGGCAAATCACTGCCCTGGTGGGCGATAGGTGCGTCACTCATTGCAGCCAATATATCGGCAGAGCAGATCATCGGCATGTCGGGGTCTGGCTATGCTATTGGGTTGGCCATTGCGTCTTACGAGTGGATGGCAGCGATTACACTGATTCTAGTCGGTAAGTTTTTGTTACCGGTTTTTTTGAAGACGGGCATTTACACCATGCCTCAGTTTTTAGAACAGCGATATGACCACCGCGTTCGAACGGTGATGGCCAGCTTTTGGCTCGGTGTTTATGTCTTTGTGAACCTAACCTCTATTTTGTGGTTAGGCGCTCTTGCCATTAATACCGTGGCGGGCGTGGATCTGACCTTGGGTCTAGTGCTTCTGGGGCTCTTTGCCGTGTCCTATTCTTTGTACGGTGGCCTTAAAGCCGTTGCCCTGACCGATATTGTTCAGGTGGTGCTGCTCGTCGCCGGCGGTCTCATGATTGCGGTCATTCTTTTGGAGAAGGTATCGGGCGGTACCGGGGTGGTGAATGGCTTCATTACTTTAATGGACACCGTGCCCGATCGCTTCGACATGATACTCGCCAAAGACCATCCGCATTACATGAGTTTGCCCGGAATCTCAGTTTTGATTGGCGGTATGTGGGTGATGAACGTGTCTTATTGGGGCTTCAATCAATATATTATCCAGCGCGCACTGGCGGCAAAAAGTGTGAGCGAAGCTCAAAAGGGCATTGCTTTTGCGGCATTCCTTAAGCTGCTAATGCCTCTTATTGTGGTGTTGCCAGGTATCGCCATGTTTGCGCTAAATGCCGACTTAGCGGCCCCGGATCAAGCTTACCCATCGGCCATGGCGTTGTTGCCTACAGGCATCAAAGGGCTAGTCTTTGCCGCTCTTTTGGCGGCCATTGTGTCCTCACTTGCGTCAATGTGTAACAGTATTTCAACGATTTTCACCGTTGATCTGCTGCCTTCTATGGTTTCTAAAGAGTGGTTGGAGCGTAATCGGGTGTTCAGTGGTCGGGCCACAGCGCTAGTGGCCATGGCTATTGCCATGGCAGCCGCGCAACCACTGCTGGGAAATTTCGATCAGGCGTTTCAATACATTCAGGAGTTCACCGGATTTTTCACCCCCGGTATTGTCGCGATTTTCTTATTGGGTATGTTCTGGGGTAAGACAACAGCAACGGGCGCTCTGCTAGCGGCTGTGGGATCGGCGGTATTGTCCTTGGCCATGAAGCTTTTACTACCGACACTGCCATTTATCGATCGCGTGGGTATTGTCTTCTTATTGTGTGTGGGTATTGCCGTAGTCTGGTCTCTGGCAAGGCCTCAGCCACAGCCCGGATACATTGAGCCTTCCGGAGTGAGCTTTGCTACATCTACAGGCTTTAATGCTGCAGCCATTGTGGTGACCTGCATATTGGCATTTTTCTATATCACCTGGTGGTAATGTGCCTCGTTGGTTCGGTCTTCCTCTGGCTTTTATCGTTGCGGTATTAACGCTCGTTCAAACGACTTCCGCCCATACAGCGAGCTGTGAGCCGACGCTCATTGAAAATTTCGAAGGTCAATGAGACCCGACAGTTCGTGGGTAGATTGGTTCAAAATTTAGCCCTCAACCTGTGACTTCTAAGCAGCATCAAGTGCTAGGTTCATATGCGCTTTAGCTAACTAGCGCGTCTTGAATGGGGGCTAAGGCTTGCTTACACGCTTGGGAAGCTGATTGTTGCCTCTGCAATTTGATGGGTTTGCTCAAACGTAAGCGCGTGACCAGGCTCTGGAAGTTAAAAATTCCCATTACCAAAAGCAGTCAACGAATGGGTAGAGCTGGCACTAGTTTGCTCCTGGGCATACCGTTCAAAGTGCCGGTTCGCATTTTATATTGGCCCATCTATGGGGTGGCGCAAGGATAAGTTAGAATATGTCCCGAAGCGGTCACAGCTGCGGGCATGAAGTGCGTTAGCGGACTATGATTTGCAATGACACGGTTGCAGTCTCCAACATATTGACCGGTCGTTGTCGGAACTTATCTTTTTCTTTGTCAAACCAGGGTATTAGTCATGAATCAAGCGGCATCTCAGCCTTCGAACTTTCTCGACGACGACGTGCAGTCCATAGCAGCTTTTGACCCAGATCTCTGGAAGGCTATGCGTTCCGAGACACAGCGGCAGGAGGAGCACATTGAGCTGATTGCGTCAGAAAATTACGCCAGCCCGCGTGTGCTTGAGGCGCAAGGTTCGGTTTTAACCAATAAATATGCAGAGGGCTACCCGGGTAAGCGCTACTACGGGGGCTGTGAGTTTGTTGATGTGGCTGAAGAGTTGGCCATTGAGCGGGCTAAAGAACTGTTTGGTGCGGCCTATGCCAATGTTCAGCCCCACTCAGGGTCTAGTGCCAATATCGCGGTATACCACGCGCTGCTGGAGCCCGGCGATACGGTCATGGGAATGAGCTTGGCCGACGGCGGACACCTGACTCATGGCGCATCGGTTAATTTTTCAGGCAAAATTTATAAAGCTGTTCAGTACGGTATTGATCACGATTCGGGGCTGATAAATTACGACGACCTGATGGACTTGGCTCAAACCCATAAGCCGAAACTTATCATCGGCGGTTTCTCTGCCTACAGCCGGATTATGGATTGGTCAAAATTTCGAGAGATTGCCGATGCAGTGGGTGCCTATCTGCTGGTAGATATGGCCCACGTGGCAGGTTTAGTGGCTGCGGGAGTTTACCCCTCGCCAATGCCCTACGCCGATGTCGTGACCTCAACGACGCATAAAACCCTCAGGGGACCTCGCAGTGGCATTATTTTGGCCAAGGATGACGAGGTACTGCACAAAAAGTTGAACAGTGCCGTTTTCCCCGGTGCCCAAGGTGGCCCGTTGATGCATGTTATTGCGGCTAAAGCCGTAGCGTTTAAAGAGGCGATGGAGCCCGATTTTGCCGATTATCAGCGTCAGGTCGTTAAGAACGCCCAGGCGATGGCAGCTACCTTTGTAGAGCGTGGGCACAAGATTGTTTCCGGCGGCACTGACAACCACCTCATGCTGCTAGACCTCATCGGTAAGTCTTACACAGGAAAGGATGCCGATGCAGCCCTCGGTGAGGCTTATATTACGGTCAATAAAAACGCCGTGCCCAATGACCCACGCTCGCCTTTTGTAACCTCTGGCTTACGCTTAGGTACCCCGGCGATTACTACCCGTGGCTTCTCAGAGGCCGACACGGCGGCACTGACCCACTGGATATGTGATGTACTGGCTGCACTAGAATCTGACACGGGAGACACGGTAATTCCTGAGGTGCGTCAGAAGGTGTTAGAAATTTGCGGTCGCCTACCCGTGTACTCCCGATAGAGGTCTGCCATGCAGTGTCCTTTTTGCACAATTGACGAAACCAAGGTGATTGATTCTCGCCTGGTTGCTGACGGCGGTCAGGTGCGCCGTCGGCGTGAGTGTCTTGGTTGCAAAGAGCGTTTTACAACTTATGAGCTGGCCGAATTGGTCATGCCGCGAATTATTAAACAAAACGGGAGCCGCGAGCCTTTTAACGAAGAGAAGCTGCGCGGTGGTTTTTTGCGCGCCCTGGAGAAACGTCCGGTATCGGTTGAAGAAATCGAAAAGTGGATAACGCATATTAAGCATCAATTGCGCGCTACAGGGGAACGTGAACTACCGTCAGACGAAGTGGGCAGTCATGTCATGGAGGCGCTTAAAGCCATGGATCAAGTGGCTTATGTGCGCTTCGCTTCGGTGTATCGGAGTTTCCAAGACCTTTCAGAATTTAGGGACGCCATTGAGAGTTTGGAGGCGGAACCCCCCGCAGAAACGTGAGCAGCTCTCCGGTGCAGCCAGAAGACGCTGCTTTTATGGAGCAGGCTCTTATAGAAGCTCGCAAAGGCCGCTTCTGGGCTGCACCTAACCCTCACGTTGGCTGTGTCATCGTTGCCAATAATGAAATTCTTGGGCGGGGTTTTACCCAGCCGGTGGGCGGTGCGCATGCGGAGGTTATGGCGCTGTCTTCTTGTGCTTCCCCCCGGGGAGCAACCGCGTATGTCACTCTTGAACCTTGTGCGCATCAGGGCCATACGGGCCCCTGTGTCGAGGCACTGATTAGCGCGGGGGTCGGTCGCGTTGTTGGTGCGCTGAAAGACCCTAACCCCAGTGTTTCAGGGCAAGGATATGACCGGCTAAAGGCGGCGGGTATTGCGGTGACTCAGGGGGTGTGTGCCGAGTCAGCAGCCGCAGAATTAGCCGGATTTTTATTGCGTATGGAGCGCGGTTGGGGCCGGGTACGCTTAAAGTTGGGCTGCTCCCTAGACGGACGTACGGCGATGGCGTCTGGTGAAAGTCAGTGGATTACCGGCGCAGTATCTCGTCAGGATGTGCAGCGCCAACGCGCTGCCAGTTCTGTGATAATCACGGGTATCGGTACGGTACTGGCCGATGATTGCTCCCTGACCGTTCGACCCGATGCGCTGGGTTTCAGTGGTGACGAATTGGCCAGGGCGCTACACCGCCCACCGACGCGGGTGGTGCTCGATAGCAAGGGACGCCTGCCCAATGGGGCCAAGGTGTTGTCAGCCAATGCGCCTACTCTGGTCATTACAGCCACCGGTGAAAAACCCGCAATGCCTGTTCCCCACAGAACAGCTACGCACAACGGAGAAGGTCTGGACTTACAAGATATACTGAAGGGCATAGGGTCTGATGGTGCCAACGAGATTTTGATAGAGAGCGGTCCCGCGTTAGCGGCCGCGTTTTTAAAAGCTGGGCTTGTCGATGAGCTGCTTATTTATCAAGCGCCGACGCTTTTGGGAAGCTCTGCTCGCCCTCTTGCAGACCTCGCTTTTTCTGAGTTGAAAGACGGCATCCAATTGGCTTATCAAGAAGTGAGCCCCATGGGCTCCGACATGCGTATCATTGCTGCCGTTCTAAAAGGAAACTAAAGACGTGTTTACAGGAATTATTCAGGCCGTTGGGGAGATCGCGGCTATGGAAACCCAAGGCGGTGACCTCCGTTTGCGTGTGCTGTCGAGGAAACTCGATCTTAGTGACGTGCAGCTAGGGGACAGCATTGCGACCAGTGGCGTTTGCCTAACGGTCACCGGATTGCCCGGCGATGGCTACTGGGCCGATGTGTCGATTGAGTCGTTGAACTTGACGACACTGGGCGACCGTAAGCCGGGAGACCCTGTCAATCTAGAAAAGTCTTTAACCCCCACGTCACGCTTGGGCGGCCATATTGTCAGCGGCCATGTCGACGGTGTGGGAACTGTCGTGTCGGTCGCTCGTGAGGGTCGATCTTGGCGCTACGTGATGGCTGCACCACCAGAGCTTGCGCGCTATATCGCGCACAAAGGGAGTATCACAGTTGACGGTACTAGCTTAACTGTCAACTTGGTCAATGGGGCGGAGTTTGATCTTAATATCATTCCTCAGACTTTTGAGGAGACTGTGTTTAGCGAATATCGCGAGGGCACCCGCATCAACCTTGAGGTCGACGTGATTGCGCGATATTTAGAGCGACTTCTGCAGGGAGACAGTGCCGCTCAAGGTACAGGCCTTTCAATGGACACATTGCGCGCTTCGGGATTTATACATGACTGAGACACTTAACTACCGTGATCCTGAGAGTCTGATTAGCGACCTGCGTCACGGGCAAATGGTGTTATTGCTATTAGACGACAGCGGTGGCGGGGTGACCGGAATCGTAACCATTGCTGCAGAGCTTTGTGAGGCGAGCCACATTACTTTTATGGCGCGTCAGGCCCGGGGGCTGATATGCCTGGGGCTCACTCGGGAGCGCTGTGACTACCTGCATTTACCTCTAATGGTAGAGGGGCAGGGCGATACCGCACCGTTTACGCTGTCTATCGAAGCGGCTGAGGGTATTGAAACGGGTATTTCAGCCAAGGATCGTGCTCACACCGTTCGCGTTGCAGTGGCATCACAGACTTCTGCGGCTGACCTGGTACAGCCCGGGCACATTTTCCCTGTGGCGGCAGAGGAGGGCGGATTGCTCACTCGGGCTGACCGGGCAGAAGCCACCACCGACCTGGCCAGGCTTGCGGGCTTGTTTCCTGCCGCCGTTTTTACTGAGGTCTTGGATGAGACCGGTAATATGGCGAGAGGCGATGCTCTTGAGCAGTTCGCTGTCCGTCATGAGTTGCCCGTGGGACGAGTGTCTGAACTTATCGATCATCGGCTCACCACCGAGGGTACGATTGAACGCGTTCGACAAGGTATGATCCAAACGTCACACGGTGAGTTTGAGTTGACCGTGTATCGTGAACTTCATCACGGGTCGATGCACCTGGCGTTGAGCCGAGGATCGCTGCAAAGTGACGACACAACGATGGTGCGGGTGCACGTGACCTCGGCACTGAGAGATTTGGTGGGAACCACCCTCGAAGGACAAGCTACGTGGCGTTTTGATACCAGCTTGGCAGAGATTGCGGCATCAGAGCGAGGGGTTCTCGTGCTGATATCGAGGCCTGAGACGGCGGAAGAGTTACTGGCCAGTGTTGATCGACTGCTTGGCTTGCCCGCAACGGAACACGCTCCCTCGCAGGCGGGCTATGCGTCGATTGGTTTAGGTGCTCAGATCCTCAACGATTTGGGTGTCGGAAAGATTGAACTGTTGGGTGCGCCACTGAAGTACAATGCCCTTGCCGGGTTTGGACTGGAAGTGGTTAATTTTGTCGCGCCCACGTAACACGCTAGAAATTTTTAGGAGATTAAAATGAGTAGCCAGGGAATACGAACAACCGAAGGTACCTTGGGGCCTAATCAGGGACGCTACGTATTGGTCGTGGCTCGTTGGAACAGTTTCGTGGTGGAGCACCTCCTAGAGGGCGCTCTGGATACTTTGCGGCGCCACGGTATTAGCGATGATCAAATGCATATTGTGCGAGTGCCCGGTGCTTTTGAAATTCCGATTGCCTGTCAGAAGCTGGCTCAACGCGACGACTGTGATGCCATTATTGCACTGGGTGCAGTGATTCGCGGTGGTACCCCCCACTTTGAATATGTGGCTGGAGAGTGCACCAAGGGGCTTGCCCAGGTGCAGATGGAAACCGGCAAACCTATCGCGTTTGGCGTGTTGACAGTCGACTCCATTGAGCAGGCTGTTGAGCGTTCGGGAACCAAGGCAGGAAATAAAGGGGCCGAGGCGGCAATGAGTGCCTTAGAAATGGTGAGTTTGAGTATCGCCCTGGGAGCTTGAAGGGAATGTCATCGGTTAATGCCTTGGCGGCGCAGCGGCGACGTGCTCGACACTTTGCGCTTCAGGGCCTCTATCAGTGGTCAATGACCCGGGCGAACCTTGCGGAAATTGAAGCTGAGTTTCGAATCGACAACGATTTTTCACACGTTGACGGTGAATACTATCGGGCGCTACTTACGGGTGTTGTGCATCATGCTGGAGACCTAGACGGCAGTTTTGAGCTGTTATTGGATCGGCCGCTTAACGAACTTGACCCGATCGAGCGTGCTTTGTTGCGGCTGGGAACTTTTGAGCTAAAAGAGCGCATTGATGTTCCCTACAAGGTGGTGATTAATGAGTCAGTAGCCCTTGCCAAAAAATTTGGTGCTACCGACAGCTACCGATATATCAATGGCGTACTCGACAAAGTCGCGCGCAGCTACCGCCAGATTGAAATCGATGCAGAAGCCTAACTAGCTCCTCATGGCGGGTCGCGAATTTGAGCTGATTTATCGCCATCTTGGAATCTTTGGTGCTGGCCCGCAGGTACGTTTGGGGGTTGGCGATGACGGCGCCGTGGTAGCACTGCCTCCCAACTCTGAGCTGGTTGTCTCCTCTGATAGTGTTGTTGAGGGCACACATTTCCCCGATTTGACCTTGCCTGAATACGTGGCAACACGGGCTGTGGCGGCAGCTGCTAGCGATTTGGCGGCGATGGCAGCTGACCCTTTGGCCATGACGCTGGCGCTGACCTTGCCCGAACCCGATGAGCTCTGGTTACACAGTTTTAGCCAGGGCTTGGAGCGGTGCGTGCAGTCTTTGTCTTTGCCGCTTGTGGGCGGAGACCTAACACGAGGTCCTCTCGCGGTAACCGTTACTGTCATGGGAAGCGTACCGACCGGTAGCGCCTTAAAGCGCTCAGGCGCAAAGCCCGGAGACCGCCTGTGTGTTACGCACACCCTAGGTGATGCCGCTGCAGGATTAGCCCTGATTATGGGCAAGCTGCAGCCTACAAATGACATTCCTTTCGAGGATGAGGAGTTTTTGGAGGGGCGGTTTTATCAGCCTACAGCGCGTTTAGAGTGGGTAACTTGGCTGCGTGAACATGCCCATAGCGCGATTGATATTTCAGATGGCCTGTTAGTCGATGTAGAACACATGGCCGATGCTTCGGGTTGCGCTTGCACTATCGACAGCTCAGCGCTGCCCCTGTCACCGGCTTTAACGCGCTTAGGTCGTGAGTTGTGTTTAGACTGGGCGCTGGCGGGTGGTGACGATTATGAGCTCGCGGTGGCCGTGCCCCCGGGCGTCATGTTACCGCCAGGATTAAGCCACGTGGGTGAGTTTTATGAAGGATCGGGAGTGCAATGTGATGTCAGTCCAACGAAGCGTATGGGTTATGACCACTTCGGTGCTTAAATGAACGGTGAAGCCCCGACCGCTGCGGAAGTCATTAAGTCGCCGGCCTTGTTACTGGCGACTTGGTGGGGCACGGGACTATCTCCCCGAGCACCGGGCACAGTGGGTAGCTTGGCGGCGCTACCTTTTTGCAGTATCTGGCTTTTGTATTTGCCTCCATGGGGCGTTGCCGGGGTCGCGTTATTGCTGTTGTTTTTGGGTGTTTGGGCTGCCGAGCAGGCGGGAGCGGCTTGGGGCAAGCCCGATCACGGCGCCATTGTTATCGACGAGGTGTTGGGTCAGCTCTTAGCGCTGGCGCTGCCGTATTATGTGCTGGGCGCCTCGGCGGTGAGCTTCCAATTTTTGCTGGTCGGATTTGTGCTCTTTAGACTTTTTGATATTGCCAAACCCTGGCCGGTCAGTTACTTCGATAATCATTGGAAATCTGGCTGGGGCGTGATGTTGGATGATGTCGTTGCGGGACTGTTGGCGGGGTTGGGCGCTTTACTGGTTTTGCCCTTGTTGGGTTGATCGCTTAATGTTCACGCCGGACCATGGCTACCGCTAGATCCTGCAAGGGCTGAGCACGCTCACCGTAGGGGCTGAGACAGGCCAGTGCATCTGCCAGCAGTTTATCGGCTTCATCTCGCGCACCCTCAAGACCCAAGCAACGCACATAGGTCGATTTTTCTACCGCAACGTCCTTGCCAGCAGTTTTTCCCAAGGTGCTGCTATTTTGAGTGACGTCGAGTATGTCGTCAGCTACCTGAAAGGCGAGACCAATAGTCCTAGCGAAGGGGTCAAGGCGCTGCATGTCGTCTTCGGTGGCATTGGCACAGATTGCACCAGAGAGCACTGCGGCTCTAATGAGTGCGCCAGTCTTTTGCTCGTGGATAAGGCGCAACTGATCGAAGCTAGACGCCTGACCCTCTGCGGCCATATCAAGCGCCTGCCCTCCAACCATACCTCTGAAGCCAACGGCGTTTGATATGAGGGCGATCAGTTTAAGACGTGTGTCACTGGAGAGTCGGGCATCTTCAGAAATTAAGGCGAAGGCAGCTGCCTGAAGCCCATCACCAATCAGTATGGCGGTGGCCTCATCATAAACGGTATGGACGGTCGGTTTTCCTCGGCGAAGGTCATCATTGTCCATTGCCGGAAGGTCATCATGAACCAGTGAGTAGGTATGCAGCCATTCAATGGCAGTGGCGGCAGAATCAGCGGCGTCTTCCACGCCGTCGCAAAGCATACGATAGGTAGTCATAACTAAGCGGGCCCGGAGCTGCTTCCCGCTATTGTCGAGCACGTACTGCAATGCCGCCGCCAGTCGCGAGTCATCACAACGCAGCGGCGCCTCGGGGGTGTTTGTCTCACTCATGAATCTATGGGCTGGACCTGACCGTCTTCGGTCACCATAGCAACGCGTTGCTCGGCAGCATCGAGAACTTTACCTGCCGTCGTCACTAGCGCCATGCCCTGCTCGTAAAAGCTGAGTGAATCTTCAAGAGATACATTGGGGTCTTCCAATTTTTCCACAATGTTGGCAAGGGTCTCCATCTGCTCCTTAAGTGATGGCGAGGCATCGTTTTCCTTGGCTGCTTTAGGCAAAGCATGACTCCTGATGGTTATGGCATAAACACAGTGGGCTTCATAAAAGACCGACTAAACAAGTTTTGTCAGAGCTTCCGCTGGAGCCGTTGTTAAGGTTGCAGCTTCAATAATGGCATCGCTAGTCAGCCCTGCCGCCTTGCGATTCTCGGTCTGACTTCCGTGGTGAATAAAGGCATCTGGAATTGCGATATGGCGAATCTCAACATCAATATTTGCCCCGGATAAAAATTCAGCAACGGCACTACCCGCACCGCCTGCGAGGGCATTTTCCTCTACGGTAATCAGCCGATCATGGGACTTTGCAATTTGCAGCAGTAGCGTTTCATCAAGGGGCTTCGCCCAGCGCATGTCAACTAAAGTAGCTTTAAGCGCTCTTGCGGCTACCTCGGCTTCCTCTAACAAGACGCCAAAGTTGAGAATCGCCACGTTATGCCCGGTTCTCAGCGTTACTGCCTGCCCTACCGGTAGCGCAGTCATCTCATCTTCAATGAGGGCGCCGGTCCCGGCTCCTCGTGGATAGCGGATGGCGGCGGGGCCCTCATGTTGATAGGCCGTGTAGAGCAGTTGGCGACATTCGTTTTCGTTTGAGGGGCAGGCGATGATCATGTTGGGAATACAGCGTAAGTAGCTCAAATCATAAACCCCATGGTGAGTCGCGCCGTCTTGCCCCACCAATCCGCCACGATCAATGGCAAAGGTTACGTCTAAATTCTGTAGCGCCACGTCGTGTATGAGTTGATCATAGGCGCGCTGCAAAAATGTGGAGTAGATAGCCACGACCGGCTTCAGTCCATCGCAGGCCATACCCGCAGCGAGAGTGACAGCATGCTGCTCGGCAATGGCAACATCATGATAACGATCGGGGTACTCGTGAGAGAAACGCACCATGCCCGACCCCTCACACATCGCCGGGGTAATTCCGATTAAGCGGCTGTCGATGGCTGCGGTATCGCACAGCCATCGACCGAAGACGTCTTGATATTTAGGGGGTGAGGGTTTTTTGCTGACCGTGGTATCCGGACTGGCTTCAATCTTATTAATCGCGTGGTAGCCAACGGGATCGCTTTCCGCCGGGCTAAAGCCTTTACCTTTTACGGTACGAATATGAAGTAACTGAGGCCCTTTGAGCTCTATCATAGCCTCAAGTGTTTGCACCAGTTGAGGCAGGTCGTGGCCATCGAGTGGGCCAACATAATTAAAGCCCAGTTCTTCAAACAACATGCCGGGGGCCACTAGGCTCTTCATTTGCTCTTCGGTCTTTTTTGCAAAATCCCAAGCGGTGCGCACATGTTCAAGGATGCGTTTTGAGCCTTCTCGCAATGCAATATAAGTAGGACTCGCCCAAATCTTAGCGAAGTAGGTGGCTAGCCCTCCGGTATTGTGGCCGATAGACATCTGATTATCATTGAGAATGACCAGCATATTGGGTCGAACATGCCCGGCATGTGCGAGGGCTTCAAAAGCCATGCCTCCAGTAATGGCGCCATCACCAATAACGGCTACCACCTTGCGGTCCAGCCCTTGTCGATGGGCTGCAATTGCCATTCCCATAGCGGCGGAAATACTCGTCGAGCTATGCCCCACGCCAAACGTATCAAAACTACTCTCACTGCGCTTTGGAAAACCCGATAGCCCCCCCGCTTGCCGGATCGTCGCGAGTCGTTCCATTCGACCGGTCAGAATTTTATGGGGGTAGGTTTGGTGGCCCACGTCCCAAACGATTCGATCTTCCGGTGTGTTCAGCACGTGATGCAAGGCTATCGAGAGCTCTACAACACCCAATCCTGCACCAAAGTGACCACCGGTTTGGCTAACACTGAACAGCATGTATTGGCGCACTTCATTGGCCAATGCTTGAAGGTCGTCTTCGTCAAGAGATCTAAGCACACCGAGATCGGCATTGATCTGTGCCAGCAACGGTGTGACAGGCTTTACTGTGGGGAATGTTGTCGTCATGTCAGGATGATAACCCATCTAAAGTGACATCAGTGGTGGGGCTTTTGACGCCAGCGTAACCCAGTAAAGCGCCTTGAAGGCGTTTACAGCCCTCTTTACCCAAGGTTCTTCCATCTGGCCAAAACAACAGTGGATTTATGTCACCGCTGTTGGTGGCGAGTAGCGTATTGATATCCAGCATTGTGATGCCAGCTTTATTTTTCATCCATGTTGCTAAGCTGTCCTCAAAATCTCTGAGTGCTTTGGCTTGTGACTTCAGCGCGGGTGTTATAGCAGGCGGCACTACCACAAAGCTAGGAGAGACACTCCAATAAGTGCGTAGGTCGTCGATCTCGTCGAGCGCATTGAAAGTCGCTTCGGCGTGCTGCAGAGCGTCGGTATCGTCCAGAAAGAGCACCATGGTAATGGGTCGGTAGTGTGCCACTGTTCGCTCAAAACACTTGGCGATGGTAGCGGGGGTAAAGAGGGGTGAGGCCTTCACTCTCAATTGGTTGGGCGCGAGTTTTTTTGCTGAGCGCATTTTCCATTGAGAGAAGACCGAGCCGCCTATAACGAGGGTGGAGGCATCTTTACTGACCCTGATTCGATCTGTGTCCTCGAGAAAAATCTGCACGGTTTCACAGGAATTATCAGAAGTCTTGGACGTAAAGTCGTTAGAAGCCACGATGGCTACGACAAGAGGTAGCGCAAGTATGGGGATGAGCAGCCACGAGAAGCGCATTGATTCGTCTTCAGAATAAAGCTGCTGTTTCATACGCCCCCTGTGATCCTCCAATTAGGCCCGAATAGCGATAAAAAAACACTAATAATGGGTTAATTCTGCCATTTATTTTAGATTAATGTGCGGACCTGCGCTAAAGTTTTGGGCGGTCCCAGCCAAAGATAGGCGATATGCTGTATCAAAGAAAAATTTCCAAAGGCGAAGCGTTGTCGGCAAAGCTGGGCTTTCAGCTTCAAACGACACGTTATGTTTTGGCCGGCGCGCAAATGCTGGGTGTTTGTGGTGGCATGTTTTTACTGTGGTACCAGTCTGTGCCACTGCCAACCCCGGCTTGGGGTGTTGGCATGCTGATTTTATCTTTCATTCAGTCCTTCCATATGAGTCAGGCACTGGAGAGCCAGCGCCATATAACGGCGGTGGGGCCGGTACTCCGGGAGTTGCTTGTTTCTGCGCTGATCGGCGGTTTCGCTTGGTCAGCAACGATTATTTGGATGGGCGAATACCTATCCGACGAAGTGATGTATGCGCTGATTATGATCATGGTGATCATAACGGTCGCTACGGTGGCCGCGACGGCAGTCGTTCGAGAGTTTTATCTGGTGTGGCTTTGCTCTTCGTTGATACCGGTTGCCTGTTGGCTGGCATGGACCGCTGACGAGCGACCTTTTAATCTTATTTTAGCTGCGGTGCTTTGGGGCCTTGCTATTCTCATGGCTGTTTTGAGCTATGGCATCAGTCGATCTTTCAGTCAGATGGTTGAATCGGGGCTTGAACGTGAAGCCATGGCGAAAGATATGGCCGGATTCTCAGAGACTTTGCGGGCTAAAAACATCCAGCTTCAGGAAGCCAGAAAACAACTCGCTGATCTTGCTAAGCTCGACGAGCTAACGGGTCTTCGCAATCGACGGGGGGCCGACAGGGCTTTCGATACGGAGGTTAGTCGTGCGCAACGTGGCGGCAGCTCGATTGCCGTCATTATGGTCGATGTTGATCACTTTAAAGCGTACAACGATACGTACGGTCACCCTGCAGGCGATGACGTCTTAAAGCGTATCGCGGGGGTCTTGCGTTCTGTCACGGCGCGAGCCGGAGAATTGGCAATTCGTATGGGTGGCGAAGAATTCCTGCTGTTATTGCCAGGGGCAAATCAGGCGGATGCCTTGGTTGCGGGTGAGAGAATACGAACTCGAATTATGGCGCTAGAAATTGAGCATTCCGCGTCTCCTTCAGGTTCAGTAGTCACCGTGTCTCAAGGCGTCGTCGCTTGCATTCCTTCTATGACCACCGAATTTAAGCAACTTCTTGAAGCGGCGGATAAGGCGCTTTATTCCAGCAAGGAAGGCGGCCGTAATACCGTCACGCTGTCACCGTTCAGGTCTTAGTCACCTTCAGGGTTAGGGCCCCCATCGCGACGCAACCGACTGATTTGTTTTCGCTCATGTTTATCCGGCCGATGATTGGGTTTATTTAAGCCTCCCGCAGCGCGACGCAGTAGAGTTTCTCTCTCACGACGCGCAATACTTTCTTCAGACTCCTCATACAGTGCTTGAGCTGTTGTGGCGGGACCTCTTTGGTCGCTCAGGGCTACTATGGTGATGCTTTTCTCATCCCATCCCTGGCGTATGGTCAGTCGATCGCCGGTGGTAATTTCCCGACTGACTTTAACGCGTTGCCCATCAAGCTGGACTTTACCGCCTTCGATGGCGGCTTTGGCGAGACTGCGGGTTTTAAAAAATCGAGCAGCCCAGAGCCATTTATCGACCCGTACTTTGGCGAGTTTGTTCAGCTTATCCGTCAAAATGTGGTAATCCCTCAAATAGCTCGTCGAAGTGCAGCACGGCTGGGTAGCGTGTTTGGGTGCGCTCAGGTTGGCTGCTGTCCGGTTGCCGCAGTGTAATCAAGTGCGCGACCCCATAGGTCTCAGCTGACGCTAAAACTGACTCTGAGTCGTCAATAAACACCGTTCGCTTTGGGTCAAAGGCACTTGCAGCCTGCAGCTTTTGCCAAAATATCTGGTATTCCTTGGGTGCACTGAAGCTATGCGAGGTAAAAACTTTATCGAGTAACGGTTCAAGGCGTATTTGCTGCAGTTTAATACGCAAGGTGTCTGGGTGCGCATTGGTGATCAATACCACCTCGCAGTGACTCGCTCGCAGCCTGCGCAGAAAATTTTCAGCTTCCGGTCGCCAACTAATATTGGCGGCATGCTGTTGCTTCAGCTGCGCAATATCGAAGCCAACGATTTTTGACCAGAAATCGAGGCAGTACCAATTGAGATGCCCACTTTCTCTGGCATGGATGGGATTGAGGTAGGCTTGCGCCGCCTCCAGATCGATGCCTTGGGTTTGGGCGTAGGTGGCTGGCACCGTTTCGGTCCAAAATTGGGTGTCGAAGCGAAGATCTAGCAAAGTGCCGTCCATATCGAGCAGCACGGTATCAATTTTTGACCAGTCCACGCCCAGAACAGATTTATCGTGATGCACACTCAGTGCCATGGCAATGTTACCCTCTTATTCGATGGAGATATTAAAACACGCGATCCCCGGGCCACCGATGCTGCCAGTGGGCCATGACCCTTTACCGGCAGATTTGATAACAAATTTGTTGTCGTTGTTGGCTCGCACATCAGAATCCTTGGTGGGCTACTACCAGCACGCTGACTCCGTAGCGATAGACCAAAAGGCCGACCGAAGTCCGGTAACAACCGCCGATCGCAGCGCTCATGCCGAACTTGCCCAAGGGTTAGCAAAACTGACGCCTGACATCCCCTTTCTATCTGAAGAATCTACCACTGAAGAAATACGAGAGCGCCACAACTGGCGGATCTGCTGGATGGTCGATCCTTTAGATGGCACACGCGAGTTTTTAGACCGCACCGGGGAATTCACCGTAAACGTTGCCCTTATCGTCGATCAAACGCCTGTCTTGGGCTTTATTGCCCAGCCTTTAGAAAGCCGATGTTATTTAGGCATACCGGGGACTGGGCTTTGGTGTTGTTCGGGTGAGAATTTTGGTCAGCTAACAACCCTTGCCCCAAGCGTGAGTCCTGGTAGAAACATTCGCATGTTGGCTAGTCAACGGCACAGCCCCAAACGTGTGGCCGCGCTGGCTAAGCTGCTAACCGGTTTGGATTTGCCTGTGGAGCGCATAAACGCAGGCAGTGCCCTAAAGTTCTTTGCACTTGTTGATGGTCGCGCCGATATTTATCCCCGAAGCTCGCCCTGCTATGAATGGGATGTTGCGGCAGGGGATGCCCTAGTTCGGGCGGCCGGCGGGCAAGTTTTAAACGAGACCGGCCTGCCAATGGCCTATAATCATCGCGACACGCTTTTGGTAGACTATTTCGTCGCCGCAGCGCCGTCGGGATTGCCATGGCTTCCTCTGCTTGAAGGGGCGCACAATTTATTCAAAGAGTCGCGCGGTACGCATGCGTCCAGCGTTATAAAGGACCTTGGTAATGGCTAACGAGAACGATGCTGCAAATGATGACATGACCCCAGCTATGCGCCTCATGGTGCTTCAGTCTAAGCATCGTGGACTTGATCAGAAAATTAACGAATTGCAGCTACAGCCCTATCACAATCAATTGCTTATTCAGCGACTCAAGAAAGAAAAGCTAAGGCTGCGAGACGCGATTGAGCGCACGAAAGACGAAATGATTCCGGATCTTAACGCCTAGCCCTCTCAACATAGCATTGAACCCTCATGGGAGAGCAGCCACGCTTTGTGGGCGAGCCCCCATGCAAACCCCGTGAGCTCACCGCGACCACCAATGACGCGATGGCAAGGCAACAATAGGGCAATAGGATTGCGCCCCACAGCGCTGCCAACCGCTCTTGGGCCTGAGGGTGGCTGAAGCGCCTGGGAAAGTTGTCCGTAACTTACGGTTTGGCCATAGGGAATGTCTTGTAAGCCTTGCCAAACGCGCCGCTGATAGGGTGTGCCAGCAGGCGCCAGCGGCACATCAAATTTTGTCAGTCGTCCATCGAAATAAGCCCGCAGTTGGTTTGCGCATTCATCAATGAGCGGACATGACTCGGTGGCACTATTTGTCTGGGTAGTTCCGTGAGTCATCCAACCAACACCCTCGATAGCTTGAGCACTTCCCATGATGTTTAAAACTCCCAAGGGACTGTCAATCTGGGAGGAATAGGGTGGGGTTTCAGGCACGGCTTAGCGCGCTCTCGAGTCGATGACGTCTCGGGCGTGGGCGGCAAATCCGGCACCCGCTTGACCATAAAGATTAAACGCTGAAATACCCAAGGCCTGCAATTGCTCCGAGTGTTCTTCATGCTGAACTACTGACGCTATATCACCGGAATACCCCATTGACCGAATGAGTTTTGCCACCAACATATTTTCAGGATGATTAGTGAGAGCGAGCATAATGAGCTGTACCTCGGGAAGCTTTATGCGTACCCAAAAATCGGGATCGGAAGCATCGGCGCATATAACCCGTCGCTGCTCTTTTTGGTGATGACTGACCTTCTCCAGCGAGGCTTCAATGCCCAATACTTCTTCACCTAAGCGAGGGGCTAGCGCCTCATAGGCGCCGGTGCCTACCCGGCCCATGCCTAAAATAACGGTATTAATGTTGTCGGTGCGTTCGTAGGTGTCCAATAACTGAACTGACCTATGGGCGAGAAGTTGATCGCGGTGTTTTCTGTAAAAACTGTGTGACGCTTTACTCATTGGCGCAGCCAGTAAAAAACTAATCGCGAGTGCAATCGAAAGCGTCGAACTCCAGACTGGGGCAACCCAACCCAAGCCTGCGGCTATTGAGATAACGATAAGCCCAAACTCACTGTGACTGGACAGAACGCTCGAGGCCAGCACGGCTTGTCTTGGTGCGGTGTGCAGGCGCGTCATGAGGAAGAAGTAAAGTAAAGGCTTGGCGACCGAGGCCAGGCCTAAAACAATGGCTACGCCAATGAGTAATGCTGGCGGCCAGCCCCCCAGGCCAATAGATAGGAAAAATCCCACTAAGAATAGGTCTTTTAGTTGAATGAGGTTTGTTGCAAGTGCCTTTGTTTTATCTTTACCGGCCAATAGGGCGCCCATGAGTAACGCGCCGAGGTCGCCTTTTAGCCCCACAAGCTCCGATACTTCAGCAGCACCAATGGCCAACGCCAATCCCAGCAGCGTGAGTAATTCGCCGTAGCCGCTTAGCGACAGTAGTTTGAGGATGAGTGGTCTTGCTGGAAGGATGATCAGTAGTGCTAAAGCATAAATGCTGGGTACCTTTCCCGCGGCCACGGCTAAAAAGCCTACGGCCACCAAATCCTGAACAATTAATATGCCAATGGCGAGAACAGCCTGACTAGATTGCAGTTCGCCGCGCTCCTGAAGGGTTTGAATCACAAATACGGTACTTGAGAAGGTGAGTGCAAAGGCAATGACGGCGGCGCCAGCCATCGTGAGATCCAGTGCCGGGAGGGCTTTCATGAGTCCTATCAGCAGTAGGAGTAAAACGGACTGAGAGATCACCATGTGCACGAGGGTTGTACCCCACACGTTAAGCTTCAGAAGTGCCCTAATGTCTAATTTGAGGCCTATGCTAAACAGCAGCAGCGTAATTCCTAAGTCGGCCAGCTGTTCTAGCCAGCTGCCAGCGGTGATGCCGATTTCATGCAGGGCGAAACCTGCGGCGAGATAACCAATTAGCGCCGGTAGGCCCACCGCCCGGCTGGCCAAACCGCAGAGAAGAGCGATTAAAATGATGAGCGCTTGTGAAAAATCAGCCATGGCAGGTCACGATCCCAGTTATCGCGAGGTTACTAGTGCAAAAGCCGCGGTAGAAATGAGGCAAACCTCTATGACGGACATGATCGCGGGAATATCGGGTCTTTCAATGAAGATATCGAGCCCCGCGGTTGCGACTAATAATGTTAAGAATAGGCTAAGTTTTGCGGTGCCCATTAACCCGATACCCAGCAGCAATAAAATCACACCACGGCCGGCTTCCAACAGACTGGCGCCCGTCAGGGGTACCAACCAAAGATTCGCTACGGCTAAGCAACCGGCCAGAATCGCGAGGGCGGTGGCGCAGTGGCGCGATACTCGACCGAACCCCAAGTCGATGGCGGCGGGCTCCTCGCCAGCGCTTGCTGGCGGTGGGGTTTTGTCTGTGTGTAATTTGGCCTTGTGCATGGGGTATAGCTTAGACTGAGTTGGGCCTGCAGTCAGTGATCAATGTTGAAGTGGAGTTTTGATGGTTGATACCCCCCAAATTGTTAAGAGTAATGGGCTATCTAATGAGGCCATACGTGCAAACATGGCAGGTTCGCCGGCTAGTGAGCTACGTATTGAGGTGGAGCCGGAGATAGATTCCACCAATGCGGCCTTAAAACGGCGGGCTGTATCGGAAGATATTCACGGTTTGGCCTTGTTCGCAGAAGCACAAACAGCGGGTCGAGGCAGGCTTGGCCGCCCCTGGGTGAGCCCCCCGAAAAGCAATATTTATATGTCTTTGGGTTGGCGAACCGATCTGGAGCCCCTTGATCTGGCGGGGCTCAGCCTTGCCGTGGGCTGCGCTATTGCCGAGGGGTTAGAAGGTGATTTGGCCTTGGACCTAAAGCTTAAATGGCCCAATGATCTGTACTTGGGAGGAAAAAAATGCGGCGGTGTATTGATTGATTTGGTGCAGTCGGCGAATCAGGACTGGATTATTGTTGTGGGGGTAGGGCTCAACGTTGCAATGTCAGAATCGGGAGGTACTGACATTGACCAACCGTGGACTGATTTAGGCTCCCATACGGATATCCCGGTAGTGCGAAATGAACTCGCTGGACGACTGCTGGAGGCTTTGGTGCCCCTGTTGTCGAGCTGGCAGGTGGGCGCCTTCAGCCAGTGGCAGACCTGTTGGGCTCGCAGAGATCTCATGGCCGGTCATCAAATTAGTGTCCAGCAAGGCGGTCATGCTATTTCTGGTCGAGCAGAGGGCGTAGACCTCTCGGGTGCGCTGCAGGTGGCCACCAGGGATGGGTTAGTCGTGGTGCAATCGGGGGAGGCGTCAATGTTGCGCAGCCAAGAGCTATGAGCGAATTATTAATCGACGTGGGTAATAGCTCCGCCAAGTGGGCCATATTTGATGGCCACACTTTGAATTCGAACAGGCACAGCGGCAGCTTTTCTGAATTGGCCAAAGCCCTATGGCTTGCAGCGGCAGATGCTAACGCTGTCTGGGTCGCCAGTGTGAGAGGCGAGTCTTCGGATCAATCTTTGGTGGCTGAGCTTCAGGCAGTAGGCTTCTCCAAAGTGTATCTTTGCGGCTCGGCGCAGCACGAGGACGGTCTGCTGAACAGCTATACAGAGCCCTCACGTATGGGGGCCGATCGGTGGTTCGCTATGCTTGGGGCTAGAGCATACAAGCCGGGCCCTTTGCTGGTGATTGACGTGGGCAGCGCCGTCACTTGTGATTTGGTGGCTACCGATGGGCGCCACTTAGGGGGCTATATTTTTCCGGGGCCGGCACTAATGGAGGCAGCGCTTCAGTCGAGCACGCAGCTGGTGCGCTACACCGACAGCCTCGAGCCCACCGTTGAGCCCGGTCAGAGTACCGCCGAATGTGTGATCTCAGGTATTTCTGTAGCGGTACTGGGCGCTATCAGAGAAATTGGTGCGCAGTACCCCGATCACCAAATAATTTTTACCGGAGGTGGGGCCGCTGGGTTGAATGCTGCGGGTATTGTCGGCGACTGGCGGCCTGATCTGGTGCTTGAAGGGCTATTAAGACGGGCTCAGGGCACGGATGTGGTCTATACCCCTTGACCCGAGGGGTTGCTATCAGCACAATCTGCGCCCCGGAGCGGAAATCGTTTCGGTAACACGCTTAAGGCTGGCGTAGCTCAGTAGGTAGAGCAGCTGATTTGTAATCAGCCGGTCGGGGGTTCGATTCCTCTCGCCAGCTCCATTCTCTTTTTAGACCTCATTGAAACCCCTAAAAACACTAGGTTTCGACCTGGCTTTGCCATCCCCATTCCCCCTCGTAAAAAGATGAAGCGGTGCGCACTGTTCATGTTACCTGCCGCATTACTCCGCAGAGCTTGTATTAGCGTCAATTTTTTGCATTAACCTTTGGGGGAAGTCAGTCATTATGCCGGCCAGGTTTTCTACATTTAGCATTCGATCCATCGCCTCGCTGTCATTAACCGTCCAAACGTGCACGCGCAGATCAAAAGCAGACAACAGAAAATCTACATTACTGTCATTGACCAGGTTTAAGTCCAGCCCATTGAGCGAATAGTTCTCTGGAATTTGTAAAAACTCACCGGCGGGGGCTGGTATTTCATAGGAATCATCGCCGCCAAATACCGCGAGCATGAGGGGCAACGCCTCAGCTTCAGAAAAGGCGGTCAAAATATCATCGTCCTGCAGTCGAAAATCTTTAATGATTTCGTCAGTGAATGATGCCACGGTCACACGGTCCTTCATGCGATATTCATTAATCAGCCGGGCAACTTCAACGCCGGTATTTAAATCTTCCTGTATGAATGAGCCCACGCCATCATTTTCCTCGGGCTTCAATTCAATGACGTAGTGCGCGTCAGGAAAGCGTTTAAACAAACTTTCTAAAGAAACGGCACTCAGTCCTTGGTCACGGTAGGGGAACGAGGCGCCGTCATCCTGTGTCCAATGGTAGCCTGCGTCGTAGCTCTCAATGTCTTCAAATGTTAGCTCAGAAATTCGACCGCAGTCGTTATGGGTAAAGTGTTTGTCTTCGGGTGCGGGGAGCTTATCTGGGCAATTTATTTCGTTGAAATCTGTTTTCCGATCGAGGGTAGAGTCGTGCATAACGATTGGTATGTTGTCGGCAGTTCCGTTGATATCGGCTTCAAAAATAATGTGAGGCCCAAGCGTTTGCAAATATTCATAAGCGACCAAGGTGAAGTCTGGACGTTCCCCTTGGCCTGCGCCATGGGCAATATTGAGAATGTTGGGCTGCAAGAATAAATCCCGATTTTGAGTTTCCGAGTAAAGAGCGAGGTTGATCAACGAATCGTTATTCTCAGTGATCTCAATACCTTGTGGATTACAACCTGCAGTAGCAGCACCAAGATCACAGTGATACGTTCTTGATAGATCAAAGCTGGATTTGTCTTCCCAATTGACGGACACCGCATTGTTGACGGCGAGCGCGATGCCGTAGTTGCCGACAGGCAGCGTAACTTCAAAAACAATGCCTTCATCAACATTGTCAAAGTTGACACTCGACTCATGGACAATGGATTCGACATCATCGTTGTCGAAAGCTCTGATGTGTAAATAACCTTCTGTTGGGCGTTGCTCGGGAAATAGTATTGCACTGCCGACTAATCGACCCGAGGGTTCTGGTTCTGGTTCGGGCTCTGGCGGTGCTACGGGCTGATTGTTGCTGTTGCCGGAGCATCCTGTCAGCAAGGTAATGAATACCGCAGCGTAGATCCAGTGACCGCCATGTTGGCCGTTGTTTTGGCTGTGAGCAAATGATTTCATTTAAGTTTTAAGACCCGATTTATGACAGTTATGACTTCGAGTTTATATGCGTCCAATGTTAATGTCCCGTCTATTGCGTCCTGGTGGAGAAGGCTGCATTTGCCTCGAGCGGAGGCTACTTGTGAGGGAACCTTAAAATCGTTTTTTAGCCATCTGCTATACGTCATCCCGATTCGAGCTACTGCCTTAATGGCTCTTACCCCTTCGAGGGTGCAGCCAGCGCCGCTAGTGCCCCACTGGCTCATCGTCAGTGCCTCTTTGACAGTAAACTGAGCGCTTGTTGGGTCCACGTAACACACCAGGGCTCCTGCGCCCTTGCTTTCATTTCAAGCTGTCAAAGAGTATTTTTGCTACTGAGGTTGAAACTATCGGATAGAGGTGTCTTTTTGATGTCTGAATTTTATGCATCTGGCATGACCAATGGCTAAACCAATGGCTAAGCGGGCCCGGGCTTAACCCCAGACCACCCAAGCGCGCAAGATAAGGAGGCTAGGTGACAGCCTGTTTTTCACATTTCGATCCACTGCTTGGCGGCCAGGACGCCGAGAATATGTTTCGCATCGCCGAGTCTTTTGGCAGCTTTGGTACCTATGCCGAAGAGGCGACCTCTGAGGGGCTCGGTGAAACGTTGCCCCAGCGCTTCGATGTTGGGCTCAACTACACTGCCAATGGGCTGGACGGACAGGGCAATCCCGATTCAGAACAAATGTCTGCAAGTCGCACCAATTATTTTCGGGAGACCTATGCCTATGGGGCTCAACTTCACGTGCCGGAAATTTCGTCTTTTATGAATAATGAGCAGCTTCAGTCAGCGGCTAGCCACATAGGCGGCTCTGAGTATGTTGTTCCGGCCATCGTGTATGCCAACCTGCTCATCCCTGGACAGGAACTGGCGATACATACCGATGTCCCCGAGTTTCGTGGTCTGAATCGCATGAATACACCGCAGTGGCTTTTGGTCTGCATGCACCACTCCGGGCTATTTGAACCATGGCGGGTACCCATCCTGACCTGTGTTTCATGGTTTGGAAGCGCTGATGGCGGTGCCTTTACGTTCTACCCAGAAGGCAGTGCCGGCCCAAGGAAGGCCATTTCGGCAACCCACAATACGGCAGTCTTGCTGGATACCGACTCTGTATTCCACGGCGTTGAGCGTGTTGTGCCGACAATACACGACCTGCCGGCCATAACCGGTGAGACCCGATTACACCATGCTGGCGATGATTACTGGCTGCTACAAGAGCAGGATCAAACCGTCGCTGAATACACCTGGCATGATTTGCGCTATTCAATTTCATGGAAAGGGTACTGCTTTGCCGACGCTAAGCAGCACGGTCTTTGGCTTGGCGGGCAGGATCAGCTCACGGTAACCGACGTATTGGCTCAGTTCGACAGCGACCTGCGAAGCAAGGGCATGGCAAATCTGTCACGGTTAGACGCCACTGAACGTGCTGGCGCACTGGTTGAGCAATACATCAGGTTTCCACGCGGGCTCAAGCCAGAGTCCTGACACATAATGCTCGCTACATCAGCAGCTAAGGGCTCGGCCCCAGACGCCCTGGGCAGTGAGTTGAGCCGCTCCCCGTTAGTCAGTCAGTGGGAACAGTGTTCAGGAATGGGGCAAGCCGGCGCCGTACAGGTGCCGCCAGTGTATTGGTCCAGGACGACAAGTTTAATGTGGAGAGCGAATAGGAGGTTCGATATAGCGTCAGCATTTTGCGTTTTTCATTGGTTAGATGCCCAAGCGAAACCCAAAATTTTAGACATCCGCTCTACGCAGTATTTGTCATAAAAAAGCCATATCTATAGAGCAAATCGGCTGTGCCTGAATTCTCGTCATGGTTTTATCGTGGTAGGCATCACTTTGCTAAACATTTTATAACGTGAGCTCGGTTTTTTTGCCTCATTTCTGAAGGTTGTGGTAGAACCAAAGCCACCAAGGGTGATGAAACTTTTTTGGAGGCAGATATGTCACCACAAATTCAATATCGGCAGGCAGCGCTGCCAGATCTTAAAGCTACGGCGCTCCTATTTGATCTATATCGGCAGTTTTATGGCTGCGAGTCAGATTTACAGGCAGCAGAAGCTTGGCTTACCAGCAACGTCAGCGAGCAGCGATCGGTGGTATTGCTGGCGGTAGATGAGGCCTCAAGCTTATTGGGGTTTACTCAGTTATACCCAGCCCTTTGCTCAGTCGATTTAGTACGCTATTTCGTTTTATACGACCTGTACGTCGCTGAGACTGCGCGTCGAAGGGGCGTGGGTCGTGGTCTTATGATGGCTGCGAAAGATTGGGCACTGGCGGCAGGGGCGGCCCGACTCGATCTAGAAACAGCCCATGACAATAGGGGTGCTCAAGCCCTTTACGAAGGTTTGGGCTACGTCAGAGACGATGTGTTTTATAAGTACAGTCTTGAGCTGTCCTAGGTTTTTGTCGTTAATTGATGCCGGCACCGCAATCTGAGGTTGTTAGATTGATCACCGGATTAATTTGCGGAGGTTTAGGTGATGAGAAAATTCAATGTGTGGATGATAAGCCTGCTGTTACTCACCGGTGGGACTTGGGCGTTAGCAGATCAAGACAGGCGCGAGGATCGACGTGACGAGCGGGGTCGTTCAGATGAGCGCCAGGATCGCCGCGATTGTCGACAAGACGAAGGTCGTGTGGGTAAAGATAAGCGTGAATGTAAGCAAGACGAAGTGCGCGATGGTCCACGAGGCAATCGATAAGTCCTTTTGGGCAGATTTCAGTCTGCCCAAAACCTAAAACCTTCAGGTACAATCCGCGTCCTCAATAATTGATGGAGAAGCGCTGTGGACCTGACAAATAAAGTAATTGCGGTTACCGGTGGGGCGCAGGGGCTTGGCTTTGCGATGGCCAAAGGCATTGCTGAGCGCGGCGCTCGCTTAGCTCTGATCGACATGAACGCGGAGCCGTTAGAGCAGGCGGCGGCGAGCCTTCGCGAGTTGGGCGGCGAAGTTGTTACCTTTGTCGCTAACGTGGCCGATGAAGACAGCGTAATAGCGGCCTTCGACGGCATTATTGATCAGTTTGGAACGCTGCAGGGCCTCATCAACAACGCAGGTATTACTCGCGATGGCCTAATGCTCAAAGTTAAAGACGGTGAAGTCACCGATCGGATGAGTCTGTCCCAGTGGCAGATGGTGATCGATGTGAATCTGACCGGTGTATTCCTTTGTGGTCGTGAAGCGGCCACACGCATGATCCAAGCCCAGTCTGAGGGTGTGATCATCAACATTTCCAGCATCTCTCGTGCAGGAAACTTTGGTCAGACCAATTACTCGGCCACCAAGGCAGGTGTTGCGGCCATGGCGGTCACCTGGGCCAAGGAGCTGGCGCGCCACAATATACGCACCGGCGCTATTGCACCTGGGTTTATGGCTACCGAAATGGTTGCCAGCATGAAGCCCGAAGCCTTAGAGAAAATGGCTTCAGGTATTCCTCTTAAGCGGTTGGGTGAACCTGCTGAAATCGCTCAAATGGCGGTCGCCATTCTTGAAAACGATTATATTTCAGGACGGGTTTTTGAGGTGGATGGTGGTTTGCGTTGGTAGGTTGAGACCTGCTGTCTTAGAACTTTGACCCGTTAGCCCCAGCGCTGTTTGGGGCGTCACGCCGCTGCAATAACCCGCTTTGGCCTACTTGTAATACGAGTAGGGGTGGGTTCTGGTAGGAATTCGCCGTTGTTTTGACAGGGGCGCACTGGTTCAGGCCGAGTCGTTGCAGGTCGAGTCGTTAATTGTGCCGAGTTGTGTGGTCGAGTTGTGTGGTGATGGGGCCGGCCTCTAAAGGTCGTCTTTATAAAAAGTGGTCTAATGGCGTTTTTTTAGGCAAGCCGCTTTCGTAAGTCGTTACCCTGTCCCCGAGTTGTCTAAAAGACGCTAGCAACAGCGCTACGCCTCAAAATTTAACGAATATCTGGAAAGTTTCCTCGAATTGTCCACTGGGCGTCACGGTAGTCGGTATTTTATGGGGCGGCGGCGGTTTCCCTTTTACCTAAAATTTAGAGTTTTAGGGACTTTTAGCGGCCTTGAGAGGGCATAGCCGCAGCGCGGAAACGCCCTGATGGCGGCCTAATTCCCAGTAATTTACGGCCATTGGGCCATGGGTTAAGTGGGATCCCTGTGTGAGATCCCGGAGGTGAAGTAGCAAACTGGTGAATTTATGCAAAGGTAACCGTTGACAAGGGCAGCCCACATCCCGAGAATATGCGCCCTTCCGGAGGGGTTCCCGAGTGGCCAAAGGGATCAGACTGTAAATCTGACGCGAAAGCTTCGGTGGTTCGAATCCACCCCCCTCCACCAAGACGTAGGCGTTTAGGGGTTGGATCGGGACTCAGGAACGTGTGGTGTGAGGCCGCGGGGGGAATGAGCTGCGGGTGTAGTTCAATGGTAGAACCTCAGCCTTCCAAGCTGATGATGCGGGTTCGATCCCCGCCACCCGCTCCACAGACAATTAGGTACGAAGGTTGTTGCTCATATAGCTCAGTCGGTAGAGCACTTCCTTGGTAAGGAAGAGGTCACCGGTTCAAATCCGGTTATGAGCTCC
>ENA-OQVM01001002-OQVM01001002.1-marine-metagenome-genome-assembly--contig:-NODE-1002-length-40138-cov-9.625721_pt1 | contig 40138 bp, 45 predicted proteins | sample MGYA00237776_ERZ505498 | MGnify/ENA primary metagenome ERZ505498 (study PRJEB26159, sample SAMN06265151) | marine metagenome | isolation source: Helgoland LTER site | place: Germany:Helgoland, sampling...
AAAGATAAAGTTTCATCTTCAGCTCTATTTTCTTCGATGTTTTTTTCTCTTGGTTGAAGAGAAATGCCTTTTGAATTTTTAACTACAAGGTCTTTTAACTTTCCTTGTTTTCTGTCATTGAAAATAACACCAACTCCATGTTGATTTTTAGGGGGGTTTGCCGCTAGGCTTCGTTTTATATCGAATAGTAATTGCATAGATTGTACTCCTTTTTAGTTGCAATATTGAATTAAATGCCTTCATACCCAGCATTTAATTGTCTAGCTATTATCCCACATTTAATGGATAATAACAAGTACTTTTTTAAATTTATTTATCATTTGTATTACAGCTCTTTATATGGTTTTAATATATTATTATAGATATTGTCTGCCAGATATTTCATACAGATTGGTGCAACCATTAGACCAATCCTTGCAAGTTTCTCATTAAGTGTGCCTGTAAGAATATAATCATCGGGGAGAGTCATTATTCTTGCAGATTCTTTAGTAGTAAAAACTCTGTCTTCTTCTGGGTGTAAATGCACAGCAAGACTTGTTTGTAGTCCTTGCTCAGAAAGTGTGTGTGATGCTTGATTCCAAGGCACTCGTCTAGATTGAAAGAACGAATGTTTTGCTTCTGGAACAGTCTTACCCCATTTGATTCTATGTGCAATAACTTTATCATACCACGGCCTAACTACATCATCTCCAACAGATACAACTTTATCTGGATTTTTTTCTAGTCTTTTCAACCATTTCCACTTTGCACCTTTTTTCATTGTTGCAACAAGTTCGTGTGCCTCTAGTTTGTTTTCATCATTCAGTTGTAAATCTTCTATTGCATCAGCAATAGAGGCAAACTCTTTTTCTGGGTTTGGAAACACTTCACTTGCAACACACATGAATGGCATATTGATTGCATCAAGTACATCATTACGAACTGATACAATAAATACTCTTTCTCTTTTTTGTGGAACTCCTTGCTCATGTCCTTTTAATACTTTATAAACTGTAGTATAACCTAGCTCTTCAAAATCATTCACCATTCGTGCAAGATGCTCTGATGCATATTCCATTGTAAGACCTTTTACATTCTCACATACAATTACTTTAGGCATCATTTCACCAGCAATACGAATCTGTTCCCAAGTCAAATCTTCTATGTTTTTCTGTTTCATTCCATAGGCTGTCTTTTCTTTGCCCCAACCTTTTTTCTTAGTACCAGACATAGAGAATGGTGGACAAGGAGGCGAACCATCAAGTATGTCTAATTCGTATTTTTTAATACCTGTCATTTCCATTATTTGTTGACCAGAAACAGCTTTAATATCACCACAAATATGATGTGGAGTTTCTGGCCAATTTGCAAGATAAGTATCTACTGCGACTTGTTGAAATTCATTGACAAATTTACAATCACCACCAGCAAGTTTATAGCCTGCAGATGAACCACCACCGCCTGCGAAAAATGATATGTAATCAAATAGTTTTCTGTCTGATGACTTTTTAAGATCATCGAGTGTATATCTAAAATATTTCAAGTAATTATTTCCTCGCATTTTTTCATTCATTACTTACATTGTACCAAGTTATTGTTGGATTGTCAAGAGTTATTCTGAAAGAATTTGAGGTTTTTTATCTATTGGATACTCTGAATTTAGAGTTTTGAGATTATTTTTTGCAGTGCTTAATTTTTCAATTTCAGCACCAACTGGATCTACAGCACTACTGTAGTTATACTTTCCACTTGCAGGGGTTTCGCCATCGTTATAATTTTTTATATTTGCTTTACTCAAAGCAATTTGATATTCATATTTTTTTCTTAATGCATCAACTATAAATTTATTCATACTTTTTCCAATTATCTCTATTCATATATGTTTTAAGAACATCCTCAAGAATGTTCCCTTTTATTATTGTGTTGTATCCTACTGTGCCTGGCTGAGAATTAACTTCTAGGCAATAGGGTCGTTCTTTTTCTCTATCTTTTGCTGGTATTAAATCAACACCTACCCAACCACCTCTAGGTGTTAGTGCCTTCATTGTTTTATATATTTCATCTTCTTCAAGTTTAGTTAATTCAATTTTTTCTGGTTCAGACCCCTGATGCACATTGCTTCTAAAATCCCCTTTTGGAGTTGGTCGTTTCATTGCACCATGTATTTTACCAGCAATAACAATTACTCTGATATCATAATCAAGTTCAATAAACTCTTGTATTAACATGCCTCTTTCTTGACCCAACCTATGAATAAGTTGTGAGGTTGCAAGTAGTTGTGTTTCATTTTCAATTTTTACAACTCCGATACCACCTGTACCTAGTTGTGTTTTTAGAATAATTGGAAATTTTGTTTTCAGTCTTTTAAACACATCACCTACTTTATCTGGACTATTTACCAAAAGAGAGTTGGGTTGTTTAACACCAACTTTTTTTAGATTGATGTATGTTTTCCATTTATCAGCACAGAGTATATGAACATCAAGTGAATTTATTACATTAGCACCTGATTTTTCTAGTTCGTACATCAGACCTTGCCAGTTTGCAAAATCATTTGATTTAGACCTGTTGAATATTAAAGTATTTTCATCTATCAAAAATTCTTTATCGTCAATGTCATGTATATACATTTTATCATTTTTGTGAGATATGTATGCATCTTCAATTCTACATGTAAAACCTTTCAGTCCAAGTTCATTACCAAACTTTATCATGTTAACTGCCATTTCTTCAGCTTCTGCTTTAGAATCATCAGTCATATTTTCTGGGTCATTATAGATAATGACAAAACGATATGATTGCTGTTTTTCTTCTTCTGTAATAAATGACTTGAATTGTTCCAAAATTAAATTTCTCTCTTTTTGCCTATGTTATATTTAGTTTCAAGAGCCCATTCATCTTTTTCTTTGAATGAAATAATTTTAATCTGACTAAGAGGAGCAATAGGTTCTAGTTCTGCCTGAATCTCCACTAATCCCCAATCTTTTAATAATTTTGAGATTGTGTTGCGTCTTGCAATATCATTTTCTGATAAGTTAGTTTGTTTACCATCTAATGCAAACAGTTCTTTAAAGTGTACAATAAAGTACTTACCCTGTTTGTGTAGAATATGACATGATTGATATAATATTTTTTCTTTTCTTGAAGCAACACCAATACGAGATAGAGTTTCTCGTACCTTTAGAAAATCGTCTGGTTCTTTTAAAACGACTTCAAGCATCTGCCCCTGTGTCCAGTTAATGCTTTCCATTTCTTCCACCTTTATTCAAACTATCCTTGATAGCCTTTATCTGTTCATCATTAAGTATTTTAAGAGCTGACTTTGCTTTTTCGTTGTTGTAACCATAATACTCTTTAACATACTCTAGATTATTTAGTTTACTCGCCTTCAGCCAAGGAGTAAATCTTTTCCTTGTTCTTAGACTATTTAGTAAAAAATCAAATTGTAGTTTTTTATCAAGGTGGTTGTGGAGATTCATTTCGTTAACTAGGTGGATAGTATCTGGAAATGGTGCTAGACATTTGTTTACGATAAAAGCAGGATATTTCTTTTCCCACATTTCATCATCTGTGTCCATCAGAGGGTTTTTATCTGTGTTAATTTCTTTAAGGTAATCTTTAAGTTCGTACATTATACTTCATTACCCCATGCATCCCAACCATCAAATGTTTGTCTAGCAAATAATTCTATTCTAGGTAGATCACCACATAATTCAATTATATCATTTCTGATTCTATCTGGTTTTCTACTATGTTCTCTACGCTGATCTATAACTAATTGTGCTACAGATTTACTAACTCTTTTAGGTTTACCTTTTGTTGCAAGTAAACACATTTCTGGATTACATCTAGTCCAATATCCTAATCCTGTAAACATTCCCATATTAGTTTTGTTTGATTTTGCCCAAGTAAATCCTACTGTCTTATAAGTGAATCCCCAAGCGTCAATAACTTTAAATGCTTTTTCTAATAATGGATCAGTAACCCACATTAATAATACACAATCTTTATCTGCTATTTCTTTAACAGGCATATTGCATATATCTTTTAGTGACATACAATCATAATGCTGAGTAGCATTTCTACCATCTCCTTTTTCACTTCTTGATTTAAAGTGCCAAGGCGGATCGGCATAGATTATATTATATTTTTTATTTGGTAATAATATCATTTAAACTTCACCTGACCCATCAATTCTGTCATGCATGCCAACAGATTAATCTCTTGGTCAGATACAAATGCAGCCTTGTATTGATAATCAGCAATGATAACAACAGCATGAGGAATAGTACTAGCGTCCAAATTAGAATATAAACTATCGTAAATACGTCTATATACACGCACAGGATCATTGTCTAAATTTTGTACAATCCATTTACGAACATTAGTAAACTCTTTATTTTTCAGAGATATCATTAGATCGTTGATATTAGATTCAGATAAATTTACCAACACTCCTGCATCAATTTTACCTGATGAAGAATACCTTTGTAATTCATTTAATACTCTACGCCAGTCTGGGAAGAACTTGTTCATAAGTTCTGCAACAGGTTTAGGTTCAAACTCTACATTTTCTTTATTCAGAATATCCTTTGCTCTATCAAAGAAATCTCTTGCAAGTTTAGGTTTCTGGTCATTTGGAATTATAAAATCAATAACACTACAACGAGAATGTAATGGTGGTATCAATCGGTTCTTATAATTACAAGTAAGAATAAATCCACAGTTCTTATGAAATTCTTCCATGAAACCACGCAGAGCTGGTTGAGTAGATTGTGCGTTAAGATAGTCTGCCTCATCTAAGATGATATACTTGCGTCCACCTTCGAGGGATACAGTAGATGCAAAGTTCTTAATTTTAGTTCTCAGGACATCAATACCAGATTCTTCTGAACCATTAATCATCATATATGTTGAACCAATTTCATCAAGCATAGCCTTAGCGACAGTAGTTTTACCTACGCCAGGCCCACCTGATAAAATTAGATTTGGTATATGTTTATTATTAACGAACTCAGAAAATGTGTCTTTTAAATCATCTGGTAGAATACAGTCGCTGATTTTTGTTGGGCGATATTGTTCCACCCATAAATATTTTTCCATTATATAGTGTACCTAAATTAAACAGTGTAAGTTGATTCGGGTTCAAGTGCAATCCAATATTCTATGTCAGTACTTTTATTTGTATAGTGACTAATATTTTTAGATGAAATCTCTACATCATAATTACCATCAAGAAGTTTCATATTTTCTACTTTAAAGTAGAAGTTAAACTCACCTTCACTTGTAGTATCAACATCAAGAGAATAATTATTAGCAGTATCATTCTTTTTATCTTTTACAGTAAGTGATGAACTAGAACCATCTTTTTCTAAAACCATATCAGGCGCACCAATTGCACCAGCTGCACGCTTTAGTCTAGATAAATCTTCACTACTCATAGTAAACTTCACTTCATTAGAAGGCATAGTAATCATTTTGTTAGGACTAGTTACAACAGATGGGTCAGAGTAAAAATACTTCATCTTGGTTGTAGGTTTGTTTTCTTCACTAATCATAACATAGTTATCACTGAAATCTAAAACAGGGCTTGTAAACAAAGACAATGCTCCTAGAAATTCATTCAAGTCATAGATTGCAATCTGTTGTGGAAATGTTTCTTCCACTTCAGCTTTAGCAACAATGTTTTTCATTGCAGACATTGTTGTTATTGTGTTTCCTTCCTTAATCACTAAATTTTGATTAATAGTCGAAAAGTTCTTCAATACAGAAGTTGTATAGTTACTTAGTTTCATTATTTAAATTCTCCAATTCATTGACGTATAATGCTATTATACCATAATGTATTACTTTTAGCAAGTCCTTTCTGTTCTTGCCATCTTTTTTTCCATAGCGTTGTGCATACTTGAGTATGTTCCCGATACAAAAACCTTCACCATGACCACCATCTATAATGAACTCTGTAGCTTGGAATTTATCCTTACTATAGTGTGCATCATAAGTGGAGTCAATATACTTCTTTAATTCATTTAAAGTAGCATCTTCATTATATTTGTACATCAATTGCTCCATCATCTTCGAGAGGTACATCTGTTTGACCATACTTAAATTCTTTACTAGCAATGTCATCAATCTGTTGCATCACATCTTCTGTAAAGTATTTTTCTGGATTGTTGTTAATCGTCTTACCAAACTGTGTAGTGCCATCTGGTAATTCAATACGAGTTGATACTTGTTTGAAGATACCATGTTTGATTGCAAGTTCAAGCAATCCATAATATCTGTCTAATCCTGTTTCATACGATAAACGAACATCAACCATTTTGTTCTCAATAGTCAATCTTGACTTATGGTTTTTACAATGAACAATATTACCGACAACCTCTGTACCATTTTTATCTTTTTTCTTAGATAAGAATATAATAGATGAAGCTGCATATTTCAATCCAGAACCACCACCCATTTCTTTAGTTGGAAACATAGAACCCATTGAGTCGTATGTATGATTAGTAACAACCATAGGAACTTTTGCTCTACCAAGTTTCAAAGTCAATACTCTAAATGCAGCTTTAAGAACTTGAGCTCTTGTCATATCTCTGGTTTCTTTACCATCAGAAGTATCTTCTACTTCTTTGGTGGTAGATAACATTCCTAGAGAGTCAAGACAAAGCATGATTGGTCGTCTGTCTGATTCTTTCTTTGCAAGATATGAGTCTAACACTTTGAGTGCTTGAGTTCTAAATTCTTGTACAGTTGTTACAGGAATGATAACCATTCTTGTAGGATCAATACCTCTATCGACTACCATTGATTTTGTAATTGCACTTTCAGATTCAAAGTATAAAACTCCTGCATCTGGATTTGCATCAAGAAAAGATTTACACATTCCCATCACGAAGAAAGTTTTACCTGTCGCTGACTCACCAGCTATTGCTGTAATCTTATTGTCAGGTAATCCACCATAGATACTACCAGAAAGTAATGCATTGAAAATATAACTTCCAGTGTCAATAAACGAATTGCAATCTCCTGCTTCTACACCATCACTGACTAGTGATGCATATTCGTTGCCTGTTTGTTTAATTATGTCTTTTAAAAAATCACTCATTAAATTTTGTCCTCAAGTTCTTCAAATTTGTTTACATTCAAATTAGCAGATAAAGTTCTGCGTTCACCTTCTCCAAAGAATGGATTTACAGAATGTCTTAACCATGACGGAAACATAAGTAAAGTTCCAACTTCTGGTTTTACATATTCTTCGGTTGCTGATCTTAACATATTATAATCACTCACACCATGAGTACCCCAATTGAAATATGTAAATCCATCTACTGCACCACTTGAACCATTTAGTCCACCAAATTCTTCAGCAGGATTTGGAAGAGCTGCAATTTGGTCTGGTACTTTCAAATATAGAATACACGATAGTCCAATTGGTGTTTTAGTGCCATGATCGTGTAAAGGATTATAGTCACCTTCATAACTATGAACTGTCCACATACTATCCATTTCTGTTTTATAACATTCACCTTTTCGCACATTACCCATGTAGGTATCACCAAGAGTTTGAATTAAACCACCCAACATTTCACCAGCATCAGAATTTTTATGAGGAAACTCTAATTGTTTTGATTTTTTACTACGATTAATTTGACCAACTAAGTTTTTGGAAAAATCTTTATCTTCTGGAATAAGTGTTTGTTCAATATGCTCATTGATTTCATTAATTACAGCAATTGGGATATCCACTTTCATCATGTTAAATGCAAGTTGTGGTCGCATTACAATTCCTAAACTTGTACCTTGTTTTGCTGGTATAGGTGAGCCTGTAGTTTGTGGGTGAAACATATTGTCTATTGGAAGTTGATCTAATGTGCCATTCGTTTCGTGTTCTTCATAAACACTTCTATGACGCTGTGCAAAGTTTTTTCTATATCGTTTTGTTTTAGCTTCAAATAGAATATCTTCTTCTGACATTTCTGCCAGATTTTTTTTGTTTGCATGTTTTACATTTTTGAAATCATTTTCAGTGGGTACAATGGTTTCCCATTCTTCTGGAGTACATGGTGGTATGATATATTGGCCGTCTTTGGATTTTTCAGCCACCGCACCATCTTTTAATTCTCCAGAATTTAAGTCATATATTTCTGCCATAATATTTAATAACCTTTATCAATTTGTTCCATCTATAGTAACACAGAAATGGGGCTGTTGTCAACCCCATTTCTGATTTTTTTACTTTACTTCAATGAGTCTTGGTTTCTTTTCCTCTGGAACAATTTGTTCCAAAGTAACAGTCAAAAGACCATTATCTAATGACGCACCATTCACTACAATATCATCAGCAAGTGTAAACTGACGATTAAACTTTCTATAAGAAATGCCACGATGAATTGTTCCATCATCTTCAGCATCACTTTCTTTTACAGAACGAATAGTTAGTTTGCCATCTGCAATTTCAACTTCTACATCATCTTTACTGAAGCCTGCTAAGGCAAGTTCAATTACATGAATGTAGTCATCTACTTTGCGAATGTTATAAGGTGGGTATCCTGTAGATTGTTTTTGTAAGCTCTCGAAGTCTTTTAATCGACTAAATTGCCTTTCAAAACCTACAGTGTAAGGACTGAGTGCAGCCACTTGTTCTAATAAACTCATACTAATATTTTTGCTTGTAACCATAATAGTTATCTCCTTTTAAATTTAAGCAAGATTGTTGTGTGTGACCCTTTACGGCATCACCTATTATATATAAAGATTGTAACCCTAGATTAAAATCTTTTACATAATTATTTTGTAAGATCGAATTTAAATTCAACATCAACACCTGTAAATGTATTATTATTTTTGCCTCGTCTATTAAAATCTTTTTCAATATATGTATTAACTTTAGTGTTGCTAATTGGTTTCCAAACTTTACCAAACACAACTTCTTTTGATGCAAGATAAAAATTATCTTCTGTGGTTTGATAAGATTTCAAAGTGCCTTGAAGATATAGGTCTTGTATAAGATCAAACTTTACCTTTACTTTGTTTTGAAACTCTCGGTCAGCAGCTTGTATTGTAAATGGCAAACTAGCAAGCATTACAACTAAAACAAACCTTTTCATATTAACTCCTTTTTTGATTTTAAGTGGAGATAACTTTTATGGTTATCATAAATATTTATTCCATGTCATAAAAATGTAATACTTATTTACGATATTTTAAGTAATATTTTAGGCTTCTATATCTGGTTTCCATATAACAGCATTTTTTGTTTTTAAACGATTTGCAAATATTTTATATCTGGACTGCTCTTTTTTCCACTCAGCTAACCATTTGTGGCCATCGCGTTCTGCATCTACGAATACTGCATTTGTTATAACTAAAGGCACAATTATAGATAGATGAATAATTATACTTGCTACAGTGCTGTAATTCACAAATCCTAAATGAACTGAAGCGACAAATCCAAAAAATACACTCCAAATCATAAACAAAACTAGCATAAAGTAAGCTTGTAATTTTGGACAAGGAACATATTTTAGTGGGTTGTACTTCACGTTCATCACAACTCGCCACAATGATACGGAGAGCATTATCATTCTTTTAAAAGCATTTTGTTTTTTCATATTATCTCTTATTATCTCCTATTATCTCCTATTATGTTTATAGTACTTTAAAAATGACGTTCTGATTTAACTAATTCATCTTCGACAATTTTTTCTGATTGTTCATCTTCTAAAGGATTTATACCAGCATCAATTTTAGAATAAAGGTCTAAGAATGAATCTTTAGTATCTTCATCAAATCTGGAAACGCATAGTTCGATTGATTTAGACTTGTCTTTAAAGATTGCATAAGCCTTTACAATGTGATCTAAACGGCGAGTTGAGATAAGTTCATCAACACCACCATCATAGAAAGTTTTGCGAATTACTTCTGCCCAAGTTACTAGATTGTCTGCAAAGTTTTCATCAACATTACCATACTTTTTCATAGAACCAACAATGATTTTCTTTTCTGTTGCAGCAGAAGCGTATGGTTGTTCAATAGTGATTGCAAATCTTTCAAGAAATGCTTCATTCAGAATATTAGTTCCAATAAAGCGTCCATCTTCTGAACCTTTACCTTTAGTGTTAGCAGTTGCCATCACATTAAAACCATCTTTAGGCTTGACCCACTTATTGACTTTTTTGAGATAAACACCTTTACCTTCAAGGACAGGTTGCAGACACATTAATTTGTTAGAACCCAGATCACATTCGTCAAGAAGTAAAGTACAACCGCGTTCCATTGCTTCGATTACAGGGCCTGGCACAAACTTTGTTTCACCATTCACTAGTCTGAAACCACCAAGTAAATCATCTTCATCAGTTTCGATTGTAATATTGACACGAATAAGTTCTTTATTCATATCAGAATGAATTTGTTCAATCATTAAAGTTTTACCATTACCAGATAATCCTGTAACAAAGGCAGGATAAAATAAACCAGATTTAGTAATTTGTTTTAATGTTTTAAAATGACCCCAAGGCACAAAACCTTCAAAGGGAGCAGGAATTAAATTTTGTTTTTCCATATTAGTTGCAATCAAACTTACAGTAGTATTCTCATCAGAAGTTTCTGAAACAGATGCAGGAGCAGGAGCAGGAGCAGCTTCTAATGGTAACTTAAATTGGTTATAACCAACTTTATATTTCTTTTTAAACCAACCAGCTTTTGGAACACCAGCAGTTTTAGAAGCATCAACAACTTGTTGATTGGTCAAAGTAGAACCCGAACCAAACATTTCTATTGCAGAATCAATAAACTTTTGTTTTTGTGGAGTAAATGTAATCATAATATATATTCTCTCTCATTAATTTAAAATCTCAATCTCAATCTTACCTAGCTATAATAACACAACTAAACCATAAAGTCAAGGGCTAAGCGACCATTTTTATGAAATTATTTAGCAATGGGCGGTTCAGCATTTTCTTGTTAGACATTTGCTTGAATGCTTTTTTAAGTTCTGATTTTGAAGCACCTACTTCGACTTCCAACTCTGAGTCCATATCTAAGTCATTCATGCCGGGCAAAATGTAAATAGTATCGAATCCTTGCCCGCCTTCGATCGAAACAAAATTATCTTTTCTTAAAGATTTTCTGTAATTTTTTATTAAATCTTCGTGCTCCCATTCATATCCAATGATATCTTGGAAAATTTTTGTTCTTACTGAACCATTGCGCCCCTCTCCAGCAACGAAGAAATTTACAATAGAGGCCTCTGGGCATCTTTTTTTGAGAAGTTTTAGAAGACATTTAGTTTGGACACTTCGGCCAGTAATATCTTTAGAATTTACTCTTGTGTTGGTTGTAGGATCAAAATAAACATCTTGATTTGCATTGACGGCATTTCTGTAGCTACTATAGTACGGACAAAAATCTCTATCTACAGTTTCAAAATCTTTGCCAGTTGTATCTGTTTTGATAGTAAATTTGCTCCTTATCTCATTACTTGCACCATCAGTCAAAAAAATAATATGGGTTTTCTGAACACCAGACTTTTTTTGAAATGCAGGAACTAAATCCATTGCTGCAATTATTGTATCATTTAATGGAGTACTGTTTAATTCCATTTTCATTGGACACTCATATCTTAGTATGCTACGATCATTTTCAGTTGTCATCCAACTCCAACGAAAAGCCATCATATAAAGATTATGCATCATAGTATTCTGGTCAGATAAAGACATTTTATTTGAAAAGAATTGAAGCAATTTTAACTCTGGGATAGACAAATCTTCAGATTTAAATTTTTGGTTTGGGCGTTCATCATTTTGAAGTAATGAATTGTTACTGAAAGCAAAAACTTCAAAAGGAATTTGTGTGCGATTGCAAAACCAAATAATATTGAATAACTGATTTAAAGTACCAATAAGATTACTTGCCATTGAACCAGACCAATCTAGGAATAGAACTAAACCATGATTAGTTTCGCCAGGCAAAGTAGTAATCTTTGCAAACAGATCATCATTATATTTGTAAGTGTGTAACTTACCCATATCAAGCGAACCCGTTTTTGAAGTAGATGAACGCGAATAAAGATCAGCTGACTTTTTCATTTCAAATTCTTTGACCATATATGCAACAGTTTTTTTACTTTCCTTTTTAAGTTTTTCAAGTTCACATCGTGTAGAATCATAATACTTTGTATCACGTTTTTCCATTTGACAAGTATAATGTTCATTGAAAATTTCTAATATTTCTTTGTTAGGAACAATCACATTTTTCATTATCAACTTAGGAATAGAAGCATAAGAAATATCATTAGTAGCATCAGACAATAAGTTTTTAACTGAGCCTCTTGACGCAATATCTGTAACAGAAATTATTTCTTTAGTATCAGAATTGTCACTACCTTTAGCTTGATTTTGAGCAACTGTTTGTTTTTCCTCTGATTTAACACCATCAGTATCATCTGATTTTGTTGAATCAGAATTAGAATCTTTCTGATTGTTATCAAGAGTTTTTGTTTCATTTTCTGCTGAAGGACTGTTTGATGTATCAAAATCATCACTTTGATTTTCATCATCTTGTGAGTTGGTGTCGTCCTCTACCATGTCTTTAGCACCCTCTGTATCGTCTTGAGAGGGTGATTTAGACTGACTTTCTGGGTTGTTTCCAACAAAATCAATGATTTCTTTTGCAAGGTTTAAAACATCATCAGGAGTTACAGTTTGGTTTGCTTTTTGTACCCAAACATTTTCATCAATAGAAAAAGGAATATCTGAATGATGTTTATAATGCAGATTGATTCTATCAATAAGATTAAGTTCAGAAATATTAAGTTCTTTAGTTCCAAAGAAATTCATGGAAATCAGTTCTTGATAACCTTTTTTGAAAATACGAACAGAGCCGGGATATTTCTTTTGAACAGATTTTTCAATACGAACATCTTCTAAAACATTTAATACTGAAAACTCTATATTGTCTTTTTCAGCTTGTTCTAATTGTTCTAGTGGTGTTTCGAGGGCATGACCCACTTCGTGGATAGTCATTAACTCTTGAATTGGTTTAGACATTTCCTTCCAAATAGGAAGTGAAAGTACACGATTTTTAACATCAAAAGATGCTGTAGATTGATTTTTGTTTTGTACAAAAATATCTTCTTCAGCAAGTAGTTTTGCAATGGTAGATAAGTCTCTCATAACTTTTCTCTCTTTTTTTATTCTATGTTACCATTATACACAATAAACAAAGCAAAGTCAAGGGCTTTTGAGATTTATTTTAAAATAAATTTGTGATTACTATCACGATTTTACATGAAATCCATAAGTGGTGAAGTTGTTTTTATTCGTGATTCGCAAATCTTAAAGTATTCTTCGTCTTTTTCAATACCTATAAAATCAAACCCCTCGTCTTTTGCAGCCATTCCTGTAGAACCACTTCCCATAAATGGGTCAAGAACTATACCACCTTTTGGTGTTACAAGTCGGCATAGGTATTTCATCAACTCAACAGGTTTAACTGTTGGGTGGGTGTTCAATCTCATTGATACTTTATTATGTTTAGTTCCATCACCATCAGCAGCAAAATCTAAATTTCCTCTTTTTAGTTCTGCTTTTGCTTGGTTACCCCACGCTATAGGTTTTGCAGTAAAGTTCTCTAGTCCTCTGTGTCTTTCTGACTTAGAAGTTTTTGGGCAATAAAAGAATCTTGCAGCTGAACCCTCCTCTGTTACAAACCAACTTTTTTCCTCTTGATTTGGTATGTTATCAATAAACTCACCACCACTTCTTTTATAACTCATATGTCTAGTATTCTTGTTGTTAGGAAATTCGTTTACAATTACATCACTTCCATCATGCATGACATTTGCTGGAAATCTACCTCTTGGGTCTGCATCTGCATATTCTGTTCCCTCTGCTTTCATACCAGAGTTTCCATCTGTCCAGACTCCATCTTCACTTCTAGATTTACGAACTACCTTTTTTCTTTCTGCATTTTCTGTTTGACCAAAACTTAATTTGTCAATACCAATTGCTTCTTTTGATTTTGCACCAACATCTTTAAAATCTGGATTTGTATCTGGATACTTTGCATCATTACCCTCTATTCTACAACCATCAATGTTAATTGCACCAGTGCCATGTTTTAATACGTTATCTACAATAGACTTTTCTGATAGAGGTTTTCTCGCCATTACGATAGGTTCGTGTGCTGGTTTGAGTGCAGTTCCCCAACCCTCGTATTCATTCATTATTTCTCTATATTCATAATCACCTCTGTCTGTGTTAAGATGATTCCAACCACTTTTCTGTCCAATGTCAGATGATGTAACTTTGCGTGTACCAATCACATCTCCTTGAACACCATTCCTTTTATCTATCGCCTTACCAACATTCAAACTCTTTGGAAATCCAGAACCATATAACCACATAATCTGGTCACGAATTTCAAATCCAGCATCTTCGATTGCAACAGCCATTCTGTGGTAATTACGAGAAGCAGAAAATCCAAGTAGATAGCCGCCTGGCTTCAGAAGTTTCAATGCAAGTTCCCAAGTTTTTGGATTGAACGCAATACCTGTTGAATCCCAACTCTTACCCATGAATCCAAGTTCGTATGGTGGGTCGGTAACAACTGAATCCACTTGTACACCATCATCAATTAGTTTCTGCATTTCTTTAATGCAATCTCCGTTAATCAGTAACATTATTTATTCCTTTATATGGCTAAAATTTTTCTCTTTAATAAATTTAATTGTGCTTCTAAATTTATCAGCAAGTGCATCTTGTTTGTGTGATATTACAAATACATTTTCATCATTCAGAGTTCCCAATATTTTTAGAAACTCATCTGTTCCTGTTCCATCAAGTGAACTATCGAATATCTCATCTAAGATAAGTAGATTTGTATTCGTTGAATTTTTCATCTTTGCAATAGCTCTCCAAGTAAAGAGTAGTGCAAGGTCAATTCTCATTTTCTCACCTTCACTAAATGATGCATAAGAAAACTCATCACGATGTCTTGACTTTATTGTTTCTTCAAAGTTTTCATCTAGTGTAAAGTTAACATAAAATTCCATTGATGTTAGATACTTGTTAATCAACTTATTCATAACTGGCAGATATTGTTTAATGATTTTAGTCTTAATGCCAGTATCCATCAACATACTTTTTGATGCTTCAAAATAAGTTTTATCTTCTTTTAGTTCAGTCCTGCGATTACCAATCACTTTTACATTTTTATTTAATTCTTCAAGTTTATCGAGGTCTGATTGACCAACACCATCTTTGACAAAGTGTTCAATCTCTGTTTGAAGTTTAGCATTAAACTTTTCTAGTTCTACAATAGATTGTTGTATTGTTGCAAGTTTAACAGAGTTACTTCTAATATCACTAGTAATGTTTTTAATCTCATTTGTTCTATTAGAAGCTTTGGTTAATTCTTCTTTTAATTTACCCATACCAAATTGTAGTTCTTCAATATCAGACCTTTTAGATGTGACAATACCTTCTTTAAAAACTTCATCAATATGTTGTTGACAGGTAGGGCAGTCTTCATTAGTTTCAAAGAACTCAATCATTTCCGAATGTGATTTGTGTTTTTCATTTAGTGTAGCTTTTATTTCTTTTAGTTTAGAAAGTTTAGTTTCAGCAGAAGCCTTATCTGATATTGTTTTTAATAATTTTTCATCTAAAAGTTGCAAATCAGTTTTTTCTTTATTTCTCTTAAATATTTCTTCTTCATTGTTGTTAATCAAATCTTGTTTTTGTTTGATAATCTTATCTTTATTGTCTTGTAAATCAGATATAAGATTTTCTTGTAAACTGACCTTTTCTGTTTCTAAGTTAAATTGATATTCAATATCACGAATATCATCAAACACAGTTTTTAGTTTTTGTTTTAGAATCATATTCATTGTGGAGAAGATTTGTATGTCAAGTATTTCCTCAACAACTTCTCTACGATGTCTAGCCTTTAATTGCATAAATGGTATAAATGTTGAACTACCGAGAATAACTACCTGTGTGAAAGAACCATAGTTTAGTTTTAGAATCTGTTGTTCTAAAATCTTCTGGTAATCACGAGCATTTGCTTCTTGGTTAATCATTTTACCATTCTTGTAAATCTCAAATTTATTTGGTTTAATACCACGAATAACTTTGTATTTTATTGAACCAATAGAAAACTCAACTTCTACAATTGCAGCTGAATTGTTGATAGAGTTTACCAATTGATTTTTACTAATAGAACGAAATGGTTTACCAAATAATCCAAAACATAATGCATCAAGGACAGTAGATTTTCCTGCACCATTTTCACCAATGATAAGTGTTGTTGGGTTTCTATCTAATTGTATTTCTGTAAATTGATTGCCAGTGCTTAAGAAATTCTTAAATCTCACATACTTAAAATTAATCATATTTGTAGGTCTTGAGCTTCCATATAAATTTGTCTCTGTAAATTTTTAAGTCTTCCTTTGTCTAAAGAAGTTTCTATATCATCAATATACAGATTTAGAATTGTCATTGTATCTTGTGTGTTTTCAACAATATCGTCTGATACTGTATTTGCGTCTAAGTCTGAAAAGTCCTCTATGACTTTGACTTCATAGCAATCTGCTCGAAGCAACTTATCAACAAATTGGTCAAACTGATACAAATCTTTCTTGTTAACAACAATAACTTTAACATAGTTGTCTTTGTATTGAGTAATATCGTGGTCTTTGTAATTAGTAGTGATATCATCATAATATATTTTCTTATATATTGTTAGAGGATTTACGATACGATCTAGTTGCCGTGTTTCAGTATCAAAGATATGAAATCCTTTTTTATCTCCACAATCATTCCAATAAATCTCATATGGATTACCGAGATAATAAATATGACCATCATCAGATTTAATGTGGAAATGACCACTAAAAACTGTATCAAACTTTCTAAACAAATCCTTAGCATATCCATTTTCGCAATGTACTCCTTTAATCATTTCAAAACCTTGAACTTCAAGGTGGCCCATTAAAATGTCTGCTTTTGATTTGTCCATAGCAGACATAGTTTTAGCATGATTAGACGCATTAATCCATGGCACTAACATAACAGGTAATCCATCAAGTTCAATTTCTTTTGCTTCTGGATAGATATGTACATTATCATATCTTGTGCCAATCAGTTCTGTTATTGAGTTTACTTCATTAGTATTTTTAAAATAGGTATCGTGGTTTCCAACAAGAATATGAAGTTGAATACCTAAGTCCGAAAATGGTTTGATAAACCTTTCTCTGAAATTCTTTGCGGTTCTATATGAAACAAACTTTCGTCTGTCCATAATGTCGCCTAAGTGAAGGCAGTGTGTAATATTATTTTCTTTTAGATATGGAAAAAAATGTTCTTCATAAAATTTAAAAAAGTATTCACTAAAATTTTGATTATCATTTCTCGCTCCGAAGTGTGTGTCAGTAATAATTGCTACTCGCACTTATCATTCTCCATAAAGTTTTCTAATCCTTTAGGTAATTTTTCTACAGCGTCTTTCTTTTTGGGTTTATACACAGCTTCGTCAGGCACCATTATGTGTGGGTCAAACCCACCCTCAATAGGATATATTGTATCGTCACCTTCATTATTAACACTCTGTATAAACTCTTGTGATTGAATCAACATGTGTTTTACATGAGTTTGCTTTTTCTCTTTTTGAATCCTACGAAGAAATGCATAGTAAATAATTTGAGTAAAATAAGAAAAAGGATTTTTAGATTTCTCTGGATTAAAGTTATGAATATATTGCAGACAATTTTCTATACCATCTGAAATCATTTCTTGACGATATGTATAGTTAATAAAATTAGGTCTATACGATAAGCCATTTGCAATCTTTAGAAAGCACTCGCCTATATATTCTGTTACTCTGGGTTTGGGTTCACCCATTTCTTCTGCTTCACGACATTCTTCTTTCCAATCAATCATCGCTTGATGAAAGACTTTGTTGTCAACGTAATGAGCACCTTTTACTTTCTTTGTTGCCATAGTAAATTCCTTTTCATATTATTAGTAACCATTCTACACGAAAATAGTTGTAATGTCAAGTAAATTATTGTTTTTAATTAAATTAATTTAGCTAAGTACTGCTTCTTAGTAACATGTTACGAATATGTCCAATCGCTCTAGTTGGATTTAATCCTTTAGGACAAACTGCAACACAGTTTTGTATTCCATGACAACGGAAAACACTAAAAGGATCTTTGAGATTGGACAATCTTTTTTCAGTATCATTATCTCTTGTGTCTGCTAGGAAACGATATGCCTGTAATAAACCAGCAGGGCCAATGAACTTATCTGGATTCCACCAAAATGAAGGACAACTAGTTGAACAACAAGCACATAGTATACACTCGTAAAGTCCATCTAACTTTGCTCGATCTTCAGGTGATTGTAATCTTTCCCTTTCAGGTGGAGGTTCATCATTAACAAGATAGGGTTGGATTTTTTTGTATTGAGTATAAAACTGAGTCATATCTATAACAAGGTCACGAATTACAGGTAAGCCTGGCAATGGACGAATAATTAACTTGTTACCTTTTACACATTCAGAAAGAGGAGTTATACACCCAAGTCCATTCTTTCCGTTTATATTCATACCATCAGAACCACATACGCCTTCACGACAGGATCTACGATAAGAGATAGTGGAGTCTTTAGATTTTAACATACCCAATACATCAAGAACCATAAGGTCTTTTCCTTGAGGGTCAAAATCATAATCCTGCATATAAGGAGATTCATCTTTCTCAGGATTATATCTATAGATGCTTACTTTTAACATAACACAAGAAATCCTTATTTACCTATTGACAATACACCGAACTGTATGTATAATAGGACTTGTCCTCTTTCAGATATAAAGCTTAATGATATATGTTGATGTTAGATTTTCTAAATGACTTTACTACTTCATCTAAACTTAAATCTTCATCAATTATTTCTTGTTCTACTATAGATTCAAGGTCTTTATCAGTTGCTTCAACACTGCTTAGTTCCATTCTTTCAATAGTTGTCATAACATATTCATAATATTTTATAAGACCAATACTTGCTGGAGTCATAATTACAATTGAGTTTCTTTCTATTTGAAATATGTTTTCATCAGAATATGGTTGCAACCACCTTCCTAAAGCTAAGGATTCAGATGCCCCATTGTCTGTAACTTTATTAATAGTTTCCATTTTTAATGGTTCAGATATATTTATTTGTGTGTCTTTTATTTCTAAAACTTCACAAACAATGTCTTCGCCATTAGATAATTTTATAACTTGGTATGACATTATTTTATCCTTTTCTTACTTATATTTATATATATCATAATGTAACTTTATTGACCTTAAATTCAAATTGTTCTTCTTTGTAAATCTTTAATCTTTGTTTAAAATGTCTGTATGTAAAGTTTGGCGAATTTGATTTGTATGTCATGTTATCAGCAATATCAAAAAGACGAACACTTGATTTAGATTCTGATTGTCTAAGTCCTCTACCGATAGATTGTAAAACTCTAACTCTACTTTTCGATGGTGAAGCAAATACGATATTGTGAATATTACGAATATTAATACCAGTAGAAAAAGTACCATAAGATGCAACAATAATAGCGTTTTTCTCTTTTTCTGCAATAGCTCTTATTTCTTCTCTTGTATTTGTTGTTGTTCCACCATATACAAAAAATACTTTTCTGTCTAACTTATTTATCTGTTCGTATAATATAGAACCATGTTTCTCTACTAGTTGAAAAAGTAATAATGTATTTCCGTTAATAGAGCTACAGAGATTTTCAATAAACTTATTTCTTTTTAGATGTGATACAAGATAGTTTATTTCTTCAGCGTAAGTGTAGTGTTTTACTCTTTGTGATTCTTCTTCTGTATGCCTTAGAACAACACAATCAATATTAAGTTGTGCAACAGTTTTACTATCCATCAACTCCTTTGTGGTAATAACTTTTTTTACTTTACCAAATAAACCTTCCAATACTAATCTGTGTGTCTGTGTTCCGTCTAGTGTTCCTGTTAGTCCAAATCTATATTTTACATCTCTACTGCGAACCATAATATCAGTAAGTGATTTTGCCTTGAACGTGTGAGCTTCATCTCCAATGATACAACCAAATTGTGAAAAATATGGACTTTGCATTTTATATACAGACTGCCATGTCGAAATAATAACAGGTTTTGTTTTATGTGTCTTGTCTTGTCCTGCATAAACCTTGTGAATATTTCTTTCACTCCATCCATAATCGACAAAATCAGAAGTCAGTTGTTCAACCAAAGAAGTTGTTGGAACTAGGATAAGCATTTTTAATCCCATCAGGTTATAATACCTAACAAGTGTGTAGATTATGAGTGACTTACCTGAAGCAGTAGGTGACAAAAGAAGGCAACGATTTGTTGATAGAGCATGATGAATGGCATCAATTTGATAGTCTCTAAATTCAATAGGTTTCCCTTTAGAGGTTGGCCGTAATGATATAGCAAAATCTTCAACTTTTTGACGATCTATAACTTTGCTATCTTCTACTCCTTCTAATATTGTATATGGTATTGACTTCTTATCGCAATATTCTTTTATGTAGGGTAATAGTCCTGTATAAATTCTTCCATTGCGTGGAGAGAACAATCTTATCTTTCCATCCCACATACGATTTCTATATTGCGGCATAAACTTGGCGCCAGGCACTTCAAACGTAAAATAGTCTGACAACTCTCTAGCCAAGTCCTCATTCACATCACACTCAAGATACACTTCATTTATCTTTGATATTTTCATAATATTTTATTTAACCATAGGGCCTAACATCCACCCAACAATACTTTTTTTTACACCAGATGTCACAGGTCTTACTCTGTGCCACATATCAGAATTGAATATTATACAATTCGCATTATTTTGTTTTTTTACTTCCAAATATCTAGGTGATATATCAGGGTTATAGATTTCTAAGTCAAACTCTCCACCCTCATAATCATCATTTAAAAATATTGAAAACGACAGTTTTCTAATTCTACCATCAGTATAGGGAATATTCCTTACATCTTTGTGCCAACCATACTCTTGGTCATTTCTATATTCTGAATACTGTAATGGTTCTATATTATCCAAATGTAAAGATGAAAATTGTTCTGCCTGTTTTTTCATCACAGAAAATACTCTTTGACAAATATTTTTATCTTTTATCCACGAAACACTAGAAGTTCTTGTCGTTAGTCCACTAACTTCGTTGATATTACCTTTTTCTAATGTATTTTCTTTATTTTTTAATACTTCCTTAATTAACTCTTTTGGAAAATTTGTTATTAAGTAATTTGAACCAATCATTATGTTTGCAAACCAAACGATGACCTACTTCTATTTGAAGGACAAGGCAGTGTAGTTTTGAATACCACACAAGTTCTAAGTTGATAACATTCTCTACTTACTGGTTGAGCTTGGTGTGGTAGTTGTGCAGAAAACTGTATTAGTCTGTTGCCTCTGTAGTTTACATGATCTGTAATATCTTTTATATTATTATCGTATACTACAGTTCCACCGCCCCATTCATTTTTCCAATCCATTCTGGGATAATAGATGAATGTTACAGCACCATCATCTCTGTGAATGTGTGGTTCTATTCCATGTGTGTGTGCATTTAGATAAGCACGTTCTAACTGCAAATCTGGCCATTCTTTTTTAATCTTTTGCCAGATAGGTGATATATCTTCACGAAGGGATTCTTCGTCATGTCCACAAAAAACGTGCCAGTGTTTATTTAAACCATTCTCTACAGAATCATAATCAAATTTCCAAGACACATCTTTTAATTGCATATCAATTAATTGTGCAATATGTTCTTCTAAAAAATCATCATAAAAGTTTACCATTAGTATGTCAGTCCTGCTTCAAATTTCTTCCATTCAATTGCATTTTTAATATCCCACCCACGATTATCAACGGACTTGATAACTCCTTTGATATAATCCACTACAGTTTCTAAGTAACCAACCTTGTTTTCTGCATCAATAATTTCTTCATCAGATGATATATAAACTGATAAATCTGTTTTGAGAACTTTGAGGTCAAATGGTTTAGTTGCATAGATTTTTGCATCAGATTTACCACCATAATATTCCCACTTTTCACGATACAATCGTTTGTAATCTCCTTTTGCTTTAAACAAAAGAAGTTCATATCTAGATTTGTGGTCTAAGTATTTGGCTTTAATTTCTTGGTTTTTTAATGATTCGGTATCTAAGTGTTCATTATCTACTTTCAAGTCATTTTGGACTTGAATTTTTAATTCATCAAGGGTCATTATTACTCCATATTATAAGGTAACTATCTCATATAATTTATAACGAAAATCAATTGTTGCTGTCAAGTATTCTACATCTGTTACATTTTGGTTATATTCCAGACTACTAAGTGACACAGGGAACATATCAGAAAACCGAACCTCTACAACAGGGTTATTTTTGTTTGATAAAATAGATAGTGTCGCATCTGAATAAAACGATTTGTCTGCTATAGGCTTTCCAACTTTACCAATATCAGTATTACCACCAGCACCAGCAACAGAAGTATTAGATTTAGTAGAACGAAAATCTGTAAACTGTTGTCTGCTTTTTGGAAATCCAATACCAATTATCCAGTTGTGTAACTCTGTATAGTTTTCTAGGTACTCGTCCACAATAAAAGATACACTTAGATTTTCATAGGTAACTCTGTCACCAATGATAGGTATTTCTTTGAATGGGGTTTCTAAGTTTATTTCACTCAAACCAATGCCGGGAATATTTGCAGCTGTAGTAAAGAACTGCACTTTGGGAAGTTGGTTAATCATAAACCGAAATTGAGTCGGACTAGAATAATCTAACTTATCTGGTTGTCTATTAAGTGGTGAGGTTTCTGTTGTCATACTATTATTTATAAGGAAATAAAAGACAAAAAAAACGACCCGAAGGCCGTTTTTCTCGTAAAGTAACAATTCTTACATAAGGTTTGAAACTTTAACTCTGCGATAGTACTTGTTAGCATTCGCAGTAATTGCGATTGCGCCATCTGCAGCAGCCGCAACTGTACCAGTAGCGAATGGGTTAGCAGAAATTCCGTAACGAGTCTTAAAGCCGATTTTTGGTTGGAAAGTATTTTCACCAACCGCACGAACCATTTGTAGAGGAACGTATGGGCAGTAGAACATACCAGCGTCATAAGGTGAAGTACCTTTATAACCAACAACATAGTATTGTGAAGCAGATACGTTAGCAGAATATGGATCAACATATACTTTATAACGTCCGTTCATAACACCAACGAATGTAGTTGAAGTATCATCAACATTCAAGTTGTTGTTAAGAGCAGGAGTGTAGTCAAGAACACCAGCCATTTGAAGTGCCGAAGCAACATCAGCTGATACGATTAACATATTACCTTTACCTCTACGAGTTTGTTGTCCGATAGCATTTGCATCTCTTTCGATTGCGAACATTAAACCTTTGAATTTCTCAACAGACCAACGACCATTTGAGTCAGTGTCTAAGTCGAAAATTCCAGCAGTAGTTGTGTTTGCTTGAGCACCTTTAACAGCAGAAACATAGATGTTGCGAACAACTTCTCTGTTTATTTCTGCAAGGATTTCAGAAGAAAGGATATTAGCAAGTTCGGTTTCTGCGTCAAGACCATGTATTGCTTTAAGATCCTGTGCAAGTTCCATAGTGTACTCTGCTTTAAGAGCGCGTGTTACAGCAGTAACAGTGTGCTTCTCAATTGAGAACGCCATTTCACCGAATGCGTTAGTACCTGAGTCACCTAGTGCCTCACCTTGTACTGTAGTCATACCAGTTGCAGAAGTATAAGTTCCAGCTGGTGAATCGTTCAATACGGCAGGGTTAGTTTCAGTTGTACCAATATCTCCACCACCGATAGTACCAGCAGCGTTTTGGTTTGCTAAATCAGGGAAAGCTTCATCAGCAAGTGCTTCAGCACCATCCATTGATGCTAGACGGGCACGCATTGCAAAGATAAGACCAGTTGGCCCTGTCATTGGTTGTACACCACAAATGTCATATGCAATCAAGTTAGGCATAGAGCGTCTTACTAACGATATTAGAATGGGATCCCATGTATCTAAAGAGGCATTTCCACCAGCAAAGTTAGTTGATACTGTTTCGTTTAAGAAGTTTTTGTCTTCTTTTAAAGCTTTTTCTTGGTTTTCCAAGATGATTGTAGTTACTGCACGCTTATAACTATCCTTGATCTCAGGAAGATCAGGATGTTTAAGGACAGGTGACCACTTTTCTTGTAGATGTTCTGTTTGAAACATTTTGTTTCTCCTTTATATATTTCTACTATTTATAATATTGTTTATTTTTGCACTATTTGGCAGTCCTACCAATCGCAGACATATAAGCTGTCATTGATTGAGAGGTGTCAATGTCCTGTGCGATGCCAGAGTCTACATCATCAATTGTTTCAGTAACTTCTGTGATAACTTTAGTTGAAGGGAAATAGCTTTCCTTCAATGTAGAAAGTTTCTCACGATAAGATGCTTCGTTTGCGAAGTCAACATCTTCAATCAGCGACTTAAACTTTTCAATTTCGGTATCAGCCAAGTCTGAGGAAACCTCTGACATGACAGATTCTTTCACTAGTGTAGCATTAGCAGATTTAATTTCGATGTTGGACTCCATCATCTCATTAATCTTACCTTCTAGTTCAGAAATCTTTTCTGATTGTGCTTCAAGCACAGCATATTTTTCATCTGGAACATCAACGTAATGGTCTTCAAACAATTGTTTCAAACCTGAGATAAAGTCTTCAGCGATTTCGCCTTTCAAGCCTCTTTCGATAGCCAACTCGTTCTCTTTCATCCATTCTTCAACAACATAATTAAGATAAGTGTCAACCTTTTCAGTTAACTCACCTTTAGTTGTGGTAATATTTTCTTCCAGTTCAGATTTATATTCGTCTTCCATTCTTTCAACTTCAGAACGAACTTTAGATTTAACAGCAGCCTCAAAAACTGTTGCGGCTTTACGTTTAAATTCTTCAGAGAGGTCACCCTCACCTGTCATCAAAGCTTCAACATGTTCAGAAACATCAATAGACTTCAGACGATTTTCGACTGATTCCTTCTTGACTTTTTCTTCTTCTGTTTCTTCTGGTTTAGCTTCCATTTCCATATAGGCGGCAGCTAAAGTTTTTGCCTCACTTGCAGGCATTTTTTCCATTTCTTTGATTTTGTCATACATTGCGTTGATAGCATCTTTTTTGGTTTTCATTTCCATCTTAGGTGCATCATCGTCATGTTCTGCTTCTGCCATAACTTCACCTTCTGGAACATGTCCAGCTGCGAGTGATTTAGCAGTTTTCTTTAATCCATCATTTGGTGTATCCATTTTTTCTGGAGCACCTTGTGATTTTTGTTGTGCATCTCCACTTACTTGTTTCACTTTACTAGCGATCTTTTTAGCAGGAGAGTCTTTTTGCTCTGGATCAGTAACAGGTGCGCCAGTATCTTCTACTTCGCCCTTTATACTATCCATCTTATCGGCAGCACCAGCTGATTTCATAGGAGCATCTGCACCATTGGCTTCATCAAGTTCGCCAAGTACCTCTGCTTCTAATTCCTCAATGGTTTTATCTAATTCATTTGCCATGGGGATTAACTCCTTATATTGTTATAGTTATTTATAAAACTAAAGTTTTTGAAGAAACTTAGCAAAGGCTAAAGCATCCGCTTTATAATTGCCTGTTTTATGGTTTCTTTCAATGTCTTCTTTGATTTTTGCAACATCGGCTTCTAAAATTAAACCATTGTTCCAAATCCACTCTTTTCCTTCCATAATACCCTCAACAAATGCGTTGGGAGCAGATGGGTCAGCAACAATGTCTGCTGCTGTCGCAAGGTAAAAATCACTTCTCACTACGTTAGCCCCATTTTTCTGGTCTAAACTTCCCATACCCCTAGATGAAACACCTAGTTTCGCACCATCATCCATAAGAGATTTTACAATCTCACCCATTGGTGTACTAAGAATCTTAGCTTCACCAATAAAGTTTTTACCATCTGGATAAAGTGCAGTAATCATGTGTGATGCTCTTTCAAGATTGACTGTTGGCCCATCTGGGTGTCCTAACTCTCCGAAAGCACGCTTTTCTGAGATATACTCTTTGTTATATCTCTTTACTTCTTTACTAAGAATTTCCATAGGATACATACGACCATTTCGGTTTTTTATATCTGCTTGCATGAAAATGCCTTTGATCTTGTAATCCTTCTTACCATTTTCTTTTTCTTCTATAAGATAATCGGTATCGGATTCAATATGTTCTGATATAAGCTTTAATGTGTAACCCATAGTCCTATCCTTATGTTGTGAAACCTTCATCTTTTCTAAATTCCAAAATTACAAAACCAGATGTTCCTCTAGTTTCTGCTGTAATATCAGAAGATGTTACAGTTGTGTTTGTTGCTGCAGCCTTGATTGCACCAGCAGAACCATCATAATGTCCAGTTCCAGAAAGATGTAATGCAACTACATCAGCTGAAGAACCTTTAAATTCTATGATACAATCTCCAGTATTTCCTGCAGCAGTACCTTGTGTAAATGCCCACCATGCTCTAATTAAATCTAACTTAGCACCATTTGCAAACCCATCTAATCCATCTCCGTCTAGGATGAGATTATCAGCAGTATCATTATCAAACACGGCTTTTACAGTTACCATTCCACCTGCTTTTGGTGCATTGACCACTGTATCTCTTAATGTTGTTGTTACAAATGACATTATTTACTCCTTAAAATGATAACATCTCTTTTTCAAAATATCCCATAAGTTGCTTTTCAGGCACTTTATATTTCTTGGATATCTGATTAATAGTTTTCTCAAAAGTATTTAGGAAATCTGAAGGTTTAGCATCCATTTTTGCAAAAATATCATCAACAGCACCTTTCATCTTGGGAGATAACTTCTTATACTCCCTAGATTTCTTGTGTTCATCTTTTTCTGGTAAAGATTTTAAAAGACTGTTAAACTTTTTCATCTGCCTCAACTTCTGGTATGTGGTTCTTAACAAAAGAACCAGCTACTTCTTTTCTTTTGTCTTCTAATGCGTCACCTACTTTTGCTGACATTGCATTTTTGAAAGCATCTTCTGCTCCCATCATATCTTTTTGTTGTAATGAACTTACAAAATCTTCTGCACTCATTTTTCTTCTCCATTATTTTTTGGTGGTGTTTCACCATCGTATTTACCTATGTCATCTGCTGGTATTGGAGCTCCATCCATAGATGGGTATCTTGTAATACCATCAGTATTTTGTGGAACATCAACTCCACCTTCATCTGGGTCAAGTCCTGCTTCTGTATTCATTTGAACTTGCATATCTTCAATCTCTGCATCAGTAAGATTAAGAACATTTTTCTGTACCCATTCTTTACTAAAGAATGTACCAATATAAGATTCAATAGAACCTAATGCACTAATTCTATCTTCAAGAAGTTCTGCTCTTTTTAATTCTGCAAAGTGTCCGTCTTGTAAGAAATCATACTGAATGTGTTGTGAAAGTTTTTTCCAATCCTCAAGAGTAATAATACCTTTAAGAATAAGTTGTGATTTTAGTATGTCGGTAAATATTGGAGTAAACTTTTTTCGTAGTCTTTGTACAAACTTAGTAAACTTTAATTCATCTCTAGTAATCTCTGTAGAACGACCAAGACTAAAACTACCTTCTGATTCTAAACGAGAAATAGGAACATTTAAAGATTGGAATAATTTCTTTTTGAAGTATTGAATATCATCAATCTCGCCAAGATTAGAACCACCAGCAAGAGTGGTAATTTCTGTACCACGACCACCTTCTCTACGAGGCAACCAGAAATCTTCCAACATTGACATTTGATTTCTGTCATCTCTGATTTCACCAGTAGATGCATCATATACCAATTTGTTACGATATCTATTCATAACATCTTTTAGATATTGTTCTGCTTTAATCTTAGGAAGATTACCAACATCAATATAAAAGATGCGTCTTTCTGGAGCTCTTGATACTCGATAGATAACAAGAGAATCCTCAATCATACGCAACTGATTGACAGGTTTGATAGCTTTATGTAAATATGAAAGAACATGACCCTTGTTCTGGTCAATTAAACCAGAGGGAACATAGGTGATACTATCTGGAGAAATTTTGATTCCTTCAGTAGTTCCTGTTTTTAATCCTTTATCGTTATAAAGATAATACTCATTTACTTTTGTAACAAGTTCTACACTTGTGCCAGGCTTTACACCTTTGTTTATTTCTTTAACTTTACGAATTTTCTTAGGTTCAATATATCTTAATTCTTGAATACCTTTTTTGGGATTCTTTTGGTCAATGACCTTATGATAAAAAAGACGACCATCTACATACCATCTACGAAAGATGTCATGTCCTTTTGTATCAAAATCAAGAAGTTCTAAGACAGTATCAAATTCTTCTCTGATACGATCTTTAATTTTTTTAGGATATGCAATTCTATCAAGAATGATTGCAACTGCTTGATCTCTTTCATTTGCAACAATACCTTCATTGATAATATCTTCAATTGCACTATCGCACTCAGGTTGTTGCGCTATATCTCGGTATCTACGAATTAAGTCATGCTCAGTTCGTTCTCTACCATCCGTATCTAGAAGTTGGCCATAGAAACCACCACCAGCAACCTCAAGAGTTCCGTCCTCTGAACTAGGTTCAGTAAACTTTTCTTCAGAGCTGGTGTTTCCAGTACGTTCAAACTTAAATCCAAATAATTCAGCCATTATATGTTTATCTCCTACCTTGTGTTATATTTAGTAGGTTTAAAAACTTACGCCTGAAGGTTCAAAGTGTTGGTATCTAAAGTTTATCTCGAATGTTTCAATTTCAGTTGCTTCTGCATTCGATAATTCGATTGCAGCAATTGAAGTTGGAAACGCATTTCTAAAGATATAACTTTTTAGAACTGTATCATCTCTGTCTAATTGTTCAACAGTTAAATCTGTTTGATAATCAGAAGGAGAAATTACACCAGTATTATCAACATAACTGTTAATACCATTCTGCCATAATTCCATTGCGTTTCTAATCATAAAATCAGTATCGTTATAGACAGTCACGTTCCAAGTTTCAGGTGCTGGACGATCACCTGTAATGTAAATATTTCTACCCCTAAATGGAACTGGAATTTCAGTTAATGTTGATGCTGGTAATTGTGCAGCAGTTACAAGAAATGAAGTTCTACGAACATCTAATCCAATAGCAATACCAGAAGGTGGAGTCATTGTTACTCTAAATTGGTTAGCTCTAGCACCACCACCAATCAGATTTGCTTTAAAGTCATCTATACTAGCCATCTTATCCTCCTACCTCAGAAAATGATACGCCTGTTCTTACAGCGACAAAGTTAAGTGAAATGAAGTTAATAGACCTAGCAGGTTTGATAAAGATGTCTGCAACAAATTCGTTTCGGTCAATGACCTCACCTGTATTGTTAGTTCCATCTGCAACCACACTAAAGTCTGTTATTCCCCTTCTTCCCTGTATATCTCTCAAGAAAGGTTCAACTAAGTTTCTAAATTGTGCTCTTGTGAACTCATCATTGAACTCAAAGAGTTGGAATTTTGCAGCAGTTGAAATTGCCTTTTCAAGAAGTAAGAACAAACGCCTTACATTGATTCTATCAAATGCACTTGGTTTTGAAAGAGCAGTCTTGTCACCAAACAGAACCACACCTTGGCCTGGGAAATTGACAACAGGATTTATTCTTGCTTTGTAAAGTTGATCTCGTTCTGCCTTAGTTGGGTTGAACGAAAGTTTTACAGCACCTCTAATATTTCCTCTATTGAAACCAGCAGGGGAAAAGAATGAATCTGCAATTTGGTCTGTGAAAGCACAAAGACCAGCAGTATCACCATTCAAAGGTACAAAACGATATACATCGTTGTACTTGTCGTACATATACTTGTAACCACTATCGAAAACCATATAAGATGAACTTGGACAATTATTGAAACCATCTACAACATTTTTAGTTGCAGTAATTGAATCTGCAACTCCTACTGTAGCACCACGATATGGAGAAACAAATCCTACACAATCTCTGCGACTTTCAACAAGTGAAGTAATCATGGTTACATGAGTGTCCATTGCAGCTTCTGTGTCTGCAACAGTACTAGATGCACCACCTAATACTAGGTTAATATCTAATGTTTCTGTGTTTGCAAACAAGTCGTATGCAAGTTTAATTTCACCAGCTGTTAAAGTATAATCATCTGTACCACCAGTTAATGAAGAAACATCAACTCCAGATACAAATGTATAATCTGTACCAGTTGCAATATCTGTTCCCCAGTTAGTACCAGCGGCAAGATGGTCTGTCCAGTATATGAACTGTGATTGTGCAAAGATAACATCTGGATAGTAGTTGTTAGAACCCTCAGATGTTTTTGCATTAGGATTTTTTGACATACTAGGAAATATTTCAATTACCGCAGCAGTTCTTTGTCCAGCAACATCAACATCGAATCCTGTAACATCTCCTGTTGTGTCATATACTGCAACATGAATTTCGTCTTTTTCTCCACGACCATTTGCAGTTGACCAAGCAGATGTGCCTGGCGCTGAATCAAATAAGTCAGAGAATCTCCAACGTCTTGTAATAAGTGAATTGTCTGGAATAATTGTTTGTAAACCACCACCAGCAGGATCATCAAGTAAACGAATTGTTAAGACTTCACCAGAAACAGATGTTACTTCATATTCTTGTCCACCAGATTCTACTTGTGTATCTTTTGAAAATACAAGAGGTATGTCGTTTGCAACTATGATTGCTTTATCAAGAACAAGGTTTTGTTGGTCAGTTATTGATGCAACTTTAACAACTACATCTCCGTCTGATATACCAGCACCAAGTACTCTATCTCCAACTACGATTGTACCAGAGTTTCCGTCAACTACTAAGTTTTTAGTAGCAACTGTGATTGCACCAGCAACTGTTGCAACAACAGCTGAAGCAGTTTGGAAAGAAATGATATCACCGATTGCGATTGTAGCATCAGTTGCATCTTGGTTATCTACTGTAATTTCTAAACTACCAATTGCCTTCTCACCAACTGTTAGGTTCAATGAACCCAGAGGTTGTGCAAACGCTCTTGCACTTGGACAGATATCAACACCAAGTGAGTTACCATGTGTTCCAGCAGTCCTTGCGGCCCATTCTCCATGAGAACCAGATCCATCTTGGAAAGATGCTTGATAGTGGTCGTCATCACGAATGAGAATACCAGAGGTTGCACCAGCATTTACAATACCAGAACCAGCTCTAACTACTTTTAAATTATCTGCATATTGTAGAAAGTTTGTAGCGGTAAAAAATGTTTCAAAATTACTTGAATTTGGTTTACCGAATACTTGTACCAGTTGTTCTTCTGAAGTAATTGTTGTTACTGAAGAAACTGGCCCTTTTTGAAACGCACCGGCGATTGCACCAACAGAGGTTGCAACAGCGGGAACTACATTTGTTAAATCTACTTCTCTGACACTGACGCCAGGCGAGACTAAAAATGACATAATTCTTGCTCCTTAATCTAGAGATTACTCTTTTTTGTTAATAGTATTTATAAAAACTAAGTTTCTAAAAACTGTGTTTTATATGTTTTAAAACTTATAAATACATGTATGGTAAATGAACATTACGAAAAATATAAAGAAACTATTAAAAAGGTAGCTCGTAGGAACTATCAAAAAAGAGTATCTTGGTTAAATAATCATCTTGGTGACGAATTTTGTATTCATTGTGGTGAAAGTGAAACTGTGTGCCTTAAACTTTATCCACATGATGTATTAATTCGTAAACAAGCAAAACGTGTTGGTACTAATAACGAAAGTAGAAAAGAAGTGCATAAACTAATGAATCAATGTAAAGTTGTTTGTTTTAATTGTTGGATAAAACTTGACAATGATTTAATTGAGTTTCTTTAATAACTGCATACTATCTATAATTTTGCAAAGTTTAACTTAGTTACCAATTAGAGTCATAATCTCTAACGATTGGACTCCATTTTGTTCCATATTCGTCTACCATAGTACCTAAGTTTTCATCTTCTAATCCATTAACTTGAAATCCAAATGGAGCCATATCTTGATCTAGTTGATCTTGATTTTCTCTATACATCTGTTCTCTAATATCATTGTTTGTAAGTTCTTTGAAATATGTCTGGTCTGTTACCCATGCAAAGATAAACAAACATGCAACCATATCATCATGGCATCTGTCGTCTGCTTCAAAAGATGAACCTTTAGAAATAAATGTAGATAGTTCGTTGATTGTATCAAAATCTTCTATGATAAGTTTATTATCTTCAATCAATTGTTTTAGATTAGAACACCCTATTTTTTTAACCGCTTTAGTTGTTCTTACACCCAACTGAGCTCTACCACCAGAAAAACCACCACCCAAGATTTGACCAGCACGACCACGCATAGATGCCATAATAAGGTTATCGTATTCCATATCAAACTGCATTGCGTTAGCAACCTGTTCTCCAATATCATTTACTTCAATCAAAACAAATGCCATATTATAGGCCTTTGCAACTTGATATATTTTTTGTGGAAACAATAAGGGTTTTATTTCGTTATCTCTGTATTTTGCAACTACCTTGTACGGAACTTCTGTAACATCAAATACAATGTATGCTGAGAAGTCGTTAGACACCCCTCTGGAGACATCAGCAGTCAATAGGTAGGTATTACCCTCCTTTGGTTGTTCATAGACATCTAATCCAGCATTTGACTGAATTGGAGTTTTATATGTCAAACTTTTTAACTTTGATGGAGATATAAGTGTATCAATAGAGCCAAGAAACTCGCAATTAAATTCTGTGTTAAATTGTGCTTCACTTGTGTTTGCAATAGTTTCCTTTTTCCATTTATCATCTCGGCCTGGCACTTCACTCCAATGAACCTCTATAGGAATATAACTATTTCTTCCTTCCTCTGCATCTACCCATAGTTTGTAAAACATATTCATACCATGAGGTGTGCTTACTATCATAACTTTTGTAGTTTTACCTGATGAAATGGTAGGATATACAGAACTAAAAAATTGTTCAGCGACATTGGATGGTACATACGCAAACTCGTCAAGGAAGATAATGTTATAAGAACCACCACGAACCGCACTTGCAGAAGTAGAAGATGCAAGTATTTTAGAACCATTTTCTAATTCTAAAGAACCCTTGTTCCAAGACATAACTCCTTGTTGTAACCAAGTGGGTAAATTTTCATACGCAAGTTGTAGTCTACCTAATAAATCTCTTGCAGTTGAAGCTTTGTTTGCGAGGATTGCAATATTAACACTATCGTTAAATAATGCATAGTGTAATAAATATGATACCATAATAGTCGACTTACCAGACTGTCTTGGTAGTTTACAAATGGTAAAACGATTGTTATGAAATGTTCCAACCATTTCTTTTTGAAAGTCGTACATTTTGAAAGGAACTAAACCTTCATCAAGAGAAACAATTTTTACATAATTTTGAATAAAGAATAGGGGATCTTCCATACACTTTGAATATTCAAGTAATTGTTTCTTAGTCCAATTTTGAGATACATTGGCTTTTTTGAGTAAAGGATTTCCAAGATAAGCATTTTTGTTATCTTTTGTTTCAATCACTTATCTGTACCCTTTAACATTTTTTGTAGTTCAGCAGTAGAACCAACAAACAATGCATTAGTTACACTTTTGGGTGCGTTGCTAGGAACTTCTTTTAGTTTTCTCATTTTTTCTTGAAGGTCTGCAAGTTTTTCTGTTACTTCTGCAACTTGTTTAATACCATTCAATGCAACTTCATAAGTTCTTGGATGTTCTGATTCTTTTGCAAGTTCAAGAATACCATCTATAGCATCTTGACCACGCTCAATAAGATTATAAAGATTTTCTCTTTGATATTTATAATCGCTGTCAATATCATCTTCATTGGTAGTTGGTACAACACGAGGAACATTGCTCTGTTCCTTAATTGATTTTTCGATAGGGTCAGACTCTAGTATTCCTAAAGCCCCACTAATAATTTTATCAGCGTCTTTCATAACAATCCTTAATTTTCAATATTTACTTTACGTCTGTTCCAGAAACAGGATCATAAGTTTTCGCATCTTCAAAGAATGATGATGTTTCACTGAAACCGAAATCGTCATCTGCATCAGCTGATGATGGATTAGGAGTAACTGTATATCTCTGTTCTCTTTTGGGAGAAACTTCTGGTAGATTTGCAAACTGATCGACCTGTACAGTCTTGATAACACTTGAAGAAGTGACAGGGCCATATAGATAAAACTTAGTTGTAAATGATAAGGTGTAAATGATTGCACGGCGACTTTCAAAGTCACCTTGATAATTGTCCTCGTAACTAACATCTGTCAAGATAATAGGAACATCTTTCTTAATTCCCATGTCCGAGTTATCATTCAATGTGATTGTATAATCTGGTTGAAAAAATGGAAGAATTTGTTCTACAATTTGTAATGCGTCATCAGAGTTTTTTGCCATAGCATATAAAGTAATATCCATATTATATGGAACAGGCATATACTGTGTATCAAGTTTTCCTGAAGCACTGCTTGAAGATTTTACTTTTTTAAACTTCTGAACTCGATTCATTTTTCTGGTTGGGTCGTAACTTAATGAACCAATTTCAAAACCTATTCTTGGTAAAGTGATTGCTGCAGCTGTTGCAAGTGATGGGTCTTGATCTAATCGAGCTAACCATTTTTGTTTTGGGCCGTATGCAAGTGGAACTTTCATTGACTGTGTTATTGTTCCAGCATTGTCCTTACGAACAATCTGAATATTATTAAACATTGTTCCGAACGCAACAATTACATTGCGTACAGTTTCATGGTAAAAACTTTGACCTAACATATTGTATTCTCCTTTTTCATTATGTATTACTTCCTACGTCACCAAATGGATTTGATTCTGTAAAATCAATAACAGTATCATCAAGTACATCAAATAACTCATTTTGTGCTGTTTTATCTGTAACATAATCTCCTATTATATAGTCTTCCGAGATTAAGAACTCTGCGTCACCAGTATCAGCTGCATTTTCTAATAACAACGAACCTTGTAAGTCACTACTAGAAAATGTAACTGTAGGTGCATTAGTATATCCTGTACCAGCTTCAGTAATTGTAACCTCTGTAACTGTACCACTTGAATCAATAACTGCTGTACCAAGTGTTAATGTGTTATCATTCACAGCAGTAATTTCAAGGGTAGCTGGATTATCAATAGGAGTTGAAACAACATCTCCGACTTGATATCCTGTTCCAGCAACAGTTATGGTAAACCCTATCATACCACCACCGCCTGTTCCTCTTATTTGAAGTCCACTACCAGAACCTCCAACCATATTATAAAATGCGTTATTCGTATGACCAGCACCAAAAGTTAAAAGTCTACCAGCAGTGACAACACCTTGAATATCTGGTTGAGAAAATGTGACTGTAGGCGCTGTTGTATATGCACCACCTTGAGTAATTGATACTAAGGATACACCATCACCTGATAATGTTGAAGTACCAAATGCTTGATAAGTACTAAGTTCAAGTGTAAACTGGAATGAACTTGAAGAATTTGATAGATCATCTTCAATTGTGTCAATAGTATCAATACCAGTAGCAATATCTTCTGAACTATATTCAAATTGTTTGCATCTTAGTTTGTATACAGGATTGTTATCTAGTTGATAGAAAGGTTCATCGTGATCTACAAAATTTATTTCAAACATTTTTGCAATAACAGGGTGATAAACTAAATCACCTTCCTGTGGTCTATCTGCATCCGTAGAAGATATATCCTGTAATACATAAAAGTTGTCATTTCCTTGCACACTTGAAAGTATAGATGAACTGTCTGATTGATCTATACTTCCAGATTCTAAAAGTATACCCCCACCAGTTGTATCTGTTCCACTTTCAATAACAAATTGACTATCCATTTCTTGGAATCGTTCTTTAGAAACTACAAATGTAATCTCATTACGATTTTCTAAACCAAATTGAGTTATGATTTCTTTGTCGCCACCAAATCCCTCTGCATCTTCTACATACATTTCAATTGGTGTTTGTTTTGTATACGAAGAAAGACTATCTTCTCCAAGTACATTATCTAAAGCAACTGTATCACGATTAACATAATACACATCATGTCCATATATCTGTATGGCTTCTTTGATTAAGTTTTGATACAAACTTCTCTCTGTTGCAAGAGAATGTAGATTACTTGTATGAAATGCACTATTAGTTGACATTTGATTATCCTACCATATAGTCAATTGGTGTTTCAAATGATAACTGAATTTGTTCTTCTAGTCTTTCTAGTTGTTCTTGTGCTTGTTGATAGATTTCTCCACCATTCATTGTGACGCCACCTAACATTGCGACACCATTAAATTTAGAAAGGTTTGCACCCCACTGTCTTTTTATTAATTCTGTTGCATATCTTTTCAAATAGATATCATCAAATACATCACTATATGATGTTGGGTCAATCTTACGATAACATTCAATGATTATAAATTCATCTGCTTCAATATCATTTGTCCAATCCATGTCAATGTATAATCTATTTTGGTGTTGATTAAAACGAACAGGCTTTTCACCAACAAGAATATGTGAAAGAAAATCTAAGTGTTGCATTGTTTGTTGGTAATGTATAACAGAAGTAGAACTAAAATCGTATAGGTCATTCAATCTAAGTTGATACCTAATATCAAACATATTGTTTGTTGCAACATCGTCAAATGGGAAAACATTTAATACAGAAACTACCGCCTCTGGCATTGGAATGAAATTATTTCCTTCTGAGAAAGATGCAGTAATAGTACTATCTACTGGATCTGTTGCAGTTGTAGTCGTATTAGAAAGAGCTCTAGTTTTATCTGCCGCAGTAATCTGATGTTTGAGATACATTTTCTCAATACCATCATAATGATATTGTGCAAAATATTGTAAAGCTTCATCTAACCTGTCATCTACTTGGTCATCAGATACATTTATGTCAATAACACCAAAACCTAATGCTCTTAGGCAGTATGTTTTTAATGTTGCTTTTGAACTTGGAATAGCCATTTTTTCTTCCTTTATATACTATTTAGTCAATAACTAAAGTCCAGCACCAATAGCAATTGCAAAAGCTCTAGTTCGTAATTCAGCTGCATCAACATATGCTTTAATTGATTGTTGTGATGCAACCTTTGTTGCAGAGTCACTTGATAAATCGTCTTCGTCTAAAAATGCAGTACCACTTATTCCTGTATTTATAACTGGACTAGTCAGAGTTTTATTTGTTAATGTTTGTGATGCTGTTAAAAGAGTAATCGCACTTGTGTTTGATAAGTCTGTACTTGCAATAGCAATATTTGCAGTTCCATTAAATGATTGACCAGCTATCGTTCTTGCAGTTTCAAGTGCAGTTGCTGTAGCTGCATTACCAGTAGTATCTTGATTCAGAGTTCCAATCACTAAATCAATAGTACCATCGGCATCTTGATATGTTACAGTAATGCCTGTTTCTGTGTTACTAGAAAACATTGCACCGACTGTATCTTGGACAACTTCAGATAAATCTATGTTTGCAGACCCATCAAAAGAAACTCCGTGAATGGTTCTTGCAGTTTCAAGTGCAGTTGCGGTGGCTGCATTACCTGAAGTATCTTGGTTACCAGAAGTATTAACACCAGCTAAATTAATATTTGCACTACCATCAAAAGAAACCCCACCAATAGTTCTAGCAGTTTCTAGTGTAGTTGCTGTACCAGCATTACCAGTAGTATCTTGATTAAGAGTTCCAACTGTAAAATCTAACTTTCCGTTTGTATCATCATAAGTAACTGCAATACCACTTTCAGTATTGCTACCAATCATTCCACCAACAACATCTTGTAATTGTTCATCGGTAATTGTGTCACCAGCATCTGCACCAACAAACTTATTAGTAGATGCCTGATACTTTAGAAACTTACCATCTACTTTTGCGGTATTTCTATCAACATCATCCATAAACTCAAGTCTAACTTCACCACCACCAGCACCAGACATTTGTGATGATGCTATTTGTTGTCCAATGAGTGATCTAAAGTTATCAAACTCTTTTCGTAGAGTTGTAATCTGTGCTACTTCTTCTTTAACTGTAGTTTTTTCTTGCATATCATTAAGATGTACAATAGCCTTATCTACAAGGTCTGCTTTCTTTTCTACATTTGTGGGTTCTTCTACTAAAGATTCTGTTTCAACTTCATCAACAATGATATTTTTAGGTTCTTCAACTATCTCTACTATTGGTTCTGGTTCAATTAGTTCAGAGAATAGTTGTTCAAGTGCTTCTAGTTTTGCACCTTCATTGATTGGTTCAACAATTTTTTCTTGGATAACTTCGGGTGTGGTTTCGGGTTGAATAATCTCATCAAAGGTTTCAATAAGAGTAGAGAACGCTTCTAGTTTCTCTTTTTCATTTAGGGATAATTTTAGTTCAACTTCTATTTGTGCTTCTTTATGGGCTTCATTCAACCCACTAAAAAGTTCAGTAATATCTGCATTTTCTATTGTTGGAACATGGGGTGCATTAACTTGAGTAGTACTTGCAATGTCTTCCAAGTCCTTAAACAAACTAGCAATATCTGATTTCAACTCAAGTTGTGGCGAAGGCATAATACTCCCCTTTATAATTACTATTTATAAGAAGGGGAAATCCTTGTTTTTTTTTCTCATTATCTTATCCGAGATTAATCATCGGGGTTTGTAGGCCAGGCAGCAGCATTGTCATCTTCATATGTTGCTGGATAGTTTCTTAATGCAAGACGATATGCAGCCCTTGCATCACTCATTGTTCCGTTGTCTGATGCACCCCACCAATCGGTTGCTGTTAATAAAGCATCACGTTTGGCACGAATATCAATCATAGTCATTGCGGCATTATATTCGTTTGTCCAAGTTGCTATATCTTCGTTGCTTGGAATACCATCAGTAAGTGTTACCCCTGATGTTACTGGAAATGCTGTTATAACACCATTAACAGTTTCCATACCTGCTTGATGATTAAATTTCCAACCTATTACAGCTCCTATTCCTGCACCACCATATATTGCCATTATACTTCAATCTCCTGTACTGTTATTGATGAGGATAATACACCACCATATTTACGAGAACCAGCAACACTATTCATTGTAATAGTTCCTGAACCGCTACTAGCAGACCTAATTTTAAAAGTTGTTTCTGATGTTGTGCCTGTAGTCATAAAGTGTTTAAGAGAATGTATCTCTAGATCTGAGGCCCCATCTCTTTCGGAAGAAGCTGCTAACGCATCAGCTGTATCATCTTGAAATAAAGCCATACTCCATTGTCCATTGTTAGTCATTTGGCATTGAAGATGGACAGATATAAGAAGTTTATTATCATTTTTTGTGGGTGTAATAGCTACTGTTAAAAACTCAACACCTTCGGTTTTTTGGGGTATTGTGTCATCAAATGGCATTGTAGTAGTACCACTAACAACATCTACTCTTGTAGTATTAACTGTTTGTATCAGTTGCCCACCACTATTATCAGCAAAAGATAATACAGCACTTCCGTTTGTTGCCAATACTTGATTGGCACTTCCATCAGCAGTTGGCAAACTAAATGCAGTACCACCAGAAGTAATAATTACTTTACTACCATCTGAAGCAATACTTTCATTTGAATCATGTAATTGTAAAGTTGGTGTACCACCTGAATCTGTTAAGAGTAATCCTGTGTCGTGTACATGTGTTAATGCAATCTCATCATTCGCACCGAAAGATAATATCGCACCATCATGTTGTAATTCTAAATCTTGTGTTAGAGTAACATCGCCATCTGAACCTATCGTTATGGCATCTACATCTGAAGCAGAACCAATAGTTTTTCCATCACCTATAATTATATCATCAGTAAAGGTTGCAATACCAGTTATAGCTGCAGTACCACTAATTTCAACATTACCATTGATATCTATTAGGGTTGAATTGAGTTCTATTTCATCATCAGCATTTATATCCAAATCACCATCAGCAGGAGAACCAATATTAATTGCGGAATCTCTAAATT
>ENA-OQVM01001007-OQVM01001007.1-marine-metagenome-genome-assembly--contig:-NODE-1007-length-39975-cov-17.107950_pt1 | contig 39975 bp, 40 predicted proteins | sample MGYA00237776_ERZ505498 | MGnify/ENA primary metagenome ERZ505498 (study PRJEB26159, sample SAMN06265151) | marine metagenome | isolation source: Helgoland LTER site | place: Germany:Helgoland, sampling...
TGATACGGCGTTGCGGCTCGGTAAGTTTTTTGGCACTGGTCCGGAGTTTTGGATTAACCTGCAAAAAGCCTATGAGCTTGATCGGGCCAGAGTTCTGCTTGGTGCTAAGTTAAATAAAATACAGGGTTGGGAGTCGGTTGTGCGTAAGGCTGGGTGATGGACTCCAGCCTTCGCTGGAGTGACGGTGTGAAACCGGGGTCTGAAACCGGGGTCAGATGAAAGTCCCTTTCACATTCGTTCAGGATGTCTCTTTTTTGTCATCTGCTAAGACTCTGCAGGTATTCCACAAGCAAATGAACTCTGGTTGATGGATTATCGGTGCCTGCGGTCTGAGCTGCGTTTAAGCTTCTTTTTGCATGGTCAATTGCGGTGTTGAGATTGGGTTTTAGGCGTGCATATAGGTCTCGCTGGGCCTTTTCATAGTTGGGTAATTTATCGCACAGGTCCTTAATCAGGCTGTCTGCCGCGCTTTTTCTGCCCTGCGGTTGGTAGGGTCTTGTGGTGTATTCGAAGTGCAGTAGCAGCCAGTACTCAAAACATGGGACTGAATTAATGGCGACGAAAGTGCCCTTTGGTCTTTGGCGGGCTATTGTATCCAATGCATTTTCGTATTGATGGTGGCTATCTTTATCAAATACAAAAAACACTTTGTCGTAAGGGTCGCCTTGAGCCTTAGCACCTTCATATTTATCGATTCCATCCTTTACGACGGAAGCTGGTGAAGAACCCCCGGCACCATAAATGCTTATGGATGCAGGCGTAATTCTGTGATGCTTGATGAGTCCATTCAAATAATAGGGCTCACTTTTTTCGCCCTCACTGGTGATTAACACCTTTTTATAAGGTTGTTTTGTCGCTTGTTTTCTTCGCGGAGTCCTTCCGCCTCTTTTCTTCCCTGGCATATGGTTAAGTCTTTTTGCTGTGATAGGTTTGGTATGCGCTGTCTTCAGCTACCCGCAATGGCTCCCTGTTGATATAGGGAATTCCTCCGTAGCGGCCAGATAAGTATGCAGACTCCAGGTTGCTTATGCTCTTGCGCGGACTGAAGTCAGTGAGGGGAAAGACAGTTGAGCCTTCGACTGGGTCACGTTCTACAAACCAAATTTGGTCCCGGCGGAAGATATTTTGGTTCAGTATGGATGTTTCGTGGGTGGTAAATACCAGCTGTGCATTGTGTTTGTTGGTTTCTGAGTTATGAAACAGCGATATGAGGTATTCAATTAACTTTGGGTGAAAGTGGTTGTTCATTTCATCCACAAATAAGGTGTGGCCGTTTTCCAGTGCTGTAATCCAAGGGCCGGCTAGGTCATAGAGTTTTTGGGTACCTAGGGATTCTGTTCTGAAGTCCAGGAACACTTGCTCACCTTGATTATTTACTCTCGCTGTTTTGATGTCGAAGTAATTGAGTGATGATTCGGAGAGGTGTACAAAAAGACCATCTCTGTGCGTTTTTTCTAGTTCTGCAAACATTGAGTCCGGAGCAATATCCCTTTTCTTTGTTTTGATATCAACGATATCTAAATCTGCTTTGGTGAGAAAGTCGAGAACCTGTTTTTTGCCGCCCTCATGTTGGCAGAGCGTTGTTGTAATGTCTCCGCTCCAGCGCTTTTTGGCGCTAATCTCTAAAGAGTGCACCAGCCAGTCATACACAGGCGTTAGCTGATGGCTATTGAGTTGCACTGCGGTGGATAAAAACAATGCATTGTCTCTGGTGGCATTGGCCCAGGTTTGTTTGGAGCCTGTGAGTTTTGTGCCGAATTCCCACTGGGTCGTTTTGTTTTTACAAGTGCGCTCGTACCACAGCTGTGGTCGTCGGTTGGGGTAGGCGAGTAGCCATTCTTCCAGAATTCTTTCCTGGTTAGCCACAAAGCCAAATTGGTAGCGCACGCCCTTTACAATAAAGTTAATTTCAAATTTGGTGGGCTTGTTTTCGGTTTTAGTAGATAAGAGAAAGGGCTCTAGTTTTAGTTGGTCATCAATGCTTATTTTGCGTGAGGACTCACGAACAATCTGTTGAAACACCCGAATGGCATCAATCAGGTTGCTTTTGCCGGCGCTGTTGGCGCCATAGATAGCAGCACTGCGCACGAGCGATTCACTCGCTGGACTGGGCGATTTAAAGGTATTGGTCTCTTCCATTTCCTTGCCTGCATCTTTCACCAGGGTAAGGGTTTGTTTGTCTTTAAAAGACCGGAAGTTTTTGACACTAAAATCAATAAGCATGGGGGTTGGCTGTATTTTCTGTTAGTTTAACCTAAATATTTGCACATAAAGTGCAGATTTGCCAATGTAAATGTGATTAGTGTGAGTTTTGAAGAGGAAATATGTTTTTTAGGCAATGGAGTGCTAGATACGGTTTTATCGGTTAATAATTTATACATTATTATCCTCACTTACGGGTGATTTTGGGTAATTAATACATATTGATCCCTTCTGTTGTTGTCATATAGCGTAGTTATCCTCAATAAATGCCAAGGCTAGAGCTACCGAGTAAAGGCCTGGAAAACTAAAAGACAACATCAATAAGGTGGGGAACACTCTGTTTGTTTCACTGCAAAACTTGATAGCACTACTTTGGCTAAAATAGGCCATAAAACAACATTTGTAGATAATTGATACTTTGTTGCGGTTGGCCTAGCCTATTTAACAAGTAATTGTTTATTTGAGGTAGACGGATGCGTCTTTTAATCGAAGTCTCACCAGAACAGCATCAGCGCCTAAAAGCTTCAGCGGCGCTGCAGGGTAAGTCCATCAAAGACTACATACTCGAGAAAACCTTGCCAGATTTAGTCGAAGATTCGGCACTGTATGAGCTTGAACGTTTTCTTAAGCCTCGAGTTGAGGAAGCGAGCAGTGGTGAGTTTTCTGACAAATCGGTAGATGATATTTTTGATGAGGTGGCAGAGGGGCAGTAAACCCATGGAGATCCTTCACATTCGTTCAGGATGACAGCCCTAGGACGGAGGAGTAGCTGACTACTCCGCCAGATTAAACAACTGCGTATTCCCACCTCTGGCCACCAGATTTTCTGTTCTGGTGCGCTCACTTAAAAACCACAGTAACCAGTGGTAGTTAAATCCCTCAGTCGTCTCTGGCCATTCAATCAACGGAATAATGCTGCCGGTTCTTTTGGTCATTATCTGCCGTAGATCGGTGCTATCTGTATTTAGGCTATTGGTTATCAAACCTTCGATACCGTTGTTTTGAATTAGCTCGCTCAGGCTTTCCATGGGCGCCAGTTGCAGCAGAGCTTTTGCTAGGCCTGCTTGTTGATAGTTGGCTTGCAGGTTTTCGAGTGCCGCCTGATGTGCGCTATCTGCCGCCACAATAACCGGGCATCCACAGAGCAGGGCGCTGACGATTTGTTGCTCTGCGGCCTCTATGGCGTCCTCTTTCCTGACTACCAATACCATGGGCCCACGGCCCTGCAGGCTGAGCTTATTATCTTCGCCGGTGGGGCCGGGCAGTTCGATGGGGTTGGCCAGTTTTGCTCGGGCTATGGGTTCCAGGCGGGCGGTAAAGGTTGGGTTGCATTGACTGAGGGTGGCCAGGCGACTATCCATAGTGGTAGCTTGCCATTGTGGGGTTGCTGCTGTGGCTTGGGCGGCTAGGTCTTGGGTGGTTTGGTTTTCTGCTTTGCTGCTGGTTGGTAGGCTAATGGCATAGGGCTTTTCATTAGCTGAGGGCTTTTTATCCGCTAAGGGCTCTTTATCCGCTGAGGGCTTCTTATTAGCTAAGGGCTTTCTATCCGCTAAGGGCTTCTTATCAGCTAAGGGCTTTTCGGCTTCTGCTGGTTTGCTTGCTGCCGAAAAGCGCAGTAGGTAGTTTGGGCCGCCTGCTTTGGGGCCTGTGCCGGATAATCCGCGGCCACCGAAGGGGTTTACGCCGACAACTGCGCCCACCATATTGCGGTTGATATAGGTATTACCGGCGATGGTGTTGCGATAGACAGTCTCGGAAAAGGCTTCGATGCGGCTATGGATACCTAGGGTTAGGCCATATCCGGTGTCGTTGATCTGTTTGATCACTGAGCCGAGCTGGTCTGATGAATAACGAATCACATGCAGTATTGGGCCAAAGACTTCTTCGGTAAGCTGGTCGAGGGAGTTGATTTCAAATACATGGGGGGCGACGTAGCTGCCATTGCTGTGGCTATTATCCAGTTCTACCTTGGCAATGAATCTGGCTTCTCTGTGCATGCGATCTATATGGGCCTGCAGTTCGGCTTGGGCACCGCGGTCGATCACTGGGCCCAGGTCGCTGGCGAGCTCTCTGGGGTCTCCGGCGGTCATTGATGCCATGGCCCCGGCGAGCATTTTCAGTGTGTTGTCGGCTATATCTTCCTGGATAAATAGTACGCGCAGTGCGGAGCAGCGTTGGCCAGCGCTTTGAAAGGCTGAGGTGATAACATCATCCACCACCTGTTCGGGCAGGGCGGTGGAGTCGACTACCATGCAGTTCTGGCCACCGGTTTCGGCGATGAAGGGTATGGGGCTGCCCGGGCGTGCGGCGAGCTGTTTGTTAATACTTTGAGCGGTATCTGTTGAACCGGTAAAGGCGATGCCTGCAATGCGGCTATCGCCGACGAGCAGCTTACCTATCTGCGAGCCGCTGCCAAGAAGTAGTTGCAGGGCAGCACCGGGAACTCCGGCTGCATGGAATAGCCTGACAGCACAGGCTGCTATGGCTGGGGTCTGGGCAGCGGGTTTGGCGATGACGGTGTTGCCTGCGGCTAGGGCTGCTGCGATCTGCCCTACAAAGATTGCCAGTGGGAAGTTCCAGGGGCTAATGCACAGGAATACACCCTGTCCTTGAAGGTTATGGGAGGGTAATGATCTGGCTTGTAATGCGTAGTATCGACAGAAATCTATCGCTTCGCGTACTTCGGAAATACCATCGGCTAAGGTTCGGCCCGCTTCAATAGCGATAACCCCCATTAACTGTGCGCAATCTCTCTCCATAAGGTCTGCGACTTTTTCAAGTATCTCTGCGCGAGCCTGATGGCCGAGTGAATTCCATGCTGGCTGTTCTGCCTGAGCAGATTCCAGTGAGGCTAAAATGTTCGTCGCATTGGCTTTTGAATAGTATGCAATTAGCTTTGTTTGATCTGCTGGATTATAGGCGGGATGCAGCTCACCTTCGATGTCTTTACCATTAACAATGGGGTGGGAAACCAGTTCTGTGGTTTGCTTGATGCTGTTTAGTAGCGCTTGAGTTTCCAAGGGGGAATCTAAATCTATGCCAGCTGCATTTTTGCGCTGCTCGCCGACAGCGGAAAACATCTGATCTGGGATGGCGATCATTTTATGCTGGTAGGGAAATGATTTTGTCACCTCATCTCTGGTGTCTCCAAGCAGTTCTTCTACGGGCATTTGGTTATCCAAAAAGCGATTTACAAAAGAGCTATTGGCACCATTTTCCAGAAGTCGACGAACTAGGTAAGGGAGCAAATCTTTGTGGTTGCCAATAGGTGCATAGACCCTGACGGCGAGGGATCGATCACTGGCCGTCGTTTTAAGTTGAGATTTTAATTGCGCATAGAGTATGTGGCCCATGCCGTGGAGCCGTTGGAACTCAAATTCACGCTCACCGGCGATTTCTAACACCATGGTGGCGGTATAGGCGTTGTGCGTTGCAAACTGCGGGTAAATATTTTCTTGGGCTTCTAGCAGAATGCCAGCGCAATATTGGTAGCAGAGATCGGTGTTGGCTTTGCGGGTAAAGACTGGGTAGCTTTTTAGACCCAGTTCTTGGGCATGTTTAATTTCGGCATCCCAGTAGGCACCTTTTACCAAGCGAACCATTAGGCGGCGGTTGGTTTCTTTGGCGAGGCCGATTAACCATTTGGCCGTGTCTGGTGCGCGTTTCTGGTAGGCCTGAAGAACAAAGCCGAGGCCTTGCCAACCTTTTAGGTCGCTATCTTTTGCCAAGGCTTCAAAAATATCTAGGGAGATATCGAGGCGGTAGGCTTCTTCGGCATCTATAGACAGGCCAATATTATATTTTTTAGCCTGTAGGCAAAGCTGTTTAATACGCGGCAATAATTCTGTCATCACAGATTGGTGCTGGGCAAAGTAATAGCGGGGATGTATGGCGCTGAGTTTTACGGAAATACCATTGGCGCTATAGACCGACGGGTTGGTTTCCCCCGGGCTGTTTTGGCTTGCGTTATTTTCATGGAGAACGGCTTTGCCAATTTTATCAATTGCATTGCTATAGGCTATTAGGTACTCAGCGGCATCGGCCTCGGTGCGAGCACCTTCGCCAAGCATATCGAATGAGAAACGGGTGTCTGAATCATTTTGATTAGCTCCGCGCTTGAGGCCTTCGGCAATGGTGCGGCCCAACACATATTGACCGCCCATTATTTTCATGGCCTGCATAACTGCGGCACGAATAACGGGTTCACCAAGGGTAGCAGTAAGGCGTCTTACCCAGTGGTTGGTATCCTGAGTAATTTCTCTGTCGAGGCTCACAAGTTGGCCGGTGAGCATAAGCCCCCAGGTTGAGGCGTTGACGAATAGAGATTGCGATTGGCCGCGATGTAGATTCCAGTTTCCCGCTTGAATTTTTTCGGCGATGAGCCGATCTGCAGTTAATGCATCGGGCACGCGCAACAGTGCCTCGGCCAGACACATCAGTGCAACACCCTCGGTATTAGATAGACCAAATTCTAGTAAGAATGCATCCAGCGTACCGCTGCTATTTTTATCCGCACGGCACTGGGTGACCAGTTGGCGGGCATTCTGCAGAATCTTATCTCGGTCTGTGCTTGAGAGGGGATTGGCATGGAGTAGTTGGGTGACAGCCTGATGCTCGTCCTGATGAGTTGCATGGCGGATTTTGTCGCGTAATGCTGTCTGATTCATATCAATAGCCTAACTATAATATTTGCGGAATATAGGGCATTGTCGTAGATTTATATTAGGATATGTCTCCATAATTGCTCTATATGCAGTTTTTAATTCTGTAAAATGAGAATTTTAAGACTATTATGCTAATAGATTATTTGGCTATTTAGGAGGTGAAATCATGAAGACAGTGGCAGATTTAGATCGCACAGACCGCAGAATTCTAAATACATTGCAGGGCAATGGCCGCATCGCCAATGTGGATCTGGCGCGTGAGGTTAACCTGACACCCACGCCCTGTTTGGAGCGAGTGAAGCGGCTTGAGAAAGAGGGATTTATTACCAACTATGTGGCGCTGCTCGATCCGGTAAAAGCCAATGCGGCGCTCTGTGCCTATATCGAGGTGCAGCTAGTTAGTACTACCACTGAGGCAATTCGGTTGTTTAACCAGCAGATGCTAAGCATGGTAGAGGTGCAGGAATGTCAGCTAGTGGCGGGTGGTTTTGATTATTTGATAAAAATTCGCGTGGCAGATATGCAGCATTATCAGCGGTTTTTGGGTGAGAAGCTGTCGGCTATTGAGGGCATAAGTCAGACCCATACCTATGTGGTTATCGAGGATGTTAAATCGGCAACGGCGCTTAATATAAGCCCCTAGCGATAAATTCTAGGCACTCTGGCGGGCATGCGTGTCAGCAATTCATAGCCAATAGTGCCACAGACAGTAGCGACCTCATTAACCGGTAATTCAGGGCCCCAAAGTACGGTCTTATCCCCAATGGCGACGGTGGCTAAATCAGTCACATCAACGGTAATCATATCCATAGATACTCGGCCAACTAGCGGGCAGCGTATGCCGTTAATTAATACGGGTGTGCCATTGGGCGCCTGGCGCGGATAGCCATCGCCATAGCCTACGGTCACAGTGGCTATGGTTGAGTCTCGCTCGGCGGTCCAGTTGGCGGTGTAGCCAACTGATTCTCCGGCCTTGATAGTACGCAGGGAAATAACCGCAGACTCAAAACTCATGACTGGTTTAAGTTGATCAGCATTTTCCTGTGGCGCATCGAAGGGGCTGTTGCCATAGAGCATATAGCCTGGTCGCTGCCAGTCTCTGTGGGCCTGGGGCCAGGCTAAAATCGCTGCCGAATTAGCCAAGCTAGTGAGCGTTTTTTTGGCGGTGGGCATATGCAGATCAAACTGCTTTATTTGCGCTAATGTAGCCTCGCTGTCCAGGTCATCTGCACAGGCAAAATGGCTGGTGATCACGATCTCATCATTAACATTGTGGCTTTTGTGGAGTGTATCGTAGGCGCTTTGAATGTCGTTGGGTTGAAAGCCGAGGCGGTGCATACCGGTATCCATTCCCAGCCAGATGGTTACTTTACGTGCCAGTGTGGCATTGATAACGGCGTCTACCTGAGGCTGGTTTTCGACCATCAACCAGAAATCATTCTGCGCCGCTATAGTGACTTCATCGCTGGTGAAGGTACCCTCTAACAGCAATATCGGCTGGGCAATACCATTCGCGCGCAGATCGAGCGCTTCCTCAATACTGGCGACGCCAAATGCCGGTGCAATAGGAGCCAGTGCAGTAGCCACTTCAATCGCCCCATGCCCATAGGCATTGGCTTTTACCATGGCGATGGTTTTGGGCTGTTTTGCCAATGTAGGTGGCGCCAAGGACTGCGCCAGCACAAAGTTATGGCGCAGTGCTTCAAGATCAATAATGGCCTGGGTAGGTCTAGACATGCGTTTGCTTACCTAATCAGTGGCTCTAGTAGTCAAATTTTCCAGCGCTGTATAGCGCCTGTGCAGCAAGCCATACATCACCCACTTCACCATTGCCGACGGGTATGCCGTCCACTTCTGTTACTGGGGCAATTTCTTTGGAGGAGCTAGTAATCCAAACTTCATCCGCATTGGCCACTTCATCCATGGTGACTGTGCGCTCTTCAACCGCAATAGAGCCGTCGTTACGCAGCACATCGAGCACAATCTGACGCGTAATGCCCGGTAGTAACTGATTGTCCAATGACGGTGTAATTACCACGCCATCTTTAACAATAAAGGCATTGCAGGCACTGGCTTCGGTCAGCTCATTGTTGGCGTTGAACAGTATGGTTTCATTATGACCTTTTTCATAACCCTGTTGAAAATGTAGCACATTGCCTAGCAGTGCCGTGGATTTGATATGGCAACGCTCCCAGCGCAGGTCTCTGGCGGTGGATACTTTGTAGCCCTTGGCCAGAGCCTTATCGGCAATGGGTGGCGGGGCAATATCAAAGGCAAAGGCAAACACTGTTGGCGCTACATTTTCGGGGAAGCCATGAAAACGTTTGGTATCGGCACCACGACTTACATGCAGATAGATACCCAGATTACCGGCGCCATTTTCTTCAATAAGGCGATTGCATAGATCGGCCCAGTCGCTCTCGGACCAGTCGAGTTTAATGCCAACGGCAGCCAAGCCACTTTTCATTCGCGCTATATGGGGGGCAAAACCAACCATGCTTCCTGCATAGGAGGGCACGACTTCGTAGATGCCGTCACCAAATAAAAAGCCTCTATCCAGCGGGGATATTCTGGCTTCTTCTAAAGGTAGATAGGCGCCGTCTAAAAATGCAATGCTCATATTGTTGCCTTATTAATTTTGAAAAAATGGTATCAGTGAGGTGCTTTATACGCAAAGCAAATTAGCCTGATAACCATTCCGTTTTTAGTGTTTTTCAGGGCGATCTATCGCCATAAAGAGTAAATTCGAAAGAATGTTCTGCAACTATGGTTTTTTTATTATATTTCTCAGGTTTTGGATAAGTTGCTGGCTAATATCTGCGCTCAACCCGTCTTCAGTTAATGTGTTTTCTCGAGTCACGCCATCGACGCTACCGCGTTCGGACAGGTAGTTTAATACTGCTAAATTATCCCAACCAGCTAGCATATCTTGGTTTGTCAGGGTCGATAACATGGCGAGTAAACCATGGGCTGCCCAGTTGGAAACATCCGCAATTAGCAGTTCGTCGCAGCAGGTGGCCGAGGGGATTATATTCAGGCCAGCAAGAGTACCTGCCACATTGCCCATGCCAATTTCATTACCTCCATCGCCGATGCCAATGGTTGGACAGTTGGCGAGGGTTAGAAAATAATCAAAGCTGGCACAGCGTTCACTAATATTTTCGCCGCGCATATTGTAGTAGTGGCCATCCGCTGCCATACCCGGGCGCTCAATGGAAATAACTAACGAGGGCTGGTATTTGTCGATAACGAGCTGGGCTTCTTGGGCGCTGGTTGCGGGTTCACCCACGGTAATTTTATGCACGCGAAAATCGCTGTTAATAGCATCCGCCAAAGGTGCGCCGCACACTAATACCGGTGTGGCTCCGAGAGCTTCGATGGCGCGATATAGGGCAATAGCCCCGACTGGCCCATCGGTTTCGTAGGTGTTGGTGACAGGGAAACCGGTGCCAATTAATACATGGCCGCTGGTATTTTGTAGCATTTTTGCGGCGCGATAATAGTAGCCAGGAGTCAGCGCTGCTTGCAGAGTTTTCATGCCGCGAGGGTTTCTGGCGGTGAGCAAATCTTCGATCTGCTGGCTAATGTGCAGGTGGCTCATGGCTTGATGCTCTTTATCTTACGCTCAAGGCTGGTCTTTACTTTTCGCTCAGGGCTGCGTTCAAGAGAAGCATTTAGAAACTGGTGCTGATCCAGTGCCAAAAAATTATGTGCCTGTTCCACACTAATGGCTTCAAAGCGCACTGTGCCGCCGGGCATAAGCTGCGCCAGCTTGCCGATATCCAGCGACAAAACCGATCCAAGTTTAGGGTAGCCACCGATGGTTTGGCGGTCATTGAGTAGCACAATGGGCTGGCCATCGGCTGGCATCTGAATGGCACCTAGGCATATTCCTTCAGAGAGAATACCCTCTATGGATGGCGTAATTTTCGATCCCTTAAGACGATAACCCATGCGATCGCTGCTTTCGGTCACGACATATTGAGAGGTAAAAAATAGCTGTTTTTGCAGATTGCTAAAGGCCTCTTGCTGGTATCCCAGCACCACTCTTAGTAGAGCACTGTTATTGCCATAATCTGGGACTAGATGTCTGGGCACTGCCTGACAGTTCCGAGAATCTTTTACTGTTTCGCAGGGCAGTAGCTGCCCGGTTTGCAATGCTGTGCCATCTTGAGTCAGTCCACCCAGAGCTTCGCGGGGTACCGTCGAGGCGCTATTAAAAATGGGGTCAATATGAAAACCGCCGGCAACGGCAAGATAGCCACGACTGCCCGCAGTGGCAAACCCAAGCTCAATTCTGTCGCCGGGATTTATGGCATGGCTCTGCCACAGCGCAGCTGGCTTTTTATTAATCGTTAAAGGAATGTCGGCACCGGTTAGGGCGATGCAGGTTTGAACTGTCGATTCCAATACCAGGCCGCCAATGGTCACTTCAATGGCAGTGGCTTCTGGGGCATTGCCGCAGAGACGGTTGGCCCAGCGAAAGGCATTGCTGTCCAGTGGCCCACCGGTGGTAAGTCCAACGGCGTGCTGACCAAAGCGTCCGCTGTCTTGGGGGAGGCTGAAAATGCCGGGCTGAATGACGCTTAGGCCGGTCATAATTCGCCCCCTAGATCTAGAAAGGTTTGTTTGTCGATGCCTTCAAAACGCACGCGATCGCCAACCTGAACGGGCATTGTTGGGTTGGCGTTAGGATCAAACATTCGCTGTGGGCAGAGACCAATGAGGTTCCAGCCGCCGGGAGACTGTGCTGGATAAACAGCGGTCTGCCGATCGGCAATGGCCACGGCACCGCGAGGTACTTTTTGTCTTGGGGTTGCCAGTCTGGGTGCTGCGATACGGGGATCAACTTCTCCGAGGTAGGCAAAGCCCGGGGCAAAACCAATAGCATAGACGCGATATTCGGTCTGCTGATGAATGGCAATGACCTGTTCGGTGGTAAGCCCTGCGCCATCGGCCAGTGCCTGTAGATCTGGCCCGGACTCGGTGCTGTAATAAACCGGTAGGCTAACCAAAGAGCCCTGTGCTTTATTACTTTCACTAATTGCATCATCGGTCAGATGGCTAAGCGCCTGACGAATAGATTTGCGCACGGCGTTGTGATCGGTTTGTAGGGGATTGTAAATAACCAGCAGGGAAGCATAGGAGGGTATTAGGTCGATTAAGACCTGACTCAGAGATTCCCGTAACTGCTGAGCCGTTTGGGCAACCTGTGAGGCGATAGCCGCACCTGGTTTGTCACCAAAATACACAATAAGAGAATTCTCTCCAGCAACGGAGATAGTCTGTTGCGGGCTGCTCATAAATTAATTATTTGGCGGATTTCTTCGATAGCATTTACGCCCTCGACATTATCGCCATGGACGCAGAGCGAATCGGCTTGCAGTTCTAATCGATGACCGCTGATGGTGGTAACGCTGCCATCATTTTTCAGCTGGGTGACCTGAGCGAGCATTTTTTCTTTACTGTGCACGGCGCCTTCTTTGCTTCTTGAAAGCAGGGCGCCGTTGTCGTCATAACAGCGGTCGGCAAAGGCTTCAAACATCAGTTCCAGACCAAACATCTTTGCTTCTTCGCGATGGGTTTCTGCATCTGGTGTGGCCTGTAACATAAAGGCCAGTGATACATGTGATTCGGCAATGGCCTGCATCACCGCACTGCGAATATGGCCGTTGGCCATCATGTCGTTATACAGCGCGCCATGGGGTTTAACGTAGGTGATGGGCAGATTAATATTGTTTGCCATGCCGGCCAGTGCGGCAATTTGATATTCCACGATGGCGATAATTTCTACCGGGTTCAGGTTCATAGAGCGGCGGCCAAAACCGGCGAGATCTGGATAGCTAGGATGAGCACCCACCACCACATTGTGGCGCTTGGCCGACAGTAGGGTTTTTTTCATTACGATGGGGTCACCGGCATGGAAACCGCAGGCGATATTGGCCTGATCAATAAATGGCATTACCTGATCATCGAGGCCCATTTTCCAGGCACCGAAGCTTTCGCCGAGATCGCAGTTTAAGAGTAATGGCATGTTGTTTCCTTGGTCATTGTTGTGATTCTCATATTGTTCTCTGTCATTCTAAGCTACCTTCCCGTCATCCTGGGCTAAACCTCCGTCCTCCCGACATAGCACTCCCAATTGTCATCCCGACAGAGCACTCCTAACTGTCATCCCGACAGAGCGTTAGCGACGAGGGATCTCTATGCCGGTTCCTGAGATCTCTCACTGCGTTCGAGATGACAGTAGTGTTGGCATCCGGCCCCCGCACTCTTCACTGCCATCCCGACACAGCACTCCTAACTGTCATCCCGACACAGCACTCCTAACTGTCATCCCGACACAGCACTCCTAACTGTCATCCCGACAGAGCGTTAGCGACGAGGGATCTCAACCCTCCGCAAGATCAGTATTCTTCAAATCAGTCACCAACATACAGCCCGGACTGTGGGTAATGCAAAAGGGCAGTTTGGCGGCAGCTAATGCAACCTGAGGTGTCACACCGCAGGCCCAAAATAATGGGTGTTCACCGTCTTTAATCGTTACAGGATCGCCGTAGTCAGGCTGGGCAATATCTGCAATGCCGATGTCTTGGGGATTGGCATAATGAATGGGTGCGCCATGCACCGAGGGAAAGCGCTCACATATGGCTGCGGCGCGCAGTGCTTCTTCGGGGGCGAAGGGACGCATGCTCACGACCATTTTTCCTGTAAAGGGCCCGACTGGGGCGCAGTCTATATTGGTGGTATACATGGGTACATTGACGCCTTCGGTCACATTGCGCACGTCTAATCCGTCTGCGATTAATGCTTCTTCAAAAGAGAAGGAGCAGCCGAGTAGAAATGCCACTAGGTCATCGCGCCACAGTTCGGAGATATCATTAATTTCTTGGGTGACTATGCCGTTTTCAAATACTTTGTAACTGGGGATGTCAGTGCGGATATCCAGATCGGCACCAAGCTTTGCAATATTGCTCGCGCCTGGTTCTGACATAGCAATAAGGGGGCAGGGCTTGGGGTTGGCTTCGCAAAATTTTAAAAAGTCAGAGGCGGCATCGGCGGGCAAAATAACCAGATTGCACTGCACAAATCCCTGGCAAAAACCGGAGGTGTTGCCACTGTGCTCGCCACTGCGAATTGCCTGACGCAGCTGCGCTGGGGATAGCTCGATATTTTTTGACATCTGTGTACCCTTTATTTTGCGTGCTAAAACGCACCTACTAAAATGCACTTACCAAAAGGTGCTGAGGAGCGCCGACCTTCAATGCACAGAGTCTAGCAGAACATGGCGACTATCGGCACTAGACCTCTGGTGGTATGTTCTGGCGTTATAGCTTGCACTGGCAGGCGCGATGCCTATTTCCAATTCTTGGTCCAGGCGTTCAATACTCGCTCCGCATACCAGTACTGACCATAGCTACCGTTATAGCGCGCCAGTGCATCGGCGAGACGGCCTTTTTCTCTGTCCAAATAATATTTAAGAATGGTGCAGCCATAGCGCAGGTTGGTTTGGGTATGAATAAGATTGTCGTCTGGCCGGCCAATTTCTTTTTTCCAAAAGGGCATTACCTGCATCATGCCCTGAGCACCGGCGGAAGAAACCGCATATTGATTAAAATGACTTTCGACCTCTATTAGGGCCAGTACGATTTCTGGTTGTAGACCTGCTCGGGAGGCTTCTTTGTGAATCAGACGCAGGAGATCGAGGCGGGTCTTTTTATCTTTAATAAGAGTTGCAAGAGAGGGGTCTTTGGAGACCAACCAGACTTCGGCGTCGTAGGCATTATCAAAACTGTCTGCGGCGGCTGCGGCTTTTTTTAGCGCCGAGGCTAATGCTGGATCTGGGCTGTCAAAGCCAGAGGCTGTGCTTGCCAAACAGAAAAATAATAGGGCCGTGACGACAGTGCGTAGGCGGCCCAAATTAAGGGGCGAATTATTTAAAAACGTTTTCCGCAATAAAGTCATTCAGCTCATCCATAGCTATATGTTGATTTTCCGGTGCACGGCGGTTGCGATACTCAACAGTGCCGCCTTCCAGGCCGCGATCACCAATAACGATGCGGTGGGGAATGCCGAGCAGTTCAGTATCTGCGAGCATGCCGCCAAGTCGCGCCTTGGCTTCGTCCATAAATAACACTTCGTAACCAGCGGCACTGAGTGTTGCATACAGCGCTTCACAGGTGTCTTTAACCGTATCAGACTTATGCATATTGATCGGCACCAGTGCGATTTGGAATGGGGCGATCGCGTCGGGCCAGATAATGCCATTGTCGTCATTGTTCTGTTCGATAGCGGCAGCCACAATGCGGCTGACACCAATACCGTAACAGCCCATGCTCATAAACTGCTCTTTACCATTTTCATCGAGCACGGTGGCCTTCATGGCTTCACTGTACTTGGTGCCGAGCTGGAAGATATGACCGACTTCAATGCCTCGTTTAATTTCTAGCACACCTTTGCCGTCTGGGCTTACATCTCCCGCAACAACATTGCGAATATCAGCAACGGTGAACTCGCCGCAGTCACGGGTCCAGTTAACACCGGTTAAATGGTAGCCATCGCGATTGGCACCACAGACAAAGTCGCTAAGCTGCGCGGCACTCTGGTCAACCACCATAGGTAGATTTAGATTTACTGGTCCCAGTGAGCCTGGCGAGCAGTTTAATGTGGTTTTTATTTGCTCTTCGGTAGCGAAGGTAATTTCGCTGCTTAGCCCCAAGGCATGCTGAGCTTTGACTTCGTTGAGTTCGTGATCACCGCGTACCATTAGTCCGTAAAGCTGGGTGACGCCTTCTTCATTTTCTGCGCTAACAATCAGTGCCTTAAGTGTCTGGGGTGCCTCTGTGCCGATAAAGGCGCAGAGCTCGCTAATAGTATGTACCCCTGGGGTGGCTAGTTCGGCCATCTCAGCAGTAGCAGTGGAGGCTTCGCCCTGTGGCGCCAGAGCGGCTGCCTTTTCAATGTTGGCGGCGTAATCACTCTCTGTGGAGAACACAATGGCGTCTTCACCGGAATCGGCCAATACATGAAATTCATGGGAATGGCTGCCTCCGATACTGCCTGAGTCGGCTATTACTGCGCGAAACACTAAACCGATACGTTCAAAGATACGGCTGTAGGCCTGATACATATTTTCGTAGGTGTCTTGCAGTGATTCGGCATTGCTATGAAAGGAATAGGCATCTTTCATGCAGAATTCTCTGGTGCGCATGACACCAAAGCGTGGACGACGCTCATCGCGAAACTTGGTTTGAATTTGATAGAAGTTGGCGGGCAGCTGTTTATAGCTGTTAATTTCATTGCGAATAATATCGGTGATCACTTCTTCGTGAGTCGGGCCGAGACAGAATTCGCGGTTATGGCGATCTTTAATGCGCAACAGCTCAGGACCCATTTTGTCCCAGCGGCCAGACTCTTGCCAGAGATCGGCAGGCTGAACCACGGGCATCATTAATTCAAGAGCTCCGGCTCGGTCCATTTCTTGCCGCACTATGGCTTCCACCTTACGAAATACGCGCAGACCCATGGGTAACCAGGAATAAAGCCCCGAGGCTACTTTGCGGATCATGCCGGCACGGAGCATTAGCTGGTGGCTAATGACTTCTGCATCGGCGGGAGATTCTTTCTTGGTAGTAATGAAATATTGGCTGGCGCGCATGGTTTCTTTTACACTATTTGTTGGTGGGTATAGGGTTGGCGATTAAGCGGCCATTTTACGGTGCCTAGGGGTTGCGGTACAGAGTAAAGATAAAATAGAGAGAGCGGATGTTCCAATTACATGAGAAATTAATGGCCGATACCCTTTTGCTGGGTGAATTTTCACTGAGCCTAGTGCTGTTGAATAGAGATGCCAATTATCCCTGGGTGATTCTGGTGCCAAAACGCGCCGATATTACCGAGATCTATCAGCTTCAGGATGCCGATCGTCAGCAGTTACTGCATGAGTCCTGTGTCTTAGCAGAAGCCATGCAGGCAGTGTTTAAGCCAGATAAACTCAATATCGCCACGATTGGCAATATTGTGCCTCAGTTGCATATGCATCATGTGGCTAGAACAACGGATGATGCGGCTTGGCCCGGGCCAGTCTGGGGTGCGGCGCCTGCTATGGGTTATAGCAATAAGAAACTTTTATCAGTTCAGGCTAGCCTGCAAGCGCAGTTAGCTGGCGAGCTAATAAAATAAAAAACCCTGCAAAGCAGGGGCTTTTATAGCTTCCAATACCGGCTGGATACTTAGTTAGCCATATCCTTTAGACCTTTAAGTGCAAACACCTTTACCCCAGTGGTTGCAGGCTGTGCTTTAAATACAGTCTCTTTACCGGTAAATGGATTAATGCCTTTACGGGCTTTTTTGGCTGGTTTTTTGACTGTGGTTATTTTAATCAGGCCCGCCAGTACAAACTCGCCGACGGCGCGTTTTTTGACATGCCGGCGCACCAGAATACATAACTCGTCCAGAACAATGCCAATCTGCTTGCGATTGAGACCAGAGTTAACCGCTAGCTCATTAACTATATCCGTCTTGCTGTAACGCTCGGATACCGCAGTAATTTTGCGGGCTGGCTCGGCAGTCTTCTTACTGACAGCTTTTTTAGCGGGAGATTTTTTTGCTATAGGGTTTTTCGGGGCAGCTTTCTTAGCTGCTACTTTCTTTTTTGCGGGTGCTTTTTTTACTACCGGTTTCTTGGCAACAACTTTCTTCTTCGCTGGTGCCTTTTTCTTTGCAGTACCTTTTTTTACGGCCATTTTATAATCCTTCATGATATGGGTTATCCAGTTAAAACCAACCCTGATGGAATGCGGGTACTGTCATCAGGGCCTCGACATTATTTATAGCCGCTGATTTGCGGTTGTGCCATGAATAAGCGCTTTTTTTAGCACTTTTTTAACCTAACCCTATTTATACTGGTTTATTTAGCATTCGCCTGCCGCATAGGCTGATGTATAATGCTGCGCTTTTTAGCCCCAAGCCTATTTCCAAGCACCTGACACTAAGCATAAGGTTTAGACAATATGCCAATTTATGAATATCGCTGTAAGGCCTGTGGCCACGAGTTAGAGAAGCTGCAAAAAATGAGTGACGATGCGCTGACGGACTGTCCTCAATGCGATAAGCCAGAGCTCAACAAGCTAATATCGGCTGCGGGATTTAGACTTAGTGGCGGTGGCTGGTACGAGACTGACTTTAAAAGCGGTAAAAAGAAGAATCTCAGCGAAGGAACGAGCGGTGACAGCAGCGCTGGTGCTAGTAAGGCGGCTCCAGCGGCGACTACCAAATAAAATGACGCACCATTGGGTGCACTAAAACTCTAGAGCAGGAATAAACGACTGATGTATCGAACTACCTATTGCGGACTGGTTAGAAGCGCCAATATTGATGAACAGATTACCCTCTGTGGTTGGGTTGATCGTCGTCGTGACCATGGCGGTGTGATTTTTCTCGATCTGCGTGATCGTGAAGGTATTGTGCAGGTGGTCTTTGATTCCGATGCTGGAGAGTTTTTTGAGCAGGCCGACAGGGTGCGCTCCGAATATGTATTAAAAGTAACGGGTAGAGTTAGGGCGCGCAGTGAAGCCACTGTAAACCCAAATATGGCTACCGGCGAGATCGAAGTCTATGGCATTGAGCTTGAAATACTTAACTCAGCTAATACGCCGCCATTCCAGTTGGATGATCACATTACAGTGGGGGAAGATGTTCGCCTCAAGTATCGCTATATGGATCTGCGTCGTACCGAGATGCAGAACAGCCTGCGTTTTCGCTCGAAAATTACCTCAAGTATCCGCAACTATCTGGTTGAGGATGGCTTTCTAGATATTGAAACGCCGATTATGACTCGTGCTACCCCAGAAGGTGCGCGAGACTATTTGATTCCATCGCGCACCCATGCCGGGCAGTTCTTTGCTATGCCTCAATCACCACAGCTGTTTAAACAGATGTTGATGGTGGCGGGTTTTGACCGTTACTACCAGATCGCCAAATGTTTCCGCGATGAAGATCTGCGTGCCGACCGTCAGCCAGAATTCACCCAGATTGATATAGAAGCCTCTTTTGTTGATGAAGAGGACATTATGTCCACCACCGAAACCATGATTCGCGGTATTTTCGCGGAGCATATGGATGTTAAGTTCGACGCCTTCCCGCGCATGACTTACGCCGATGCCATGGACAAATATGGTTCGGACAAACCAGATTTACGCATTCCCCTAGAGCTGGTTGAGATTAAAGACCTGCTTAAGGACATCGAATTTAAAGTGTTTGCCGGCCCAGCCAATGATCCAGCCTGTCGTGTTGCTGCTCTTAAAGTACCAGGCGGCGCTGAGATATCACGCAAGCAAATAGACGACTACACCAAGTTCGTTAGCATCTATGGTGCCAAGGGTCTGGCCTGGATTAAGGTCAACGCCATTGAAACAGGCATAGAAGGACTGCAGTCACCGATTATTAAGTTCCTGGGTGATGAAGTCACCCTGAATATCATGGAGCGACTGGATGCCAAAAATGGCGACATCGTCTTCTTTGGTGCCGACAAGTCTCAGGTAGTATCTGAAGCTCTTGGCGCACTGCGCTGTAAAGTCGGCGCTGATCTCGACATGTATACCAGCACCTGGGCGCCACTTTGGGTTATCGACTTCCCTATGTTCGAAACCACTTCTGATGGCGGATTAACCCCATTGCACCATCCCTTTACCGCACCTTCTTGCTCGATTGAAGAGTTGCAGGCCAATCCGGCCACAGCTCTTTCACGCGCTTACGATATGGTACTTAACGGCACTGAGTTGGGTGGCGGTTCTATCCGTATCCACGATCAGGTGATGCAGGCAACGGTATTTGAGGTGTTAAAGATATCTGCCGAGGAACAGCGCGAGAAGTTTGGCTTTTTGTTAGATGCCCTGCAGTATGGCGCGCCACCCCATGGTGGATTGGCCTTTGGTCTAGATCGCCTGATTATGTTGATGGTCGGTGCAGACAGTATTCGTGACGTCATTGCGTTCCCGAAAACTCAGTCTGCTGCTTGCCTGCTAACCGATGCGCCCTCTGTGGTAGATGCTACCCAGCTAAGGGATCTTAATATCCGCGTGCGTAGCAAAGAAGATTAAAAAGAATTAGTAACTTAGTAACTTTGTAAGTTGTTAAAAAGAGCACCATAAACTCAAACGAGTAATCACAAGAGGAAATACCGATGAAAGTTATCAAGAAGACGAAAGAATATACCGTTTACCAAAAGGGTTCTGGCCGTTATGCGGTTAAGAACGCACACAAAAACTGGGTAAATGCTGATGAAAAAATTGCCATTCTACTGGCTGAAGGCCTAATTAAAGCAGTTGCTCCGGCTCCTGTTGTAGAAGAAGCCCCAGCGGTTGAAGAAGCTGCTCCAGCAGCAGAAGAAGCGGCTCCTGTTGCTGAAGAAGCCCCAGTAGAAGAAGCGGCTCCTGTTGCTGAAGAGGCCCCAGTAGAAGAAGCGGCTCCTGTTGCTGAGGAAGCCCCAGCGGTTGAAGAAGCTGCTCCAGTAGCTGAAGAAGCTCCAGTAGAAGAAACGGCTCCTGCTGCTGAGGAAGCCCCAGCGGTTGAAGAAGCTCCAGTAGCTGAAGAAGCACCTGCAGCAGAAGAAGAAAAGCCAAAAGCGAAAGCTAAGGCAAAAGCAAAAGCGGTACCTAAGAAAGCTGCAGCTAAAAAAGAAGACTAATAACTCCGCGTTATTAGCTCCTTTAAAGAGCCCTCAGAATTCTGTTCTGGGGGCTTTTTTTATGGGCAGCCAAATTGAGGTTGACTCGCCAAGCATCCATTGCAACACTCTGCGGCAATCCCATAGGCTTTGCTAAAGAAGCCTACTTAAAAGTGACCCGAGACCAGTTTTAATAATATGACGCGAATAATTGGCATTGACCCAGGATCAAGACGCACCGGCTACGGTGTGATTGATATCGTGGGCAGTAAAGTCAACTATGTCACCAGCGGCATTATTCGGCTTCCTGAGAAGTCTCTGCCTGAACGACTTAAAATTATCTTTGATGGTGTCAGCCAGATTGTTGAGCAATACAAGCCAGATCAAATGGCCATTGAAGAAGTCTTTCTGGCCCACAATCCTAGTTCGGCGCTCAAGTTGGGGCAGGCGCGAGGCGCGGCAATAGTCGCTGGCGGTAATGCAGGGTTGCCCGTGGGTGAGTACAGCGCCCGCAGTGTTAAGCTGGCCGTCGTTGGCACCGGTAGCGCAGACAAGGCTCAGGTAACCATGATGATTGTGCAGCTACTTAGGTTGTCGGAAGCACCCGCCGAAGATGCGGCGGATGCCTTGGCTATCGCTATCTGTCATGGCCATAGTCTGGGCACACAGGCAGCATTGGCGGGGGCTGGCGTTAAAGGCTATGCTCGCGGCAGATTTAAATAAACGTTCAAGCAACGACCAAAAACAGAGAGAAAGCCAGACCATGATCGGACGACTTCAAGGCGTGATAATTGATAAGCAGGCACCGGATTTACTGCTCGATGTACAGGGTGTCGGCTACGAGATTTTGGTTTCTTTGAGTACTTTTTTTGCACTGCCCGAGGTAAGCCAGTCGGTTACGCTGCATACGCATTTTGTGGTGCGCGAAGATGTACAGCAGCTGTACGGGTTTACCGAACGGTCGGAGCGTGCATTATTTCGGCATCTTATTAAGGTCAATGGTGTTGGCCCAAAGATGGCTCTGGCGATTTTATCCGGTATGTCGGCCAATGAGTTTAGCATCTGTGTCCATAACAACGATGTCGCCACCCTAGTGAAGTTGCCGGGGGTGGGTAAAAAGACTGCCGAGCGTCTGGTGATCGAGATGCGTGATCGGGTAGGGGACATTGATACCACCGCATCAGCGTCCAGCGCCCTGACAAAGCAGCCTGATTTAGCCCAGGAAGCAGAGAGTGCACTGATAGCCTTGGGTTACAAGCCTCAGGATGCGGCCAAGATGATTAGCAGAGCTGCAACGGATGACATTACCAGCGCTGAACAGCTTATTAGGGCGGCCCTTAAGAGCATGGTCGCAAAGTAGACGCAGGTAGCACAGAGTGCCCACGCAGCCACCAGCAAGGCCGTAAAGCTAGTGTAAATGTAGGGTCATCAAGGTATGCTTACAGGCAAATTTGAGATGGCGCCCAATGATAGAACCTGATCGACTTATTTCCGCAGATATTACCGTTAGCGAAGAGCGTTTTGACCGTGCGCTGCGTCCCACCACATTGGCCGAGTATGTTGGCCAGCCTGTGGTTAAGGAACAGTTACATATCTTTATTGAAGCGGCGCGCAGACGTTCTGAACCCCTTGATCACACCCTCGTATTTGGCCCTCCAGGCCTAGGTAAAACTACCCTCGCCCATATTATTGCCAACGAGATGAAGGTCGACCTTAAAACCACCTCTGGCCCGGTATTAGAAAAGGCCGGTGATCTGGCTGCTCTGCTGACTAATTTAGAAGCGGGGGATGTGCTGTTTATTGATGAGATTCATCGCCTGAGCCCCGTGGTCGAGGAAATTCTTTACCCTGCACTGGAAGATTACCAGCTAGATATTGTGATCGGCGAAGGCCCAGCGGCGCGATCAATCAAACTCGACTTACCGCCCTTTACGCTGGTTGGCGCAACCACCAGAGCGGGACTGCTGACATCACCCCTGCGGGATCGCTTTGGTATTGTTCAGCGCCTAGAATTCTATTCTGTGGCCGACCTCACCAGCATTGTCACTCGCGCCGCTTCTATTTTAGGCGTTGCTATTGATGCGGGTGGGGCCAAAGAAATTGCCTGTCGCTCTCGCGGCACCCCAAGAATTGCCAACCGCCTGTTACGCCGTGTGCGTGACTATGCGGAAGTCAAAGCCGACGGCAACATTACCTCCGAAATCGCCGATGCCGCATTAAATATGCTCAACGTGGATCAAAGCGGTTTCGATCATATGGACAGGCGTCTACTGCTTATGCTCATGGAAAAGTTTGATGGCGGTCCCGTAGGTGTGGATAGTCTGGCGGCAGCCCTCAGTGAAGAGCGCGGCACTATTGAAGATGTACTTGAGCCCTTTCTGATTCAGCAGGGTTACCTTATGCGTACCTCAAGAGGGCGCATGGCAACACGCATGGCTTATGAACACTTTGGCTTAAAGAGCCCAAAGCGCCTTCAGGAGCAGATGGATGACAACAATGACTGAGTTTGTTCTACCCATTCGCATCTATGTCGAAGACACAGATGCAGGTGGCATTGTGTTCTATGCCAATTACCTGAAGTTTATGGAGCGGGCGCGCACGGAGCTGATGCGTAGTCTAGGCTTTGACAAACCGGCGCTGTTCGATGGCCTGCAATTTGTGGTCACGGATGTGGCTCTCAAGTATCACAGCCCCGCAGTACTGGACGATGAAATTACCGTGACCGCGGTTCTGAGTAAGGCTAGCAGAGCAAGGTTTGAGATGACTCAGCAGGTGTTTCGCGGTGAGGAGTTACTCGTAGAAGGCAGCGTTAACGTAGCCTGTGTTGACGCCCACAACAAACGTCCTAAGGGCATGCCGAAAAATATGTTTGTAACCTTAAATAGCCAACTTGGCTAAATCTGGAGTTTATGCTGGTGAATGAAGAAAACTTATCTATATTAGCGCTTATTACCAACGCCAGTGTGCTGGTTCAGTTGGTGATGGCCACGCTGTTTATAATGTCGGTACTGTCCTGGATTATGATTGTGCAGCGCGCACTCTTTTTAAATGGTGCCCAGCGCAGCTTTCGTGATTTTGAAGATACCTTTTGGTCCGGCGTTGATCTCAATATTCTCTATCACGACCTTACCGATCGGGCCAAAGAAGAGGGCGCTGGAGACGGTATCGAAAATGTATTCCGCGCCGGCTTTCGCGAGTTCAATCGCCTGGCCCAGACAGACAAAGCCGACCCAGAAGCCGTTATGGAAGGCACCGACCGCGCTATGCGAGTAGCACTGTCACGGGAAGAAGAAAAGCTTAGTACCAATCTCCCATTTCTGGCCAGCGTGGCCTCGGTAAGCCCCTATATCGGCCTGTTTGGGACGGTTTGGGGCATTATGAATTCTTTCCGTGGTCTGGCCATGGTGCAGCAGGCTACCCTGGCTACCGTAGCGCCCGGTATCTCTGAGGCATTGATTGCCACGGCTATGGGTCTATTTGCCGCCATTCCAGCCGTAATAGCTTACAACCGCTATGCCGCTCAGGTTGAGGTGATCAATGGCAACTACGACACCTTCTCTGATGAGTTTTCGAGCATCCTGCACCGTCAGGTTCACTCGCGCTAATTAGCGCCTAGATTCTGAGGCCGAATTTGTGAAGCACAGAAAAGCAAAACGTAAACTAGTCGCCGAGATCAATGTGGTTCCCTACATTGATGTGACCTTAGTATTGCTGGTGGTATTTATGATTACCGCGCCCCTGTTAATGCAGGGCGTTAAGGTGGAACTGCCCGACGCAAACTCAGCGCCAATGGACAGTAAAGATCTGGAGCCATTTATTGTATCCATTAAAGCCGATGGCAGTTATTGGGTCGACGTTAAAGGAAACAACCAAACCCAGACATTGGCGGTGATTAAAGATCGCGTTGCCAAGGTACTGAGGCAAAAGCCCAAAACCCCCATTCTAGTTTGGGGCGATACGGCTGTAGATTACGGTGCAGTGGTTAATTTAATGAGTGAGCTGCAGCTGGCTGGAGCGCCTTCTGTGGGGCTGGTAACGGAGCCGCCCAGTCGCTGATGAGCAACTTTCTTAGCTACGCGTCAGCCATATTAGTCAGCATTGCAGTTCATGTGCTGGTGGTGGGTGCGCTCCTAGTTAACTGGCAGCCAGAGTCTAAGCGGGTGATGATACAGCCACAGTTTATTGAGGCTAAGTTGGTGGAGTTGGCGCCAAAGAAAAAGCCGGTGGTTAAAAAGCCCGCGGCGAAAAAACCAGCAAAACCCAAGGTTGATCAGGCTAAGAAAAAGCGCGAGGCAGATCGACGCCGCGCCGCAGAAAAGAAAAAAGCGGCCGCGTTAAAAGCCAAGAAAGACAAGGAATTAAAGGCTAAAGAGCTAGAGGAAAAACGCTTGGCGGAGTTAGAGCGCCAGCGTGTGGCAACCGAATTTGCTGAAACGCTGGAGCAGGAACAGGCCCAGCTTAATGCTCAGGAAGAAGACCGCATTGCCAACAGTTTCCGTCAGCTTATTCAGCAGCGGCTGTCAGAGAACTGGAGTCGTCCGCCCAGTGCCAGACGAGATATGGAAGCGGTGATTAGAATTAGACTGGTGCCCACGGGTCGTGTGGTTGGTGTCACAATATTGCAGTCCAGTGGTGATATCGCCTTTGACCGCTCAGTGGAACAGGCAGCGTTCAAGGCAGAACAGTTTGTAGAATTACAGAAGATGGATGCGGGTTTGTTTGAGCGGCGATTTCGTCAGGTAGACGTAGCCTTTAGCCCGCAGGATCTGCGACTTTAAATAATGGAGAAATACAATTGAGCCGGATAAACAGAATATGTATGGCGCTTTTATTCTTGGTGCTTTCCAGCAGCGCCTGGAGTGAGTTGGTTATTAGGGTCACCCAGGGCAATGATCAGCCGACGATAATTGCCGTGGCACCCATTGCCCTAAATGGCATTCAAATTAAAGAAGATATCGGCAGTATTGTGGAGGCGGATTTAAAGCGCAGTGGGCTTTTTTCAGCGATTCCCCGTCGCGATATGTTGGCATTTCCCTCTGTCGCCAGCGACGTTTACTACCGTGACTGGCGCATGCTGGGTACAGAGTATCTGGTGGTGGGTGCAATGATCCCCATCGGCGAAGATCGCTACCAGCTAGACTTTAGTCTGCTTAATGTAACCGCTCAGAAGACCGAATTTAATCATCGCGTCAGTGGTAGCAAAACCCAGATGCGTGATTTGGCCCACCTGATTAGCGATAAAATCTACCAGGAAATTACCGGTATTCGAGGCGCATTCTCTACGCGCCTCGCCTATGTCACGGCCAACCGAGAAAAGGGCAAATATGTCTACCGACTCAATGTGTCCGATGCCGACGGTGCCCGAGAGAAGCTAATGCTGGAGTCTCCGGAGCCCATCATGTCGCCATCCTGGGCTCCCAATGGTAAAGAATTGGCCTATGTATCTTTTGAAACCGGCCGTCCTGCGATATTTCGCCAGAATCTGGTGACAGCAACTCGGCAGCAGCTGACTAATTTCACCGGCCTTAATGGTGCGCCATCCTGGTCTCCAGACGGTACAAAGATGGCTTTGGTGCTCAGTAAAGACGGGAATCCCGAAATTTATATGCTCGATTTGGCCAGTAATAAATTTACCCGTCTGACCCGTCATTTTGCGATTGATACAGAGCCGACCTGGATGCCCGATGGCAAACATCTGCTATTTACCTCAGATCGTGGCGGCACCCCACAAATTTATAAGTTAAACATTGCGAGCAAAGCCACGGAGCGCCTGACTTTCAGGGGAAATTATAATGCGCGAGCCAGCCTGGCGCCGGACGGACGAACTCTGGCGCTGATCCATAGATCCTCAGATACCTTCCATGTTGCCTCGTTTGACCTTGTAACCGGCAGGATGATTGAGCTGACACAGACGAGATTAGATGAATCTCCTACTGTCGCGCCCAATGGAGCTATGTTAATGTACGCAACTAAACAGGGGGACCGTGGTGTACTAGCGGCGGTTTCGTTAGATGCTGGTGTACGATATGTGCTGCCAGCCAAGAGTGGGGATGTGCGAGAGCCTGCATGGTCGCCATTCTTGCGTTAAAAATTTACAATACATATAAGATGTTTTTCTACCACCCACGTTAACAGGAGTTAACAATGATTCACTCTAATAAATTTGGTTTTACCGCAGTTGTTTTATCCATGATCTTGGCCGGCTGTAGCTCAGCGCCTACGGACGAGAGCACTGATATTGAAGATACTGCAGTACAGACAGGGCAGGTTGATACCAGTGCTATCGATGATAGCGCAATGATGGATGCCGCCTCAGCCGCTGATACAGTTTTTTACTTTGACTATGACAAGGCGCTACTTAAGCCTGAGTCACGTGCTGCCCTCTTAGAACATGCCGCTGCTTTAAACAGCAATCCGCGCAGTGTTCGTCTCGAAGGCCATGCCGATGAACGTGGTACTCGCGAATACAATATGGCACTGGGCGAGCGTCGCGCCAATGCGGTTAAAGAGTTTATGGTATTGCAGGGTGTTTCAGCTGGCTTGATCGAAGTGATCAGCTACGGCGAAGAACGTGCAGCCTCTTACGGCAGCAACGACAGCGCCTGGTCTATGAACCGTCGCGTTGAGCTGAAGTAATACTTCTAGAGTGCTCTAATGTACCTAAACGTACGCAAAAATAGAGCGCTTTAAAGTAGTTCAAAGGTACCTTAATTAGCTTTAAAGCATCTTTAAAGTACCTTTGTACACTGCAACACAACGACTAGCGCGGCTGAGGTTATTACTGACCTCGGCCGTTGCTGTATATGGAATAAATCTGGAAACAGTTAATTAGTCATGAAATCAAACATCGCACTTGCTCTACTGCTGTCTTCTTTTTCGACCACCGCTATCGGTCAAAACCCGACACCGGTTATTGACTTAAGCAGTCCGGTCTCATCGAGCCCGCCCATAGAAAATAACGTGACCAGCACTGCGGATGTCGCAGCGGCGGGTGATAGTTATTATCAGTCTCAGGTTCTGCAAGAAGAAGTCAGAATGTTACGTGGCCTGGTTGAAGAGCTAAGTTACGAGTTACAGCAGGTTAAGCAGCGACAGATGGATGATTATCTGGACCTGGATAGACGCCTCAGTGCATTAATGGCTGGAAACTCTGCGGGTCAGCCCGCTGATCAGAATAGGGTTGCCCCACAAAAGACCGCGCCGAGCGCCGTTTTGCCCTCTGATCCATCAGATACATCCTCTGCAGTACCACAGGTTGCAGCGGCAGCAGATACTGCTGAGATGAAAGCCAATTACGACAATGCCTCTGACCTACTGCTTAAGCAGCGAGATACTGAAGGCGCAGCTCTGGCCTTTAAACAGCATGTTGTGGATTTCCCTGCCAGCCCCTATGTTGCCAATGCCTATTACTGGCTCGGTGAAATCTATTTATTGCAGGGACAGGATGAGTTAGCACGCCAGGCATTTACTGCCGTTGTTGAACAGCATGTTGGACATAGCAAAGCCATGGACGCAAGTTTTAAGCTGGGCAAAATATATCACCAGCTGGGTGATAATAAGCGCGCCCGTGAATTACTTGAAATAGTCACCCAAAGTACCGGTCGTGCCGCTAGAAAAGCGCAGAGCTATCTCGATAATAATTTTTAGTGGCTACTGTTTTGGCCACGGCTTTTCAGCAGTAGCCTGTTAGCCACAGCTTTTTAGTCGTACTTTTTTGGCAGCACCTTTTTTAAAAGTACTTTTTTAGCGGTACTTTTTTAGTCGCACCTTAAGAACCCAATCAATGTCTGATACTTCATTACGTATTACTGAAATTTTCCATTCCCTGCAAGGTGAAACCAGCACCACCGGTTTACCCACGGTATTTGTGCGTCTAACAGGCTGCCCCTTGCGCTGTGGTTATTGCGACACTGCCTATGCCTTTGAAGGCGGCAGCAAGATTGCCCTAGCAGACATTCTTGCCACTGTGGCAGACTATGGCGCCAAACATGTCACTGTCACCGGCGGCGAGCCTCTGGCGCAGCCTCAGTGCATTGAATTACTCGAGAAACTCTGTGATCAGGGCTATCGTGTGTCGCTAGAAACCAGCGGAGCCTTGCCTATTCAAGATGTTGATCCGCGAGTGTTTAAAATTGTCGATCTCAAAACGCCGGGCTCTGGAGAAGTAAGCCGCAATCTGTACAGCAATATGGACTATTTACTGCCCCATGACGAGATCAAATTTGTGATCTGTAATCGTCAGGACTATGACTGGTGCGCCATGAAAGTGGACGAGCTGGCGTTGCACGATAAGGTCGGCGAAATTCTATACTCCCCCAGTCAGGGAGAGCTTGCACCCAGGCAGTTGGCAGAGTGGATTCTCGCCGACAAAATAAATGTTCGAATGCAGCTACAAACTCATAAATATATCTGGGGTGACCAGCCCGGTCACTAGGACGCAAGCATGTCAAAAAAAGCCGTTATTCTCGTTTCTGGTGGACTCGATTCCACCACTGTTGTCGCCATGGCCATGGAGCAGGGCTATGACTGCTACACATTGAGTTTTGACTATGGTCAGCGCCATCGCTCAGAGTTGGTTGCGGCCCAGCGAGTCTCAGAATTAATGACAGTGCATACCCACAAGGTGGTTAAGCTGGATCTTGGAGCCATTGGTGGCTCGGCGCTTACGGATATTAATATTGATGTCCCAGAACATGAGACACCAGGTATTCCCGTCACCTATGTGCCGGCCCGCAATACAGTGTTTTTGTCTATCGCTTTGGGCTGGGCAGAAGTGCTTGGCGCCAATGATATTTTCCTTGGTGTTAATGCCGTGGATTACTCCGGCTACCCAGACTGCCGACCCGAATATATCAATGCCTTTGAATCCATGGCTAATCTGGCAACCAAGGCCGGTGTCGAGGGTAATAAACTGTCTATTCATGCGCCGCTACTTAATATGACCAAGGGCGAGATAGTGCAGGCGGGAATGTCGCTTGGGGTAGATTACAGCCAGACTGTTTCCTGTTATCAGGCAAGCCTTGAAGGCCTTGCCTGTGGCAGATGTGACAGTTGTCGACTCCGTTCTCAGGGTTTCGATGATGCAGGGGTAAATGACCCTACCAGATATCAAAATAACGCTTGAATTTTGATTGCTGGTCAGTATGATACGCACCTCCTCTGAGGGCCGTTAGCTCAGTTGGTAGAGCATCGGACTTTTAATCCGCTGGTCCCGCGTTCGAGTCGCGGACGGCCCACCATTTTTACTCTGATTTAGAGTCAAAAATAGTTATAAATACCTCGCACGTTTTTTACATGAGCATTATCGCTTTTTTTACGCGAGCAGTGTTCGTCTTTCCAAGGGCAGTACGTCTCTCTATCTGCGCAGTGCCAGAATTCCCTTCAGTTAGCTTCAGCTATTAAGTACATCTGTTGTCGACAAGATACTTGCTTTAGACTGCCTGTCTAAACTATTCAGGGTTCCAAGATGAAAATTCATCAGGTCTACACACAGAGCGTACTAGATAACTTTACCTACCTTATTGAGCTCAATGACGGCAGCGCCATAGCCATAGATCCCTGGGACGATGTTATTACCAACCAGCTGTTGGTCGACAACAGCCTCAGTCTCAAAGCCATTATCAATACCCATGAACATTGGGACCATATTCAGGGCAACGAAGCGCTCGTCGCACAGCACAGCTGTGAGGTTTGGGCCCATGCCAATGGTCAGGATAAAATTCCAGGCCTCAGTCGTGTCTTAACCGCTGGGGAACTAATTACGCTGGATTCAGGTGTTGAGTTAAAGGTTCTTGATACCCCAGGACATACCTTGGCACACCTGTGCTTTTTGGTGATAGAGCAGGGTGTTCCTCAGGCGGTATTTACGGGGGATACATTATTTAATGCCGGCGTAGGTCACTGTCGCGGTGGCGGTGATATCGATCTGTTGTACCAGACTATTGTTGAACAGTTCCACAGTCTCGATGACGCGGTGGTTATTTACCCGGGCCACCGATACCTAGAAAATAATCTGCGATTTACCCTGAGCCTTGAGCCTGAGAATCAAGATGCCAAAGACTGGCTGGTTCGTGCGCTAGAAGATAACGATCCCGTTAATCCCCTAACCACCTGCATTGGTGATGAGCGCAAACTGAATACCTTTTTCCGCCTTAATAGCAAAGCTCTCCGGTCCACACTCAACCTGCCCTCAGACAGTGAGAAATCAGTTTTCAACGCCCTGAGAGCCCGCCGCGACAACTGGTAGCTAGAAGCAGTTGGCCGCGCTGAGCGTGAAATCTAGTCTATATTTGAAGCATGGATTATCTTTGGGTCTTTATCGCGTTTCTGTGCGGGTTCGCCGCTAAAAAAATTCAACTTCCCCCTCTGGTCGGTTATCTCGCCGCAGGGTTTGCCCTGCATGGCATGGGCGTGGAACCCGAGGCCACATTGCAATCACTTGGCGAATCCGGTGTTACTCTCCTGCTGTTTACCATTGGTCTCAAGCTCAATATTAAAAGCCTGTTTAAACCCGAAGTCTGGGCTGGCGCATCCGGGCATATGGTTGTTATTACAGGCCTGACGATTATTAATAGCTTTATCTGTGCGGCGCTTGGTCTCGCCTACTTTACTGAGTTAGATTTAGCAGGTGCGGCACTAATAGGCTTTGCGGTTAGCTTTAGCAGCACCGTGATCGCCGTCAAAGTACTCGAGGAAAATGGTGAGTTGCGCGCCCGCCACGGCCAAATCGCCATAGGCATACTCATTGTTCAAGATATTGCCGCCGTGGTGTTTGTCTCCTTCGCCACCGATGTTAGCCCCTCGCTGTGGGCCCTTGGCTTATTGGCGTTACCCTTACTACGTTTTGTGCCCCAATACTTTCTGCGTCACTGCGGTCATGCCGAGCTATTGCCCTTGGCGGGCATCTTTCTGGCTTTCACGGGCGGTGAACTCTTTGAGTTTGTCGGTTTAAAAGGCCATCTGGGCGCTCTGGTGATGGGTGTTTTGTTGAGCAAAGACGGCAAGGCCCCAGAGTTGGCAAAATCGTTGTTGGCCTTCAAGGATATTTTTCTCATCGGATTCTTCCTGTCGATAGGCTTTACGGCGCTGCCCACATTCTCAATGTTGGGTGTGGCGCTCATCATGGCCGTGGCCCTGCCTATTAAAGCCGCAATGTTCTTTGTCTGGCTGACCCGATTAAAGCTGCGCAGTAGAACCGCCTTCTTAACGGCTCTCAGTCTCGCTAACTACAGTGAGTTCGGCCTAATTGTCTGTTCGGTTGCCGTGGGTCAGGGGCTTTTAGAAAAAGAATGGCTAGTGATAATGGCCCTAAGCGTCTCGATCTCATTTATATTCTCAAGCATTCTCAACACTAAATCACATGGCCTCTATGCCCGTTGGTATGCGCGAATTAAACGATTCGAACGTCCCGAACGACTGCCGGAAGATGCGTTTTCCCAGCCCTCGGATGCAAGGATACTATTGATTGGTATGGGACGCGTGGGCACGGGTGCTTACGATTCCCTGCGGGAGGACATGCAGATAGATGTCTGTGGCATTGATATGGATTCAGCGCGAGTGGCTAGGCATTGTCAGCAGGGGCGCAATGTTATATTCGCCGATGCCGAGGACCCAGATTTTTGGTCTCAGGTCAGTCTACAGGGAATCGAGTTAATCATGTTTTCTATGCCTAATCACCTGGATATTTTGGAGGTAGAAAAACAGATCAAACAGGTTGGGTATCGGGGAAAAACCGCCAGTGTTGTGCGTTATGAAGATGAAAAAGAGCAGTTGGTTAAGGCCGGTATTGATGAGGTATTTAATGTCTATTCCAGGGCGGGTACCGGATTTGCCGACCAGAGTATTCACCTTCTAAAGTCCGATTAGAGCGGTGTTCTGTTCTCAGACAGCCTGCGCATCCTCCGAAAGTTGATCTACATCATCTAAAATTAATTTTAATCAGCAGGTAGGGAAATCGAGCTCGAAAGAGTCTTATAGAGCATGGCAGAGTACTCTCAATGGCGCTATTAATGGCACTAATGCGGATTGCGATTGAATTTGCCAGCTGAGATAGGGATTCTCGGGAAATGCTAACTGCGGGAGTGCGGTTAGAAAAAGGATTTTATAGGGGACAGGGTGCGTCGCAATAACGAAGACCTAGATCGAGAGATTGAGGGAATAATTTTGGAAATCAGCGCCGCAGAAAATACGGCTGAGTTTACGCAGCTGTATCAGGACACGTCGGATGAATTGCGCCGGCTATTAGTCCGCAAAATGGGCAACAAAGAAGAAGCCGAAGAGATAGCGCAAGACGCCTATCTTAAACTGTGCCGTCTAAAACATAATCGAGATATCGGTAATCTACGCAGTTACCTCTTTAATATGGCCGTAAGGCTAGCTATTAATGTCTTGCGCAAGCGAGAAGCAGATGGTCGTCAAGATTATTTGCAGCCCGCCGAAGAAGATGGGCCATCAGCCTACAAAATTCTTCTCGATGAACTCAAGGCCGAGACCATCAAAGATGCCTTGACGCATCTGTCAGAAAAAACTCGTTATATCTTTTTACTGCATCGATTCGAAGGCCTTAGCTACAGTGCAATTGCCAAGCGCCTGACTATTTCCGACAGCTCAGTCGAGGATCACATAAACCGTGCACTAGACAAAATCATGTTGGCTACCGCAGAGTTTCGCCGCATGGAAGGTCAGGGATACGGGCATTAATCTTAGAGCAATAGCCTCAGAGTGGTTTGTGCGCTTAAAGGCGAAAGATATTAGTGATATTGAACGGAACCAACACAGCGAGTGGATTAACGAAAGTCCAGATCATCAAAAAGCCTACCGAGATTTAAACCAACAATGGGATGAAATGGACGAACTCACTCCTTGGGCTCTGGATGAGGTTAAGCGTCTGCAGTCGAGATTTGAATCCAAGACAAACGAGAGTCAGGGAGAACATTATACTCTGAAGCGAAAGCGGCGAAATCTCAGTAGCGGAAAAAGACGCAAAAGCAACCTGATCTGGACGCTGACCTTTGCGCTCGCCATTACTTCAATACTTAGCGCCGTCTTTATCACCACACCCTGGCCCTGGCTTCATACCAAAATTAACTATGAAACTAAGACTGGGGAGCAACGTAAAGTGGTACTCCCCGATGGCTCATTATTACATCTAAATACCGGCACCTCTGTGGAGATTGATTTTAGTGCTGAGGCACGCAATGTTGAGTTGATAAAAGGTGAGGCCCTATTCAATGTGGTACAGGCATCCAATCGCCCCTTTGCTGTCGACGTGATTGATCACAATGTGGTGGCGGTGGGCACCACTTTTAATCTACAGATTACCAATGCAGCCCTGAAAATTGCGGTGGTGGAAGGGCAGGTGGCTGTTCGGCATCAAGACCCAATGGCCAATAGCTCACCTGACAGGGGTGGCGAACATGTTGAAGGCATGTTGCTCAAAGCAGGGCAGGGTGTAGAGGTAAACGCTGATGGCATTATTTCCGAAGCAACTAACGTTAATGTTGATCGGGCGATAGCCTGGGATAGAGGTCTACTGGTATTTGATGGGCTTCCATTGCGTCAGGCCACGGAAAAAATGTCGCGCTATATGCTCTTCGATATTCGAGTCGTCGTGGGTGTGCCCGACAAAATAGTCAGGGGTGAAATACAAATTCGCGATCAGGAAACCATGCTTAAACAGTTCGCTAAGATTGCCCAGGTGACTCCGGTACGGCAATCGGCCCAGCTAACATTGCTCTATACTGCCAGCCAGTAGAACATTACCCAGCAAAGGTATTTTGCTCAATAGGTTGTAGTCTATAATCCTGCTAACTTCATAAATAATAATAAGCACCTCGTATGTTTAGGCTCTTCAAAGATCGCAATTTTGTGGTTTTCTGGTTTGGTGAAATGGTCTCCGTTATCGGCGATCATATCAGCCTGATCGCGTTCCCATGGCTGGTATTGCAGATGACTAATAGCGCCGCTTTAACCGGCCTGGTATTTGCTGTGCAGGGTATTCCCAGGGCGGCACTGATGCTGGCCGGCGGTGCTATGGTAGATCGCACGAGCCCGCGACTAGTAATGATGATCTCCAATGCGTTGCGCTTTTTTCTAGTGATGTTTGTTGCCTATATGATCAGTCAGGATACGGTTGATCTAACCTCTGTATTTTTGATGGCATTCACCTTTGGTGTTGCCGATGCATTTTTCTATCCCGCCAGCACTTCGATAATTCCCCGCCTAGTTTCCCATGATCAGCTGCAAGCAGGTAACGCCATCGTGCAGACTACCCTGCATCTGGGAATGACAGTCGGGCCAGTGATAGCTGGGTTGATTATTGCTGGAGAGGTGAACTCCATTCATCATCAGGCCGACTCGGCTGCGGTTAGCGCCACGGCGATCAATAGCTATGAGCAAGATCGTGAGGGTTTAGCCCGCGCCTTTTTTGTGGACGGGCTAACCTTTGCCCTGTCTTTTATCACTCTGCTATTTGTTAAGGTGTGGGGTCTGAATGAAGACGAAAAACCTGTGGCAGGCACATCAGTCTACAGCGAAATCCGCGAAGCCGCGCTCTGGGTTTGGTCTATTCCTGCCGTGCGTCTTGGTTTTGTGGGTATGGCGGTGATCCACTTTTTCTTTATGCCGATGATCTTTGTCGGGTTGCCGGTCTGGGCCAAAGAACGTTTTTTTGAAGGGGCCTATGTCTATGGCTTGGTGACAGCGTCGTTTGGTTTAGGCGCCTTTATAGGTGCCATTGCCAGTGGTTTTTTGGCGGGCCCCAAAGATGAAAATCTCGTGCCGACCATGTTTAAGCTCTACGTATTTAGCGGCTCGACGCTGGCCCTGATTATTTTTTATGATCCCTATTGGTGGGCGATGTTGCTGTTCTTTATCACCGGGGTTTTTGAAAGTTTTTTATACGTGCATTTCACCACCTGGTTACAGCGCATTACCCCGGCCGCTTTATTGGGTCGAGTAATGAGCATTTTAATGCTGATGTCCATGGGGTTACTGCCCATCGCCGATGCCATTATGGGCTTTGCCATTGATTGGAGTTTAGAGGCCACTATGATCGGCAGCGCGGCATTTTTGATGTTGTTCTGTGGCCTGATAGCGGCGCATCCATTGTCTCGGGTAGTTACCGCCAGAGTCTCAGCTGCGCAGCGCTAGTTCGAGCCAGATAGATGATATAAATCAGTCAATAAAAAAGGGAAGAGCATTTATGTGTACTCTTCCCTTTGGTTTTACCGATTAAACCTTAACTTTCATACTCAGAGTTAATCACAACCACATCCACATCGACTGCCGAGATAACACGCTCAGCGGTATTGCCTCTAAGCGTCTTAATAACACCGGTTTGACCCAGAGTACCAATAATCACAACGTCAGCGCTGATCGCTTTGGCGACCTTAGCAATGGCTTCATCGGTGTAACCCTGAACCACATGGATATTGCTTGAATCTAAGCCAGTCTCTTTAGCCAGACGACCACGGTCGGGGTAGAGCATAGAGTCGAGATAGGCATTTACCACGTGAAATTCAGCGCCATAGCTCTGTGCCAGAGCACTACCTCGGGCCAAAATATTACTGTTTAGTCGCTGCTGCTGATCGCGGATGGCCTGAAAATTTACCGCGGCCAACACCACCTTACGGGCGGGTGCAGCACCATCGCGCACCAGAAGTACCGGACAAAAAGCACGCTTAAACAGCTTCCATTTGTTTTCAGTAAAGGAAAAGCGACTGCTGCTTTTGAGTTTGCCCGCGCGAATGATAATACGCGTTGCCCCCACCTTTTTGGCCGACTGCATAATCGCTTTCTGCCAGTGGTCACTCCAGGAAATCTCAATCTGATAATCCAGACCAGCAGCTTTTAAGGGGCTGTGAATCTGCTCATCAAACCAGTCGGTGTTGCGATAGATATTCTGGTTGTCAGGGCTCATATCCACACTGTCATGATCGATGGCGACAAACACGTAAATTTTTGGCCGCGGCGTCATCAGCTGGGCGGTAATAATGGCTCGATCTAGAGCAACATGCTCGTCAAGGGTAGGGTTGACGACCACAAAGAATTTTTCTTGTTCAGACATAGGTTTCTCCTTGATATCTCTGTCTACTGTTACATGAGCATATGACAGAATAAAGACAGGTATGCTTATTCCGTTATGCGTAGCTATTAAAACATGCTTATTTGGTATAGCCAATGCTATACATGGCTTTCAGGGGTTATATTTCATGGTTTATGGCTATGGCGGGCATACCAATTTTGATATTTCCTCCTCTTAGGCCATTATTCTTTAGGCCCCAGAATTTTTTTAGCTGCTGCTCAATAGATAGTGACAGAAGCCCCTACAGAAGCCGTATAATGCCTCCTCGTAAACCTTATAATCTGTTCAAGCTAATACCTTGGACGTTTCAATTTTGGATCTATCAATGACTGTTCGCACTCGAATTGCCCCATCGCCCACCGGCGACCCCCATGTTGGTACCGCCTATGTGGCGCTGTTTAATATGGCCTTTGCCCATAGCCAGGGAGGACAGTTTTTACTGCGTATCGAAGACACTGATCAGGTGCGTTCAACCCCAGAGTCCGAAAAATCTATTTTAGATGCACTGCGCTGGTTGGGTTTGGACTGGGATGAGGGTCCAGATACCGGTGGTGATAAGGGTCCTTACCGTCAGAGCGAGCGCTCTGCTATTTACGCCCAACATGCAGATCAGCTGCTTGATTCTGGTCATGCTTTTCGGTGCTTTTGCAGTTCAGAGCGCCTTGACGAGCTTCGCAAAACCCAGATGGAAGACAAGCAGCAGCTTGGCTACGACGGCCACTGCCTCCACCTTAGTCAAGACGAGGTTACTGCCCGTCTCGCCAAGGGCGAATCTCATGTGGTGCGTATGCAGGTGCCGCGAGAAGGGCAGTGCACCTTCAACGATATGCTGCGCGGCGAGATTAGCATTGATTGGGCACAGATCGATCTGCAGATACTGCTCAAAGCCGATGGCATGCCGACCTACCATTTAGCCAATGTGGTCGACGACCACCTGATGGAAATCAGCCATGTGATTCGTGGCGAAGAGTGGATTAACTCAGCCCCCAAGCATATTTTGCTGTACCAGTATTTTGGCTGGGAAATGCCCGTATTCTGTCACCTGCCGCTGTTGCGCAATGTCGATAAGAGCAAATTATCCAAGCGTAAAAACCCCACCAGTATTCTGTATTACCAGCGCATGGGCTACCTCCCTGAAGCGCTACTGAACTATCTGGGTCGTATGGGTTGGTCTATGCCAGACGAGCGTGAAAAATTCACCTTACCCGAGATGCTCGAAGTATTTGATATTCAGCGAGTCTCTCTGGGTGGCCCCGTGTTTGATGTAGAGAAACTCAGCTGGCTAAACGGTATGTGGATACGTGAAGACCTCAGCGATGATCAGCTGGCCGACCGTCTACAAGAATGGGCCCTGAATCGCGATACCCTAAAAGCCTTTTTACCCTTTGCCCGCCAGCGTATGGAAACCTTTTCCGATCTGGCGCCCCTGGGCAGTTACCTAGTGTCTGGAATGCTACCCATCACCGCAGAAGATATTAAAGCTGCTGGCATGGAAGAAGAGCAACTTATCGAAGCGCTACAGTTTGCTCTGTGGCGTTTAGAGGCCGTTCAGCACTGGGATAGAGACAATATTTTTAATGCGCTTAAAGCTATTGCAGATGCCATGGATATCAAGCTAAAGCCATTCCTAGCACCGCTGTTTATAGCCATCGCCGGCAGTAGCGCGTCTATTTCAGTCATGGACTCCATGAATTTATTGGGTGCCGATATGTCTCGTGCACGGTTGCGATATGCCATAGAATTATTAGGCGGCGTAGGAAAAAAGAAACTCAAGAAAATGGAAAAGGCTTATCAGCAGCTAGCTTAGTATTCTGAGGTGCTAGAGCATCTTGGAAATAGAAATGCTACTATTCGAGCAAACCAATAAAAGCAATTAAAAAGGTTTGTTATGGATTTTGTGCCCTATGCAGTGCCCTTCTTTTTATTACTTATCCTGCTCGAATTTTGCTGGGGTTGGCTCAAGGGTAATAATACTTACAGGGTAAACGATAGCTTAAATAGTTTAAGTCTTGGGCTGCTGAGTGTGGCTACCAAGTTTATCTTTTTAAGCATTGGCTATATTGTATTTGCCAGAATCGAACAGGATTACTCCCTGGGGCTACTAGACAGTCAGGTGACAGGCCACTGGATTATCGGGCTGCTGCTATACGACTTTTTCTACTACTGGTTCCACCGTATAAGCCATGAGCGCCAGTTTTTCTGGGGCTCCCATGTAGTTCATCATCAAAGTGAAGACTACAACCTCAGTACCGCCTTGCGCCAAACCAGCACCAGCTTTTTAACTACCTGGGTATTCTATATTCCCTGCTTTTTACTGGGCATGCCCATCGAAATGTATATCAGCATCGCCTCCGCTCATCTAATCTATCAGTTCTGGGTCCATAGCCAACATATCCCCAAACTAGGTCCGCTGGAATGGCTGCTAATTACACCCTCCAATCACCGAGTTCACCATGCTCAAAACGAGCAATATATCGATAAAAACTATGGTGGCCTATTTATTATTTGGGATCGACTGTTTGGCACCTTTAAAGAAGAAGATGAAAACGAGCCCGCCATCTATGGTATTCGCACACCGCTGCAGAGCTGGAACCCAGCCTGGGCCAATATTCATATCTTTGTCGGTATGCTGCGAGATGCATGGCGCACAGAAGCATGGCGAGACAAGCTCCGCATACTCTGGGCCAGAACAGGCTGGCGACCAGCAGATGCAGCCGCCCAATACCCGCTACCAAAGACAGATTTAGACCATTTTGAAAAATATGACCCGCAACTAACGCCAGCATCGAACGTCATTATTATTGCCCAGTACCTACTGGTCTCGATCCTGCACTTCTGGACCTCACTTGAGCTGCTTGGTGGGCCCTATTGGTTGGTGTTTGGGGCAACGATTATTCAGATACACAGCATCATTGTTATTGGTATGGTTTTGAGTGGAAGCGCCTATGCCCGCCCTATGGAATACACCCGTTGGCTAGTGACCGCGGGCATTCTTTATAGCCTATCTACGGCAGGGCTCATAACCAGCACCTTGCTCACTAGCGGCATACTGTATCTTGCTGTCAGCGCAGGCCTAATGTGGTTTGTGATCAAGCGCGAAAGCCATAGTCACTCAGTGCTGGATCAAGGGCTCGGCATTTAAGACAGAGGTTCGCCGGAGTCCGCTATACAAGGCTACTCTATAACAAACCCAACATATTGCGATATTATGTTTAGGTACCGCCTGATAATCGTCTGTAACCCCGAGTATGCGCGGAAATGCACTTGACTTGGTACAAACTGATCCCTATTATGCGGCTTCCTTTTTGGGGCCTTAGCTCAGCTGGGAGAGCGCAACACTGGCAGTGTTGAGGTCAGCG
>ENA-OQVM01001011-OQVM01001011.1-marine-metagenome-genome-assembly--contig:-NODE-1011-length-39806-cov-4.346598_pt1 | contig 39806 bp, 42 predicted proteins | sample MGYA00237776_ERZ505498 | MGnify/ENA primary metagenome ERZ505498 (study PRJEB26159, sample SAMN06265151) | marine metagenome | isolation source: Helgoland LTER site | place: Germany:Helgoland, sampling...
CCTCTGGTCTTGCCATCATGGGGTAGAAAGTGCTGACCGTAGTTGTATCCCTTGGCTAGCATGTGGCTTACCCTCTCCGCCGTTGTCATCTCCAGACCATGATCGCAGTCAATAAGCCTGTATGTCAGGTCAACCTTCTGCCAGTAACACGTCACAGTGTTCGCAGGGCTGCCCAGATCCCAAGTCGTGTGTATCAGATGGCTCTCTGAAGGCTTAAAGTCGAATACACGGTCATCATCCTTGGCTTTCTGGAAGTGATTCGCGTAGATTGCGCCTTGTCTGGCTACTGAGAAGTCGCACTCCATCTCCTGAGCGTAGGCTTCTTCACCAATCTCCGCACGTATCTCTGCGAGGTTGTCCTCGTCAATCAGTCCAGACTCTGATGCCTTGAGGACTAGGCTGAATCTGCGCTTGTCAAGCTTAGCCTTCTGTAGGTTGCGATACAGCGTGCCACGACCTTTAGGTGTCCCCATTGAGCAGTGCCATCCACTATAGTCTAACAGACAAGGAAGTATCACGTAACTCATTGCTACTGAGGGAATGTCATCATCCTCATCGCTGATCACGCCATCAAAGTATAGACCACGCATACGCTCATACGTCTCGCCTGAGAACAGCCTGATCTGCGCACCATTGGGAAAGTCGATGCGTAGCTCGCTCTCGTTGATCTTAATATCGGGTATCTGGCTGCACCACGTGCGGAAATACGCCCAGCAAATACTTTTCGCTTGGGTCTGAGTCGGGGCAATGTATGCGTATCGCAATGGCGCGGTGTCCATTCCTTTGCGTTTATGCGTCAAAGCATGGTAGATAAGCCTCTGTACAGCCGCTACAGTCTTTCCCGCCCTACGGTGGCACACCAGAGTCAGGAAACGCTTATCTGTGGTGATGAACTCTCGGAATGGTTCACGAGGTATGATCTCCAGCTCTACGTCACTCACTTGAGTCCGTGCCTCCTATGTTAATCTTGATCACTCCAGCCTGCTCGACATGCTCGTAAGCTCCATCCATTTTGGATAGCTCAGCACTGGCTCTAATCGCATCACTGGGGCGTTCCCCTTCATTGGCTAGGGCTATGCGCGTGAGCAGCTCTTTACGCTCTGCTATGGACAGTATATTGGCTTTATCGGTCTTTTCATTCATTGTCTTGATATATTTTGCTACCTTATCATTTCTAATCAGCCTTGACGCTGCCATGTCTGCACCATCCCCAGTCATTTCATAGCCTGCTGCCTCATAAGCACGCCCAGCGGGCATACCGCCCATCCATAGCTTAACAAACTTTCTCTGTCGCGGGTTCATGGCTTAATTATACATCAAAGTAGATCATCAGTCAAATCGTCACCGATGACATTCTTTCTCAGGAATCCACCCTCACCTAGTGTGATGTGATCATCGCTCCATTCATACTGCTTAGCTAGGCATTCATCCGACTCATCAATCAATGGGTCATGCTCTACGTTGTCCGTGCCTCTTGAGTAGTAGGACAGTCGGTTAATCTTTGCTTGGGTATCTTCCATGGCTGATGAAATCCATAGCATTATGTATGCATCTTGTAAAGACCAAAAAAACCCGCCCTGCAATTAAGCAAGACGGGCTTCTGGTTGTGTTTAGGGTGTGCAGTTATCAATAAAGCGTTATACCGTCATAGAGGATATCGTAGATCAGGTCACCATCTGCCTCCAGCTCGTTTAGCTCTGCCTCAGTGGCTTCCCGTCCATCTATCTTAGCGGACTGTAGGAATGCATCGCAGTAGTCTGGGTAGTCTTTGTGATCCACTCCATCCACTATAACGTCCGTGACGTTGACCTCCTTGTCTGTGTTATCAAATGTGTATTTCATAGTGTTAGTCTGTTAACTCTTTAACGATTCCATCCACGAGGTCTTCCATGTAGGCACGGTCATCATTGACCTCCTCCAGCTCCTCCTCGGTGATGTCGCGCCATTGCTCTCCAGCCTCGCGGACAATCATTGATCCGATCTCACAGCACATGGGGTCGGTCTCGTGGACGTGTGGCTGGTTCTCAATGCCGTAGACACAAATCTCGTCTGTCTCTAGTCGTGTGCCATCCTCAAGGGTGTAATACCCGTCATTCTCTATTGCGTCATAGCGCGGTTGTGTTTCTGTTTTCATAAGTAGTGTTTCTTTCTGTGTGTGCATACTAGCATATCAGACTAGCGGCACAAGATAATTCGTATGTTATTTTCAATTACTTCAGCTCCAGTATGGATACAACGCAATAGAGAACAACGCACACGGCGGTTTGGAATATTATTAAGTCAGTCATGTAAGGGTGTGGTTAAGGTTAATCTTTGTCGATATCTTCGAACACGTCTTTAGCGACTAGTGCGAAGAATACTACGGTGCTGATGGCGATCGCGCAGATGACGATTACGCCTCCAGCTATTAAGATGCTTGCCATCATGAGCCGATCTCCTCTGCTGTTTTAATGACTAGTTTCTTGATCTGGTCTGGTGTCAGTCCCTGCCTGTCAATTAAGTAGGCTAGGGCGACTAGCACGCTTGTCGTTTGGTGTTTGTTTTTCATTATAGTGCGAGTGTTAATAGTGAATAAGATGCCGTGAAGAACACGACTGCGATTGCTGTTGTTTCTATTATTAGTTTCATTACACCCAAAAGCCCCGCACGTTTGACCGTGCAGGGTAGTGGAGGTAGTTGGGGTTACTTGCCCGTGCGCTGATTGTGAATCTTGCGTCCTATCTCAATCTGCTGCCTTGCTTGCTTTTCGGTGATTCCCTTATCCAGTGCGAAGTTTGTAATGGTAAGGTAGTCGTTTAGGTATTCCAGATATAACTCTTGGAAGAATGTGCCTGCGTTGTCGACTGCTTTCTGTAGTTGCTTTGTTGTGTTGTTCATAATGTTTCCCTCTCGGTTGATTGCATAATACACTATTGACAACTATCTGCAACATAAATCGTCAACAAAATGCAACTTTGTTCTGTAGCCCTTATTCTATATAGCTTCTGGCAGATCACTTTTTAGGTATGCCTCCAGCTCATCGGGGCAATATTTGTCTCCTTTGCGCAAATTAATCTCAGACCAGAGCGGCTGAAGGTTGCTCCAATGGAACGCATATCTCTGCTGCCTCTTGTCTGTTAGATCGAATGCAATCACAGGGAAAACGTGATCCACATGCCATTGACCTTTCTGACCCCACGCCATGCCATCAGTGAACAGTGACTCTAGGTGCTGCTTGAAAAATTCTGGTGTGCAACCGAGCATGTCAATGGTCTTACCAGCCTTAGCTCCCCCGTTTAGCGCGCTGCGCGTCCTGCAACGCAACAGTGTAATGAGACGGAACGCTTCATCCTCGTGGTATCGAACCGACTGCCTAGCTGCACATCGCTTATTGTGTGTCCTCCTATGCTCAGCGTCACTCTGGTATCTTTCCCGTATGGTTGTGCGCCTGCACGCCTTGCAGTTTCCTTCCCGCCCATCAGTCATGGTGTTGTTTCTGTAGAACCGCTTGCGCTCCTTTGTCTCTCCGCACGTCTTGCATGTTTTCATACTAGACTCCTTTCATATACGCAGACCTTGGAGGCTCTCAGTGACTCCTTCTTTGGCTGTTCAAACTTCACCTCCTTGGCGTGCCTAATGTATAGCTCTCCAGTGAAGTCAGCCTCCAGTGTGACCAAGCATAGCCAGTCATCCTCGCTCGGTGCGTAGGTAAGCTTATCTCGCTTCTGGAATACCCAGCTCACTGGAAAGTTGGCGTTTCTCATGTGTGACTTAACGTGCAAGTTTTGACCGTTGCACACCAAGTCAGCGTCAAAGGTCTTGTGGTATCTGTCATAGATTGCCACATCTGGCTGAGCTACCTCCCTTGCCCGATCCACGAGGTGCTGCCATACCTGAAACTCTGCGACCTTGCCACGGAATATGTCCAGCTTGATCTTGTCTAAGCTGTGTTGATTTCTGCGTGCATACTCATCGGTGGATGATGCCGCTGATTGCTCTGCGAACTTGTGGCAGAGTTCCATGATTTCTGCTGATGGCTTGATAAGCTTCATTACTCAAACCTTTGGAAGACTCCGTTCATAACGAGCGGAAGCTTTACGCCTCGCTCACCGTTTCTGTTCTTGGCTACGCCTATGTTCCCGTCATCTGGGTTGATCATAAGCACCACGTCTGCGTCCATGCCGATGGCACGAGACTCTCTCAGCTTACCTTCATCATTGAGCTGGGAGGCTGTAATGATTGGGCATTTATACTTCTTGGCAAGCTGTTTGAGTGTCCTTGTAACCTTGGCTATCTGCTCGTGTCTGGCTAGATCCTTGCTCCCCGCAACCTCTACGAGCTGCACGTAGTCAATCACTATGCAATCGAATGAACCGCCTGCGTCAACCATCTGAGCCAGCCTAGCCTCAATGGCTTCCAGTGTAAGGTTATCACTGTCACAAATCACGAGGCTGTCAGCCTGCTTAATATCTTTGACGTAATCCTTCACTTTCTGGAAATCAAGCTTGGTCATCACCTCACCTGAATTACCAAGTATGCGACCCATTGGTAGATTCTGCGTGTTACTTGCCATCCTTGCGTGAATTCGCTCTGCGTCCGTCTCCAAGGAGAACATAACCGCACGCTTGCCAAGTTTAAGCACGCTTGCCATAGCCTGAAGCATTAGCACCGTCTTGCCTCCCGATGTGGGGGCGGCTACTACCCAAAGCTCGTTTGGTCTCAAGCCTCCTGTCAGGTGATCAATCTCATGGATGCCCGTGGGGATACCCGCTGTTGATTTCTCTTGGTGGATGGCAATAAGCATGTCAGTGAACTCCTCCACGCCCTGCTCTGCTGACTTCCAATCGCTCTGAGAGCTGAGGATGCCCGTAATTGCCTCACAACCGTCCCTGAGCGCTCCCGCTACGTGTTCTGGACTGTCGCCCTGCTCGATGTCCTGCAACGCCTGAGAAGCGACTATATGCCCTTTACGGCGTGCTTGGTCAGTTTTGATGGTTTTGACGTGCTGAGCTAGGAATTGTCTGCCTGCGTATTGGCTACGGATCTTGCTGATCTGATCTGACAGCTCCTGACCATTAGGAGACCCCTTGATGCCGTCTGAAAACTCAAGCAGCTCAATCTCGTGGATGCGATCCTCGTTAAAAAGCTGCACCGCCTTGTTCCATAGAAGCTTTGGCGTAAAGTTATGAAACGACTCCTGTGTGATCTGCTCCCCCTTAAGGTATGGAATTACCTCCTCTGGTGAGTTGAGTATCGCGGAGACTGCGTAATCCTCTGCTATTGTGTTGCTGTAGTTCATCGTTTAATGGTGTTGAAGTTTACCTTCATTAAGTCAAGGCAGTGGAGTATTAGGTCACGCGCCTTGTCTGGATCGGATTCGATGTTGGCTTTGATGATATCAAAGAGGTTGTCGAGTTTGCTGTGTATTTGTTCGTTGTTCATAGAATGTTTGATAGTAGATTATTTGGTGGTTGTGGCGGTGGATTCTCCCACTTGCAGTCCTTAGCCCAGATGTGGATGCCTTGGACAAATTGTCCTCCGTCCTTCTTCCACTCCGCAGAGTTAACCCATGCACGCAAGCCCATCATGATCTGGTCTCTATTGGCTGTGGTTTTGGATAAAGCAGACTTAAGCTTAGCCTTGGATGATCTTGCTCTACCCATCTTTGGCGTATTGCTCCAAACCTCCTCGACCAGAGGAGTATTATCTTTACTCTCCTCTACTCTACTCTTCTCTACTCTATTAGTTGGATTCTCGTTGAACGTCCGTTGAACGTCCGTTGCTTCTGTAAGTGCCTTAGCCTTACGTGCTTGCGCTGACTTCTTACCAGCATCGCTCGCCTGTTGTGATTTTGACTGCTGATCAGCCTTCACCTCGTCCAGCTTCTTATTGTGCAGCTTTCCGTCACGCTCATGGAATAATGTGACCACCATTTTCAGGTCATCGGCATCACATTTGAACAGGCGCTGAAGCATCGTGTGATCGGTTGGCAGACCATCCTCGTTGAAGCACGAGCAGAGCATGTCAATATACAGACCCTTCTCGGCATGTGAGAGCATCTGCACATTCAGGTCAGTCATCCAGTCTAGATAGTAGAATGGGAACCAGTGGTATTTTTTCGTTGTCATAGTAAAGTAAAAGCCCCCTGTAAAATCCAAAGAGAGAAGTCTGGCGAGACGCGGATTAAACAGAGGGCAAAAAGTTTTTGCTATGTAGTAACGCCTCGCCAGAGATGTTGAAGAAGTTTTGCCATAAAAAGCTACTTCTGTCAAATTTATTTGTCATAAAACTGCAGTTTCTATCTTAACACCCTCAGTGTCAAGGTCTGAAGCATAGGCTTTTGTGATATATAATAGCGTAACTTGACTGTCATCCTTCCAGTAAGCGATTTTTGTCAGCACATCTAAGACAAGTTTTGCCAAGTTGTCGCAATCGGGAACCTTTGTATGATATTCTGGCGCATCATCACGAAGTAGGTGTGAGAACCTGCCCGTGCGGAAGTGCGCCTTCGGTCTTTTGAGAAAGAAGCTTAGCTTAACGGCGAACGCCCCTTCAATGTTTTTACCAGCGTGACGATTAAGCCCTATCTTGAGGGTATCACGCCATGCATCAGCTGAGGATGGTGTGTAGACTCCGACATGCTTACCTCTCCTTACTGCCTTAACTCTGGGCTGGGGTTTTGGTGTTCCCTCTATGTATTCTGACATCATTACTTGTTATACTCCAATTCTAGTATGAGGTTAAGGTAGTGAATAGCCTTCTCGATATCGAGAGCGCCTCCCTTGTCCCTGTGGCGTGTTACGTATTTAACCACATTACCCTCAAGGTATGAGAGTTCGTTGTGGTAAATATATGTTATTGGCTGTATGCCCAGCTTGGAGTAGTGGTCACCGCCGACTTGTGTTTGTGTTGGTATGCTCATTGTGTTAAAAAAAAACCTCGCCCCCGTGAAGGAGCGAGGCAACTACTATATATATGAAACGAGGGTTTAAAAGGGAATGTTATCCTCCTCGACTGCGGCTGGAGCTGGCGCTGAGGCTGGCTTATTGTCGCCAAACTCGCCAAGGATCTTTACGTTGCCAAGGATGTTGCCCTTGACCCCTGCTTCACGTTCCTCTTTGGATACGGATTGTGTGATCATTCCGTTATCTCCATACTGTCCCTCCTCATCGTTGAGGAATACAGTGGCATCGAGGTATGAACCTTTTTTACCTTGGAACAGGCGCTCCTTGTCGATCTTGCTTACGTCAATTTTGATTGCGATTAATTTGCTCATATTATTATTTTGTTGTGTTTTTATTGTGTTTTAAGTTGCTTAGCTCTTGCTAAGCGAGAGATGAAAAGCTCATTGAATTGCTTCAGTGCTTGTGCTAGGGACTCAGTATAGTCATCCCTATAGACTCGTAAAGAAAAATCTTGCAGAGTAGGGCAGAAACTTGTGAACCACCAGTAGTCAGCGCCAGTCACAGCCATGCAGCCGTGGACTTGTGCGCGATAATCCTTTGGCAAGACTCCCTCACGATGATACTGTAGGTGTGTGCTGGGCTTGGGACATTTAATCTCCAGACCGCCCTTACCACCATCAATCAAACCATCAGGAGAGCATCCAATATGCTCGCCAAATGAATCGTTGGTGATAAAGCCAACCTCCTCAACGTCTATGCCAGTCCGCATCTCAAAGTCAATGCGTGCTATAGGCTCAAGCCTCGTGCCTCGTTCCATCTCCCATGACGGCTTAGGCTCTAATAGGTCGTCCTCATCGTATAAGATCTTTGCCAGTAAAGCGTCTATGCGTTTGTGAGCGGCGGGGATGTTGAGCGATACTAGCTCCTCATTATATACCCTAGCCACCCCTTTCTCCACCAAGCCAGCTAGACCTGATGAATTAAGGGTGGACGCTGGCATCGTGCCGCCATCTACTAGATCGTCAAGAACCTCCTGCTGTTTAGTGGCTCTAGGCGTGACAAAGACTGCCTCATTCCTTGGGTCTTTGACCAGCTCAGCATACTTGACCTTCTTTGCGCTGATGACCACGCCGTATAAACTGGCGGTAAGTCGCCCCTCACGGAGCGCAAACCATTCTTCACTGCCTTGCTCTACTTGATGGATCTTCATTAAGCTACCTTCCCTTCTATGAATGCGATAAGCTTAGCTGCCTCTACGAAGGACAACTCCTCAAGCTTTTCTGTGCGTCCAGTGGATGCCCACTTGATTGACTTCACCTCCTGATCTGGCGTGAAGATAGCCTGCTCGACAAGACCCTTGACCGCTGACTTCTGCGTGGTGGTGATCAACTCAGCCTTAGCTGCGGGTGCAGCCTTGCGTGTGTTGCCTCCTACGTTGGTGTGGTCAGCGTCCTTGGTGTCATCGATAGCGAATAGACCATTGAGAGCATACTTGCGTGCATAGGATGAAGCAGCGCCAGTGATCTGGGACTCATCCATACCTTTCTTCATCTGCGGCTCGCGAGCCAGACCAGTAGCGGATGCGATGACATGGCTGTTCTCATCAAGCAGCGTTGCCGTTGCCTTTACGTATACGCGATCAGCGTGGACTGTGATGTCGTCTGACACTACCAGTGAACACTCACCTAGGTGTGGCTTGACTGCCTCTAGGATGTCCTCACAGGAGCGGTATTTATATTTGCCAAAGTTATTAGTTTGTCCTTTGGGCGCTTTCAGTTGTTGCTGTATTGTGTTTAGTTTCATTGTGTTTGTTTGTGTTTGTGTTTAATGTGGGGTAATTGGGTGGATTGGTTCTTCTTCATTGGTGTGCCAGACCCAGAGTGTGAGGGAATCCCCCTCTCTAAGTGCTGACTTTAGGTAGTAGCCATTCTGGTAGCTGATCTTGTTGGTCGGATTAGATACCGCAAACAGCATACCGTCAAGCTTTCCGTTAATGCATTTGTTGTTCATAATTGTCCTGATTCTCTCGTGAGTGCGTAGATAACCGTGCCTATTGAGAGTGCGAGCAAGACCCATGCGGCAAGCATAAGGGCAGGATCATCGTCATAATTCATGCTATAAATCCTTTCTCCCTGTAGAACTCGTGTGCCTGCTTGGCGAGGATGCCAACGTAGACCCAGTTGTTAAGTGCCGACAGTCCAGTGACTGACTTGGCAAACTCAACAGCCTCAACCAATGAGTGTGCTGGCTCTCTCATGTCGTAGCTTGTGCATACAAACTCACGCTCCATGACCTCGTTCTTGTGTGTGTCGATGGTCTCAATAACGGAGACTACCCACTCGCCAATCTTAATCTGCGCTACTGTGTATTCCTTATCCATTGATCAACTTCCTTCCCTTGTGAGTGATTAGGATGTGGTGACGGCGCTTGTCGATAAGGTCGCCGTGCGTGGAAGCCAGCCCACGAGAGACCAGCTTGTTGATGATGCGTGTTACGTTAGCTTTCTGGAAATACTCATCCACCAGAAGTGAAGGAGTAAATGTGTCGCTCGAACTCAGCTTGATCAGGACGATGCCGTCCCGAACGGTAAGCCCGTTCTGCAATAGTGTGTTTAGTATTTTCATGTCGCCGACATAGTAAGGCAAAAACCCCCACATGGTCAACAACTTTCTACTACATAAATGAACTTTATTTCTAAGTGGCTAACCTAGAGTGAATTGAACCCTCACTTTTTTCGTGCGATCTCAACTGTTAGATCGTGTATCGCATCACTTAGCCTGTTATAACTCTTGTCGTGCCTCTCGTTTTCCTGCTCCCTCTGCACCTCGTGCTTGCTGACTATTGTGCCGATGAGGCTATCCTTTTTATCCAGCGCGTGAAGAAACCACCTAGCAACCACAACTATAGCGCCAACGGAGAATCCCGCAACGCCATACTCCGCTAATGTTTCTATGTCAAACATGTTACTATTTGCTGAGGCGTGCGGTCGTAAGGTATAAATGGACGGTGGTAAGTGAGGTCACCAAGAACATCAGCAACCGAAGAATACTTTGTGCATACACTGGCACTTGATCCAGCTTCCCCATATAAGCCATTACGGCAAACCCTAAAGTGCCTAGACCCAGCACGCCCTCTCCTATTAGTTGCCACATCAGGCTGCGGCTCAGGTGAGATCCCCCTCCCCTCATGTTTTTGGCTTGTTCTCTAAACTTTAGTGCCACAAAGACCGACAGAAAAACTGTCGCTGTGCCAAGTAAGACGATAAGGAATGTTAAAGAATGTGTCATTTAAAGGGTGTTTTTTGAAAGGTTATATGCCGAGTCGAGCTTCTAGTCTATCAACACGCTCCTCAATAGTCAACTCTGGTGTGTTGGTGTCGATGTTGAAGTAGTCCAGTATTCCCTGACCGATTGCCTCTGCCATTTGCTGGCGTGTCTCGTCCAGTGAAACCCACTGGTTCTCAGCGTCATTAGAGAGAAAGCAGCCCTCTGTTAAGACCGCTGGCATGTCGCTATGTTTTAAAACGTAGAACCCTGCCGTCTTTACGCCCCTGTCCTTCTGGTCTGGGAATGCTTTGGTGTGCCTAGACCATACCCGCTTGGCTAGATCCTTAGACTTGGTTGATCCAGACGTAAACACCTCAAAGCCAGACGCATCTGATGTGGCTGAGTTAAGGTGCAGGGAGACGAGGATGTCAGCACCCCATTCGTTCGCCATACGGCAACGCTCAGGCAGGCTAGTGAACGTGTCATCTTCTCGTGTCATCTGAACCTCAACGTGCCTCTCAAGCAAAGCTCGTAGCCTTAACGCTATGTCTAGGACTGCGTGTGATTCAAAGTAACCATTGAGACTTCCTGTCGCCCCAGAATCCTCACCTCCATGTCCCGCATCAATAGTTACCTTCATCATATTACTTGGCTGGGGTCACTGGAATCGCCTTTGGTATGACAACTATGTCGAGAAACCTGCCATAGTATCTAAAGCTGGTGCCTGCACACGATGAGAGTGTGAGCGTTACCAGTGCTGCGATGATGAAAAACTTAGTCATGATGGTTGTCCTTTGCAAACTGCGGGCGCTTCACTCTCCAGCTTTTGCGCGCCCCTAATCTCACGGCTCGGTAGATAGCCCTGCGTGTGAAGAAGCCCACACCGTAGCCCTTCATGAGTTTCAGAAATAGCTTGTCGGCTTGCTTGCGTGTCATCTTTTTGGGTAAAATGCGGTAGCAGTAATCATGTGCTATGCCTGCATAGATGTAGGAGGGTGACTTGGAGAAGATGGATCTGAACAGGCGTGGAATTGACAGACCGTCACTGAGGAATAGTGGAGGCACTAGACAGGCATCTCCGCCCATGTCGAAGACGAGCGGCTCGCAACTGTAGTAGAGCCTCACGCCCTCCTCCTCATCGTAAAAGGTGTGTAGTTCTGGTTTGGGTAGACTCATGATTAGAGATTAGTTATTACTGCGAGAGGTTTGAGTGCTATCACTCTATGCGGATAGAAAATGTCTTCAGTTCCATAGTGTCTCCAGTGTTCCCTAATCTGAAGACAAGGCTTAGTAGAATATCCCCCGCACTGAAGTCTTGACTCTCGGCTGAGAATATCGCCCCTACTTCTGAGCCCGCGACAACTTGAGCAAACATACGCTGAGACGCAGTAGTGTTTATTTCGACATATGCATCTATAGTCCAGTTTCCATCAACCGCTGTTGTGAATGCCGTGGTTTCCCTCTGAGCCCCACTCCCAAGCTTTAACGCAAACACTTTCGTCCCCGCCGTGCCTGTGATAGTTCCCGATGCGACAACACGAATCCGCTCCCTAGCGTTCAGTGTATTCTGCTTAATCGTGCCAGAGGCTACAGTGGTTGATGACGCTGTCCCTGTATGAGTCACGGTTGCGTTCGTTTCATACAGTGGAGCGTCTCTGTCAACAGAGGATGCGCCGAACAAGACTACGGGATTCGTAAAAGACAAGTTCCTACCGTGGTTACCCCAACAGAATGTCGTGTCAGCCTCACCTGTTATCTCCGCTACAACGGAGTATACTCCATCAGCAGTGTTGTTGTATACCAAGTTCTCTGAGCAATCGACGGCATCATAGGCAGACAGCAACACAGTGCTAACTGTCCCTGCGTATGGAGTGTTCAAGCCATATGTTCTATTCCCATGCACTTGAGAGTTTGTTACTCCCTCCAGAGATATACAAGCGTTATCGCTATCAAACACAGCAGTAGGATCAGTGCCGTCTTCTAGCAGGTGTCCGTGTTCATATGATTGGTTGTTAGAGACGGTGTAACCAGCCCCACCACTCAGACGCGCAGTTTTCCAAGAACCATACCCTATGTTATTTGCAACAAGTATGTTGCTACCCGAAGTGGTTACGTCAGTGGCGTTCACAACCACCGCAGTGTTGTAGCCTATGTTGTTTACAAGCTGGACGTTAGACATTAGGCGTTTGCTAGCAGCCCCGAATAAGCAACCGTAGAACTTGTTCTGTCCTATGTAGCACGACCCGCCTGTGATAGAACCAGAGCTTAGCCCAGATGTGTAAATACCTAGATCACGGTTAGCGGTGCAACTACAGTTACTTATGTGAATGTGTATAGAGCCATCCACAAACAAGCCAGAGTCTCCTCCACCACTTTCCCAGTGTTTCGTATCGGACGCTAAGAACTCGCAATCTCTAACGGTTGTCTTACTGAAACCCGCTGTAGGTGTCCCAGTAACATCAACCTCGCCTCGTATGGATAAGGCATCGCATGTAGCAGACGCGCCAACGCTAACTGGGGTGTAGTCACCGCTGAAGGGAACTACCGTGCTATTTTTCTGCAACCGCTGGTCGAACATACCGCCCGACCAGTTTACGGATATTGGCGTAGTGGCTGAATACGTGCCAGCGTTAGCCGTGAGTCTGATGATGTCGTTATCCAAGCCGCTCCCTGCCTTGAAGATAGCACCCTCAGCGCAGGAAACACTAATCGAACTAGAAATAGTCGCATAGACTCCACCTGCATCAGCACCCGCTGCGTCAACCAAGTAAGTCCCGACAGGAACTGTGATGTCTCCCCCCGCTGTGAAACATGCTAATAACGCTGCAGTATCATCAGCCACCCCGTCACCTACAGCACCGAAGTCCTTCACGCTTACGGTCTCGCGTAGCTTAGTCTCCACGTCAGTGTCTACTGCGCCCGTTCCTGCTGGTGTGTAGGCTACGTTTCCCGCCACGCTGGGCGTAGGTAATGCGATCCATGATGTTCCGTTGAACTTCCAGCTACGGTCGTTCTCGGAGTGAATATAGTTTGTCGTTGGTGATGTTGGGAAATTGATTGCCATTGGTTTGTTTAGTTAGAGATTAGTTGATTGATCTGGCAATTTCCAGCCATGAATTTTCTTTACTGATTAAGGTTAGCGTATCATCGCCAGAGCTAACAAAGTTACTGGAAAGTTTTAGGTTGCCAGTGCTGTCATTGACTGTCAGTATGTCAGTAAAGTTCAGCGTGACTACCCGCCCCCGTGATGAATTACTAATTGTGTCTATGTTGGTAGTCCCTGTAATAGCAATATAATCTGCACCCTCTGGTATCGTGATTGTGGACGATGATGCTATAACATCGCCAGCACTAGACGACCCTTGGTTGTAAGTCAGCACGGTATTGCAAACCTTCAACCTTTTATTCGCTGTGCCATAACCAATCTGTCCAGCGGTATTTCCTTTTATCTCGGAAGAACTGATTAACGATCTGCTGCCCGTGCCAGTTTCTTCATAACCATAATTTGAATTTGCGTTGATTTGGCATCCACTAACTACAACATTGGCATTAGCCACATTCTTTATTCCATTGTTAGTGTTGCTTCTCAAAATACACCCCTCAATTACGATCGACTCTGCAACATCAGCAACATAAATACCATCAGTGTTGCTTGCTGCATTGCACCCCCTTATAATAGCTTGAACCAAACTTGAATCAGAGTTGGTTGCGATGCCGCTTCCTGTATTTCCTACGGCATTACAACCAGAAAGACCAATTTTTACTTTTTGCGTAGCACTCACCGAGCCATCAGCTAGGTGAAACCCTATTCCACCATTCGATGCCGAGTTGCATGATGTTAACTGAATGCTAGACGGAAGGGCGGCTGCATCATGGTTTCCTTTAAGCTCAAAACCATCACCTAAGTTATTGTGTGCATAACAATTATGTAGGGATACACTCTCCCCTCTAACATCAAAACCATCATTAGCATTATTATATGAAGTGCAGTTAATGATTGCCATCCCCTCAACATATTTAACATCTACGCCATCATATACATCCCCGCCAATGCCGTCTCCATTATCATGGAAAACACAATCGTATAGTGAGATGTTTTTCTGCGTTGCTGGTAGGCTTGGAGAAGTCGGATAAGCTTGGAAGCCCAAACCATACCCTAGTGCGTTTCTAAATGTGCATTTTCTAAAAACAACATTTTCACCACCATTAACTGTTGCCGCAGATGATGCTTTAGTTAATAATGAGTTTGCTTTGTTGCCATCAAAAATTAAATTCTCAATCAGTATGTTTTTAATTGTTGTCGTGCTGGCTTGATTTGGATTGTATATGCATGGTTCGGTTATGCTATCTAGCATCTTAAGTGAAGCACCCTGTTCTGCCAAGATATGCAAATTATCAATAAGCGCAATTTTATCTACCCTGTATACTCCGTATGGGATGCGTAAAATGCCACCGCCTAACACGCCTAATGAGTTTACAGCCGCTTGTATTTTTGTTGTGTCATCAGTAACACCGTCACCAACAGCACCAAAGTCTTTAACGCTCACTGACTCTCTCAGCTTGGTCTCCACCGTGGTGTCTACAGCACCCGTTCCTGCTGGCGTGTAGCTAACCTTGGACGACTCGGAGGATGGTGTGCCTGCTGGGCGTAGCACCCATGCAGTGCCGTTGAACGACCAGCTAAGGTTGCCGTCTGTCCAGATGTCGTCTACGCTTGGTGATGTTGGGAAGTTGATTGCCATTGATTTGTTTGGTTGATTATTAGTTATGCGCTTGTGACGGTTTCCCAACCACCAGATGCGGCGGTCTTAATAGCGAGCTTATTTAGTGTGGAGTCATAAGCTAACGTCCCCTCTGGCGCAGTCGCAGGTAGGGTTGACGTGGTGTAGCCTTGAACTTGTGCGCCATATTCGTTTATTTTGAAAACCTCCGCTGAACCACCTGCTCTCCACGCCCAGCGATCATTTAGGTGGTCGTATAAAAATCTTGCTCTCACCTGTGATGTAGCATCACCAATAAACCACTGTATCTTTTTATCATCTGGTGTGCAGTAATGGAAGATTAAGTCGTCATCTGTTTCCGTAAAGAAGTCAACAGCTGACTGTGGGTTTTGTCCAGAAACCCCCCTGCTGGTTAGCTCTATACCAGAATCTCCATCGTAAGCACTAAACAATGAGTTGGTTGAGCTTCCACTGTAAAGTGTGGTTCTATCATTCACTAGGTTATTGTAATATACATTCTCGTCAGCAGTAGCACCCTCTGAGAACGCAGTTGCTACATTTTTAATGTTATTACCGACAATAAGATTCTCCTTTGAGTCGTAATCTACTGCGTTGTAAGTATATCTATTTAGTGCAATTCCAATTCCAGCGGGAGTGATGGCACTGCCAACAATTAAGACATTACCAGTTACGCTACAATTATTTGAACCCCTAAGTCTAATACCATAATCTGCAACAGGAGTTCCGCTGCTGTCGATACCGTAATCTTCTATCCTGTTACCGCTTACAACGCAGCCATCGTTTATCTTTACCTCAATACCCCTTTGAATATTCTTTAACAAGTTGCCGTTGATCACAGACTTTTTAGCTGGGAGCTTTGTGGTGTCAGCCTCTCCACCCATAACGATACCTATGTCCGTATTGTATACTATGTTGTTAGATATAATGTGATCCTCAAAAGACCTTTTCGAGATAATGCCAGCCTCTTGACATTCAGAAATAACATTGTCAGTAATGATACATCTACGACCCGTTGTCTCGGAGGAATCACCACTCACATAAATAGCTGCATCAAAAGCCCCAGTGAACCTACAGTTGTGAACATAGTAGTCTTCACCTGCCGCGAGGAACAAGCAAGAGTCTCCAGCCGTTCCAGTTCTGTCTGAGTTTATTAAAAAGTCCACATTCTCAATGTGAACCTTAGATTGGTTAGCACTATTGATGTAAAGCAGGTCTGGCGCACCACTAACCCTTGCTGGAAGCGAGCTTCCGTTTAACTTACCGCCCCTCCAAGTCAACGATTGGTTTGATGCGGATGCGGTAGGGTTAAAAAACTTAGTATCAACAGTGAAGCTTGAATCGGCAATGAACTCTGCATCTGGTGAACACTCAACATGAAAGTGGTTGGTAATGTCCCATGTAACAGTGGATGTGATTTTATAGTCACCAGCAGGCACATGGCAAATCAAGCCACTGCTTCCAGCCTCTGTGAAGGCGTTGGTAATAGCCACCGTGTCATCAGCGACACCGTCACCCACAGCACCGAAGTCTTTTACGCTTACAGTGTCACTAGAGGGAGATGGCGACCCAGACGTTACCGTCACCCACTGGCTGGAGCTACCATCGTTGTAGTAGACATACATCTGTGATGTGCTGCTGTCAAACCATAAGTCTCCGCTGACTGGCGTTGTCGGTGGCGTGTCTGAGCTTGTGACTACAGGTGCGGATGTTGCCATCGCTGACACCCACTGGCTGGTGTCTGTGTCAGCGTAGTAAACGAAAAGCTGTGTGCTGGTGCTGTCGAACCATAGGTCGCCATTATCTGGAGATACTGGGGCGGTGTCTGATATTGTGACTGAAGTCCCAGAAACTTGGTTGATCCAAGCTGATCCGTTCCACTCTAATGTCTCACCAGAGACGGGGTTGGTAATGGTTGCGTCAGTTAGCTCTGACAATGCAAAGCGTGTGCCAGCAGCATCTACGCCTAAGTTAGTCCGTGCCGTGGCTGCGTCTACGTCTGACAGGTCGTTAGCTGTCTGTAAGAAAGTTGAATTAGGGATCTCGGCAATGTCGCCACTGCCATCGAAGCCAATGAGGTTGTCTGCCGTGCCTGTTGATCCGTTTGACTCGTCACTGGAGAACGTGAGAACGTCCTGTAGCTTGCGCCACACTCTACGCACCTGCATGTTGAGACGATCAAAGCCCTCGACCTCAATGGTCTTGGCGGGTAGCGAGCCTGTCTCCTGTAGCACCACTGGCTGATCGAAGGGAACGTCCAGCGTGATAGCGACCGTAACCGTGCCAGCCTGTGCCACGTTGGTTGTGATGTAGCCAGTGCTAGTAGTCCCGTCACCGCCCATCACGTAGTCTGCGCCAGCACCCTTGGTCTGTAGCACACCATCGAAATACACACTGATGTGACTCTCCTCGAAATACTTAAAGGTAATCGGATACTGGGTTACGATAGAGTTATTCCCTGCATAGGAATCCTTCGTTGCTGTGGTGGATATGGACATTGGTTATATGGCTTAATATTATGATATGGATAGGTTTAGAAGTCAACCCGTAACTGTTTGATGATGTATTTCTCGATCCCCTTCTCGCTTTCTTTTTGCATTTTAATGAACTCACCGCGCATCTCGTCACCCATCTCCAGCATGATCTCTCTGGATCTGCCTATGATTTCCTCCTTGCGCTGGGTGTCTATTGATCGGATCATTCTCTTGTCTTTGTTGTCTTTGGCAGCCTTCATCTCATCCTTCGTTTCTGCGTGAACCGAACGAACTACATTCTTGATTCTCTTTTCGTAGATGTCCAAAGTGTCAGCCTTGCTGAACCCTTGGCTTAGGGTGTTGTTCATAAAGCCGAGCGCGTCCCTTGATGCGTTGGATACCTGTGACAAGAATGCTGTCTGGGGTGCTACTGAACCAAGCATCTGTAGTCCACGCAGCAGAGCGTCTGCGTTTTCGCTTGCTGATCTTTCATCCCACTTAGCTGTGGTCGAGAGCATCTGTCGAGCGCCAGTGCCAAAAGTCCTCGTCAGCGGGTTACTGCTGGAGGAGAACACATCCTGACCCATGAACCTCTTGACTGTTCCAGATATCACCTCGCCAGCAATGGGTATTCCAGAGAAGGATTCTGAAAGCATCATGGAGGCAAGCTTTTTACCATCCTTCATGTCGTTAATGAACCGCTCCTCTGCGTCATCGCCCTCGCCGTATCCCTTAAATAATGCGGCATACAACGAGCTGACAACGTGGATCATTAGGTTAACGCCTACTACCTGAACTAGCAACTGTTGTGCGGCAAGGGATCTACTTTGCACGCCTTTACCAGACAGCAACTTCCTTACTGCTAAGGAGTTAATTGCCATCTGCTTACGAGCCTCGGACTGGAACATAACAAGAAACGTCACGAGCGGCATGCGCCTATTCTCAAACATGGACTTGCTGAGCCTGTCTGTAGGTTGTGCATATCTTGCCATCAGGTCGTCAACGTGGTCTAATGCTTGCGCCCTAGCCTCAGCGTCAACCACGCCCTCTGAGCGCAACTTCCTAAGTCTGGCAACGTAGGCAATAGCCATAGTCATATTTGATCCTGTGTCAGCGATGTTGATGCCCTGCACACCGACCTCCGCTAGTCTTTCTGTGGTGGTAAACAGGACGTTGCCTCGCTTGCCTCCCTCAAGGGCATACCTAGTAGCTACCGATGCTCCCATCTTAAGCCTTCTCTGGAACGTCTCAGTTTTCAGTAAGTCCTTAGCCTCTCTGAATACCTCTGGTCTCAGTCCAGATATTAACTCCTTAGCCTCAACGCCTAGCGCCACGTTGGTCAGTGCTGTAAAGTTTTTCCATATGGTAGAAAGCTTTATGCCAAGAATACCTAGAGACATTCCCTTGCCAAGTGACCTTGCGAACAGGTCAGACTCTAGCTGTATCTGAGCTACGGCAGAACCCTGTGTCTCAATGTCGTCCAGTCGCTTGTTGAGGTGAGTAAGAAAGCCCTTCCCCTTGGATGCCTTGATTGCCCTCTGAACCTCTGCGTTGCGTAGCACGCCAGCCCACTTTCGTAAGACCTCTGCGTGTGACTTCCAGAATGCGTCCTGCATTATGTGGTGGTTAAAGGTGTGGGCTGCGTTCTGTCTCTCGGGGTCTGAGTTGTGGTTGACCCTCATCTTGTGAGCGGACGGGCGCTTGCTTACCCCAGCAACATCAATGCCGTCTATCTGTAAGCTCGTCTCCTCCTTGCCCCTGTGTTCAAATACCGCTGGAAAGTAGTTCTCCACGGTAGCCATAGCTAGACCATACTCGCTCCTGTGTAGCTTCTCCGTGTCTGGTGTCATCTCTCTGAGCTTGTTCTGCATCCACATGCCAAGCTCCTTAACGTCATCGTCTAAGACATCATCAAGCTGAGTCCTGTATTGCTCGTCATGCCCTGCGGTGTCATACTTGTCCTTAAGGTCTAGCTGCTGCACGGCAAGCCAGTCTTTGAGTAGGTCAAGCTGGGACATGTTGCCCACGCTGATGCGGTTGTCGGGGTTGAATCTGTCCACCACTGTGACACGGCTGCCCCAATCAACTTCCTTAGCTAGTGAGTTAAGCCTAGCCTGAACCCTAGCGGTCTTATTAGTCCCCTTGATGCCAAAGATGTCAGAGAACACTTGCTTCATTTCCTCCTTGTGCTGAAGCTGCGCCCACTCAAACGAGTTGTTCGCCCTCCGCAGATCGTCTGTCATTTCTCCCACCACGGCAGATCCCTCGCCCTTCATGTCCTCACGCAGAAGGTCGGTGATATTGTAAAAGCTTAACTGCTCCCTAGCTGCGTTGGCAATTTTACTGCTCATGCCGCCAGCGTTATTCTTCTCGGTAATAGACTTGCCCATCTTCTTCAGTGAAGTGACGACTGCCTTAACCTTGTTATCCTTCCACTCCCTGCGCTTGGCGAGAACATCCAGCCACTGCTTGCGACCCTCGTCCCAATTAGTTTTCATGAGACCCTGCATCATGGTGAGTCTGTTTGAGTCTGCGTTAGCGAAGTCTGCAAACATCTCGTAGATGTAGGCAACATCCTCATGCTCCTGCGTCTTCTCTATGGTTGGTTCTTTAATCTCTGCTAGTGTTGCCCTCTCGTCCTGAGCGGCACGGGCAGCTTGCTCTGGTGTCATCTTCATCGCCTTAAGTGCAGCCTCGGCTACCCTATGCCCAACGTCACCGATCTTGCTTTGACCAGAGTCAGATGCTTTACTCTTGGACATGGGTTGGCTTTTCTTGACCAGCTTACTGACCGATGCACGCAACTCCCTGCGTAAATATTTTTCTAGTGCGGTGTCTACTGAGTCCAGCCTTTGAGATACATACCTTGCAAACCCCTTGCTTGTCTTATACTCTGAGGCACGCTTCTTTGTGCCAAGACTTCTACGAACCTCTGGAGGCAACACTCTTTCAATAGCCTCAATCTGAGCAACGCTAGATATGATGAACTCCCGCTCATCCATTTCCTTGTCAGCCTCGCTCATGGATTCTGGCGTGATCTTTCCGTATGCTATACGCTTGCTGTAGATGCGCTCACGAACCTTGCGGAGTCTTGTCGCCATGTTCTTGTAGACATCAAGCTTGGAGTCTGGGTCTCGCATAAGAGCGGTTATGCGCTCCATTACAATGTCCTCTGCTGGTGCGATAGACATGCTTATCTCATCCCTGCCAGCATCAAACCGCTGGCTCAGCGGGATCACGTTGCCGTCTGAGTCGTAGGTTACTGGGTCGGCTGACTTGATTTGGTTGGGGTTGAATACAACGTATTGGTCTACACCCCTAGCGTCATCGCTAGTAGTTTTGATTGCATCGTAACCGCCCTCAGCAAGAAATCCCTTCCATTCAGACACTAGTTTACTGTTCGCCCCCAATCTCTCTCCCAACAAATTAGCAGAGGATGGTGCGTCACCCTCCTTAAACCTAGAATCGCCAGCATCAAAAAACTTACCACTAATGTAGTATGATCCAACGAATGGTGTTACAAGCGGTTTTGGTCTGGCTTTAGTTTCACCAATTCCGTCAACAACATCACCAGACTCGACTAACTTATCGCTGATTATGACAATGTTCTTGTCACCAACACCATTGGTTTCACCATCCCAATAAAAAATCTCACCAGTGTTTCCATTATATTCAGCTACTAAAGGCTTACCAGTGTAGTCTTGAAAGGCGGCAACACCATTCCCATCAAACCGATCTGGTATAGAAACCCTAGCCTCCTTTGATGTTTCTTTAGATATAACAACAAACTCATCTACATCGGTTAGTTCTGAGTATGCTTGTGCTTCGTTTCTGCTTACGGTGAGGAATAGCGGTCTGTCGATCTTGTCAATCTTTCCCCGCTCAGTGCCATGATAAACCTTCGGACTGTCATACCCAGCCGCCTTCGCAGCATCATCCACCATAGCCTGTTGCTTGGTGGTGTCACCAGCCTCAACCGCCGCTAGGTAGTCAGCGTCTTGGGCTGGGGTGATGGAGAAGGTGATATGTTCCTTAGCATCGTATGACTTATTTTGCTGGCTCATCATCTGACCAGCGATAGATGGATACATCTCCTCAATGTTATGGATGTCCTTCATCTTGGCGACTGGCTCGCCCTTGACCACGTATCCGTAGCTTAGGTGTTCCGTGACCCCAACCTCCTTAGCTGTTTGGATGGCAGATCCCTTTTCAATAGCATCAAGCTTTATGAGTCCGACAACGTCACCCTTCTTCATTCCCTTGAATGCAGGTTCTTCTATGGCTTCAACAATCTCTGACGCATTAGGGTAGCCACGCTTGTTTGAAAGCTGAACTCCTAAGAGTTTGCCATACATGGTGTCACCCTTCTTGTTCTTGCCGTCCTTGGTGTCAGCGGAGCGGGTTGACCTCGTAAGGTAGTGAGACCCCCTGTCGGACTGACCCATGTCTAGCATGAACTTACGGACTTGGTCATAGCTTGTGACACTCTCACCATCTCTGTGGTAGGTAGCCAAGGTCATTTCATCGACTGGATCTACTGGCTTCTCGCCTTTTTTCTTGGCGGCTACGGCGGCTTTCTTCTCCGCATTGCGCTTCTTGTTTACAATAGTCTTAATAGCGGCAAGCCTTACCTTATGAAACTCCTTCATGAAGTCAGCCTTTTTCTCCTCTGTGTCCAAAATCTTATCCATGCGGTTGAGCCATATGGTAGCGAACGTCTTATTGCCGACCACGTTGCCCTCGGTCATGAGAACCAGCTTGACGTAGCCGCCGTGCAGAGCCGCCCTGTCTACCACTGTCCGAGCGACACCTACTGAGTTAAAAGCCCACGCCACCCTTTCTTTGAGGTTCTCTAAAATAGACGGGTAGAACATACCTCCCTGTAAAGATACACCTTCAAATTCACCAACCCTCATTCTGTCGATGTGAATAGCCGATGTGGTGTCTGTCTCAGATAAAACCTTTCTTGCGATTTCCTCAGTCATCAGAGGGAACACCTCTGGCAGATGCTTTGGAGACACGCTGTATGATGGGTCAGTCCAGTCTATTTGAGGTTTGCTGTCGTCTGGTAGAATTGTTTCGGCTGGAGAGTCTGGGGCTGGAGTTCCAGCTTCCGTGTCCGCTCCTTCGCCTACCTGCTTTTCTTCCTCTGACATCTCTGGCGCTATGGACAAAGTCTCGCCCCCTAGCATTTCCTTCTGCGCCTCATCTGCCTGCCTGTCAATCTGCTCATCCATGTCCAGCCCAACAGAGTTGTCTAGGAGTGTCTGGAAATCCGCATCAATCTTACCCTCGGTCTGAAGCTTGAGTAAGTCTTCTGCTACTGTAGCAACCTTAGCAAAGAATATGCGCAGTGCGTTGATGATAGACCCAAGGCTGCCAGTTTGGTCTTGCTGGTGTGCGTTATAAAAGTTTCCTACGGCAAGATCGGAGAATGCCTCAATCATTTGCTGGTCGCTCATGCCATCAACATTGTCGGAAGATGTGAGCTTGTTACCAGTTTCGTTCTGGTAGTTAATGATTTGTTCCTTGACCCACTTGCTGTCGATCAAGCCGCCCTTTATGATATCACGCAAGAATCCCTCGCTGCCCTCCTCTACCAAGTCGGCAATGTTTGCGCCCTCTGCGAGCCTAGCCACGTAGCCTCTGGCTTTCTTTCGTAGCCTGACCTCGCCCCTTGTGTGCCACTTGTCTAGGTCTGCCCTAGTCGCTGGTCGCACCTCGCCAGTCTTGATAAGCTCATGCTCAATACGCTCAAGAGCCTGAGCCATGTTCTTGTCTGACTTTTCAGCAAACTCCTTCAAGCCTACAATGGACTTGCCGAGCTTAACCTTTGCCCCCTTATGCTTTTTCTCCAGTGTCTTTTTATGCTCAAGCATAGCCTGCACGTTGGCAGACGCAGATGATAACGCATCAAGGTATCCCTCATTGACTTCCACCTTATGAGCGACCATTGCAGCATCAGCCTCCTCTTTGGTGTCAAAGTTTTGGCTTGGCTTGTTCTCTGGGTAGGTGACCTTATACTGATCGCCCTCCTGTGTTATCTGAGCGTCATACCTTTTGCTGTAGTCTCTGGCTAGTTTTTCAACCTCAAGTGCGGTCTTTTCATCTTCAGATCCCTTTTCGTTAACGTTGTCCTCATATGCCTGCCACGCCTCAGCCTCCTCTTTGTCGGCAATGCGATTTAACGCCCCTCCCGCAACAGCCTCATCTGAGAGGGACTTGCGCTCCTCCACTGTTTTTGCGTCAGATCCCTCCTTAAACATGAAATACTTCTTAAGGGAATCTGGTTCGTTGGCTATTGCCTCTGCCTGATCCCTGTTAAATCCATGAACCATTACCCTGTCAATATCCGATAGCATGTCGCTGGATGCCTTAGCGCCAATCATGTCAAGTGCCGACTTTCCACCAGCACCCAGAACTGCCAGCGGCAGCGTAGCAAAGAATGTTCTCTCGTCATAAAGGAACATGCTTTCTTCCCAATCCTCTGCGCTTACGTCTGGAATATCGTCAGCGAACGCCCCCCATATTGACTGCATGATTGGGAGTGTTGCGGATTGTGCCGACTCCTCTAAGTTTTCAATGGCAAGGATACCAGCTCCGCGCAAGCCGACCATGCCAAGCTTGCCAGCAATACCCTTTCCAGACATATATCTCGAAACGGAAGGGAATGACTTAAATGCGCCCCTGAAGCTCGCCCTCTCAATAGCACTCTGAACCGTGCCAGCACCAAGCGCGATCTGCCACCTCTTTGAATGATCCATGTCAGGGTATAGCCTGCGCAACTTGATGTCATTATCAGTGGACATACTCAATGTGTTCAAAGCCACGCCAGCCCCTTTCGGAAGTGCGGCAGCGAGTTGATACGTAAGCGAGCCAGCAGAATCATAGACACCCTGAACGAATTTGAAGTCGCTTTTGATTTCAGATACAGTTTGTTTGATGCTGCCAAGGTCTTGCCTCAGCTCACGCTTTGACCTGTTGTAGTCTGCGTCACGCACCATCCCCTCTGGGTTTAGTTCTAAAGCATCTCCTACGTTGGCAATATATGCATCTAGACCACGGGCAAAGGACTCGCCAGTCTTTCCAAAGAATCCAGCGTCAAGCTCTCCAGCGTTGTCTTCTGCCATCATATACATAAGCGCCAAAGTCCTTTGCCTTTGTTCCCGTGGCATTATGGCGAGTTGCTCTACGGCATCCTTTTGGTGTTTAGGGACATCGGTAAATGCGGACACCACCCCGCCCATCATTTTCATGGGCATGATGTCAAACTTTAGTTTTGATTGTGCGCTCTCAGTGCGACCAGCTTCCTGTGAAAACCTCTCGTATAGCTCAGTGGCTTTGGATAATTCACCGCCGTATTCATTCATGAACGCAGACCGTGATGCGCTCGTCACCCTGCCGTTCTTGTCGTCCACAGAACCCGCCAGAGCCTCGTTAAGACTTTTCCCATTAAGGACAGAGCTGATGCCGTTCTGCCAGTTTGCCTTGTCGTTCTCACGCTCGGTTTTGCGTTGCGAAAGGTTGCCCTTTATGTGGTTGAACACAGAGGAGACATCTGGTGTTTCCAATCCGTTTGCCTGCGCGTAGCTTGACGCAAGCAAGTCCATATTCTTCATCACAGAATCAAAGCCCACCTCACTTGTTTCAGAGAAATAATTGGCAACCGCCAGCCTTTCATATTCACTGGTCTTAAGGTCAGTAAACTCACCTCGCTTTTCCCCACTAAACATCGGGTAATGATAGCTGTCTTCTCTTAGGGTTCTGGCTATATGCTCCTCCCTGTTTGTCTGTTTATCTAAGTTCTGAAAAGCTTCTGGATTGTCCAAAAGGTAACTGTCAAGAATGGGAGTAAATCTACGGTTGGCGTTGACTTGCTCTGGTGTGCTGGCGTTAAAGTGATCTTCCTGCAACCCGTAAAGGGACTGTTCAAATCTCCAAGGTTCTACCTTTGACTTATATTCCTCAACCCTGCCCAGATCTAGGGGTTCTCCCCCTGCATCTCTGGCATAAAAATCAAAGTCTTTTTGGGCTTTTACCCGTGCGTCTTCAATTTTATCTAACTCAATTTGCTTGCGCCTGTTAATGTCAAGTATTCCCTCGACTCCTTCAACTTCACTAAGCTCATCGTTATTCAAGATTGGATTGTCCATGTATGTATAAAGTGGTGACTACTTGTTAAGCAGTGCCTTAAGTTCAGCTTTTTCCTCTGGTGTCATCTGCTGAACAAACCCATCAAGACCCAATTCGCCTTGTGGGAGCAGGGAGCCGTTAGCTTCGCTTGCCCTGCGTGGCAGTTCGTTGTAGCCACGAACCCTACTCGTGTCAAGCTTGTTAGTGGATTTTGGTGTGTTATATCTGTTCAGGTGTTGTTTTGCCTTAGTCTGTGTGGGCTTAATGATGCTGTCGTAAGCTCTCGTAACACGCTGCTCGCCCATGACCTCGTTGGCTTTCTCTCTAACATCCGTAAGTGAAATTTCACCCGTTTGGTTTTCCACCCAAGCAAACAACTCAGCCTCAGCATCAGCCATTCGCCTACGAGACACCTCTTGTTCCTGTAGCGATTTGTCTGTAAAGTAATCGGATTCTCTCTCAGGCTCAATCGGAATGTCTGGAAGACCCATGCCCATCTCTATGGGGGCTTTATATTCATCCAGCAGTTCTCCCATTCCTTTTGCAGCAACTAGGACTTTTGTGATTTCCTTCTTGGCAGCCGTCTTGCTTTTAGCCGCCGCGCTTCCAGTGTCTTTTGAGGCTGGGTTAATGCTGCGTAAATACTGCGAGACCCACGGCTTGGATTTTGCCTCCCGATAAATCTGAGCCTCTAGGTTGTTATAAGCCTCGGCATACTCGTATTGATTCATGTTGGGTCTTTGCTTTTCCAGTTCGGTTATGCGCTTATATGCGCCCATTACCTCGTCTTGTGTTACGGGCGTGTCACTCTTTACGCCAGCCCTTAGCTTTGCCAAGTTAGCGTCCGAGTATTGACTAAGTTTGCCGTCCTCAACTAAGTCCTCTAAGTCCTTGCTTGTGAACTTGGTTGACGAATACATCGCAACGGCAAGATTGTCTGCCTGCTCCCTTGCCTGCATAGCCTGCCTGCTCCGAGCTTCAGACATAAGCTTTTCTCTGGTTTCCCTGTCGCCTTTATAGTAAGCGTAGTGACCCTCTCCGTTTTCGATTTTGGGAAGTTCGCCCTTGGGGTCGGCATCAATCATGTTCATGCTGTCCTTGTAGACTAGCTGTTCACCATACTTCTCGCGCCCTCTGGCGTTCAAAAGTTTTTGCTCTGTATGCTCTGCTTTATTTATCAAGCCCTCCGAATATCCCTTATCCCAGTGCGCGTCCGATGTGTCGTAATCATCCCTTATGCGTGCATCAACGGCAACCGCCCTCACGGAGTCACGCGCGTTCTCCAACAGGGTTGTGTGCGCCCTGTGTGACACACTGATGCCCTGCTTGCCAGAGAATCCCTTGACGTATAGGTTGGTCTGGTCTCTCAGAGTCCCCGACATTTCCCTAGCGTCTATCTCCTTCTGCTTCTTCGCCATTACATCGTCCCATCCCTGTCTCCAGTTAACTGCGCCGTTGGGGTCTGACATCATCTTCTGCTCATACTCTGATCGTGTCTGGTCAAGCTCTAGCTGTAGGTCTGCCATCTTGCCGATGTTGTGCTGCCGTTCAGCCTCCTCAAACAAGCCAGAGACCTCCATCCCTGCGTTCTCCAAGTCCTTGCCCATGCTGGCAAATGCTTTTCCAACTTGACTGGCTGCACCAGCGCTCATGTTTACGCGGGTGTTGCCACCCTGAACCATTTTGTAATCAGGTAATTCCATATGTTTAAATTATTTTAGTGCCTTGGACAGATCTACTCCAGCGCTGGCTGTCTTGGCAACACCAGAGGCAAGTGTGCCGTAGATGGCATACTTAGAGGCTGTCTGCGCCTGCTCGCCCTCCCACAAGCTCATCTGAGCCTGTCCCCGAAGCTGCTCAGACCTTGTCGATGCGCTGTTCCAGATGTCGTCTACGTCCTGCTGTAGCCTTTCAGCCTTGTCCGTAAGCATACCAGCAACCGCTCCAGTCTCCTGAAGTCCACCCCTTGCGCTCTTGGCGCGTTCCCGCGCTATCGCTCGCCTGTTGTTCTCACGTTTGCGGCGCATATTCTCCTGCGCTGTCTCCTCCTCAAACTTGGCTTGCTTTCTGGCTTGATCTGCGTTCCAATCTGCCGACATCTGAGCGCCCTTTGCTGCCGCTCTTTGTCCCTGTATGGACATGTATGCGCCGCCAGCCGATGACGCGATTGCTACTGATGCTGCTACTATTCCCCACGACATAATTTTATTCTGGTAGTGACTCCCTATACTGAGGGAGAAATTTTTGGTTTTCTAATTGTAAATGATTGAGTCTGGCAGGTTCAAGGATTTGCTCTGCTATTTTCTCGACATCGGTTTCATCAGTGATATGGAAGGTTGTCCATACCACATCTGTGAGCGCATGTCCAGCCCTCCTTGTGTTTGGCTTAGTTATTCCCGTGTATGGTGCTTCGAGGATTACGCCACCATCATCACTTGATATCTTGATAGCGCCCTCTGATATAACAAATGGATGCTCCGTCTTGTGAACCATTGATGTGAGCATAGTCCCCGCTGGGATTCGCATCTCACGTATATACATGCCCTCGGTAAATTTGTGCGTGATTGTGATTTCAGCGCGGGGGAGGTGCAACAGGGCAACCTCAAGGTCGTCCAGAAGTTGGTCTCTCTCCTTTATTTCTGCAATCTCGTTCATTTCAGTATCAGGCTAAGGTTTGTGGCGCTGTTGTCGATAATCTGGAAGCCCCAACGCTTGGCGCATATCTTGCCCAGAGTCTCAGACCACGTAGTTCCCCTGATGATTTGATACTCATCCTCCTTAAGCATGGAGAGTATTCTGTCCATCATAGCCGTAACGGCTCGTAGCTTGCGTATGGGCGACTTGAATGCTGGATTGGTAACCAGATGCTCTAGGAACGCTACAGCCACTCCCTCGCTCTTATATGCCCATACAGCGCATACTGGCTTATCGTCTACCGAGGTCACTAGACCTAGGGTCTGGAGTTGTGAGAGGTGTGGGACTGGACACCCAGAGTCCTTCCACCACTGAGAGATTGTCTCGTAGTCTTTATCTTCAAATTTAGTTGTGCTTACCATCATGACTTTGACACAGTAAACGATTGAATAACAGCTTGCAAGGTAAAAGGATAGGGTTCATCATGTTTAATGCGCCAGTATTTCTGCCTAGCGGATGAACTTTCGTGGAATACTTCGATCCAGCCGTCCTTAAGTGGAATAGATTCGTCCATTGTCTCGCCAGCGGTGTGGTAGATTAGGTCTTGGTAGTCCTGACCGTCATGTGCGACAGAGCCGCCAAGCGATCTCCAGACCATCAGCTTTGAATCGTAAAGTTGTTTGCGCTTCCCGTAAGTGTCGCCTCCTTTAAATTGAACCTCCAGATCGAATGGCTCAAACTCGGATGTGACTGGCAGACCAACAATGACTGTATCTGCGGGAACGCTTAGGGTAATTTGGTTGCCGCTTACAATGTAACTACCTTTTATGCCGTCTGCTAGGACGCATACGGCTTCACCCTCAAGGTGGTTGAGTCCTGTGATTGTAGTGTGTCCTGTTCCTGCTGGCTTCACCGCTGAGTCCAGATACCACATGTTGTCAGCGTCACCAGCATCCTGTTTGGTGGTGTTACCAGTGACAAACCTTTCTATGTGCCTGCGTGTAACCCCGTTAATTGTGCGATTCACTGACACCCAGACCTCGTCCTCGTCCGTGCTTTCGTTACCGCTTGATGGCAGCACAGCGATAGACTCAAAGTTGCCGCTCTGTGTGGTGTATTTACACCAGCCAGTAACCTCCAGCTTAGGCTCGTAGATCATGTGGCAGAGTGTTCCGTCCTCCTGCACGGTGAACGCCCCTGTGTACGGCTCTCTGAGGTGTGCCATCTGTAGAACCCCGCTGGAGAACAGGTGCGGACATAACAGGCTGACCTCCTCGCCCGTGTATCCATCCTTTTCCAGAGAGTAGGCAATCATGTTGAGGACTGTGCGTCCACGCTGGAGAACCATAAGACTGTCACGCATTGGCAGTGCTGGTCGGTGGGCTGATCCCATTGACTCGTTCCAGCGAACGATAGGTAGGTTCTCTGCCGACTGTGCCTCGTCCTGTTTACGTGTCGTTAGGACACCCTCAACGGAGGCTGTGCCAACAAATAGCTCACGCTGAGTAGTTAGCCACTGGACGGATGACTGATCCTCGGAGAGCGTCTCCACAAAGAATGGCGCGTCTGCTAGTGTGGTTTCTGCCAGAAAGTTGTCGTAGTTGTTAATCTCGGAGTAGAAGAACGCCTGTGGCTTTTTCTTAGTGCCAGCCAGCAGCATCCTGTTATCAAACAGTGCTATCGTCCGTGGGTATCCTTGGTATTCTGAAAACGCCGATTCCTGCCATGATACTGTTGGAATCCCAGCAAATGGAAGTGTGTCAAGAACCTTGGCTGTTACGCTCAGACCATCACCAGCGACAGTTTTTATTTCTGCCGTCCCGTATGCGGCAGCAGCCAACACAGTAAATGAAACGTCCCTATACTGTGGACTGCTCCACCTACTGGATATAAGCCTTAGTCGTATTTTGTTCGCCTCGCCCTCCTCATCATCTTCGACTAGAAAGTTTTGGTCGTTATTGCTTTGCAGTAGTTTTATGGTAGACCAAGTTGTGCCATCATCAATAGACCTTTGGATAGACCATATACCCTCCCAGATGCCAGTCGTCTGGATGCTCCACTTGCCGCTAATGTCCATCGTCTTTCGGATGTCACCATCCTCAAAATAGAACGGGGCATCATCTGGGTTAGTAATCTCATCCCACTTGCCCGTCTGGACTGTGGGGTTGCCTGTAGCCGTGTGCGCGTTAACGCAGACATAAGCAATGGAGTTGTGAGTTACTAAGTCGTTTACAGCGTATGCAGTTCCGTTTGACCAAGGAGTTGTGGGGTCGTATTCGTTTACAACCTCAAAGTAAAATCGCTGGTCATTATAAGCTGTTGGTCGATACACCGATTTCGTGCTGGTAGGGAATGGCAGCAGTGGGTCGAATATGGTAGAGTTGTCATACGTTGAGAAGTCGGCAAAGGTTCTAGTTTCAGCGTCCTTAATGTATTTAAGTCTAAGAACACTACCAACGTGGGTGGCATCGAATGCTACGTCACTCGCCGTAATGGTAATGTTATTGCCGCTTACGTCAGAGGGTGTTAGCGTAACCTCAGTCGAGTTGACATCTGGATCAACGAACGGTAATTCTAAATCAGCGGCAACATACGTCCAGTTATTATCAGCCAGCCTCGTCAGCTTTCCTACAGGATGGTTAGGATGCACAATGTAGACGACATCGTTCACGGCACGTATCTGTAGCTCGTACAGATCTGCCTCAAGGTATGGTGTGACAACCTCTAGAGGCGTGTCTGGTGCAGTCTCGACCTGTAGATCGTTAGACCAGAAGCGGATGTATTGCTCGCCAAACTCTAGGATGAACTTGGTGTTCACTGAGAACTGGAACGGATGCAGGACGCAAGCTTTGTCGTTATTCTTGGCGTAGCCTAAGTGCTTAGTGCCAGAACGTTTCTCAACCTGTCCGTATCTGGTTGGGATAAAGTTTTCACATGTCCGTGCAGCAGACTTGTAGTTACCGAGGTCGTAGCGTCCCTTGAGAACTTCGCTCCAGATGCCACCGTTAAATTTTATGTATGCGCTATCCATTAAATCATTAGGAGGAATGGAAGGCTTGGTAGCAGTGTAGACCGTAGGCTACCGCCTGTGTGCGGAAGTCAGCTAGTGTCATTGCGTGGCTTGCTCCGAAGCAATCCTTAACCATAACCATCTCATCGGCTGCCATGCCAGCTTCATTTAGCAGTGTCATCATATTGGAAAACGCTGCCTGTGATTGTAGGTCGGTCGCCATCTTGATGCCCGTGGTTGTCTCGTAATGCTCTGGCTCTTGTGACTGAGTGAACGTCTTACCACTCGGCAACGCCTGTGAGTCATCGCCCCATGCTGCAACTTGTGCCTCTGTTGGTTGCGGGTCGGCGTGTGCCCACTCTATGTGGATAACGCCAGCCTTGATGATTGCTGTAAAGTCAACCAGTGGCTCGTAGCCTGCTGCTTGTAGGATGCTTGCGGTGTTAGATTGGTATGCCATTAGAGTATTTCGTGCGCGGTTAGGTAGCAGACAAGCTTGTCGGTATTGGCTGCGGTGAGGACGTTGCCTCCAGAGTTCTGGAAGATGTAAAGCTCAATGTCGTCACCAGCCACAAGGTCGAGGGTGTCTGTGTTCATCACTGACTGTCTGGAGGTGCTGGCAGATTGTCCGTTATTATAAACCGTGTTATACTGGACAGTGTTCTTGTAGAGCGATGCGAACAAGTACTCACTCGATGCGAACGCTGCAATGCCCTGTATCACCACATGCCCCGTAAAATGGAACTTGCCCGATCGCCTTGGCGTGATGCTGTAAGTTGTTGCGGTGCTGACAGTAAAGCCGTTATTATATGTCTCCTCGTCTAGCTCCATAGGTGTGAGGGTAGTTGTCGTAATTGTCTGCGCACCAGCCGTGTTATCTCGGTCGATACGTGCATGACATGCTATGCGCCCGTCATACTCTACAATGTAGTCTCCAGTTGCGCCGTCAATGCAGGTGACGATAAGCACCTCGCCAGCTTGGAAAAGCTCCCACTCATTGCTGGCTGCGGATACGTCTACACCGTTTAACAAGTCGCCTGCTGCGCCTGTTCTAACGTTTACCTCAAAGGCTGCGTCTCCGTCTTTAATCATTAGTCCGAACTGGTCGCCAGTGCTGACTGATGCTGCCACTGGTAATGTCCAGTTGCGTGATGCGGTGAATGGTGTGCCGCTGTTCATCTCGACAACGTGCATCTCTCCAGCCACGGCTGTGATGTTTGCATCTGTTGTCTTGTTGGTTAGCGTTAAGCCGCCGCCGCCGCCTGTTGCTACAGTCTGCCATGAGCAAGTGCCATCACCATCTTCGCGGAGAAACTTTGTGCCACCAGTTTCACCAGTTGATAATACGTCCGTTCCTTCTGGAGAGCCGCCCGCCGCTGGTGTTGCCCATGTGCCGTCACCACGCCAGAATGTGGAAGCACTTGCGCTTGTTCCAGAGTTAAGATTGGTTACTGGTAGGTTGCCTGTGATATCTGCCGTAAGATCAACGTGTTGCAATGTAAGTTGTTGTGTGCCAGAGATGGTAACGTAGTCACGACCACCACTTGCTGCGATAGTCACCTCATTATGATCCCTTGCAGCTATATCCACTCCGTCAACTGTGCCTGTCACTGTAATGTTGCCAGTGACTCCCAGTGTTGATCCGTCATAAGTAAGATTGGTGTTACCTTCGATTGTTCCGTCACCCGTCCACACGCCAAGCTGATTGTCCACTGGTGTGCCAACCTTGGTAACATCACCACCTCCAGCAATCGTTGCCCATGTGTCGTCACCTCTGAGGTATGTTGAGCTTGATGGTGTGCCAGTGGCTACGATGTCAGTGCTTGCTACGTGCGTGTGCGAGGCTGCTGCGTAGTCTGTGGTGTCGAATGCTTTGACTTGCGCTAGGTTGGTAACCTCTGAGTCCATCAACGCTCCTGCTGCCGTGACGTTGGCTGTGTCGGTTACGTCTGCGCTGGTTTCTATGGTGTCTAGTTTTATCCCGTCAGCAGATACGTCTCTGCCGTCTACAGTTCCAGTTACGGTAATGTTATCACTAACCACTAAGCCTCCAAAACCAGCCGAAAACTGCAAGTTGCTAGTTCCTTCAACAACCCCATCAGCAGTCCAGACCGCAATCTGGTCGTTTACTGGTGTGCCAGTTTTTGAAACATCACCCCCGCCAATGTCTGATACGTCTGCCGTTTGTAACGCCCCAGTTGAAGCATCCTTGATTAAAATTTGGTCGGTAGCCGCTGGGACTCCAGCATCAGTCAAAGTCGCACCGTCTAGTGCGGCTACTACGTTAGTTGCATCGGTTACGTCTGCTGATGCCTCAATGCCGTCCAGCTTGGTCTTATCTCCGTCAACGAACGCGCCTTCGGATGGCTTGACTTGGTAGGTAGATAGGTCTTGGTCGCCTGTGTTAGCCCCAGAGGACGTTCCAGTAAAGTTGTTGGCTGTGAGGTTGCCGATGTCGTCAATGCTTGCTCCGCTGTTCTGGATAGCCTTGCCAGTTACCCCGTCAAATCTTGTGATGGCATTGTCTGTCGAGCTTGCGTCACCGACTACGTCACCTGTGCCAGAGACTGTGTCCCAGACTGCTGTAGTTCCATTAGACTTCAATACAAGCCCATTAGCTCCGATTGGTAGCTTGGCTGCCGTGTCTGCTCCTGTGCCAACTACGAGGTCGCCAGCAGCGTCAAAGATAGCGTCCGTGGATACGTCACCACCTGCCGCTACGTCTCCAGCCTCCCACTTGCCTTCTGCGTCGTTCCACACGACCGCCTGTCCGTCCGTAGCCCCTGTCTGGAGTAGGTCAGTAAGCTCGTGCTTGTGTGCAGCCACTGAGCCGCTTGAGGTAGATCCAGAGCCAACTGTGGCGCTTCTGCTGCGGCTGAGTCCCGCTGGGTTACCGCCAAGGATAGCGGAAGAACCCATCATCCTCTGCATGAGGTTAGTGTCCCTGCTTCCAGATGCCTTGGCATCGTTGTGAATAGCCTTCGATAAGGCTACGGTGTATTGCCTTTCCAGCGCAATGCCTAGCTCGGTGTTACCAGTGAGTCTGCCACAGGTAATGCTTGCTAGTTTAAATGATAGTGCCTCCACAAATGAAGGCGAAAAGAGATTGGTGTCGGTGACCTTGGCAACGTATGTGATCGTTACTACGTCATCGTTTGTCAGAAGGTTTGTTCCTTCTATAGAAAAAAGTTGTGAGGAGGCTTCGATGTCCTCTCCATTGACATCCTTGAGTCGGATGCAGTCGCTAGGTAGTGCGTATTGGTGATCCCATCCAAATGGTGGATCTTCGGCAAGCTTGGTCAGCGTGACCCTCTTGCCAGCAAAGTTCCAGCGGTGTTCTTCCAATAACAGTTCAATCGCGTGATCGTATTGATCGTTCATTACCACCGCAACTGGATCGGTAGTGGATTCGATACTGGTAATTCGACCCTCTCTAAATTTGGCGAGAGCTATGTTGGCGATATCTGTTTTATTGGGCATAGTAAAAATAGGCGGGAGCAGAAATCAATCTACTCCCGCCCAGTTAGGGGTGACTAGTTGTAGTCGATGTAGGTAAGAACAACGCGAGCTGTCTTGCCAGCAGTTACACTAGCTAGAGTAGTCGATGTAAGAACGATCTTCTCTTCACCAGCTGGGACTGCGTAGAGTCCACCGTCAGCATCAACGTCTACCTTAGCGGCAGATGCGAGGATGAGTCCAGTAGCCAATGCGGTCGCTGCGTTTTCAGTTCCGAGGTTGCACGTAAACGTGGTTCCAAGGGCTTCAGTGATGATGTAAGACTCAGCAAGGTTGATAAGCGCACCAGTAGGTAGCGTTACAACTTCGATGATGTCACCAGTCACTTCAGCACCGTCAACAGTAACGGTAGCATTGCACTGACGAACCTTGCCAGCAAGGAGACGACCGTCTACACGGTTGTCGCCATTTTGGCTTTGGGTCGTTGCGAGGTTTGATTTAAATGTAGCCATAATATTTTATTTTCTATATTTATATAAGGTTAATAATGTGCGATTAAGCGCGGTCAACATTGATCTGGATAACTCCCTCGTCATCAAGACGAGTTCCGCCCCATGCCCACTCAGAACGAATCTGTGTGTCGTGGCGCTTAGTTGGGAGAACATCAACGAAGGTCTCAGGCTCAGCAGCGTAACCGAATGCAACACAATCTTTAGCGAATGCATAGCAGGCACGAGTGCCAGTAGCTACAGGAAGCAGGCTTGAGTCAACGGCGATGATGGTGAATCCAAATGCATCTACGATAGAACCAGACTGAGCTTCTTCAAGCTTAGCGCGGTAGTCGCGGTTGATGAACTTGTCGTCATGAAGAAGGTCTTCGACCTCATCGTGAGTGATAACCATACCGAGTGGGCTAGAACCTTCAACGTTCTGACCAGCAACGTTCTTGCTGCCGAGGCGAGCGCGAGCGTTAACGATCTTGTCGTAGGTAAGTCCTTGATCGGTGGTAGCACCACTGTAGTTGTAGTTCTTGGCAATCGCGTTAGCGGAGTCAAAAACAACTTCAGTTGTTCCGTTCTTACCCTCGTAAGCAGAACCGCCAAGCATGGCGATGATAGCTGCGTCACGATCACGACCAGCAGCAGCCATGTGGCTCTTGATGATTGCGTTGTGGGGTGAGTCGATCTCACCGAGGCGAATTGAATCAACCTTGGATACGAAGTTCTCAACTGTGCGGAAGTCAACATACAAGCTACGCATTTCAGTAGTAACGTCCTGTGGAGCTGAATCGACAAAGCGACCAGTCATAGGAGTTGATTCTACCTTGCCTAGCTTGTTGAAGCGGCGGGAATCACCTTGAACTGCATAAGTAGGAACGAGTCCTTGCAGGCGTGAAGTTAACTGTTGGAGTTCCAAGCGCCACTCATCTTGATATAATGAAGGAAAGTGCTCGGGCACGGTGGATGTGAATGCCATAATTTTATTTTTCTATTTGGTTTTAATGTTTTAATTTAGGTTTGGGTTGACCCAAGAATCGCAGAGTATCATCCAGTTTGGATGGTCGCATATCACGGGTATATGTAATGCGTTCGTTGATTGGGTGCTTCCAAGTCCTATCCTTTAAATAGAAAATCATCAGCAGTGTCCTACGTGTGAACGAGATATTCATAACACAGAAAACATACAAAGTCAATACATTGAAAAAAATGCAAATAGGTTAAATTAGTTCTAGACAAACAGAAAAACCTGTGGCATTATTGGGTTGCAGTCGGATAGGACTAGCAAGGATCTCTTAGTATTGTTTGTTATTCATACGTAGTCCCCAGTTAGCTCTATCCAGCTTACTGGGGATTTTCGTTTCCAGACACAGATAGACCTAGTCTGCGCTTAATCGTGGCAGTAACGGGGGTCGCCTTTTATCGGTTGCAGAGAATCGCCGCTCTGCGTAATGTTGTATAAGGGGGTGTGAGAGTTGTCTAAGGACATACCGAGACTCAATGATCACCCTGTGGGGTAACCCACTGTAGGATAAGACCTAATCGCCTGACGGAGTTTAGATAACTTGATACGCTTTCCCTGTAATAGGGTTAGTGTATCCAAGAGCCTCGCTCACCTTCAGGAGATTAGATTATCTAATCCACTTATTAGGAGGCTTCTCCTCAGACCAGTCGTAGTAACCCTTAGAACCATCTGGCGGGTTTTCTTCCTTTTTCTTGCCAAAGATGCGATCCCAACCACTTCGGTAGGTCTCGTTACTTACTTTTGTAATAATGTGGTCGCCAGTAATGTCATTCTGTGATGACGATGGTTGTAATTCTTTATCCATTTTTATCCGTATAAAGGTGGAGAGCCAGCACTAACACAACAAAGTGCTGACTCCCCTTCTCTAGAGATTATCTTTCCTGTTGAAATCCTAGCTTGCGTAGCTCTGCGTATGCCTTCTGCGCCTCTGGTGGTGCAAGATGTATTTGACCATTGTGCTTGGCATAGATAGCGTCTGCTTGAGCTTTTGGACTGTTTAAACCGCTTGACGTAGGTGCGCCATTACGTGGTAATGGTTGCTCCTGCATACTTTGCGATTTAGCTAATAGCATGTTCATAACCTTCGGGTTGCGAACTGCCGCCATGTCTGCCTCGTTCTCCATGTCAAACCCCACAACCTCTGCCATATCTACAGCAGACTGGATGTTTCTGTCATATTCACGCCCCCACTGCTTCTGTAGTGTAGCCTGTTGCTCAAGCATTACAGACTCAGCGTGGCTTGCCAGCAGCTCAGTGCCTTCAGCGTGTTGCTTGGCAGTGATGTCGCTATAAGCTTGTGATAGCTTCAGCGCCTGCTCTTGGTTTAGACCAGCTTCATGGAACACATTACCCCACTCGCCTGCAAGTGAATCGTTCCAATCAAGACCTTCTGGGAGGTTCTCAAGACGTAAATCATACTCGGTAGCGCTCTCTGGCACTCCGATAGCCTTCTGAAACTCAGCAATCTCCTCTGGTGTGGAAGCTTCATTGGGGACAATAACGCCCTCAACCTTCTTTCCAGCAAAGTTGACTAGGTTGGCAGCGCCCTTAAGTAGTCCGTCCGCAGACTTATACTTCTGGACAGTGCCAGCGAGGTTCTCCATACCAGCACCTTTGAGTAGGTCGGTATAGTTTTCCGATAACCCGCCCTCACTAGTGTAGAGCTGATTGATAATACTACCCTCTCCTTGGCTCATAGGAGCTTCTGGGGAGCTTTGAACAGTCTCGCTGGGTGTTGGGCTACCATAGATGTCCGTAGACGCTGTGGAAGCCGCAGGAGCTGTGCTTGTTTCTGCTGATGGGCTGGATTCTACCGCGCCGCTATCAGTTGATGCTGTTGTTTCTGTCATAAATCAGGTTGTGTATCTTAAATATTTCTGTTAGAAGGTCTTCTTTACGTCCGTATTTGGCATCGTAGTCCTCCTTAGACCAGTTCTCCTGCCTCCATAGCACGACTGGCGGGTTAAGTTCCCCATACCATCTGCCATTACCCTCCATAAACAACGCTTTAGGCGCATCGGTTCTTACCTTGGTGTCTGGAATAGGGTCTGGAACTGGCACTGCAATAGGCTCAGGACTAGGCTCTGTCGGGTCTTCTTCACCCATCAGCATTTCAATCTCTCGCTGGTGCTTCTTGTAGCTGTAGTGCTTGAACTTAATGTCACCATCCGTAACGGTGGCGATTAGCTTCTTGCCACGATAGACCGTTCCATCGTCCTCTAGTGATATAACAAGTTTCTTACTCATCTGGGTCAAATGTTTGTTGTTGTTTTAGTTTAAAGAGTAGTCCAACTACCCCTCTCTCGCCGTCACGAATAGCGGCGTTGATTGGTGAAACCTTACCTTGGTTGTCGAGCAGGAATGACCTCTCCATAAGACCGAACTCCTTAACCAGAAACCCTACCAGAGTCTCTCCATCTCGTGTGTTTAGGCAGGACGCTGCTGCGTCTGCTACCTCTTTTGTGATTTTTCTCATTGTTGAAGTGCTTCAGATATCTCAGGTGGCATCTCACCACCATTGGCGGCACTTACGTCCTTAGCCATTGAGGCGGCTTGCATAGCCTGTTCCATCTGTTGCTGTTGTGCTTGTTGCTCTGCGCGAGCCTGTCTTGTCTCATCTACTACCTCCTCGGTCTGTAGTGAGTCCTCTGGGAGTCCAGCATTGCGCCATGCATCCCTGAAGTGGTGATCTGCGTTCATGTTGTCCAGTATCGCTGGGTTCATCTCAACTGTTGACTGGTTCATAGCCATGAATTCGGCGTATGCGGTGTTCTGTTGTGACTTGATAGCCAATGAGATACGGTTATTGTATGCGATATTAGGCACTGGGACAACCACGTTGCGGTCTTGTGTGACCATCTGGATCTCCTCTGGTGCTGCTGGCATCTTGCCCTGCCTCCAAAGGATGGAGAAAATACGTCTAAGCTTAGGGTCTAGATACTCACTGGTCAGTCTGGAGAACGTAGGAGAGAACTGCATGACCTTCTCAGCTTGTCGCAATGATGCCTCAGTGGCTGTCATCTGGCGCTCAATCTGTGCAAAGAGTCTGAACAGGTCGCCGTGCATGATCTCCATGATGGCTTTCTTCTTCTGCTCAATGCGGTCTTGTCCGACATCGTAACGACCAGCAGTCTGCCACTCACGAGGCGCTCTGTTTGGATCTAGGTCGTTGACGTAGGTGATATCCAATGCTCCAACACCAATCTCACCCTCAAGGCTGGATGGTGCAAGGATAGGTGGGTTTGCTGCCTTCTCGGCAAGCACGTCCATCTGTTTCTGTAGGAATGAAAGCTTGTGTGCCTCTGGTAAGGCTACCCATGTAGGAGCATAGCCATACGGGCTGTTACCCCACTTAAGGTAGCGCGTAACGTGTGCAGGCATCTCGTAGTAACCCTGCGTATGAACCACCTTCTTACTGTCTTGGTGGACACAGGTCATCTCATACGGGAAGTTGGACGGAGTGTCCCACTCACGAGACTTGTCTACGCAGATAATGAAGACATGTGACTCATTCTTCTTAGGGTCACGAGCCTCCTTCTGGAGCTTCTCAGGTAATGATTCGATACCGAACTCAGTAGCTGCCTGTTGAGCTGTGTAGTTGCACTCGTAAACCACTGAGTCACAACGACCTCTGTGATCCTGTCCGATGTAATACGTGCCAATGGGTAAATGGCGGAAGTTTAGCTCAT
>ENA-OQVM01001016-OQVM01001016.1-marine-metagenome-genome-assembly--contig:-NODE-1016-length-39675-cov-6.170135_pt1 | contig 39675 bp, 27 predicted proteins | sample MGYA00237776_ERZ505498 | MGnify/ENA primary metagenome ERZ505498 (study PRJEB26159, sample SAMN06265151) | marine metagenome | isolation source: Helgoland LTER site | place: Germany:Helgoland, sampling...
ATTAAAGCCGCGACTTTAAAGCTACCTTATTCCGATGAACGCGTCTTGCATTACGGGATGATTCCTCGCGCGAATCGGTCTATATTTGTACTAAACGAACTAGTTTTTATACGAATGATTCTTGTATACCCGCGTTTCAAGTTTAGATCAAAAAACTGATCGGCAAAGAGTCAAAGAACATGAATTTGATAAAGTAATTGAAGATAAATGTTCGGGGAAAATTCCAATTTTTGAAAGAGCTGAAGGCTCAAAGTTAAAATTGATGATAGATCGAAAACTAATTGATTCGATATATGTTTGGCAGATCGATCGTTGCGGGAGGGACCTTCGTGATATCATTAATTTCATCCACTATACTGCAGAGAGAAAGATACCTGTAAAATTCATTTCCCAAGGACTAATCACATTGGACGAGAATGGGAACGAGAATCCAATAGCAAAAATGGTCATATCAATTCTTGGGGTAGTCGCCGAGATGACCAGAATACAGATATTAGAAAATCAAAAACAGGGGATAGAGTTAGCGAAAATGGATCCAAATAAATACTTGGGGAGAAAACCTGGCTCTGTGGAGGACCCAATCAAATTCCTAACTAAAAAGAAAAATAAACAAGCCCTTGAACTTTTGAAAAATGGCTACAAAAATATTGAAGTCGCTAAGATTACTGGTCTTCATGTAAACACCATAACAAAGATCAAACGTCATTTTTAATGGATACCTTTTTCACGATCTACTTCATTGTTGTTGGGGTGCTACTCTTTTTGAAATTAATTTATAAACTGATTATATTTTTGAAAGGTGATGTCGACGATTGGCAAAGAGAACTCTCAAATGATGTATTGAACTGGTGCCTCTATCTATATCCAATTCGTAAACAAAAACCACTACTGACTTTAGTTGACGGTAAATCTCATTTAGCGGGGGAGTATTGTTTCTACAGCAACACAATTACAATTTATAGTGATAACAATGTATTACATAGGGAACTAATCAATACGGTTATCCATGAGTACTTCCATTATTACCTAATTACATCAGAATCTAAATCTAAACTCTACCATGATCAATTGGAACAATTCTCATTGGCGCATCACCCGCAAGAAATTCTTTGCAATACCATGGGGGAAACACTTACAAAACTGTATTTGAAAAATAAATAAAAACGGTCCTTATTTCACAGGAAGGTCAATATCCCAACCAATCGTGCCGATAAGAGTTTAATGTAATACAGTGATCAAAATCAGGGATTCAACAGATGCAATCGAGAATTGTTTTCTACGCCAGTTGGTATTTTATATTTTTTAACTTGATTGTTTTTTACGACAAAAAATATCGAATTCATTTATTAAAATTAACTTTTTAGGATCTAATTCGTATTCGGGTGGAACATTTAATCTCTGTTTAAAAAAATCATTTAACAACTCCATATGTGGTGGATTAGTATACCCACAATTAATCATATAACGATTAAAATATTCATAATCTAAATTATTTTTTCCTTTTAGCATCTTCTTTTATTTTTTTTAATTTTTCGATTACCGATTCCCTAATAAGATCTGATGTTGTGTATTTTTTGTTATTTTCTTCAATAACACAATCTATCAAATCTTTGAATTGACTTTCGGTTATTCGAACGATTATTCTGTGATAGATTTACTATATTTACCAAAATTTTTCAATGTTTTTCAAGTATTTGCATTTTTATGTCATTTTTTTATTATCCGTATTTTTTAACTTTATTTTTGGGCAAGAGCTCAAAGTAGATATACCTGAGAACAACGGTTTTTCTTCAGAGAGATTATCAAATATCGATACTGTATTTTCTGACTATGTCGCAAAGGGGAAATTGCCTGGTGCTGTCGTTTTAGTTGCTAGAAACGGAAAGATTGTATACCATCAGGCTATAGGCATGAGTGATATGGAACAAAATATTCCCATGCAAAAGGATAATATTTTTAGAATTGCCTCTAATACAAAGGCAATTGTCAGTGTTGGCATCATGATGCTCCAAGAAGAGGGCAAGCTTTTGATTTCAGATTCTTTATCCAAATATATTCCAGAATTTGAAGAATCCACCGTTGCTATAAAATCTGCTGATGAAAGCTTCACTGTAGAAAAAGCGAAAAGGCAAATCATACTTCGTGACTTGCTTACGCATACAGCTGGAATTGACTATGGATATGGATTGGCTTCAGAAGAATGGGAAGAAGCAGGAATGCAAGGTTGGTATTTTGCACACAGGAATGAGCCTGTTCTTGAAACAGTAAAAAGAATGGCTAAACTACCCATGGAGGCTCATCCCGGAGAAAAGTATGTTTATGGTTATAGTACTGATATCCTCGGTGCTGTTATAGAGGTTGTTTCTGGACAATCATTAGACGTATTTCTGAAAGAGCGCATATTGGATCCCTTAGGTATGATAGACACGTATTTCTATTTGCCAAAATCAAAGGCTTCAAGACTTAGCGTTGTTTACAGCCAATGTGGTAATAAACTTTTGAGAGCTGCTGCTGATGGAAGGCCCTTATTTAAATGGGATGATGAAGTAAATTGTATTGGGAACAATCAAACGCAAGGACACTATTTAAATGGCCCACGCGTTAGTTTTTCAGGAGGTGCAGGCTTGTTAAGTACTTCTAAAGATTATGCTATTTATCTTCAAATGATGCTTAACGAGGGTGTGTATAATGGTGTGAGAATATTATCTAGAAAATCTGTTGAACTCATGACAACCAATCATTTGGGTGGAGATCATTACAAAGATGTAAAGTTTCCATGGGATTGGGGCGTGGGCTTTGGATTAGGATTTTCTGTTACAACAGATGTCGGTGATCGCGGAGTGCTTGGAAGTCTTGGTGAATATGGATGGGGTGGTGCCTATCATTCTACCTATTGGGTTGACCCAAATGAAAATCTAGTTGTTGTTTACTTCACACAGGTTGCTCCAATCAATCTAGATGACCACCAAAAACTACGCAATTTAATCTATCAAGCCATAGTTGATTAAATGCTAATAATATAATCCATATAATACTAAAATAAGCTAGCGAATTATTTCAATTGCTTTCCCACCTTTATTGTTGTTGTCAAATGCACGAAGCATTACTTTCGCGTTAGCAGCTAAGTATATTGGACCATCATAAAATTTATTGTTTTTGGTGGGCAATGCGCCATCTGTAGAATACCGTAATTTAATGCCTGGAAAATGTGTGCGAACAAATAAGGTGTCATTTCTAATTATACCTCCTGGTTTAGGAAGATGGATATTTAAATCTTTTAACTGATTGTTTAGAAAGGGGATAGTGTTTTGCCCTAATGTGTTAACAAACACATTCCATTGCTCAAGCATAGGTGCTTTTTGTTGACTTGCTGGAAGATTTATCCAATCCGGACGACTGACCCAAGCACGCTCGGCAAATACTATCAGGTTGGGTAAGATCATCTCGTTTAAAATCTTTTCATTACGAACAGTTTCACCAAATAATTGACTTTGTATCCCAATCAGATTACTGCGTTTATTGGGATCTAACGTTACTTTTTTTGCGATATATTCATCCGATAATTTATGCTTTTCATTAAGTATCCCATTAGAGAAGATGTTTTCTGGGTCAATTGCCCATGTATCGAAATAATCCACATAACCAGACCAGTTTAATCCATGGCTTTCCATGTCGCGATCATCCGCCATATCAAAGTAAAAAGCCGATGAGTTACTCATCACTGTTTTGAAACCCAAATTGGCAAATTTATAGTTCATGTCTTCTCTCCCGCCACCCCAAATATTGTTCCAAACATAGGGGATGACCTCATAATTATATCTTTTATCTTTTATCAAGGTTTCAGATTGACTCTGTTCAGAATGCTCCAAAAGAAAGTCTTCCCAACCAGAGAGTACAATATCGTGGTTGTTTAAAATACTTTTAAGACGGGAAACATTTGCATCATACAAATCATTTAGTGACTGCTGATCCGAAATTTCATCCATGCACAATGGTGATGCTTTCCATACACCAAAAGGTAATTCATCTGCTCCAATACTGAGCTGCTTCAGAGGTACTTCAGCTTTGGCATACATCTTTACAATCTCATCTATTAACTTTTTAAAAAAAGCATAGGAGCTTTCACGACAAATGTTAATTGTATTATCGTTGTATAATTGGGGAGATTTGTAAATACTTTTATCGTTGAGGTCGGTCAATACATACTCTTCTGCGGCTTCATATTCTCCTTTTTCGATGAGTTTTTTCCTTCTTGATTCCATGGAAACAATTGCTGCGCGCGCATGTGATGGAAAGCTGATTTGCGGGATAATGGTCACGTTCCTCACGCTAGCATACCGAATTAGTTCAACAAAATCTTGCTGAGTTAAAAACCCATTACCAGTCTTTCCTCCATTAGCACCAGAACCATACATGGGAATTAATTTATCCCGTTCGTCAAGGGTGTAACCCCTTTTTGCACCAACCTCTGTTAGTTCAGGTAGCCCAGGAATTTCCAAGCGCCAACCCTCGTCATCTGTTAACTTTAGATCCAAATGATTTAATTTGAACAAAGACATTAAGTCAATTATTTCCTTGATTTTGTTTAAACCATAAAAGTTTCGTGAGATATCAAGTAAAAAACCTCGGTATGCAAATCGAGGAGCGTCGTTAATCTCCACAATCGGCCAACGCTTTGTTTGAATTTGAGAGACAGCATCTAATTGCACAAGAGATTGTATTGCATAAAGGATTCCAGCGTATGAAGAAGCATTTATCTGTATATGTTGCTCTTCAATAAGCAGCTTATAAGACTCGTCTTTAATTTCAGAATTTGACTGAATAATCAAGTTAGCATGTTTAATATCTGATACCCATTCAATATCTCTTTTAGTTTGCATTAGCAGGGTTTCAATATTAGCACGAAAGTAATAAAAGGGTTTGGCTGCATATAAACGCCAGCTGGTGTTAGCTTTTCGATATGCTAATGGTTTGGATACATACTTGGGGGTCGGCAACAGAATCGAAAGTTTTTCTTTTGGTATAAGCGAAATTTCTTTAAGCTGATCGTATCGGGTCTTTGAGGTGGGCAAGTTTAAGTCAGTCAGTCCTTCAGCCTTTAGCCACTTTACATTAATATGAACAGGATAAGTTTCGCCATTTTGCACTAAGAAGGCACCAAAAGGACCTAAGCTTAATCGTGACATTATTCCCCTTTTTTTTAATTGGAGTTTTTGCTGAGTTCCTGCCTTTAAGGTCCATTTGTCACCAAAAGAAAGAACGAAATATGAGTTTCCATTTACTCGCCTAAATTTCACTCCAGTTGGGAGACTCTCTGGGATTATCTCTCCAATAATTTGATTCCAATGAAGCTCCCATTGATTTGATGCAAAATCTATATCTGTGTGATTATCAATATTAAGAGTGACGATCATCTCATTTTTTTCTACATCAAATGCATCGATGGTGTATGTCAGGTTAATGATATTTTGAGAAGGATTTAACAATAAATATGTCATTAATGCACACACCAATAGTGCTAAGATTATTAATGCTTTAAACTTCATATGCTGTGTCATATCAAATGCAATTTAAGAAGAAAATATAGTAGGCTTGGGAGGATTGACTGATAGGCTGTCTAAAAATGTTTCATATGCACATTAACGATTAAACGCTTATTTGTTTTGAAAATAACGAACAAAGCCCTCAATAGCTTCATAATCAGGTAGTCCCAAGGCATTATATTTTCTTGCCGTATTTCGATTTCTTTGTTCTGATCGTTGCCAAAACTCTCTCTCGTCAGGTCCTGGGAACATCGCTTTATCTTTTTGAGATTGATGCTTAAAAATTGCACATCTCTTTTTAATCAAATCTGATGGCGACAAAGGGACGGCCATTTCAATATCAGAAACATTCCATTCTTGCCATGCGCCTCGATACAGCCAAACTTCGCACTTCTCAATCCATTCTTTTTTGTCCAGGATTAATTGCTCAATAGTGTCGAATAAAATTTGAAGGCATACCCTGTGAGTTCCGTGTGGATCAGAAAGGTCTCCTGCTGCAAAAATTTTTTCTGGTTTGGTTTTTTCAAGTAGTGCATAGGTTTGTTCAATATCTGCTTTTGTGTGCGGTTTTTTCTTGACTGCGCCTGTTTCATAAAAAGGAAGATTCATGAAATGACAATTATCTTCTCCAATTCCACAAACACGACTTGCAGCTAGGGCTTCCCCTTTACGAATAAAGCCCTTTAAATCTAAAATCTTTTTTGTGTCAATCTGTCCCTCTTGTTTGCTGCTAAAAAACTTTTTAGTAGTATCAAATTCTTTTAGCAGATAAGGGTCACCACAGGACGCATCGATGCAAAATTGTAAAAAGCGTAAAACATCATCATCATGGACAGCGATATTCCCAGAAGTTTGATAGGCAACGTGAACATCAAAGCCATTATCTACCAACTGGATTAAAGAACCACCCATTGAAATCACATCATCGTCTGGATGAGGGCTAAATACAACAGCCCTAGTTCCCTTGCCATTGCTAGTATTTGAGCGCCACAATTCAAAAGCACCAAAGAGCGATTCGTATACTTCTTTGATTGCCGCATTTAAATCAAATTTATGTTCATAAAACAATTCTGCCAGATGATTTTGCATAAAATCACTTTTAGTGAGTTTTAAAATTGATTTATTTGTTTTGTGGGATAGCCAAATGACTGCCTTTCTGATAAGTTTGGAATCCCAAATACATGCACCAACCAACCAAGGTGTTTTTTCTCTGATTAGTTCAGAGGCTGCGGCTTTATCGAGTATAAACTTACAGTTGTTGTGTTTTTGTAGTAGGGTTGCAGGAATCTTTTTTGTCACATTACCTTCTATGGTTTTTTGGAGAATAGATACCTTACTCTCGCCCCAAGCCAATAGTATTATTTCCTTGGATTGCATGATTGTTTTCATGCCCATGGTAATGGCTTGAGTTGGTACGTTTTTCTCTCCAAAAAAACTACTTGATGCATCTTTTCTAGTCAAAGGATCAAGCCACACCAACCGCGTTTCACTTTCAAAAGAAGCATTGGGCTCATTAAACCCAATATGGCCTGTTCTGCCAATGCCCAAAAGTTGCAAGTCAATACCCCCCAGTTCACTAATTTTTTTTTCATATTCAGTACAGTAAGCCTCAATTTTTTCTAAAGGTAAAGAACCGTCGGGAATATGTATATTTTCTTTTGGAATATCAATTTCATTAAACAGGTTTTGATGCATAAACTGCACATACGAATGTATAGAGCTGCTATCCATTGGAAAGTATTCGTCTAAATTAAAAGTATAGACATTTTTAAAACTTACCCTGCTGTTTTTGTAGGCATGGATAAGATTTCTATATACTTTTATTGGACTAGATCCTGTTGCCAAGCCAAGTACAAAAGCTTCTCCTGTTTTAACTTTTTGATTAATTTTTTCTATGATATAATCTGAAATAGCTTTGCTTGCAATGTCACTATCACGGTGTATTTTTACTTTAACATGCTCATTTGATAAATTCAAATCTTTTTTGACAATGTTTTTTACGTTGTTGGTTAATTCCATTCCGTGGTTTAATTGTTATTATGTGAAGGTTAATGCATTTATTTTCAAATTTATGCTATATTTTGCAATTCTGCAATTCTATTTATTGTATTTTTTTTTTTAACTTGTAATGTATATACAAAACAAATGTTAAAAGAAGAGCGTCAACAAAAAATATTGAATGAAGTGTCACTTCGTAATAGAGTCCTTTTGAATGATATTGCAGAGCATTTGGATGTTTCTGTAGACACGGTTAGACGTGATGTAAAAGAGCTTGACAAAAAAAAGCTTCTTAAAAAAGTGCATGGTGGTGCCATTTCATTGAGCTTTACTTCGAATAAAAACTCTACAGAGATATATGATGTTGATGAAAAGCAACTTATCGCACGCAAGGCTGTTGTCAAAATTCAGGATGGTTCTGCCATTTTTATTGACGGCGGTACTACATGTATGGAGCTTGCTAAGGCAATTCCCAACAACAAAAAGATTACTTGTTTTACCCTAAGTTTACACATTGCCATGGAATTGGTTCATAAAGAGGGAGTAAACTTAATATTTATTGGAGGCAAGGTTTCTAAGGATTCTCATATGAGCATCAGTGCAGGCGCAATAAATGAATTATCTCAGATTACGTTTGACCAAAGCTTCATTGGCACAGGCTATATTGATGTAGTTCATGGTCTTAGTGAATTTGACTGGGAGGTCGTTCAAATTAAACGTGCCATTATAAAATCCTCTAAAAAAACAACCTTATTGTGCATTTCTAAAAAATTCAACTCTCAGCAGAAATATAAATGCGTTAACGTTAATGCGATTACCACTATTATAACTGAGTTAGTACCCACAGACAAGCTTTTTGAGCCCTTTAAGTCGTTAAACATTAATTTGGTTTAAGCTTTTCTTCGCTTGAGTAGTAATTTAATTAAAACTAAATGCTGTTTTTTATTTTTTTTTGCAAGTAGTTGCAATTTAGTGCTTATTTAGTTGCAATTTAGTGCTTATTTACTATATTTACAACATATCAACTATCAACTATTAATTATTAACCAAGCAAAATTAACTATTAACTAAGTAAGCTATGATTTTAAAAAATTCAATTATTACACTGTTCTTATCTTTAAGCAGTGTTCTTTTTGCGCAAAAAACGGTTACAGGAAATGTAAGCGCTGCGCAAGACGGCCCATTGCCTGGGGCAACTATTATTGTCAAAGGGAGTGATAATACAGGTACCCTCACTGATTTTGATGGGAACTTTTCTGTAAGTGCATCCATTGGAGATGTTCTAATTGTTTCATATGTCGGCTTTGCTTCACAGGAAGTGAGTATTGCAAATGATTCTACTCTTTCTATTGTTCTTGAATCTGATCAGCAGTTAGATGAAGTTGTGGTTACAGCATTGGGTATTTCGCGTGAAAAAAAATCGCTGGGATATGCCGTAACGCAAGTGTCTGGTGAAAATTTAAACACTGTTAAAGATAATAACCTTGCAAGTTCTTTGACGGGTAAGGTTGCAGGTCTTCAGATTTCACAGTCAGGATCCTTAGGTTCCGCTTCAAGGATTACAATCAGAGGGAATAATTCCCTTGGTGGAAATTCTCAGGCGCTAATAATTGTTGACGGGATGCCTATTAATGCATCTTTACCAATTAGTGGAGATGGTTCTCAGAGTAGTTCTGGAAGTTCTGGCGTAGGTGGAGGTCCAAGTTTTGAACCAAGTATTTCAGGTGGCGGTATTTCCGACATTAATCCTGATGATGTTGAGTCTATTTCTGTTTTAAAAGGGCCAAGTGCAGCCGCACTTTATGGATCTAGAGCTGGTAACGGTGTCATTCTCATAACAACAAAAAAGGGAAAACGTTCAGATGAATTAGGTGTTAAAATTAAAACTGATTTATATGTCGATAACCCTTTATTATTGCCAGAATATCAAAATCAATATGGTCAAGGTTCTTTTGGAGCTGCTTATACAGACCGCACAAACGATTGGGGAGAGCTTTCTTGGGGTTCAGTTTTAGACGGATCACAACAGGCATATTATGACGGAACTACTAAGGCATACAGAGCTCAATCTGATAATGTTAAAAACTTTTTCAGACAAGCGGTCAGAAGAATTACTTCAATTTCTATGGATAAAGGATCAGAAAACTCTTCATTCCGATTTTCTTATACCAATAATCAATCTGAAGCGATTGTAGAAAATTCCGACTTAAACAGCCATAATTTTAATTTAAGATCTATTACCAACCTATCGGACAAATTAACTCTTGACGCAAAAGCTACATATTTTACACAGATTGTTAAAAACAGATCTTCAACTACGGGAGCGCAGGGTCTTTTAGGTTACGTGTACAACATGCCAAGAAATGTAGCTGTTGATGATTTGCGAAATTACCAAATGGACAATCCAGCAACACCAAGTGATTTTGCTGTGATTCGCTACGCTGATGGTAATATTGGAAATCCTTTTTGGCAAGTATATAACGATGAAAATACTGTTCGTAGGAATAGATTTTTAGGTTATACTAAAATAGATTACAAATTTACAGATTGGCTGAGTGCTTTTGTTCGTGTTGGTGCTGATGTCACTAATATTAGAGATATAAAAATATTTAAGCCAGGACATCACTTTGTATCGACTGGATCAATGAATATTGGCGAAAGTACTTTTAACGAATTAAATTCTGAGTTCTTAGTTACTGCTCAGCATGATTTTTCAGACAAACTCAACGTAGTTGCTAATGTAGGGGGTAATTTATCTAGAAGGACTGCTGAGGGTATGACAGTAGCGGGTACGGCTTTCAAAATCCCAACTGCATTTTTCATCAATAATTTAGAAGTTCTTCAATCACCTCAGGAATCTCCGTTAAGTATTAAAAAAGTCAACTCACTATATGGAGCGGCTAATTTAGCTTATGAAAACTTTTTATACTTGGATGTTTCTGTGCGTAATGACTGGTCTTCTACTTTAAGTGAAGAAAATAGATCATTTATGTATAGTTCAGCAAGCTTATCTGCTATTTTAAACAAATTCATAGACCCAAGCCAAAAGATATTTAATCTAATTAAACTTCGCGGAAGTTTTGCAGAAGTAGGTAACGATACTGATCCATATCAATTAAATCAAACTTATAACGTTCCAGGTCAAGGATATTTGGGTCTCACCACTCTTCAATCACCAACTGTAAAGTTAAATTCAGATTTAAAACCTGAAAATATAGCATCTTCAGAATTTGGTTTAGAATTGGCTATGTTAAATAACAAACTGTCGCTTGATGTTTCTGTTTATAACGTAAAAACAACCGATTTAATTTTTGATGTTCCGGTTCCCGCTGCAACAGGATATCAATTTAACAGAACAAACATTGGTGAAGTAACTAACAAAGGTCTTGAAATTGTATTTGGTGCTAATTTGCTCAATACAGCTGATTTTTCATGGGACACTTCAATCTTCTATTCTAAAAATGAAAATAAAATCGTGGAATTAGTTGAAGGAGTTGATCGATTTAGTTACACAATTTCAACTGATAGTAATGTAAGTATTAGTGCGACTGAGGGTGGAAGCATTGGAGACATATACGGAAGAGTTTGGACTGGAGAAGTCAATTCAGATGGTGTTCCAATTGGTTCTGCTGCACCTGATGTATTATTAGGAAATGCTCAGCCGGATTGGAAAGGTGGATGGTCAAATACAATTAAATACAAAGACTTATCTTTACGATTCTTAATCGATGCACGAATGGGGGGGCAAATATATTCTCAAACATCTGCTGATTTAGATAGAAATGGTGTGTCGAAAAGAAGTTTACAATACCGTGAAAGTGGTGTGGTTGTAAATGGTACAAACACTGGTACCGGTAGTGCAAACACTCAGAGTATTACAGGGCAACAATATTGGACGGCAATGTCTAATATTTCTGAAAACTATATTTATGATCAAGATAACATTAGGTTGAGAGAATTAGCTTTGGCGTATAATATTCCTCTGAAATCAAACAAACTTGGTTTACAGAATGCTACGCTTCAATTAGTAGGTAGAAACTTATTTTTCTTTATGAATAAGGCTGATGACATTGACCCTGAGACGATGTTAGGAACATCACTAGGTGTTCAGGGTTTGTCACAGAATGCAATGCCAACTCTTAGAAGTGTTGGATTAAATTTAAACTTGACTTTTTAACTTAAAAATTAACAATAATGAAAAATAAAATTATAATATTAGTAAGTCTTTTCACGGCATTTTTAGTGTCATGTACAGAAGATTTTAATGAAATTAACAAGCAGCCAGACGCACTTTCTACTGAGGATGTAAGTGCGAAGTTTTTTGTAACCACGCTTCAACAGGGCCTATTAAGACCCACAATGATTCCTTTGTGGTTTGGAGATGTAATAATGCCAGATCAATTTTCTGCTAATAAAGCTGATGGGTTTGCAGGGTCAGATTGGAATGGTGATTTAGGCTGGGAATACAGCAGTTTATATACAGATCTAGGTTCTTGGGATTGGCTTTCTGGGTATAATAGTAATCTAACAGCATATCTTAATAATGTTGGTGAAGGAGGTGCTTTAGAAAATGACCAGTATTTTGCGCTTGGACTTATAATGAAAGGATACTACTACCAAGTATTTACTGAAACCTTCGGTATGATACCATATTCAGAGGCATCTAATCCAGATATCGCATTACCGTCGTATGATTCTCAAATTAGTATTTATAAAGGTATTATTGCTGAGTTAAATCAAGCGATTTCAATAATTGGTAATAATCAGACAACAGGATCTGGAGTTGATCAACTAGCTGAAAATGATGTAATATTTAATGGCAATATGCAGAACTGGAAAAAACTAGCCAACAGCTTAAAGCTAAGAATTGCACTTCGTGCTCATGGTTCTACTGGTGAAGATTTTTCCGCAGCCGCAGCATCTGAAGCAATTTCCTCTGGTGTGCTTGCAGATACTGACGCATTATTTGAAGCATATGCTGATGAGGGAAACATATGGGGTGGATCTGCATCATATGGCGATATTTGGCATAATTTCACTGGTAGCCGGTGGAAAATGACTGAAGCTATGATTAATGTTCTTAAAAGTAACAATGATCCAAGATTAGCCGCGATAAGTAAGCCAAGTGTAGGTGGTACAATGACTGTGTTGAAGCCTACAACTGGTGAAAATGTTGCGCTAATTGACGATCACGTTAATTTTCTTAAAAGTACTTTAGATAACTCTGGGCTTGTTGAAAACACTGATTATACTTGGGTAGAGACATCAACAGATTTGACAATCACAATGCCTGAAAACACTAATTATGTAGGTTTACCAGGGCGATTGAGCGCAAAAATTAAACCCTACATGCACGGTGATTTATTTTCTGATCCTGCAGATATAGTTACTCAGAAAACAAATGAGGGTAAACCAATTTTTCCTACAATTTTACTTACATCTGCTGATTCACATTTCATGATTGCAGAGGCAATTGTTAAAGGACTTGCTACGGGTGATGCTGCATCATTCTATCAATTAGGCTTAGAAAAAGCAATGTCTCTATGGGAAACAAGTGTATCATCTGACTTTTTAGCATCAGATATGGGATCACTAACTGGTACTACTGAAGAAATGCTTGAAAAAATAGCTACCCAAAGATGGCTAACAAATTATACTAACGGTTATGAATCCTGGGCGCTCATTAGAGATACGGGATATCCCACTTCAGCAATTGTAACATCATCTAATAATGATATTATTAGTTTAGCTGGAGTACTTAACGGTGCATACCCACAAAGATTAAAATATGGGACAAGTATTTACACATCCAACTCAGCTAACGCTAATGCTGCTGTGTCTGTTCAAGGTCCTGACGAAATGTCAACTAAACTATGGTTTGCTAAATAATAATTGTTGATTTATATATAGTGAATTAAAGGGGTCTACAATTGTAGCCCCTTTTTTTATTGGAATGTATTTAAGCTCACAATTTGAAACATTACATCTATTTCATTGGTAGTAAAATGAATCTGTTTTTCTTGATTAGGCAACAGATCAAAGTAATTATCTTCAAAAAACCCTTGATTATCAGCAGACACCCTTACCGACTTATGTAGTGTTTCCGATTTAAGTAGTATTGAATAACCGTCCGCTTGTCGCGTGACCTTCATATCAATTTCACTATCATTTAGATTAATATTTTTAGGGCGTTCAAAATAGAATAGACCGTTTGCTGATTTCATAGAGGCCTTTAGAAAACTATCTTTAGTATCGATTTCTAAATCATCTAACGCTAGAGAATAGACTAGCTGACTTGAGTTAGATGATACCTCAACTGCTATATGTTTCTTCTGTATTTGCTCACCTTGAAAATTTTGTATCAGAAGCTCTAGTGTTTCGTTTATGGGATAGAGATGGTCATTCACTATATATACATTAATAATATCGTCTTCTCGTTCAAAAGAAATAAGCACATTTTTAAAAGCTTCCCGTGCAGCGTAGTGCAATGCTTTCCACTGCCCAAAATAATCGATGCTCGACCATGAAATAGCAGGCCAACAATCGTTCAATTGCCAAAATAGAGTGCCCATATTGTAAGGTTTTGCACGTCTATGTGCCTCAATACCCATACGCATACCCTTGGCCTGAACCAACTGACTCACATAAGCGTAGGCTTCGGCCTTAGTTGGTACGGGAAAATCTCGAGCCATATATTCATCTATCAGTTGAAAGCCACGGTGATGTTTTTGATGAGATTTTATTGCACCATCGTTTAAATCAAGCTGTTTGTTCTCCACAATATAGTCCAGCACTTGTTGACTGGGAAAGGACTGAAAGCCAAACTCAGTCATAAAGCGGGGTACCTGTTCTTCAAAATGCTCAAAAGGATATGCATCATGCCATACCCACCAATCGTGTGCATCGCCCTCGTATTTATATTTTGGATTTCCACGACCAAATTTTGGTGAGCTTTCCCAGTAGGGGAGTTTACTGTAATTAGCTACTTGTTGTGGTAATATGCTGTCAAAAAGTTTAAGATAATCCCCCCAAATTTTGTCTTTTTGCTGCTCCGTTTTTCCTTCTTGCCAGCCCCATCTATGCCAGCCCTCTGAACTTTCGTTGTTTCCACACCACAAGACAATACTCGGGTGGTTTCGCAAACGTGTTAGTTGATCTACAGCTTCCTGTTTGGCGTTCTCCAAAAAGGCTTCATCGCCAGGATACATCGCACAGGCATACATAAAGTCCTGCCAAATCAAAATTCCTTTTTCATCACATATTTCATAAAACAAATCATCTTCATAAATACCACCTCCCCACACACGGAGCATGTTCATGTTTGCGGATACTGCATCAGTCAACAAATTATTGTAATCTTTTGCAGATACACGGTTTTGCATACTGTGCTGAGGGATGTAATTCGCGCCCTTCATATATACCGGGGTACCATTAATTTTAAAGAAGAAGCTCTCACCAGAAGCATCTTCTTCTGTGACCAATTCCACCGTTCGTATTCCGTGTTTTAGTTGTTTTACATCCAAAACTTCCCCCTTGTTTCTTAAGCGCACATCAACCGTATACAAATGTGGGGTTCCCAAATTGTGTGGCCACCAAAAGCTTGGATTTTCTATAATAACAGGAATAGTGTAGGTTGTTTGTTTTTCGTCTAATTCGATTACAAATCTTTTTCCAGCAACTTCCACCTCTATGCTACTGCCAAAAACAGCAGGATTTGTAAGTGCCACGTTTACATTGAAGCTTGCCTTTTCAGTAGTGTAGGCATTTTCTTCTAGGTAAATGTGATCAATGGCAACCATATTCCATGCTTTTAGGTAAATATCTTTCCAAATACCACTAGTATTCAATTTGGGACCCCAATCCCATCCATATTGAAACTGGGCTTTTCGGGTAAATATTCTATTTCCCTCAGGCATGGTAAAATCTAGTTGTGCCTTTGCCTTATTTTCGTGTGTGCTGGTGGGTTCAAAATGTATTTCTATTGTATTTTCAGCAGTGAGCAAGTGCTTTACTGGGACCTTATAGTTTCGAAATGCGTTGTTAGTATTTATTAATGCTTCACCGTTCAATAATACAGTAGTATAGGTGTCCAAACCATCAAAATTGAGTGTAATACATTGTTTGTTTAATATGGTATTTGGTAAGGAGAATGATGATTTGTAAACCCATATAGAATCAGAAACCCATTGCAGCTTGTATTCATTTTCACCTATAAATGGATCTTCAATTACTTGGTTATCCATCAAATCCGAAAAGATATTGCCTGGAACAGTAGCCGAATATGATTCATTACTGTTTTTCGATGAAACGGTCCAATTATCGTGTAGTTTTAATACAAGTGTATCTTGTTGTTTGGATTGACAGGAGGTTAACAATACTGTTAACACCAAAAACATTGGGATGTGTTTACGCATGAATTTGACTTATAAGTTGTTGTAATATAAATAAACTAGAAACGCTCTGCATGTTTAGGTCAAAGTGTTTTTTAGAATTTACTTTCTTGAGTTGTCCATAGTTGGGTGTAATGTTTCCCAATGTAAGTTCATTGAAAAGCTCTAATCGGTCTGCATCCTCTTGTTGTGTGTTTAAAGCAGATTGAAAACTGTTTGTACAAACTTTAACTATCACGGGAGATTAATCGTTGCTTTTACGCAGTTGCACTCTTCCAAAAAAGTAGATGTAAAAGTAACAGATAACCAATAAGGAAAATGCCCATTTAAATCCGTAAAGATCTGTGAGGTAACCGTAAATTGGAGGTATAATGGCACCTCCCACAATCATGGTACATAAAATACCTGAGGCTTGCGGTTTTAAATCATCCAATCCCTCTAGAGACAAACTAAAAATTGTTGGAAACATGATAGAGTTAAAAAGCCCGACAGCCAATATAGATACCATAGATACCAAGCCTGTTGTTTGAGCAGATATAAGTATCAAGGCTAAAGCGCCTAAAGCAAAAAACGATAATACCCGTGCAGGTTTAAGAACATTGGTTAGATATGAGCCTATAAACCTGCCAATCATAGCTCCACTCCAATAGAAAGTCACAAAGGAACCTAGGATGCCGTAGTCATCAACTCCTGAAAGACGCTTCCCCAATAAAGTAGATGAAATAGACGAAAGCACACTACTTTCTTTAATGACTGAAGTCAACTTCATGTCATAGAAATAATTCACTAGATAGCTACCAATGGAAACTTCCGCACCGACATAAATAAAAATCCCTAACGCGCCCAGTAGTAGAGATTTCTTTTTTAATAGTATCGAGTAACCACCTTTGGGAGCATCACTTAACATTTTAGGAAGCCTTACTCTCATAAAAACAAGGGCTAGAAGAAGAATCATTATTGTAACGATAATAAAAGGAGATTGTACAGCAGTGGCCTCAGCAGTCAAATAGGCCTCCTTTGCGACTTGCCCTAACGAAGCGATTTCTTCTTTCGATTTTACTTTATCGCTTAGAATAAAAGAAGCACCAAGAATGGGTGCAATTGATGTACCAAAAGAGTTAAATGCTTGTGAAAGATTAAGTCTACTTGAAGCACCATCTTCAGAACCTAATACGGCCACATAGGGGTTGGCGGCAACCTGCAAAATGGTAATTCCTCCTGCTAATATAAAGTAGGCTAAAAGAAAGATTGAAAACGTTCGGTAGGAAGCCGCTGGATAAAAAAGAACACAGCCTATTGCCATGGTAATAAGCCCTAAAACAATCCCCTTTTTGTATCCAATTTTTGAGAGTAGAAAACCTGCTGGGATGGACAAAACAAAATAGGCACCAAAAAAAGCAAATTGAACCAGTCCCGCTTGAAAGTAGGTAAGCGTAAATAAATCCCTTATACGTGGAATTAGACTATCAACCAAAACAGTAATAAACCCCCAAAGAAAAAATAAAGAGGTTAAGAAGATAAATGCGTTACGATAATTTTTTTTGGTCATGTTTTAAAAACTTCAATAAGATGTTAGATTTTCAGTATTAAATTTTTTTATCAATTTCTGTTGTTAATAAAAATGTGCAAATAGCCTCACCCTCTTCGTTTACGATGCTTCCTGTGCCAATGTCAGACCAGGCGTGGCGAACGTATTTAGGATTAGAAACTTTACTAGATGAAACTATAATACTGCAGCCATCAGCTATAACTTTTGCAGGATAGTATGTAATGTTATCTGCTGAAATCTCAATTTCAGTAGGAATGGGTTTTACCGAAACACTTCCTCCGTCTTGACAATCAAATTGTACAATAAGCTTGTTCATTTTTTGCATTACGCTAGTAGGTTTTGAAGCGCGCAGCTTTCCACCTAGGCCATAGTCATTTCCTAAGGCGAGGTTCGCCAAACGCTTACCAACATCCATTTTATTTGCAGGGTGAATGTTTTCGACGTTCCCAAGGTCAAGAGTAGACACAATGCCCGTCTTTGAAGTCGCTGTAGATTTATACTGTGCATTTCGCAGGGCCGCAGATAAATCATTTTCGTAGTCAAAGGGTGCAATTTGCACAAAATAGAAGGGAAATTCATATTTCCATTGTTTTCGCCAACCTTCTATCATGGCTTGAAAAGTTCTTTCATATTCATCTTCAAAACCCACATTAGACTCTCCTTGATACCAGATGGCTCCCTTGATTGTGAAAGGAACCAATGGATGAATCATTGCATTGTATAGCACAGTGGGTGTAAATGGGGTAACCTTGATAAAGCCTGGTCTATCAGTCGTTTTGACATAATTAGCGTCTAATCTATAAAAGTTGTTTTCATATAATTCAGCAGATGGTATCACCTTCCATAAACCTTCCAAGTTTATGTCGACATTATTACTTTTTATTGAAATTGGCGACCAAACTCTTGCAGGCCCCATGGTGTCTATAAGTCTAATTGCGATTACGTTTTCTCCTTTTTTTAGAAGCCCTGTTGGTATTTCATATCGCTTTTTTCGAAAGCTCTCTGCTTGAAATGAACTGCCAACAAATACACCATTTATGTAGGTAAAATCCATATCGTCAACAAGTCCCAAGTCAAGAAAATAAGCATCTTCCAAATGGTCCAAATAAAAACTTTTTCTGACCCAGACAACCCCGTCAAAGTCATTAACGATGGTTTCTCCAAAAACATCATTAAAATTACCTGGAAATTTAATGTCAAACCAATTACTATCATTAAACGCTTCATTGGCATAATCTTTATCATTAAATGACAATTCCTTCCAGTCCTCATGAGTTGAATCAGCATCAGGCATTGGAAAATATGTAAGAGGTGCTAGCCATTGCTCAAAGTCAACTAATTTTTCATCAAATCCAGAAAAATTAGCAAGCTTCTCATCATAAAGCTTTGTTTCACGAAGGGCATTAATTCCAGTCCATGACTCTACAGGTGTACCACCCCAACTACTGTCAATAATTCCAATAGGGACATCAAGTTCTTGAAATAATTCTTTGGCAAAGAAATAAGCAGTTGCGCTAAAATTAGGTGCGTTTATGGAATCGCTTAATAACCATTTTCCGTTGACATCATCGAGTGGAAGATTGCTTAAATCTCGTTCAACAGAAAAAAAGTGTAATTTATAGTTTCCAGCTTGAGCTATCTCATTAGTAGAATTGATTATAGTATCACCAGGTGGCCATCCCTTAAGAGGCATTTCCATATTACTCTGCCCAGAAGCCAACCAAACCTCTCCTAATACTACGTTGTTAATTTTAATGCATTTATTAGATGAACAAACATCTATATTGAAAGATGGATTTTCATTGGGTGTTGAAAATCCTATTTGCCATTTTCCAGAATCATCTGTCTTTCCTTTATGGTTGCCCCATGGCGTGCTTATTAAAACTTCGGTGTTTTGCCCAGCTATTCCCCAGAACTGTACACTTGCATTACGCTGTAGAACCATATTGTCTGAAAAAAGCGCAGGTAAAGAAAGGGAGGGAGTTTTTTTACAGCTAAGTAGTAATAAGAGCGAAAAAAGTGAAATGATTGTTGATCTCATGTAATATGTTTTATTAGTTGATTTGTATTTCATCGATAAAGATCCATCCCAGACCGTTGTCTTCAAAACCCTTATGCCATTCGGGTACAATGCCTATTTTTTTTGCAATAACTTTTATGTAACGGTAAGGTGTCTTATAGTTATCAATGTTACAGGTTTTTATTTCAGAGTTGTTTAGTTCTGTAATTTCGATTTTTTCTGAATAAATCAAGTCGAAATTTTCATTATCTGCTGAACCATAAAAAAAGACTTCTTTGGGATGAAAAATCCAAAAGTTTTGGTCACTTAGGAAATTGACAGCTAACCTATTAATTTGCTCAACTTTGCCAATATCTATAGTTGCAACTACATCTGAACCTTCATAACCTTGCCAAGTGCCTGTTCTAAAGTCTTGACTACCTAAAATTCCATCTACAAGTGCTTTGTCTCCGCCAGCACTGTATTGATTTGAATAAGTTGTTGCTAAGCTAATCTTAATAGCTGTATTTATTTTTCTAAAAGCTGTTTTAAGTGTTGCACTTTTGTTTCCACTCAAAACAGCATAGGTGTTCAAATCACTATCTTTAGTTATTGTAATTGGTGATTCATATTTTATAAAAGATTCTCCTAAACTGTAAAAAATTGTTGCTTGGGACTGAATACTCTTTAGTGTTATTTTAGTTTCTTCATTGAAGGCAGTGTCACCTTTTTCAATAAAGGGAGGGGTTGTAATAAAATAATCTTCAATTTTTGAAGTAGGAATGTGTTCATCTGAAGTGCCCCAATCACTTTTTGTGTTACTCATTTTATAAGTTAGGTTTCCGCCATTCACAATGTCAAAATGACTTAAGTAAGCCTTTTTGTACTCAATGCCATTGAGGGATACACTTTGTATGAAGGGCTTACCGTTTTGGTTGTTTGGAGAATTAATTTTAAATGTCTTTCCATTCTCTAGATTGATCGTGGCAGACTTGACAATAGGTGAGCCGATAATATATTCGTTAGATCCAGGAGTAACAGGATAAAAACCAAGCGAACTAAAAATATACCAAGCGCTCATTTGTCCACAATCCTCATTTCCAGAAATACCGTCAGGGGAATTTTTATACTGCTCTTCAAGGATTTTACGAATCATGGCTTGAGTTTTATAGGGCTTATTTACAAAATTATATAAGTATGCCATGTGATGACTCGGTTCATTTCCTTGTGCATATTGCCCAATTAATCCTGTAATATCTGATTGGTCACGTCCAGAAGTTTCGGTTTTAGCACTGAAAAGGCCATCAAGCATTTCCTCATATTGAGCTTTTCCACCCATGAGTTCTATATGACCAGAAATGTCTTGGGGCACGTAAAAACTGTATTGCCATGAATTGGCTTCAGTATAGTTGAAATTAACTTCATAGGGATCAAATGGGGCAAACCATTTATTATTAAGTCGCCCACGCATAAATTTAGTTTGTGGGTCAAACACATTTTTGTAATGTTGGGCGCGTTGGATAAAGGTTTTGTAATCTTCTGATTTGCCAAGGGCCATAGCCATCATGGCAATGGTCCAATCGTCATAGGCGTATTCTAAAGTTTTAGATACCGATTCAGGCTCCATTTCTACTTGGACATATCCTTTGCTTTTATAGCTGACTAAGCCTAATTTATTTTGAAAAGCAGAGTGTTTCATTGCTTCAAAGGCTTTGTTTACATCATACCCATCAATGCCTTTTAAATAGGCATCTGCAATTACAGGAACTGCATGGTATCCTATCATACAGCCCGTGTAGTTTGCAGATAAATCCCAGATGGGCATGATACCACCCTCTTCATACTTATTTAGAAAGGTGTTTATGAAATCGTTGGTACGTTCTTGTTCTATGATGGTATAGAGTGGGTGGGCCGCTCTATAAGTGTCCCACAGTGAAAAAACGGTATAATAGTCATTGTCCAAGTCCTGATGAATTTCCAGATCCATTCCAAGGTAACGACCATCTACATCTTGATATAGATTAGGGGCTATCATGGTGTGGTATAGGGCAGAATAGAAATTGTACATATCGTCTTCCTCATAGGTTTCAACAACTATTTTATTTAATTGCTTTTCCCATATTGAATCGGCCTCTTCACGAAGTTGATCAAAAGACTTGTCTCTTAATTCAGTTATTCTGTTTTTGCGAGCACCTGCTTCATCCACTGCGGAAATACCCACTTCAATTTCTAATATATTGGATGTGCTTTCGTCAAATTCGAAGGCAGCTTTTACATTTTCACCGGTTGTTTTTTCATCAAGAAGTGTGACATTTGTAAAAGGTTTGGAAAAGGCAATGTCAAAAAATAGACGTTGTTCTTCTGCCCAGGCTCTTGAAAAGCGACGTCCATGGACTAATTGGTTGCTTTCGATAAAAACCTCAGCATCTAGCACTCTATCTCGGTGGGCTAGGTCAAGTATAACAACTTGTTTGGATCCTTTTGGAAACACATACTGATGGATGCCACTTCGCTTTGAAACGCTAAGGGAAACATCAATCTTTGTGTCATCTAGGTGGACGGCATAATAGCCCGGACTTGCAACTTCATTCTGGTGTGAAAAAGAAGACCTATAACCTTTTTCGCCATTTGATCCATTATTAAAAATGACTTGGTTGTTGGGCATCAATAGTATGTCTCCATAATCGGAAATTCCAGTTCCAGAAAGATGGGTGTGCGAAAAGCCATAAATATACTTATCGGAATAGTGATAACCCGAGCAGCCATCCCAACCTTCGAGACGGGTGTCTGGACTAAGTTGCATCATTCCGTAGGGGAGTGAAGCACCAGGATAAGTATGTCCGTGTCCACCTGTACCAATAAAAGTATTGACGTAGAGAGTTAGTTTTTTTACATTGTTATTGACCGAAAAACTGTTTTTACATGAAAGGGATAGTATTGATAAGAAGATTATTATAATGGACCTCATAACTAATTAATTAAATCATTTTGGTTTCACAATTTTAACAAATTAATTTTGTTTTTTGCTGTTTTTTGCTGTTTTTTTCACATTTATGCTTATGTTTACTTTATAGATTTTTAACGGTAAAGAAGAAGTATTAAATTCCAATGTACAAAGTAACTAATATCGATGACTTAATAACTGACGGTTTAATTTTAAATAAAATACATTAAAACAATAATCACTTATTTTTAGTACATGAATTCAGAACAATCCAATAAAACAGCCATTGCAATTATTGCAGGCTTGTTTTTTATTTTTGGCTTTATTACTTGGGTGAATGGGGCATTAATTCCTTTTATGAAAACCATTAATGAATTGACCGAAGCCCAGTCCTATTTTGTGGCCTCTGCCTCCTATATATCTTTTGTGGTTATGGCATTGCCAGCTTCTTATTTATTGCGTAAAATAGGTTACAAAAAAGGGATGTCCATCGGGCTATTTCTTATGGCTGTTGGTGCTTTGGTATTTATTCCTGCTGCCGATGCCAGAACCTATTGGATATTTTTAGTGGGTATCTTCATTCAAGGAACGGGCATGACTGTATTACAAACTGCTGCAAATCCATACATTACCATTTTGGGGCCAATTGAAAGTGGCGCTAAGCGCATTGCCATTATGGGGATAGCCAACAAGGTCGCTGGGGCACTGGGTTCTGTCATTTTTGGCGCCATACTCTTAAATGGAATCGATGAGGTCAAAGATGTTATAAGTCAAGTTTCTACTGAAGAAAAAGCGATTCTTTTAGATCAAATGGCGGATAGTGTTTTTATGCCTTACTTGATCATGGCAATTGTATTATTTGTATTGGGCTTATTGATGCGCCGTGCCCCTCTACCTAATGTGGAAGCGGAAGCCAGTATTGAAGAAGAAACCGAATCTGGAGGTAAAAAAACTATTTTCCAATACCCACACCTTTGGTTCGGTATGCTTACCCTATTTGTTTATGTTGGTGCAGAGGTGATTGCTGGAGATACCATTATTGCCTATGGTCTTGCACTTGGAATTTCTGCATCAAAAGCTAAGTTTTTCACTACCTTTACCTTGATGGCAATGGTAGCTACTTATGCACTTGGTGTTGTATTAATACCAAAATATTTAAGTCAGAAGAAGGCATTACAAATCAGTGCAGTGGTTGGACTGGTGTTGAGCTTTTGTATCATTAGTACGAATGGATTTACATCGGTTCTTTTTGTAGCGGCATTGGGAATTGCCAACGCACTTGTTTGGCCTGCATTGTGGCCACTGACTTTAGAGGGGCTTGGGAAACACACCAATACGGCAGCGGCCTTGCTTATTATGGCAATTTCTGGGGGGGCTATTATTCCACCGATGTACGGTCGCCTTGTAGATAGTGGTAAAGCAGCCCTTATCGACTCGGGGCTTGATGCTGCAGATGCACTAGCTACAGCGGCCAAGGAGAGTTATTACATCCTTATTCCCTGCTATGCCATCATTTTTGTTTTTGCATTATGGGGACAACGACTTAAGAAATAAACTGTTTAAAAATATGTCAACTTCAACACATAAAAATAATACTTACTGGAAGAAAAACATCCAGTACATCAGCATTCTACTCTCCCTTTGGTTTACTGTTTCTTTCGGTTGTGGAATATTATTTGTAGAGAAATTAAATTCCATACAAATGGGTGGTTTTAAACTCGGGTTTTGGTTTGCTCAACAAGGATCTATTTATGGATTTGTGATCATCATATTTACCTATATCTACCTCATGAATCGATTAGATAACAAACTAAATAAAGACAACTAGATGGAACTTCAATATTGGATTTGGATTGCAGTTGGATTGAGTTTTTCACTATACATTGGTATAGCTATTTGGTCTCGTGCTGGCTCAACAAAAGAATTTTATGTAGCTGGCGGTGGTGTCCATCCTATTGCCAATGGTATGGCAACTGCAGCCGATTGGATGTCAGCCGCCTCGTTTATTTCCATGGCGGGTATTATATCGTTTAGTGGCTATGACGGCTCGGTTTATTTGATGGGATGGACAGGTGGATATGTTCTTTTGGCACTCTTACTCGCTCCTTATTTGCGGAAATTCGGCAAGTTTACAGTGCCTGATTTTATTGGAGACAGATATTACTCAAACACTGCACGCTCGGTTGCTGTTTTTTGCGCCCTGATTGTCTCCTTTACCTATATCGCTGGACAAATGCGAGGGGTAGGGGTGGTCTTTTCTAGATATCTAGAGGTAGATATTGTAACAGGTGTCCTGATAGGAATGGGGATTGTTTTGTTTTATGCCGTCATTGGAGGTATGAAGGGGATTACTTATACCCAAGTTGCACAATACTGTGTACTCATTTTTGCCTTTATGGTGCCTGCAATTTATATTTCATTTTTGATAACGGGAAATTTAGTTCCACAGCTTGGATTTGGAGGTGTTGATGCAAACGGGGTTTATCTTTTAGACAAACTCGATGGATTACATAAAGAACTTGGCTTCCACGAATATACCTCAGGAAGTAAATCCATGTTTGATGTCTTTTGTATTACCATGGCACTTATGGTAGGCACAGCAGGACTACCTCATGTAATCGTTCGCTTTTTTACCGTAAAAAAAGTAAGCGATGCCAGAAAGTCTGCTGGATGGGCGCTTTTATTTATAGCGATTCTTTACACAACAGCTCCTGCCATTGCTGTTTTTTCAAGAACAAACCTAATTGAAACGGTAAGCAACAAGCCATACGATCAAATGCCGTATTGGTTTGAAAAATGGGAGACCACAGGACTACTTGGTTTTAAAGACAAAAACAAAGACGGACTCATTCAATATACGGCAGATACTGCAACCAACGAATTGGAAGTAGATGCGGATATCATGGTACTGGCGAATCCAGAAATCGCCGATTTACCAAATTGGGTCATTGCCCTTCTTGCAGCAGGAGCACTGGCGGCAGCTCTTTCTACCGCAGCAGGACTCTTGCTAGTAATCTCATCAGCAGTGTCACATGATTTACTCAAAAAAATGGTTATGCCCAATATCTCAGAACGAGGTGAACTTATCGCAGCTCGATTGGCTGCAACAGGAGCAGTATGTTTGGCGGGTTATTTTGGGATTAATCCCCCTGGCTTTGTAGCAGCTACAGTTGCCTTGGCTTTTGGACTGGCGGCATCCTCTTTTTTTCCAGCAATACTATTGGGGATTTTCTCCAAACGTGTCAATAAGGAAGGTGCGATTAGTGGTATGCTGGTAGGCATTTTTCTTATGTTATTCTATATGCTAAAATTCAAATTTGGCTGGTTTGGTGGTGGCACCAAAGCTGATTGGTGGTTTGGTATTTCTCCAGAAGGGTTTGGCACCATAGCGATGATGGCAAATTTCTTTGTTACCATTACCGTGACTAGTATGACTCCAGCACCTTTAAAAGAAATTCAGCAGTTGGTTGAAAATATCAGGAAGCCTTGAAATTTAGAGATAGACATGGATATTTTTCATAAGCCCAAGATACTAATATCGTTGATTATATAGAGTTAAACTTATTGGTAACAAAAAAACCGCTACACTGAAACAGTACAACGGTTTTATAATCTTACTTGCGCCCCTTATTATTCAAAGATGAAGTACAACTAAATTTGTTTATGACTATAAATAATTATTCTAATGATTAGTTGCGGACTTTGCCATACCCCAAAGTAATCTTGAAGTTATGACCAATACGATAACCACAATTGTGGTTTGGATAATTCAAAGGGTTCGACAATTATTTGGTTCACAATAAGGGCTGATTTACCGTTGAAAAAGACACCAGATTCTTGTCATCTCACAGTTCAATGAAAGTTTAGAAAACCATTAAATCAATTCACTTTTATTGAACGTAAAAGAAGAGAAATTAATGAAAATTAAAATATTTGGATAGTTCGTATTTTATCTAACACAAGAGTATAACAAGCATAACAAAAAAAAGATTATGTATCTGTAGGGAATTGAAAATGAAATAATAAAAATATGTGAATTTAGATTTTGAGGAGTGTTATGAGACCGACGAGCTAGCTACTGCTCTATCACGCGCTGTAGGTGCAATTATCCAACTTTATTGACAATCGCCAAGTGCTTTGTGTACTTCTTATGTATCTTTGTCGCCAATGAGCAATACACATAAAGCCGGGTTCGTTTCTATCGTGGGAAACCCTAACGTTGGGAAATCAACATTAATGAATGCATGGGTAGGTGAGCGTTTATCGATCATCACACCGAAAGCACAAACAACACGTCACCGTATATTGGGGATACTCAATGCAGATGACTATCAATTAGTACTTTCCGATACTCCTGGAGTTATTACGCCCAGTTATGAAATGCAATCTTCCATGATGGACTTCGTGAAAACAGCTCTTGAAGATGCTGACATTTTGATTTATATGCTCGAGGTGGGAGAAACCGAAATGAAAGACCAACGTTTGTTTGAAAAAATTCTACGCTTGGAAATTCCTGTTCTTGTCCTTATTAACAAGATTGACACGACCGATCAAGAATCCCTAATTAAGTCAGTTGCCCATTGGCAAGGAAAATTTCCCAAAGCAAATATTTTTCCAATATCAGCTATCACTGGTTTTTCAGTCAAAGAAGTTCTGAATCATATTATTGAATTACTGCCCGTTTCTCCACCCTATTATCCAAAAGATCAGATGACCGATAAGCCCGAGCGTTTTTTTGTCAATGAGGCTATTCGGGAGCAGATTCTACAGCATTACGATAAAGAAGTTCCCTATGCAGTCGAGGTGGTGACAGAGGAGTTTTTCGAATCAGAAAAAATAATTAAAATCCGTTCGCTAATTATGGTTGAACGGGAAACCCAAAAGGGAATCATTATTGGCCACAAAGGTGGCGCCTTAAAAAAAGTAGGGGTAGGAGCACGGATGAAACTACAAGCCTTCTTTACCAAGAAGATTCATCTAGAACTCTATGTGAAAGTAAACAAGGATTGGCGCTCAAATGAACGACAACTGAAACGATTTGGCTATAAGTTATAATCATTGGTTCAGATCCTTTTAAAAAGAGTACTTTTGCTAAAAATTTACCATCATGAGTGCAATTATTGCCATTGTTGGACGTCCCAATGTGGGAAAATCCACCTTCTTTAACCGTATGATCCAAAAGCGTGAAGCCATTGTTGATGCAGTGAGCGGAGTAACACGGGATCGTCATTACGGAAAATCTGACTGGAATGGAGTGGAATTTTCACTCATCGATACCGGAGGATACGTTGTTGGAAGTGAAGATGTTTTTGAGAAAGAAATTGACAAGCAAGTAGAACTTGCCATAGACGAATCGGACGTAATTGTTTTTATGGTCGAGGTTGAAACGGGAGTAACGGGAATGGATGAAGAAGTAGCACAACTACTTCGTCGTTCAAGAAAGCCGGTCTATTTGGTTGTAAATAAAGTAGACAATGCCATGCGTCAAGATGATGCAGTTGAGTTTTACAGTCTAGGTTTTGATAAAATATATCCAATTTCGGGTATAAACGGAAGTGGAACAGGTGAACTGCTCGATGATATTGTAGAAGCATTGCCAGAACAAGTAGAAGATACTTCAGGCGACTTACCACGCTTTGCCGTAGTTGGACGTCCAAATGCGGGCAAATCTTCTTTTATCAACGCATTGATTGGGGAGGATCGTTACATCGTTACAGATATCGCAGGAACTACCCGAGACAGTATTGACACTAAGTACAATCGCTTTGGGTTTGAATTTAACTTAGTGGACACCGCCGGTATTCGACGTAAAAAGAAAGTTAAAGAAGACATTGAGTTTTATTCGGTTATGCGTGCTGTCCGAGCCATTGAGCACTGTGATGTTGTTATTCTTGTGGTAGATGCAACCCGTGGTTTTGATGGGCAGGTGCAAAATATTTTCTGGTTAGCACATCGAAATAACAAAGGAGTTGTGATTGTCGTCAATAAGTGGGATTTGGTTGAGAAAGACCATAAAACCACCAAAGTGTTTGAAGAAGATATTCGTAAACAAACTGCCCCTTTCGTAGATGTGCCAATTGTGTTTATGTCGGTGTTGACCAAACAGCGTTTGTTCAAAGCCATTGAGACTGCTGTAACAGTATATAAATCTCGTTCAAATAAAATACCTACACGAAAATTAAACGACACCATGTTGCCCATTATAGAGAATACTCCTCCACCGGCCAACAAGGGTAAGTTTGTAAAAATTAAGTTTTGTACTCAATTACCTACAGAGCACCCACAATTTGCTTTTTTCTGTAATTTACCGCAGTATGTGAAAGATCCCTATAAGCGATTTTTAGAAAATCAACTCCGTGGTTTGTATGACTTCAATGGAGTACCCATCACACTTTTCTTCCGAAAAAAATAATTAGAGATTGTCTCGCATAGAAGTAAGCACAGCTTTTATCTTTTCTAAACGATTCATGAGCTGAAGCTTGCTTTTGTCTTTGTCTTTAGCCACGTTGAGGTGGTTTTTCACTCCTTCTATGGTCATGCCTTTCTCTTTGAGGAGATGATAAATTAGCTGAATGTTTTCGATATCACCTGGGGTGAATTTACGTACCCCTGATGACTTTTTTTTGGGTTGAATTTGCTTGAATTCTTTTTCCCAATAGCGTAAAAGAGAAGTATTGACCCCAAAAGCTTTGGCGACTTCTCCAATGGAGTAATACCTTTTCTCAGGTAAATTAATGTTCATGGATTAATCTAACGATTGATTCTCTTGGGAAGCTTGATTTACAATAGCGTCAAATTCTGCTGGACTTAAGCTATCTATATAGAAATTCAACGGATTGATTTTGTTCTTGTCCTTGAAGATCTCATAGTGTAAGTGAGGAGCTACTGATCGGCCAGTGTTTCCTACATAGCCAATGATTTGACCGCGTTTCACTTTTTGACCGCGTTTTACGTTATACTTGTTTAAATGAGCATAAAGACTCACATAGCCAAAACCGTGATCGATACGAATATGACGACCATAACCAGACGATCTATTGTCTGCACGTTTTACGATTCCATCGCCAGTTGCATAGACGGGGGTTCCTCTCTTGGCAGAAAAGTCCATTCCGTAATGTTTTCTGCGTTTTTTTGTAAAAGGATCTGTTCTCCAACCGTAGCCCGATGCCATACGTTTCAGGTCCTCTTGTTTAATGGGTTGAATGGTAGGAATAGCAGCAAGTAATTCTTCTTTCTTTTCTGCCAAAGCTTGGATTTCATCCAAAGAATTTGACTGCACAACGAGCATGCGGGAAAGAATATCTATTTTTTTTGTGGTCGCAATAATTTGATCAGAATTCCCAAATCCTTCTAAATTCTTGTATCGATTGACTCCTCCAAAACCAGCTCTGCGTTGTTCTTGTGGAATGGGGTTTGCTTCAAAATAGGTACGGTAGATTTCGTTGTCACGATTTTCAATATTTCCCATCACATTTTCCATTTGCTGTAAACGTTGCGATAGTATTTCAAATTGAAATTCATAGTTGTTTAACTCTCGCTCTAATAGAAGTTCTTTTGGAGTGTTTAAAAAGTCAGTTGTTAAAAGACCAAACAATGTAAAAACACCAAATAAAAGAGAAGAGATAAGGAAAAGGAAAAAGTTCGAAACTTTTAGGGTTTTACCAACTTCAATGGGCCGGTAAGAAAGTGTTTCAGGATCGTAAAAATATTTAACCTTGGCCATAAACAGATTTCTTATAAATTTTGTTTTCTTTTGCAGTAACAAACGAAATGTTCCACAAATATAATAAATTTTGCTTGCAAGATTTGATTTTAACGCATTTACCGAATGAAATCAGCTGAAGTTCGTCAACTATTTTTAGATTTTTTCAACGAAAAACAACACCAAATTGTTCCGTCTGCACCCATGGTGGTGAAAGATGACCCTACCCTAATGTTTACCAATGCGGGTATGAACCAGTTTAAAGAGTTCTTTTTGGGGAATAAAACTCCGAAGAATAAACGGGTTTCTGATACACAAAAATGTTTACGGGTATCTGGGAAACACAACGATTTAGAAGAAGTTGGGATAGACACCTATCACCATACCTTTTTTGAAATGCTCGGCAACTGGAGTTTTGGCGATTATTTTAAAGAAGAAGCCATTGCATGGGCCTGGGAATTATTGACCGAGCGTTATAAAATTGACCCTAGCATTCTTTACGTAACCATTTTTGAGGGGGACGAAAGTGAGGGTTTGGAACGAGATATGGAGGCCTACAACTTCTGGAAAAAGTTTATCCCAGAAGATCGCATCTTGTTGGGGAATAAAAGCGACAATTTTTGGGAAATGGGAGAGCAAGGTCCTTGTGGCCCCTGTTCAGAAATCCATGTCGATATTCGTTCAGAAGAAGAAAAAGCAAAAGTAGACGGCGCCACTTTGGTTAACCATGATCACCCTCAAGTAGTGGAAGTTTGGAATTTGGTTTTCATTGAATTTAATCGAAAAGCAGACGGTAGTTTGGAACAGCTACCCGACAAACATATCGACACAGGAATGGGCTTTGAGCGCCTTTGCATGGTTCTCCAAAACACTACCTCTAATTACGATACCGATGTTTTTACACCCCTTATTCGGGAAATAGAAGCACTGACAAAAACCACCTATGGCGAAACCCTAGAAACAGATCGTGCAATTCGCGTTATTGCAGACCATGTCCGAACTGTTTACTTTGCCATTGCCGATGGACAATTACCTTCCAATACTGGAGCTGGCTACGTGATTCGACGTATTCTTCGCCGTGCAATTCGTTATGGATTCACTTTTTTAGGACAGAAAAAAGCATTTATTCATTTACTAGTAAACACCCTAGAGCAACAAATGGGGGATGCCTTTCCAGAATTAAAACGCGAGCAAAAATTAGCCTTCAACGTAATTCGAGAAGAAGAGAACTCTTTTCTCAAAACATTAGATCAAGGATTACTCCTCCTCGATACCATTCTAAAAGCCACTATAGGTAAAGTCGTTGACGGGGCAAAGGCTTTTGAGCTGTACGATACATATGGTTTCCCCTACGATTTAACAGCGCTCATTGCCAGTGAACGCGGATTTAGCGTTGACGAAGCAGGTTTTTCTGCTTCAATGGAAGAACAAAAAAGTCGTTCACGTGCTGCCGCTTCATCCAAAGCGGGAGACTGGGTCGTTTTGTTGGCGAACGAGAAAGAAGAATTTGTGGGCTATGATAACTTGGAAACAAGTATCAAAATAACCCGTTATCGTAAAATGACAACGGCTAAAGATGGCGACTTTTATCAATTGGTTTTCAACCAAACCCCTTTTTATCCAGAAGGTGGAGGTCAAGTTGGCGACAAAGGATATTTGGAAGCAAGCAATGGAAACATCCATTATATCTTGAATACCAAGAAAGAGAACAACCTCATCATTCATTATACAGAGACGCTTCCTGTTAAGCTGGAAGAGGGATTCGAAGCTGTAGTTGATGCAAAACAGCGTCAGCGTACCTCGTGTAATCATACCGCAACCCACTTATTGCATCAAGCTTTGCGTGAAGTATTGGGAGATCATGTTGAGCAAAAAGGTTCCATGGTACACTCGGGGATGTTTCGATTTGACTTTTCTCACTTCGCTAAAATGACTTCAGGAGAATTAAAAGAAGTTGAGCAATTTGTTAACGCTCGCATCCAAGAACAATTGCCACTGCAAGAAAACAGAACGGCTGTTCTTGCTGATGCTATGGCAGAAGGAGCTATGGCTTTGTTTGGAGAAAAATATGGAGACACGGTTCGCTCTATCCGATTTGGAAAGTCCATTGAACTTTGTGGAGGAACACACACACAAAACACTGCTGAGATTTGGCATTTTAAAATCACCTCTGAAGGAGCTGTTGCTTCTGGAATCCGAAGAATTGAAGCCATTACCGGCGATGCTGCCAAAGCTCACTTTGAAGAACAGACCAACTTACTTGAACAAGTAAAAGCTGCCTTAAATCAGCCGCAAGATGCCATTAAGGCCATTGAGAATATGCAAACAGAAGTTGCGAACTTGAAGAAGGAAATTCAAGGGCTAGCAAAACTTCAATTGCAGGCCATTAAACAACAATTGGCTGGAGAACTTGAAACCGTAAATGGAATACATTTTTTGGCAACAGAAGTTGACTTGGACGCTGGCTTAATGAAAGACTTAGCCTTTGATTTAGGGCAAAATAATCAGGCACTCTTCTTGGTGCTCGCTTCTAAAAAAGGAGGGAAGCCCATATTGAGTTGTTACATTTCAAAAGAATTGGTCGCTGAAAAAAACCTCAATGCTGGAAATGTTGTGCGTATCCTAGGGAAACACATTCAAGGAGGTGGAGGCGGACAAGCTTTCTTCGCTACCGCTGGAGGGAAAAATGCTGATGGTATTGCCGCAGCATTAAAAGCGGCAAGAGAATTGATTTAAATTTCTTTGTCGATCAAATCCGTAACAACGTAATAACGAGGATCGTCAATCGATCCTTCGATGACGTCTTCAAATTTCGGATTGGCTTTTAGCAATAGGCTTTTACATTCTGGGCTCAAATGGGTGAGACGAATGTTCTTATTCTTCTTTAAGTATCGTTCAATGAGGTTTTCGAGTGCTTCAATACCCGAATGATCTGACACACGCGATTCAATAAAATCTATTTCGACATTTTCAGGATCATCTTTCAGCTCAAACTTGCTGTTAAAATTCTGGATAGACCCGAAGAATAAAGGCCCCCAGATTTCATACACTTTTGTTCCATCTTCTTTAATGCTTTTTCGCGCACGTATCATGGTGGCATTTTCCCATGCAAAGACTAGGGCAGCAATAATGACCCCTACCAAGACGGCAATTGCCAAGTCTTCTAATACAGTAATGGTAGATACAATGACCAGTATAAAGGCGTCTTTTCGCGGGATTTTATTGATGATGCGAAAACTACTCCAGGCAAAGGTGCCAATAACAACCATAAACATTACTCCTACAAGTGCTGCGATTGGGATTTGTTCAATAACGCTCGACCCGAAAAGGACAAAACACAGTAAAGATAAAGCGGCAACTATTCCAGATAATCGACCTCTTCCGCCAGAATTGACATTGATAATGGATTGTCCAATCATGGCACAGCCTCCCATTCCGCCAAACAATCCATTGAGGATATTGGCAGCTCCTTGTGCAAGACATTCTCTGTTTCCACTTCCTCTTGATTCAGTAATTTCATCAATTAAATTGAGCGTCATAAGGGATTCGATCAAGCCAACGGATGCCAATAAAAAGGCGGTGGATAAGATTAAATCCCAATGTCCGTTGAGGGTATGGAAGAGTTGGAAAATCTCAAATTGAAACTGGGGAAGTCCACCTTTTAATCCGTCTCCTCCTCCGTCTCGAATAAAAGAACCTACAGTGCTTACATCAAGTCCACCAAAGATGGTGATTAAGGCTACAATAACAATGGCAGCTAGAGCAGCAGGGACTTTCTTTGTTAGCTTAGGAAGGAAATACATGATGAACATTGTAAGCCCAACGAGTGCAAGCATAATGTACAATGCATTTCCACTTAACCAACTTGTGGTGCCATTGTTTGTTGTTTTGAACAGACCCAGTTGAGAAATAAAAATAACGATGGCCAAACCATTGACAAAGCCCATCATTACTGGATGCGGAATTAAACGGACAAATTTTCCCAATTTAAATATTCCAGCAGTAATTTGGATTGCACCAACAAATAGAAGAGTGATGAATAGCCAATATAAACCGAGGTTTTCGACAGGATTGTCGAGTTGATTACCAACTAAATTTCCTTGCTGAATCATGTAAACCATAACAACCGCCATGGCGCCAGTGGCGCCAGAAATCATTCCGGGTCTCCCGCCAAAAATGGCCGTAAAAATTCCCATCATGAAGGCTCCGTAAAGCCCAACCAGTGGGTCAATACCCGCAATAAAGGCAAAGGCAACTGCCTCGGGAACGAGAGCTAGTGCAACGGTTAAACCGGATAAAATATCGTTTTTTGGATTCGTACTTGAGCGTGATAATAATGTGTTCAATGGTCTTGTTTTGAAAGGCGCAAAGGTAGCCTTTCCAAATTAACTAAACCGTCAATTACTACTATTTTCGCCGCATTAATTTACCTCAGGTATTGGAGGATAGTTCTTTAAGATTTCACCCACAAAAGTTTGAATACGTTCGTCACGGTTCTTGCTGTATTCAGTAATCCCTCCTTTTCCCTTTCCTTGCCAAACCAAGCGTTTTGTTTTAGCATCAATTATATCGATAAAAAGCTCTCCTTCAGTTTGGGTAGTTACCGTGTTGTTGTTTAGTCCGCCTCCCCATGGACCAAACGCCCAAGGATTCCAGCCCCAGCCGCCCCAGCCAAAATTGTTGTTTTGGATAATAACGCGGTCTTTGGCATTAACGGCTATATTTATCAGGAGTTGAGGGTCAGAAGAAAGGCGAAGCGATTTCCCCTTCATTTGTGTTTCAATGGCTGTTAAGATGCGACGTTTATCCAGATCGGAAATTTTAACCTCTTCAATACCGGGCTTAAAGAAAGCATAAGTGGTGAATTGATTAAAATCAACTTCTTTATCAAAATCAGAAAATGTTCTAATGGAAGTACATTGAAGACTGCTTAAGGCTAAAAAAAATAGAATAAATCGTTTCATAGGAATAGTTTTTTCGTTTTTAACAATAGACTGCAAATTTAATGCCTCTTTTTTTGGTTGAACCGAAACGGACAATGCCTGCATCCACTTTCACAACAATAGCCTCGTTTTAAGTGAAACTGCTCGGTGAATACTTTATATCCCTCTGGTGAAAGGTAAAAATCACCTTCTTCTAATTGTTGTTCTCCAAGCATTGGCAAGGGCTGGTTTGTTTTCTAAAATAACGTACCTTTCGGTTTACATTGTATGGAATGGTCGTTATCTCATGTTGTTCAAAATGAATTTATTACACAAATAAACGGCATTTCGCTTACAATAAAAAGAGAAGATCAACTTCATCCGATGATTTCGGGCAATAAATTTCGTAAACTCAAGTACAATCTCAATACTTATGATCCATCCAAGTACAATGGGATAGTCACTTTTGGCGGTGCTTATTCTAACCATCTCGTTGCTACAGCTGCTGCTGGAAAGTTGATGGGAATAAAGACTCATGGATTTGTACGTGGCGAGGAATTAGTGTCGCAAGAACGCAACCCGAGCTTAGCCTTTTGTGAACAGCATGGAATGCAGCTTCACTTTTTATCAAGAGGAGATTATCGTCAAAAGGAAAGTGCCACGGTTGTTCAATCCTTTTTAAATCGGGCTAATTATTTTCTTCTTCCAGAAGGAGGAACCAACCCTCAAGCCATAAAAGGTTGTACAGAAATTCTTACACCAAAAGATGCAGCCTTCGATACCATCTGTTGCTCAGTGGGAACAGGAGGAACATTTATGGGTCTTTTGAACAGTGCTCAAGCGCATCAACACCTACTCGGTTTTCAGGCGGTCAATGACTCTAGCGTAGTCCAATGGATTACTGAAAGCCCAAAAAACCCAAACCGCTATTCCCTGTTAGATGACCATTTATATGGCGGTTATGGGAAAGCCTCCAATGAATTAGTCCAGTTTATCAATTCTTTTCACAAAGAATATAAAATTCTTCTTGATCCTCTCTACACTGGAAAGTTGCTTTTTGGTATTTTTGCACTGATTAAAAACAAACAATGGCGTTGGGGCAAAAAAGTATTAATAATTCATACAGGAGGAATTCAGGGAATCGAGGGGTTCAATCAACAGCAAAAACTAAAAGGAAAAGTATGTATCGATTTACTGTAAATAGTTTTGTGCTGTTGCTCTTATTTTTTGTGAGTAGTTGTAAGGTGACCAAAAGCGTCCGAACCAAAGAAGCGCAGCCAGTTGTAAAACAACAAGAACAACCGAAAACAACGACAGTTCAAATAAGTCCTCCAAAGAAAACCTCATCGACAGATGAGAAAGTCTATAATTATCTCCGTGTCTTTGGCCCCATTGCACAACGCGAAATGAGTACCTATAAAATACCAGCAAGTATCACCTTGGCACAAGGCTTATTGGAGTCTGGTTTTGGTGAGGGTAGGTTAGCTGTTGAAGGGAATAATCACTTCGGAATAAAATGTCACCGTGGATGGGAAGGCAAAAGAATCTACCACGATGATGATGAAAAAGGGGAGTGTTTTCGTGTATATCAAGATGCCGGTGAATCCTATCGAGATCACTCCTTGTTTTTGACAGGACGCGATCGTTATGCTTTTCTATTTCGGTTGGGGAAGAAAGATTATCGCTCTTGGGCAAGAGGTTTAAAAAAAGCAGGCTATGCCACAGACCCCAAATACCCCGCAAAATTGATTCGTTTAATTGTGCGTTTTGATCTAGCTAAATACGACGAAAAAAAGGCGGTTGTTTTGGCTGTAAAAGAACGTCCATCCCGTCAAAAAAATACAGTGTTTTACGTTGTAAAAAAAGGAGACACCCTATATTCTATCGCAAGGAATTTAGCGGTAGATGTAAAGCGATTAAAGCAATTGAATAAACTAAAAGATAATACCATTTATCTGGGTCAAGAACTCATTCTACCAAAAAAATAACCATGCTATACCAACGAAGTAGTGCGCTTTTTGAAGCAGCAAAAAAAGTAATTCCAGGAGGAGTAAATTCTCCCGTTCGTGCCTTTAAATCGGTAGGAGGAACTCCTATTTTTGTAGATCACGCCAAGGGTGCCTACCTCTATGACGTAGATGGGAACCGACTGATTGATTATATCTCCAGTTGGGGGCCGATGATCTTGGGTCACGCCCAAGAGGAGGTAATCAACGCTATAGCCCAACAAGCTAAGAAAGGAACGTCTTATGGGATGCCTACTGCATTGGAAACAGAAATTGCAGAATTGGTGGTTTCTTTGGTGCCCAATATCGATAAGGTCCGTTTTGTGAATTCTGGAACAGAGGCGTGTATGAGTGCCGTTCGTTTGGCACGAGGCTACACTCATCGCGAAAAGATCATCAAATTTGCGGGTTGTTATCACGGCCATTCAGATGCGTTTTTAATCCAAGCAGGAAGTGGTGCTATTACCTTTGGAGCGCCCAATAGCCCGGGAGTTACGCAAGGTACAGCTAAAGACACTCTACTGGCCGATTATAATGATTTGGCTAGTGTAGAGGCTGTATTTCAACAATATCCTGATGAAGTAGCTGCTATCATAATCGAACCGGTTGCCGGAAACATGGGGTGTATTCCGCCCGAGCCAGGTTTTTTAGAAGGTCTGCGAACTTTGTGTGATCAATATGGTGCCCTATTAATCTTTGATGAAGTGATGACTGGTTTCCGCCTAGGATTGGGAGGGGCCCAAGAACGCCTTGGCGTCAATGCAGATATTGCCACCTATGGGAAAGTAGTGGGCGGTGGTCTGCCCGTTGGTGCATTTGCCGCAAGAACAGAAATAATGCAAGAACTCGCTCCAGATGGGCCGGTTTATCAAGCCGGAACTTTGAGTGGAAATCCCTTAGCGATGATCGCTGGTTTAACAACACTTCAATTGTTACAGGCCGATAAAGCATTGTTTACGCGCTTGGATGGAAAAACATTGCAATTACATGAGGGAATGAAAACCTTGATCAATGAAAAAGGAATTCCGCATCAATTCAATCGTTTTGGATCAATGTTATCCTTGCATTTCACAGAAGAAAAAGTAACTGATTTTGCCTCTGCTTGTCACGCGGATAACGAGTTGTTTAAAAGCTATTTCCACGGCATGTTGGAGAGAGGAGTATACCTCCCGCCAAGTGCCTTTGAAAGTTATTTTCTGAACGATGCTTTAACAGCTGAGGACATTGCCTTTACTTTAGAAGCTTTTCAAGACTGGCTAAAGACAATTTAGTTAAGCGAAACAAAAAGACCTTCGTCGTTTTTCTCCACTTTAGCTAGCCCTTTTTTGGTTAAACCTTTTAGGGAAACATCCCACTTTTTATTACTCAAAGCTGCTTGCTCTTTCAATTGAGCTAATTCGATTGGGCTATTTACTTTTAATAGGGATAAAATTGCTTTTTCTTCTTCAGTCAATTCCACAGCTTTCTTTTCTGGGCGCATTTGAGGGAAAAACAATACTTCCTGAATAGAACTGTTATTGGTCATGAGCATGACCAAACGGTCAATTCCAATTCCAATTCCTGAGGTAGGGGGCATTCCATATTCAAGCGCCCGTAAAAAATCTTGATCGATAAACATGGCTTCATCGTCACCCTTTTCACTCAATTTCAATTGGTCTTCAAAACGCTCACGTTGATCAATGGGGTCGTTTAATTCCGTATAGGCATTGGCCAATTCTTTCCCGTTAACCATTAATTCGAAGCGTTCGGTTAATTTACTATTCGAACGATGTTCCTTGGTTAGTGGACTCATTTCTTTTGGGTAGTCGGTTATGAAGGTCGGTTGTATGTAGTGGTGTTCACATTTTTCACCAAAGATTTCATCGATTAATTTCCCTACCCCCATAGTTTCATCTACGTCTAAACCAAGACTTTTGGCCGTTTCGCGTAATGTTGCTTCGTCCATGTCTGCCACATCTATACCTGTGTGGATTTTAATGGCTTCTAGAATAGGCACTCTTGGGTAAGGTGCTTTAAAATCAATGGTGTTTTCACCAACGGTTACAGCTGAACTTCCATTGGAGTCCAAGGCTACTTTTTCAAGTAAGGCTTCAGTAGTTTCCATCATCCAAAAATAATCTTTGTAAGCAACATAAAGTTCCATTACCGTAAATTCAGGATTGTGGGTTCTGTCCATTCCTTCGTTACGGAAATCTTTAGAGAATTCATAAACGCCATCAAACCCACCAACGATTAGTCTTTTTAAGTAAAGTTCATTTGCTACTCTAAGATACAAGGGTATGTCCAATGCATTATGGTGTGTCATAAAAGGGCGAGCCGATGCACCACCTGGAATAGGCTGTAAAATGGGTGTTTCTACTTCAAGGTAATCGCGTTCGTTGAAAAACGAGCGAATGCTGTTGGTGATTTTTGTGCGTTTAACGAAAGTATCTTTGACCTTTGGGTTTACGATTAGGTCTACATAGCGTTGACGATAACGTAATTCAGGGTCATTAAATTCATCATAACTATTTCCGACAGCGTCAGTTTTTGGTAACGGAAGCGGACGTAATGTTTTATTTAATAAAGTAAACACCTCTACTTGAACGGTTTTTTCGCCTACCTGTGTGGTGAAAAGTTTTC
>ENA-OQVM01001019-OQVM01001019.1-marine-metagenome-genome-assembly--contig:-NODE-1019-length-39582-cov-6.809695_pt1 | contig 39582 bp, 41 predicted proteins | sample MGYA00237776_ERZ505498 | MGnify/ENA primary metagenome ERZ505498 (study PRJEB26159, sample SAMN06265151) | marine metagenome | isolation source: Helgoland LTER site | place: Germany:Helgoland, sampling...
CCCGGAAAAGCTATCCGGGCCCTGTCATATTTGATGTTAACCCTAGCGATAGCCAACCGTTACGTTCTTGCCACCTTCAACAAGAATTTCAGCATAACTTCCTGCGGACTCTCCAGGGCCAACTAATTCTACCGCTGACGCACCAACGTAATCGATTGCTAAACCCTGACGAAGGTATTTCATCCCCTTCGCAAGTTCGCCTGGAAAAATTTTCTCGCCTGGCGCGTTTGCAATATCCATTACATGTGATTTGAACACTTGGCTGTCAGTTGATTTTGCTGATTGCATAGCTAGCAAGATCAAAGCAGCTCCATCATAGCTCTCTGGAGCAAATGGACCAGCAGTAAATCCATTTGCTTTGGCCATATCTGCAAACTTTGCTGACCCAGGACTATCTGTTCCAGGGACATCCCCGATTGAGCCATTTAGGTCTGGTCCAATTGCCGCTGGTAGGGCATCACCAATCATGCCATCAGGCATGTAGAACATATCAAATGCGCCTGCATCAAGAGATGACTGGATAATGCCTTTACCGCCTTGGTCAAGGTAGCCCGCAACAATGAGAATATCGCCACCTGCCTGCGCAAGAGCTGCAACTTCTGCGCCGTAATCACCTTTGCCATCTTCGTGAGCTGCTGAGATTGTAATCTTACCGCCAGCTGCTTCAAAATTGGCAATAATACTATCAGCAAGACCCTTACCATAATCATTATTTGTGTAAGTCATTGCGGCTGTCTTATAGCCTTTATCCATCAAGATTTCTGCAACAACCTCACCTTGACGGGCATCCGAAGGCGCTGTGCGGAAGAACAAATCATTATCTTCGATTGTTGATAGAGCTGGTGATGTTGCAGACGGCGATACCATTACAATACCATTCGCTAGGGCAACCTGCGAGAGGATAGCGGTTGTAACGCCCGAACAGTCAGCGCCGACCATGGCATTGACCTTGTCAGCAGTGACAAGACGTTCAGCTGCTGCAGTAGCAGCTGCTGAATCAATACAAGTTGAGTCAGCACGTACCGACGTCACTTTCATGCCATTCATAAAATTACCTGCTGCATTCACTTCTGAAATGGCAAGTTCAGCACCTGCAGCCATATCAGGGGTAAGGGATTCAATTGGTCCAGTATACCCAAGAATAATGCCAATTTTTGCTTCATCGGCAAGTGCCGGCATGACCAGCATTGTTGCAGCTGCTGCTGCAGTCATCAATTTTTTCATTTTGTTAAACTCCTATGCTTGCATGCTCCTAAAGCATCAAGCGCGTTATTCTTCACACTATTGTTTATGACTTTAACAAACCTAGCTCCTGCGTCACATAAAATTAACAGAATCCGCCATTCCCTGCCCTTTTAGGGCTATTTTTATGGAAATTTTAGAACCTAAGCATAATAATTTCAGAGAATCACTACGCTGAGATAAGGTTTTGCCTATCGTTTGATACGCCCCATCCCACCTGTCCAAAGGTATCACAAGAGCCGCATGTGACCTGCCACTGCTCATCAGACGCTCCGCAACTCTCGCACAACCAGACAGGGCCACGCGGTGCAATTGCCGCCTGCCGTAAGGCATTATCACGCTCTACAGCAAAACTTTCACCCTCGACGCGTCTCATTTCTGCCAACCGAGCCGTCATTAAAAAGAATTGATTGGTTCGCGCTGTAGGAGAGATTTTCTCAAGCGCTGCTGAAGCTGATGCCCAAATCCGCTTATCCAGCGCCGCCTGAGCCATCATTAAATAACCTTTATCAGTATTTTTACTTGCCACTGCGAGCTTTCCAATGCGCGAAACAAACTGACCTTCATTGTCATCTGTTAGGTTTGAGAGAGCCTCAAGGTAGTCAGAATGCGGCAGAGCTCTAAAAGCTGTTTCAATTGTTTTGATTGCCTGCCGTGTTTTGCCTGCTCTGTGTTCATCATCAGCGCGGCGCAAAGCCGGTGCGGTAAGACGCTCACTAAAGCCAGCGGCGCGGGTAAGCCAGTCATGACGGTCTGCCGCTTTTTCTTTCTGGTCAGCAATCATTAAACAGATATGAGCCGCGAGCAGAGAGGTGTCTGCCGGTCCAAGGCCATCTTGGTTATGGCCAGCAAGCAAGCCAACTTTATCATAAGCGCCAACCCAATTCTGGCGCGTCAAATCATGCGCCAGGAGCAAGGCGGCGGCGGGCGCAGAATCAGGATTTAATGCCAGGGCTGCGCGGGCATTCTTGATACTCTCGGCAGACTGGCCTTTTTCATGGGTCAGGCGCATCAACCCAATCTGTCCAAAATAGGCTGTATCTTCTTGCTTCGACAGGGCTGTAAAATATCGCAAGGCGGCACGGCTATCACCTGATGCGTGGGCTGCCTGCGCAGATAATAAGTCTGGGAGCATCCCTGCACCTAACAGCTTTTCAGCGTTTCGGGCCTGTTTCCGAGCAGCTTTAAAATCGCCCGCAGCAAAGGCAACCATCCCAAGACCAAGGGCGCGTTCTCCGCCTATCTTACGGCGCGCTCTCCAGTTTGCCGACATCCAGCTTGGCCAGCTAATAAAGCCTTTTACAAGCCGCTGCAGCATAAACAGACAAATAATACCGCCAACCAAAAGGCTGACAAGAAGGCTGGTTGATACGTCTATCTGCCAGCCGAGCCATTCAATGCTGGCCTTTCCAGTTTGCTGAGAGAGCCAGTTGACGCCAAACGCAACAACAACGCCCCAGACAATAAAAAGAATAAGTTTGCGCATCATGAGGAAGGTGCCTCATCAATGCGGCGAAGGCTTAACATCTCAGTTACATGGTTAAACATGCCAGAAAATGACCAGCTATCTATCCAACCACCTGTCCAATCCGTTGACCAGTCAGGCCAGAATGACGGGTTTTGCTGTTCTGGCTGTTGCGGCGGATTACCAGCCTGCGGCGATAATTTAGGCGCCGTATCAGATATTTCGGGCGCTACAGCCGGCGCTAATTCTGGCATAATCGGGCGCGCCTCAAGCATCTCTAGCCGTGCGCGGTGTGCCGCTATATCAGCCTGAATTTCCAGCAGCGTTTTACGATCTGATTGCTGGGCAGAAAGGGCTGTCTCAATTTTCTGCTCTAGGCCTGTTATAACAGCCGTTAGCGCGCTGCGGTCAGCTTCAGCAGAGGCGCGGTATTCTGTGGCCTGCTGGCGAAGCGTCGACATCTCGGTCTGCCAGGCAGGAACCAGAGCAGCAAGCCCGAAGGCAGACCCAATGAGGGGCCGTATAATAGGATAAACCGCAAGAGCAAACGCTGCCACGCTGATAATAAGCGCCGCACCAATCAGGCGCTGCATCATACGGGGGCGCAGCGGCGTGGCATCAAATATCATTGTTGAAGCAGGTGCGTCATCGGCAGCTGATGCGCTAGAACGCGCCTTTGATTTAGTCTGGGATGTATCTGCGTTAGAGGAAGACCTTGCCATATATTTCCGTCACATCCCTTACATGTTTTAGCAGTACTCACCTGAGTGGTACCAGTTATGCGCCAGCGCCATCATACTGGCATGGTCAGGTTTGTCTGCAATCAGCATCTCTTGCCATTGTAGATTATGTTTCCCATCGTAGGGCACATCACATGCTGCAGAGCTAATCGACAAAACGCTTATCTTACGATGATGATGCCATAGATTATGCGTATGAAGCAATTGAACAAACGCTGTGAGGGTGCGGGCTGACAGGCTCATAACAGCGGAAATTTCACCAGCCTCAAGCTGAGCGATAAAAGAGGCAGGAACTGTTGTGCGGTTCTCCATCGCATAACAAATATGGCGCGTTACCGTGCAGCCGTCCGGGGCAGCATTGCTGATATCTAGCTGAACATCCTGTCCGCTTAGCCAGTCAAAAGACATCCTGCGCCCCGCGACCTCACACCTTTGCTGCAAGTGCTCACACAAAGAGTGTGCTGAGCCGCTGCCAGCATAAATGTCGGAGAATCCATACTGACGGGCTACCTCTGCTGTGCGCGCGCCAACAGCCAAAACAGGCAGATGATGCAGCGCGGCATAATGGTCAGGATGAAGCATCGTAAGACTGCGCTGGCTGGTCAGAATAAGGCCGTCAGATGCATCCTGAAAACTATCTTCAGGCACTGGAATGCGTCGTTCTGAAAGGCAGGGCAGGGCAATAGCAGGGATACCGCGCTCTGCCAGCATCGCAACATCATTTTGGCACTCAGGCTCTGGACGAAGTACAGCAAGTTTTGTCATTGCTTAGTCCATTCCTTCAAAAATTCACTACCTAATGTTACTGCTGCTACTCTTCTTTAGGCAAGAAACTGCCGCCCACCACATAAATCAAGAAGCTGGCGCCCAACATCATTCCCAATATCAGCTGCCAGTGATGCAGGGCCATTAGCACGCGCCTCAAACTTCTGCTGGCCGTCTTCGGACAGCACACAAGCTGTTACATGCACCGCATCACCATCAAGACGTGCCATAGCAGAAAGTGGCGTCCGGCAGCTACCATCAACGGCAGCAAGAACAGCGCGCTCTGCTGTTACACAAATGTGTGTTTCAGCACAGTTCAACTGGGCGAATAACGGCGCAAGCGCATCAGCACGTTCGTTGCCTGTGCGGATTTGAATGGCGAGTGCACCTTGGGCAGCTGCCGCTGGCATCACCGAATCAGATAGAGGGGTATAAATAACAGGCAGGCTAAGCCGCTTCAGGCCAGCAACAGCGAGAATAATCGCATCAAATTCACCAGCTTGCAGGCGTGCTAAACGGGTATTTATATTACCGCGTAACAGGTTAATCTGAAGGTCTGGCCGCAGATTACGTAGCAAGGCTGACCGCCTGACCGATGCTGTTCCTATGACAGCGCCGTGCGGTAATGCCTGAATGGTCTCAAAAGGTCCGACAAGCGCATCGCGGCTATCTTCGCGCGGCAAAACAGCGCCGATAGCCGTGCCCGGCGCAATTTCAGTTTCCATATCTTTCATTGAATGGACAGCTGCATCTGCCCGCCCATCAAGCAAGGCCACTTCAAGTGTTTTGATAAACACGCCCTTACCGCCAATTTCAACCAGCGGCCGGTCAAGTATCTCATCGCCCTTCGTTGACAAACCAAGGACTTGTGTTGGGGTAGGCGATAAACGGGCCCGTACAATATCTGTCTGTGCCCGCGCTAAGTCCGACATACGGCTCGCAAGAGTAACCGGCCTCTCAGAGGCATAATCTACAAAGTTTGTTGTCATGCGGACTTCATCCCATACTTACAAAAGACTTGTAAAGGAGATTGTCTGCTTTAACCCAACAGGCAGAAAACCCATGTCTCTATCACGAGGATAACGCTATTCGGCTGCGTCTTCATATTCGCTGAGCGGCGGACATGTACAGATAAGGTTTCTGTCGCCAAAGGCATTATCAATTCGCCTTACAGGAGGCCAGTATTTCGTACTGATGTCTGTTCCGCTTGGGAAACATGCTTCGTGCCGACTATAGGGATGTGACCAGTCCTCTGCGGTAAGCATCTCAGAGGTATGAGGCGCATTTACCAGCGGATTATCATCAACAGGCCAATCGCCTGCTTCTATTTTTGCGATTTCTGCCCGGACTGCCTTCATAGCAGAAATGAACCGGTCAATTTCGCTTTTTGATTCGCTTTCTGTTGGCTCGATCATCAATGTACCCGCAACAGGAAAGCTCATTGTTGGCGCATGAAAGCCGTAATCCATCAGACGCTTTGCGATATCTTCGGCATCAATGCCGACCGACTGTTTTAACGGCCGTGTATCCAAAATGGCCTCATGGGCAACATGGCCACGCGCACCGCGATACAGAATCTGATAATCACCAGACAGACTTTCTGCGATATAGTTTGCACTCAGAATAGCTATCTTGGTGGCATGCGTAAGACCAGATGAGCCCATCATTTTGATATAGGCATAGGAAATAGGCAGAATGAGGGGTGAGCCAAACGGCGCCGCAGAAATCTGCCCCGTTGCTGACTGCGGGTTATCATGCATCACATGGCCGGCAAGATATGGTGCCAAATGTGCCCGTACACCAATCGGCCCCATGCCGGGACCGCCGCCGCCATGTGGAATACAGAACGTCTTGTGCAAATTCAGGTGGCTAACGTCAGCACCAAAGGCGCCGGGCTGCGAGACACCTACCTGTGCATTCAGATTAGCGCCATCCAGATAGACTTGCCCGCCAGCGTCATGCACCAGATTACAAATCGTCGTAATGTCTTCTTCGAACACTCCATGGGTTGATGGATAGGTCACCATAATCGCGGCAAGATTATCAGCATGCTCAGCAATTTTATCTTTTAGATCGGCAATATCAACACTGCCTTCTTCATCGCTGGCAACCACAACCACTTGAAAGCCTGCCATCTGCGATGAAGCTGGATTGGTGCCATGCGCAGAAGACGGGATCAAACAGATGGTGCGATGCGTCTCACCACGCGCCTGCAGATACCCCCGGATAGCCAGCAGACCAGCATATTCACCTTGCGCCCCTGAATTAGGCTGCATGGAAATCGCATCATACCCCGTAATTTCACAAAGCTGTGCTTCCAGCTCAGTAATCATCTGATGATAGCCTTGTGCTTGGTCGGCCGGACAGAACGGATGCATTCTGGCAAATTCCGGCATGCTTACAGGCATCATTTCAGCAGCAGCATTCAGTTTCATCGTACAGGAGCCAAGCGGAATCATTGTTCGGTCCAGCGCCAGATCCTTATCAGATAATTTGCGCAAATAACGCATCATTTCTGTTTCTGACCGGTAGGTATGAAACACCGGATGTGTCAAAAATGCAGTTGTACGCGTGAGAGCCTCAGGCAGCGCACTAGCTGTTGTGCCATCAAGGCTGTCAAACTCAGCTGCAACGCCAAAGAGCGACCATAATGTTTCAACAGTTTTGCGCTCGCATGTCTCATCAAGGGAGATGCCAATATGCCCCTCGCCACGTCGCACATTCATACCAGCCGCAACAGCCCGGTCCATAAAGCCAGATACATCATCACACCTAACCGTTATGGTATCAAAACCCGGCGCGGTTACGCTAAGGCCAGCAGCGCGTAATCCAGTTGCAAGAATAGATGTGAGATGATGAATGCGGCGGGCAATCAGGGTTAGCCCGTCCGGTCCGTGCCAGACAGCATACATAGATGCCATGATAGCAAGTAATGCCTGTGCGGTACAGATATTGGATGTCGCCTTTTCGCGGCGAATATGCTGCTCTCTGGTCTGCAGGGCAAGCCGGTAAGCCGGCGCGCCAGAGGCGTCCACAGATACCCCAATAATCCGGCCTGGCAACGCACGTTTATGCTTATCAGCGGTTGCCATAAAAGCTGCGTGCGGCCCGCCATAACCCATCGGCACGCCAAAGCGCTGGGCAGACCCTATCGCCATATCAGCGCCAAGCTCGCCAGGCGGTGTTAGCAAACATAATGCCAGCAAATCACACGCCATCACAGCAAACCCGCCAGCTGCCTTTAGGCCCTCAATAGCCGAACGATAATCCCGCACAACACCAGAGGAGCCCGGATAATGGAACAGCGCGCCAAACACCTCATCGGGATTCATATCAGCGACCGGATCGCCTATTATCACCTGCCAGCCAAGCGGCTCAGCGCGTGTCTTCAGCACCGCAACTGTTTGCGGATGACAATCTTCATCAACAAAAAAGCTCACCGCTTTTGATTTTGAAACGCGATGCGCAACAGCCATTGCTTCGGCTGCTGCGGTTGCTTCATCCAGCAATGACGCATTTGCCATATCTAGGCCAGTCATCTCGCAAATCATTGTCTGGAAGTTTAACAGCGCTTCAAGCCGGCCTTGTGCAATTTCAGGCTGATACGGCGTATAGGCTGTGTACCATCCTGGATTTTCCAGAATGTTGCGCTGCAGAACAGGCGGCGTGTAGCAGTCATAATACCCCATGCCGATAAGTGACGTCATCACTTTGTTTTTGCCAGCAAGGTCATGCATGTGAGAGAGGAGCGCTGCTTCTGACAATGGCGCATCTAGCGCTAAGGGCGCGGTTGAGCGGATGCTGTCCGGCACCGTCTGACCAATAAGGGCATCCAGCGACGTCATTCCAATCTGGGCTAACATATCAGCGCATTCACGCTTATCAGGACCGATATGCCGGCTGATGAAATCACGCTGCGTCTGATCAAAAAGGTCTGAATATGTCATTAGTGATGCGTCCTACTCTTCTAAACTTTATACCCACGTCTCATTGAATTAAGTGAAGTCTTGCTGGTGAGTGAAGTCTTATGGCCTAAGCAATCAGAGCCTTATAGGCATCTTCATCCATCAGGGCGTCTGCAGCAGACGGGTTATCGAGTTTAATTTTGACAAACCAGCCAGCACCAAGGGGTTCTGAATTCACCTGCGCCGGATCATCACTCAGGCTGTCATTGATTTCGATTATTTCGCCTGAAAGCGGGGCATAAACAGACGAGGCTGCCTTAAAACTTTCCACTGTTGCCATATCGCCGCCTGCCGTAACTGCTGTGCCGACATCGGGTAATTCAACAAACACAATATCACCCAAAGCATCCTGTGCATGGTCTGTAATCCCGACCGTTGCAACATCTCCTTCAAGGCTAATCCATTCGTGATCTTCGGTATATTTTAGCATTCTACATCCCTCAAAAATAATCTTGTTTTACTCATCTATCTTACCTGATGCGCCATCGCGCCACCACTGGCTTTATCTCATCTGTGAAACCGGTGCGGGAAAAACGGCATGTCGGCTCGGCTCAACAAAATGCGCTTCCCCCTGACATCTGCAAAAAGCGGCAGCTCGGATACAGCAATATCATGCGGCAATTGCAGCATTGTAACGGGCTGACCAACAGACGGCCCGGGCATGCCTGAGCTTATTCTGCCAACCGGCGCCTCCGCTGTCTCGCTCGTATAAATTTCAGTACCGGCGCGTGGCGGCACACCTTTTGGGGCAACAGCGCCTATCCGGCAGAATACTGCCCCAGCATCACACTCAGCCAATGTTCTATCTGCGCCAATAAAGCCTCCCATGCGGGCACCGCCAGTGCGCCGAATTTTGGGAACGGCCCAGCCAAGACTAGCCGCAACAATACTAGTTGAGGCATCCATATCCTGTCCATAAAGGCACAAGCCAGCTTCAAGCCGCAAACTATCGCGCGCAATCAGGCCGGCACAGCCAACATTATCATGCGCCAGTAACGCCCGGACAAGGTCTTCAGCAACCGCATCAGGACAGCTAATCTCAAACCCGTCCTCGCCAGTATAGCCAGACCGCGTTGCCTCAATCTCTACCCCATTCCAGTGCAAAGAACAGGCATCCATAAAACTCATGTCAGCCGACGCCGGGACAAGGGCGGCAAAAGCCGCGCCAGCAGATGGTCCCTGAAGCGCAATAAGAGCGCGCTGTAGCTGCGTAATAGACATATCCGTCAAATGGCCTGAAATCCACGCCATATCCTGCTCAACACAAGCAGCATTCACAACAAGCCTGACATGAGTGCCATAATTTGCCACCATCAAATCATCAAGAATGCCGCCATCTTTATTTAGAAAAAGACCGTAGCGCTGCCGTCCGGCCTTCAAGCCAATCAGATTAGCAGGAATAATCGTCTCAAGCTGAGCTAAGATTGCCTCTGCAGAGCCTGTGTTATCACGTAGCTCAATCTGGCCCATATGCGAGACATCAAAAATCGCTGCGCCCGTCCGACATAGATGATGTTCTGCAATAGCGCCTTGCGTATAGGAAAGCGGCATATCATAGCCGGCAAAACCGCTCATTTTGGCGCCTTCGCTCAGATGAAAGGCATGCAGAGGAGTTTTGGCAAGCATCGTCTGTTCCGACATAATAAAAACGCCCCTTTATCTGCATCAATGCTATGGCTTTACCTGCAGCATCAGATGCAATGCCATAAGATAGTAGCAGACAGCATGAAAGACCCTAATCCTGCTATGCCGCTCCTGAAATAATTTCACAAAATGCTAGGTCATATCAATAAATTTGTGATGTTGTTCTGGTTTTTGCAACAATGTTTTTCCATAGGTGGAATATTAAAATTTTTATGCTGTATATCTGTCACTTTTTGGCAGCACCAGAATAATCAACTGCTTTATTTCGGCGGCGCTTGAATAGGTGAGCAGATCAGAGTAGTCACAGACGATAAAACTGATAGGCTTACCCTAAAAAAGAGCCCTCATAAAACGCTTTGATAAGGAACCTTGCACGTTGAGCACTGCCTGCACCATTCTTGGCATTGAGAGTAGCTGTGATGAAACAGCTGCTGCTATTGTATCGTCTGACCGAACCGTGCATGCGAATATTATTGCGTCCTCTGCTGAGCTTCACGCCCGCTATGGCGGGGTCGTTCCTGAGATTGCAGCGCGCCAACATCTAGATGTTATCCGGCCGGTTATCGAACAAGCTTTATCAGAAGCAGGCTGCAGCTTTGATGATATTGATGGCATAGCAGCCACCGGCGGCCCGGGGCTTATTGGCGGCGTCCTTGTTGGCACGATGAGCGCAAAGGCGATAGCAGCGGCAAGAGGGCTGCCCTATTTCGCTGTTAATCACCTTGAGGGGCACGCGCTGACTGCCCGGCTCACAGATGGGCTGGCATTTCCGTATCTGCTGCTGCTTGTCTCGGGCGGTCATACCCAGCTGTTATGTGTCAGAGGTCCCGGTCTTTATGCCCGCTACGGCACAACAATGGATGATGCCGCCGGTGAGGCGTTTGATAAATCAGCTTCTGTACTTGGCCTTGGCTATCCTGGCGGGCCAGCAATTGAAAAAGCTGCGATTGGCGGACAGCCAAACGCTATCCAGCTGCCGCGCCCCCGCCGCAATGCCGCCGATTGTCATTTCTCGTTCTCTGGCCTTAAAACAGCTGTTGCGACCCGCTGGCAGGCAGCAAATGATGCCCATAAAGAGGGCCGGCAGGATGCACCATCAGTTGCAGATTTCGCAGCCTCCCTTCAACAAGCGATAGCCGATAGCCTTGTTGCCCGCACCAAACGCGCCCTACATCGGTTTTATGACGAAACAGGAAGCCGTCAGCTGGTTGTTGCTGGCGGGGTTGCCGCCAATCAGACAGTCCGGCATGCTCTGCAAGAGCTTGCAACAGCCGAGGGTTTTACCTTGTCGACACCGCCGCTATCGCTCTGTACCGATAATGGGGCTATGATTGCATGGGTTGGATGCGAATATTTTCAGCTAAACAGGACAAGCCCGCTTACCTTTGCTCCCAGACCACGCTGGCCGCTTGATGATGAAGCGCCGCCGCCGCCGGGACGCGGTATTCGCTCCTAACAGGATAAGCTAATGACCAGAAGACCTGCCGGTAGAATGCGAGATATGATATGAGCACACATCCCTCACTTGTCATGATGGGCGGCGGAAGTTGGGGGGCAGCCCTTGCTGACAAACTCCGCCAGACTGATGGACAGGATTGCTGTGTTCTGACCCGCTCGGCGGACACAGCAAGCGCGCTCCAGCGCGGTCACATTCGCCAGCTTCAGGATATCCGCCTGCGCGCCTCGCTGACAGCAACATCAGATACATCCTGTTTGACTGGCGCCGATTTTATTTATCTTGCTGTGCCAATATCTGGTTATGAAGATGCGCTCGCGCTTATCAACGAGCATGCTGCAGCAGATGTTCCGGTTATTCTCTGTGCAAAAGGGCTGGTTCCTGATGGTAATGGAGGCGGGCTGTTTCTGCCCGAATATATGGCCCAGCATTATCCAAACCGCCGATTTGCTATCCTAACAGGACCTTCTTTTGCTGATGAAGTTCTTCAGGATAAACCAACCGCCCTTCTTGCTGCCAGCGCTGATGATGCGCTTAGTGGCCAAATTTCAGCCCATTTCAGCGCTCCCTCATTACGCGTTTATCACGGGAATGACGTCGTAGGGGCAGCCCTTGGAGGCGCTATCAAAAATATCATCGCCATTGCTGCTGGCATTGCTGCTGGTCAGTCCCTTGGTGATAATGCCCGCGCCGGCCTTGTCACGCGCGGCTTGGCCGAAACAGCCCGTCTTGCCTCCCAGCTTGGCGCGCAACCAGCCACAATCATGGGACTTGCCGGTATGGGCGATCTTGTCCTGTCCTGCAGTAATCAGCATTCGCGTAATATGGCATATGGATTTGCGCTTGGCAGTGGCGCGGCTATCGGCAATCAACTTGCTGAAGGACGCCATTCAGCTGCCCGGCTTGTGAAGCGTGCAGAACAGCTCGGCATAACAATGCCGATTTGCGAAGCTGTTAATCTAATTGTGAATCATGGGGCTGACATCCCCCAGACAATAGCTGGCCTGCTTGCCCGTGAGACAGGAACTGAATAACGCGGGCTGGCAGTGCCGTTATCCAAAAGAAAGGCCCTAAATGGCATATTGGCTTTTTAAATCAGAACCAGGCGCATGGTCATGGGACCAGCAGGTTCAAAAAGGCGACACGGGCGAAGGCTGGGATGGTGTCCGCAATTATCAAGCTGCCAATAATATGAAGGCTATGAATATTGGCGATCTCGGTTTTTTCTACCACTCTGTTGCGGAAAAACAGATTGTTGGGATTGTTGATGTGATTGCCCCCTATCATCCAGATCCCACCGATGCGTCTGGCCGGTTCGGGATGGTGACTGTCCGGGCTATCGCGCCTATGGTGCGGCCGGTTACGCTTGCTGAAATTAAGGCAGAACAGCCTCTGGCTCAGCTTGCTCTGGTGCGTCAGGCACGCTTATCTGTGGTGCCTATTTCTGCAGAAGAATGGGGCTATATCCTTAACATGGGCAGGACAGCTCTTTAGCAGATAGGCCTAAGCATCCTTACTGCGGAAAATAAGATAAAGATTCCGCAAATAGATAAACAGCCCAAGCCCTTGCCCACAAATGATGACAGGGTCTTTGCGCCAGAGGGCATAAAGCAACAGCACAAGGCCGCCACCAATTGAAAAATACCAGAAGGCTATCGGAATAACAGATTTTTTCTGTGTCTCGGATTTCAGCCACTGAATAATAAACCGCATCGCAAACAGGCCTTGGCCTGAAAACCCGATGATAATCATAATTTGGCCCGGGTCCGTCGCAATGCTCTCTGGCAGAAATGGCAGAAGCGCCACCAATAATGACCCGATAAATAATGCTCCCTGACCGATTAGGTCAGACGTAAGTGACAGCATCTCAATCCTCGTTATTTTTGGTCATGTCGGCGCGCGACGTTACACCAGTTTCACTAACATGGCCTGGGTGAGCTGATCTCTTCATCAGCCAGATAACCCCTAATATATCGGTTATGCCAACAACGAGCCTGTCAATGACACCATATTTGGATATGCCGCGTTCCCGCGCACGATGCCCAACGGCCACAGGTAGAACAACACCCCCCTCACGCCGCACCAAAACAGGCATAAAACGGTGCATATGATTAAAGTAGGGAAGTTTCAGGAAAATATCTCTATCAACCATTTTAATGCCGCACCCTGAATCAGGATGACTGTCACCAAGCAGGCTGGCACGGATCCATTTTGCACAGTGCGACGCCCGCAATTTTATCCAGCTATCTTGGCGCTTTGTACGCACGCCGCCTGCCATACCCAACGCAGGGCGCGCGCCTATCAAAGCTTTTTCTATCTGCGCAAAATCAGCCGGAATATTCTGGCCATCACCATCAAGCACGGCAATGATGTCGCCGCGGGAAGCAAATAATCCGGACCGTAATGCTGCAGACTGGCCCGAGCGATTCTCATGGTTCAGGATGCGTAATTGAGGTATGGCAGCGCCTGCTTCTGCAAGCTCCTTTGCGGTATTATCTGTGCTGCCATCATTGATGTAGAGGATTTCGAATGAACGCCCTGCGAACACAGCGGCTATCTCGTTCATTAACGGACGGATATTACCCGCTTCATTCATCACGGGCACCAAGACTGAAATTTCAACCTTTTCTGATGCATCTGCAACGCTCATCTATCCGACCCTTTTTCCCGAAAGCGGCCTTATCTTTACCGGTCTGATTCCGTGCCGTCAATCAACGCCGCTTTTATGAGCAAACATGATGGCCTGCCAGCTTGGCTGACTACGGGCTAGCGGATGACTTGAAAGAACCGTAACGATACATCCTGACCGCGCGAATGGTTAAAGCCGTCAACCCGCGCCACCTCCTGTAATCGAAGCGCAAGCTCATCTGCTATTTTCTGAAAATCAGGTAATGCGCGCTCCTCTATGATGACGAGTGCATCTTTGGCTTCAGCTAAAAATAGTGCCGCTTCATCAGCTGTCAGCAGCAGCACATCGCGTCCGATTTCAAAGACAGCCGACGGCTCATGATATCCAGCAAGCGCAATTAAAGATGGCTTCTTCTCGAGCTGGTCAATTGAGCGGGAGATATGGGGCGCAATATGCACGCTATCTAGATGGGCAATCACACCGCCAATCGCCATAAAATGAAGCACAGCACCAGCACAGAGAATAACAACAAGGTCGCCGATTTTACGGCCCGCCCGCCACAGCCAGAGATGCCATAGAATAAGCGCTGCCAGCATAAAGATAAGCAGTACACTTACAAAGGCACGCCCACCCGTAATCCCGCCATATTTTATCGCAACCCAGAAAAGCACGCCGCACAATAAGGTGCCACTAAGTGCCGCAACGATATATCCAGCGTCAATCAGCCGTGCCAGTTTCCGGCCTGCAACAGGCAAGGAGCGCGTTAATGCCAAAGAGGTCAGCAGCGCCAGAGCCGGTAATAATGGCAGGATATAATGTGGCAATTTGGTTGGCACACATTCAATAACAAACCAATATCCAACAAGCCAGACAAGACAGAACTTACTTGCTTTGTCGGTGAGCAGGCTCTTGCCGAGCAAAGGAACAAAACAGAGAAAGGCACTGGCAGGGAAAAACATCAAAAACATCAGCAGGAAATAAGTGCCAAACGGTGCACCATGTGATTCCTGACCAGATTGCACCTTAGCCAGAAAATCTGCTGAGATAGCTGTTTTCAAAAAAGCGCCGTCTGTTGCAATCGTGACAGCCAGCGCCCATGGCAATGTGATAAATCCAACAATCAACAAGCCACGCCCCCAGCATAACCGCTTTAGCCAACTGATATTTCTGTCTAGTGCGCAAAGGCCTGCAATGGTCACAAACGAGACAAGCGGCCCAATCGGACCTTTCAGGAGAATAGAGGCAGATAAGGCTATCCAAAAAGCGCCCCAGTGTGATGCTGGCGATTTAAGGTCACTATCGCGGTAAATACGCCAGAGCATAATTTGCTGGCACAAAATGGTCGCCAGAAGCAGAGAATCAGTTTTTGCAAGCAGCGCTTCTGCCTGTAATAGCGGTCCACTGGCTAGCATAAGCCCCGCCAGCACACCATGAAGCGGGGCCGCAGGGGAGGGAAACAGGCTTTGGGTGAAAAAATAGGTAAGGGTAAGTGTTGCCAAAAATCCAATCAAAGACGGCAATCTGTAAGACGCTACATCATCTATGCCGAATAGGGCAGCTGAACTTGCCTGTAGCCAATAAATGCCAGCTGGTTTCTTGGCGCGTAATTCATCCAAAAACCTGATGGTGATAACATCACCTGTTTCGGCCATCTGGCGGCTTGCCTGCGAGAAGCGCGCTTCATCCCTGTCAAGCATTGGCACTGCCTGATGGGTGATAAGAACAAATCCCGTCATAATGGCAAGTAATAGCCATAAAGCACGACGGCTCATCATAAACTGGGCAATAGTCTGATGCCAGTTGAGATTATTGTGCTTCATCCAGGGAAATAACATGGAGTATACTGTCCTTGACTACCAGCAGAAAACATTGCTGTGACCCGGCATTACTCCGGCATCATCTTTTCTCTTCCTCCTTTCCTACATCATCAGCCTGCTAGACGTAAAACCGAAATATTTATAGACTGTCACCTTAGGTAAGATCTGACACCCTATTTCAGTCAGATATAGACATTATTCCTATCCCTATAATGGCCGAAAGATTTTACGCCTATGCCCCCTCCAGCGCGCCATTTGCGCTCATCCTATCGTCACATCTGGCAGCTTTCATGGCCTGTTATGCTCTCCAATATTTCGCTTCCATTGGTTGGTGCTGTTGATGTTGCGATGATGGGGCACCTGAACGACCCAGCCTATATTGGCGGCGTGGGACTTGGGATGCTGGTCTTCAACCTGCTTTATTTTGGCTTTGGTTTTCTGCGGATGGGGACCACCGGCTTTACCGCACGCGCACGCGGCGAAGGCAATATGCCCGAAGTCACATCGCTTCTTATCCGCGGCCTGATGTTAGCAATTTTATGCAGCACAGCTCTTATTATTCTCCACCCTATTCTTATCTGGCTAGCAGCAAACATGCTTGACGCAAGCCCTGCTGTTGAGGGCCATATGGCGCATTATATATCCATCCGAATCTGGGCAATACCGGCAGCGCTTTGCAATATTGCGCTGTTGGGATGGTTATTCGGGATGCAATCAATGCGGATGGGGATGGTCCAGCTCTTTATCATAAATCTTAGCAATATTGGGCTAAATATCTTGTTTGTGACAAGCCTGGAGCTTGGCGTAACAGGGGTTGCTCTTGCATCAGTTCTTGCCCAATGGGCTGGACTGATAATAATGCTATACTTTGTCTTTCTGCGGCGACGGCATTACCAGCTCACCTCGTTCCAGCTTTCGCCACGGGCGCTTTTTACCCACCCTAGCTGGCGCGCCTTTATGACTGTTAGCCGGGATTTATGTTTACGCACTGTGATGATTTGGGCGGTGGAAGCCATTCTGCTGGGGCATGCGGCCAAAACAGGCGACCTGTCTCTTGCCTCGATGCAAATCGTTCTGGTTATTTTTGGCTTTATTGCCTTTGGCCTAGATGGCTTTGCCCATGCCGCAGAAGCGCTTGTTGGAGACCGTCTTGGCAAACGCGACTTTGCTGATATGAAATATATTATCTGGCGCAGTACGCTTCTCGCGTTCTATAGCTCGGTTCTTTTATCAGCTGTTCTATTTTTCTGTCGGCTCCCTATTCTGAGCATGCTCACCAGCCAGCCTGACCTGATAGAAGCGACCACCGCTATTTGGATTTATGTAAGCGTGATACCACTTGTCTCTTTTCTTGCGTTTCAGATGGACGGCGTATTTGTTGGCGCAACAAATAGTGCTGAAATGCGAAACGGTATGGCATTTGCGCTTATCTCTTTCATTGCGGCGCATTATCTGTTTTCCTTTGCAGACCTTGACGCCGCCCTTACTGCCTTTATTTTCTATCTTGGGGCAAGAGGTGTTTACCTTGCAGCGCGACTTCCTGTGTTATTCACGAACCGGTAAGGATTCCAGATGCCAATACTTGATTATGATAATGGGCTTACTGCAGATGAGCAGACATCCCGTCTGCTATATTTTTGCGCTGTAGATGAGGCAGATAATTTTATTGCCTCTTTGAGTGCCGGCCAGCAACGCTGGCTATCGGATACTGGATTTACCGCACGTGCCGGAAATACCGCCCTGCTTCCCGGTGAGGGAGGCGGGCTTGATGCGGCACTGAGCATTACCTCTGATAGCGTCATCTGGCAGAGCGCCGCAACAGCAGATGCCCTTCCAGAGGGAAGCTGGAAGCCGATTTGTGTCTCGGGCCAATCACTTGCTGCCATCCAGCTTGGCTGGGGGTTGGCACAATACCGGTTTGCGCCTCATAAACCAAAAAGGCAAAAACGCGCTCGGCTTTGTCTGAGCGCCGCCGAGCAAGACACGGTTGCACAGGCTGAACTGCTTGGTACCCATATCTGCCGTGAGCTGATTAATCAGCCAGCTAATATCATGACGCCCGCTGCTCTTGCTGATGCAGCCTGCGATATAGCCGCTCATTTTGGCGCCGATGTAAAAGTTATTTCAGGCAAGGCGCTTCCTACTTATGCGCCTGCTTTGCATATTGTTGGACGCGCTGCTGAGAGTGAGCCACGCATGGTTGATATGCGCTGGGGAAGTGACGGGCCGGCCATCACCCTTGTGGGGAAGGGGATCACATTTGATTCTGGCGGCCTTGATATTAAACCGTCCAAAGGCATGGAAATCATGAAGAAGGATATGGGCGGCGCTGCTCATGTGCTTGGCCTTGCAGCAGCGATTATGGCAGCAGGCCTTAAGGTGCGATTGCGGGTGCTTGTTGCAGCAGCAGAAAATGCTATTTCAGAAAAATCCATGCGCCCCCTTGATAGCATTGCCACGGCGGCAGGTATCATGGTTGAGGTTGGTAATACCGATGCAGAAGGCCGGCTTGTGCTGGCCGATGCATTGCATCATGCTCTGACAGACGATGATGCACCACATCCAGACTTCTTAATTGATTTTGCAACGCTGACAGGCGCAGCTCGTGTTGCTATGGGAACTGAATGTCCAGCTCTGTTCTGTAATCATCAAGAAACAGCAACGGCTCTGATGCGCGCTGGCGAAGCCTTGCATGACCCTATCTGGCAATTACCGTTATTCGAGTCCTATGACAGGTTCCTTGATACCGGTCAGGCAGGCCTGTCTAGCACAGGGTCTGGCGGCGGATATGGCGGCGCCATTACAGCCGCTCTTTTCTTACGTCGCTTTACCGGCCGTGATGTCAACTGGGCGCATGTGGATGTCATGGCATGGAATATCTCCAGCCGCGCTGGCCGGCCAAAAGGCGGCGAAGCCATGGGGCTGCGTGCAACATTCCAGCATATTTCAGAGTTAGCTGAAACGAATAGCTGATTAATAGCCGCGCTGTCTGTCTACCAGATTGACCGGGTCCTGACCGGCCCGTACCGCGATTATCGCATCTGCAACCTGCTGAGCCGCTGTCTCAGGATTTGTCTGAGCCGCAACATGCGGCCAGATTGTAATGCGCGGCTCATCCCAGAAAGGGTGATTATCTGGCAGCGGCTCATGTTCAAACACATCTAATGTTGCCCCTGCAATATGACCTGAGCTAATCGCCTGCAACAGCGCTGATTCATCAACCTGAGCGCCGCGGCCGCCATTAATGAAATAGGCGCCGCGCGGCATTGCCGCAAATGCATCGGCATCAAAAATATGACGGGTTTCGTCTGTTAATGGCAAGATACACACATGAAGCTGGCAGTTACTAAGCAAATTATCAAAGCCCTTGCGGCCATGATGCATTGTAAGGGCGCTGGTTTGTGGGCGCTCAGAGCGGCTCCAGCCATGTACCTGAAATCCGATATCAGCAAGCCGCGTGGCAATCATAGAGCCAATTGCACCCATGCCATAGACAGCGAGGCGAAGCCCTCTTGTCTGACGCTGATTATGTGGGGCAAAAACACGCTTTCGCGCCTGTTCACGATAGACAGGACCATCGCGCAGATGGTCGAGCGCTGCCAGAATAACCCACTGGCTTAGCGCATGTGACATGTCGGGATCAACAATCCTGATAAGAGGAATATTATCTGGTAGTTTTCCCGGCACCATCACATGGTCAACACCCTGACCAAGAGAGACAGCTAATTTAAGCTGAGAGAGTTCGGCAAGTCGGCCTGCAGGCGGAGCCCAAACAAGCGCAATTTCAGCATCATCTGCTGCTTTATCGACAAGTGGTACAAGCTGACAGCCTGGCAAATAAGCAGCAAGCCGTGTCTGCCAGCCGCGCTGCCGCTCATCCGTCTCATCCCCGTCATGATAGGCGATAAGACATGTCATGCTAGCGCCTCTGCTCTTGAGATGAGCGAAGGCATTCCAGCGCATCCTGATGAAGCGCCTGGGTCGCGCAGGCAAGCAAGGAGCCATCACTATAAATGGTAATTGGCGCGCCCTGCCAGTCAGTCACGCATGCGCCGGCATTCTGTAATATCGGTATAAGCGCCATCATATCATACGTGCCAAGCTGGTGCTCAATAACAATATCAAGATGACCGGCTGCCAGAAGGGCGTAATTATAGCAATCACCGCCATAAACAGATGAGGCGCATTTATCTTTCACTGCGGAGAAGGCCTGCCAGCCCTCTGCTGTGAAGGCATCAGGAGATGTGGTGGCAATATGAGCGTCCTCAAGCCGATTGCATGAACGGCTCTTGATAGCAACTATTCCTGCAGCAGACTCAAAAAGACTACGACCATTTTCGGTACGATACGTCTCGTTGATAGCTGGCATATCAATCATGCCACTGACCGGAATACCGCCCTCAACAATACCAACCAATGTGCCAAATAAGGGGCGCCCTGTAATAAAGGATCGGGTGCCATCAATGGGGTCAATAATCCAGCTTACCCCCTCATCAGCATGCCCGCCCTGCTCTTCGCCAACGATAGCATGCCCCGGAAAGGCCGCACTAATAGCCTGCCGCAGCGCAGCTTCAGCTGATCTATCAGCTATCGTAACCGGGCTGTCATCTGCTTTATTATCGATGGTGAAGGTCTGACGGAAATACTGGGCAATAACCGCACGGCTGACGGATGGCAGTTCAGCAAGAAATGCTTCAGCTGCCGCTCTGTCGCTGTGAGGTGCAGACATAATCCTGCCTGACCTTACTGTGCTGAAGCAGCTGCGATTTGCTCAGCTGTTGGCAACCCAGCAGGCGCTGCTGACAGGCTCCGCAGATAGGCTATCACATTTGCACGGTCTGATGGTTTCTTCAGGCCAGCAAAATTCATTTTGGTGCCCTTCATATAAGCTTTCGGCTTATATAGAAACTGGTTGAGCGACTGATAATCCCAGACACCGCCGAACCCGGCAAGAACCTTAGAATAGGCAAAACCGTCTATCTTGCCCATATCAGCATTCACCACGTTCCAGAGAGCTGGTCCAACTTTATTTGCACCGCCCTCATCAAATACATGGCAGGCTGTGCATTTCTTTGCTGTCTTCTGACCAGCTGCAATATCAGCACCAGCTAGGAGCGCAAGAATTGGTTCAGGACCTGCCGGCGCAGCAACCTCTGATGAGGCACTTTCGACTTCTGTTACTTCGATAGGATAAGAATTCTGCGCAAGTTCATTGTGCGGTATCATGATTTCAGACAGCTTATAGCCGCCCATAGCAAGAAGAACCGCAAGCAAGAAAGCCGCTGCAAGTTTATTAAATTTTAAATCATCCATGTCTCATCCCCCGATGGATCAACCGCTGACATCATGGAAGTATTTGGCAGCAGCATAGACTAATCTTAAGACTATGCCGATTGTGATAGCGCAAATTGCCCCCCCTCTCAAGTCCCCTTGGTAATAGGCTTCCCGCCTTTTTCTTTGCGTGTTCCCTCAAATTATGAAAAAACCGTGTCATGATGACGAAAAGCACCGCACTTCCCATCCTTATTCCTGCCCGAATGAAGGCCTCACGGCTGCCGGGTAAGCCATTGGCTGACATTGCCGGAAAACCCATGATTATTCATGTGTGGGAGCGGGCGATGGCAGCTGATATAGGCCCTGTTATCGTGGCAACAGACGGTGAGGATATTGCTGCGGCAATCCGCGCCCAAGGCGGCATTGCGGTGATAACAGACCCCGATCTGCCGTCAGGGTCTGACCGTATCTATGAGGCATTATGCCACATCGATCCTGACGGCGTTTATGAAAGCGTTATCAATCTGCAAGGCGATTTACCGGAAATTGATGTCACGCTGCTTAAGATGCTGGCAGATATGCTCCGCCAGCCGGCATGGGATTTGGTAACACTTGCCTCAGAATGCAGTACTGAAGAGGCCCAGCTTGCCCAAATCGTCAAAGCTGTTATTGCATGGCAGCCAGAACAGCGACTTGGCTTTGCGGCAGGCACTGCACTTTATTTCAGCCGAGCAGCTATCCCTGATGGTCCAGCGCCCTTCTGGCATCATATTGGGCTTTATGGCTGGCGACGTGATGCCCTTGCGCGGTTTATCTCGCTGCCGCCCTCACCGCTGGAATTATCTGAAAAGCTAGAACAGCTTCGGGCGTTAGAGGACGGTATGAGTATTGGCGTCGGCAAAGCAGACCATGCACCGGGCGGCATTGATACCGAGGCTGATCTTATGGCGTGCCGCGCGCGGTTTGAAGCCGCCACAAAAACCAGCTAGAATGGCGAACCAGCTAAAGTGAGTAAACAGAGACAATGACAAAAACAAATAACATTGCATTTCAAGGCGTGCTTGGCGCTTATTCTCATATGGCGTGTCAGGCGCATCGCCCGGACTTAACGCCGCTCCCATGCGCCTCATTTTCTGAGATGATTGCTGCGGTGCAGGATGGCGGTGCCGACTGTGCGATGGTTCCTGTTGAAAATTCGACTGCCGGCCGGGTTGCTGACATTCATCATCTTCTTCCTGAATCAGGGTTATTCATTATTTCTGAACATTACCAGCCGGTAGCTCATAAATTGCTGGGTATCAAGGGGGCACAGCTCTCTGATATTACCGAAGTTCATTCTCATGAACAGGGCTTAGCGCAATGCCGCCTGACGCTTCATAAAATGGGAATAAAACCTGTCATTCATTCAGATACAGCAGGGGCTGCCAAAGATATTGCAGCCCGCGGCGAGCGCCATGTTGGCGCCATCGCATCAGCGCTTGCTGGTGAGATTTACGGTCTTGATACAGTGCAGGACAGCATTACCGACAAGCTGACAAACACAACCCGTTTTCTTGTCATGTCGCGTGAACATACTGTGCCAAAAGAGATAACAGCCCCTGCAATGACAACGATAATTTTCGAGGTGCGCTCGGTGCCCGCTGTTCTGTATAAGGCGCTTGGCGGGTTTGCAACAAACGGCATCAACCTTACAAAGCTTGAATCCTACATGCTAGATGGCAGTATGAATGCAGCACGTTTTTATGTCGATTGCGAGGGTCATCCTGAAACAGCCTCAATGAAGCTGGCCCTTGAAGAATTGCAATTCTACTGCACAGATGGCGGCATACGCATTCTTGGCACATATCCAACAAACCGTTAATCGCGAGAAATCCACTCCCCCCTTGGCTAAAAAACTTGTATTTAGGCCAAAATAGACCCATATAAGTTCACGGGAGGCTGGATGGACGCTCTCTTATGCTTACCCTGGTCAGATCCGAAAGGAAGCAGCCACAGTATTTCTGAGCGGGTCGTCCAGTCTTTCATTTTTTGCGCTCTTTTCCGTGCGGCTGACAAAACCGTTTCCAGACAGCAAAACTGCGCTACCTACAGACTGGTCACAGTTATCAGAACAGGCTAGACTAGCGTCATGACTTCGCCAAATTCTCTACATTCTACACAGTCTGATGCTTATCGCGTCCTTGCGCGAAAATATCGCCCCGATAGCTTTGATAAGCTTATCGGTCAGGATGCGCTTGTCCGCACACTCTCAAATGCCATTACGCTTGGCCGTCTTGCGCATGCCTTTGTGCTAACAGGGGTGCGCGGTATTGGCAAAACATCAACCGCCCGTATTCTGGCCCGAGGGCTGAATTGTGAAGGGGCTGATGGCAATGGCGGTCCTACGCTTAGCCCATGCGGGGTTTGTGGCTCGTGTGATGCTATTGCAAGTGGCCGGCATGTTGATGTGCTGGAAATGGATGCTGCTAGTAATACAGGCGTTGATGATGTGCGTGAAATCATTGACGGATCAGCCTACCGGCCAGTTTCCGCCCGATTTAAAATCTATATTATTGATGAAGTGCACATGCTGTCACGCAACGCCTTCAATGCTCTTCTTAAAACATTGGAAGAGCCCCCTGACGCGGTAAAATTCATCTTTGCCACAACTGAAATCCGCAAGGTGCCTGTTACAATTCTATCGCGGTGCCAACGGTTTGATTTGCGGCGCGTCCCGGCTGATATGTTAACAGACCATCTGGTCTCTATCGCCGAGGCTGAAAATATCACAGCAGAACGGGCAGCCCTTGCACAGATAGCGCGCGCCGCTGAAGGCTCAGTGCGTGATGCTCTCTCCTTGCTTGACCAAGCCGCTGCCCAAGGTGCAGATGCCATCAGTGAAAAGGCTGTTGTTGATATGCTTGGCCAAGCAGGTCAGGAACAAGTTGCAGCGCTGCTCTCAGCCTGCTTGGAGGGCCAGACGCAAGCCGCACTCTCACTTTATGATGTAGCAGATAAGGGCGGCGCTGAGCCGGAAACTGTTATCTCTGACATGCTTGATATTATTCATCTTGCAAGCCTGACAGCGGCAGGTGCGCCGCCTGCCGACCCACCAGAAGCTGTTAAACATGCCCTTGATGAGCTTGCTAAAACAGGTATCGCCCGGCTTGGAAGAGCCTGGCAAGTTGTGCTGACAGGACATGGTGATGTACGGGCAGCCCCTAACCCGCGTGCTGCAGCTCACATGGTGCTCATCAAGCTTGCACATATCGCCCCGATGCCGACACCTGCTGAAATTCTGCGTAAACTGCCTCATAGTCAGCCGCAAACCCTATCACAGCCAGCCGCACCTGCCCATCCAGCACCTGCCGCGCAAGCTGACACTGCGTCAGCGGATGATAGCGAGCCTGAGCCTGCAGCACCTGCATCTCCGGCTCAGGCATCTCCGGCTCAGGCATCTCCTGAACATATTTCAGCTGTTCCTGTCCTGCTAGATAGCGCGCCGCCTGAGACGCCCGCGCTGCCCAGCACGCCTGAGAGGATAGCAGTTGAGACAGCCCCGCCTGCACCATCCGAGATGCCGCTCAGCATCCGCGATATTGCCAATCGGTGTGAGACAGAGGGCGAGCATATTCTGGCCGCCCGCATCCGCAAATATCTACGGCCTGTGCGCTTGCGTGCCGGAATACTGGAAGCTGAATTAGTCGCCGGATTGCCAGATGATGTTCAGGATACACTCCTTAGCACATTAGCCCGCCATCTCGGCCTCTGGACAGGCCAGCCATGGCTGGTCAGCCGCGCTTATGAAGGGGGCGGTAAAACCGTTCAGGAAGATGATGATGAGATGCAAGGGGAGGCGTTTAACGATGCCAGCAAAATTCCGCTGGTGAACGCTGTTCTATCGCAGTTTTCTGGTGCTGAAGTCACAAATATTATATCAACAGAAATCGTCCCGGACTCAGAAACCGGCATTATGTTTGAGGGTGCAGAAAAATGATGAAAAATCTTGGCGGCATGATGAAAAAAGTGCAAGAGCTTCAAGGTAAGATGGAAGCGCTGCAAGAAGACATGGCTAACCGCAACTTTACAAGCTCAGTCGGCGGCGGCGCTGTGAGCGCGACTGTTACCGGTAAGGGTGTTGTCACGAACATGGTTATTTCTGCTGATGCCTGCTCATCCGGCGATACCGAATTATTAGCTGACCTTGTTATGCTGGCTGTGAATACCGCCAAATCTGATGCTGACAGAGCTCAGGAAGAGGCAATGAAGGAGGTCACAGGCGGCCTTCCCCTGCCACCCGGCATGAAATTACCATTCTAACGTGTGGGCACTCGCTGATGATAACCGACAATCCCCTAGAATCTCTTATTAAGCGCCTATCACGCCTGCCGGGACTTGGCCCTCGCTCGGCGCGGCGGGCAGCGCTGCATTTACTCAAAAATAAAGAAACATCCATGCTCCCTCTGGCTGAGGAGCTTGATCATGTTGCCCGCACGGTCAAGACATGTGTTGAATGCGGCAATCTGGATATGACAGATAAATGCCGGATTTGCCGGGATAGCCGGCGTGATGCAACGCGTATCTGTGTTGTAGAAGATGTTGCTGATTTATGGGCAATGGAGCGGGCTGGTATTTTTTCGGGTGTTTATCATGTGCTGGGCGGCACTCTCAGTGCTCTTGACGGACGGGGACCAAAAGAGCTGGGTATAGAGCGGCTGGCAGCGCGTGCTACCAAGAGTGAAGTGGGTGAAGTCATTCTGGCAACATCTGCAACAGTCGATGGTCAGACAACAGCTCATTATATCGGCGAGCGGCTTGAGCGAAGCGGCTTAGCAATTACCCGGCTTGCTCATGGTGTTCCGGTTGGCGGCGAGCTCAACTATCTGGATGACGGCACGCTTACCCAAGCAATGAAAGCACGGCGTCCGCTTTAGCGCGGCTCCGGCTCATCATCAAAGCCCCCACCAAGCAAATCCTGCGCTGGCCCAGACAAGCTCACATCCGGTGCATTATCATCCACATCGTAATCTTCAATACGCTGACCCCGGCGGGTAATTTTTCCTGTTGATGTCTGGATTTCCTGAATGTCACGCTGTGCGAGCGTGAAATGCTGATCGAGCTTTTTCACCCTGTCTTCAAGACGTTTTACATCTGTGACAAGCACGCCGATTTCTTTCTGGATAACAGCCGTCTGTTCTTGCATACGGGCATCTCTTAGGATGGCTCTGACTGTATTTAATGTTGCCATCATAGTTGTTGGTGACACAATCCAGACCCGCGCTGCATAGGATTTTTCAACGATATCCAGCATATTTGCATGTAATTCTGCATAGACAGCTTCGGAGGGTAGGAACAAACAGGCAGAATCAGACGTCTCGCCAGCAATGATATATTTGTCCGAAATATCACGAACATGCCTTAATACATCCGCCCCAAGCTGTTTGCGTGCGGCTTTGCGCGCGGCATCATCTTCAGCTGATTGCAGCAAATGCCACGATTCAAGCGGGAATTTTGCATCAATGATAATATTGCCTTGCGGTTGCGGTAGTTTCAGCACGCAATCGGCCCGTTTCTGATTGCTTAAGGTCACCTGAAATTCATAGGCATTTGGCGGCAGGACTGTTTCAACCAGATTTTCAAGCTGGACCTCGCCGAAGGTGCCTCTATCTGTCTTATTTGCCAGAATATTATGAAGCTGTGTTACCTGTCCTGTTAACTCAGCAATATGGGTATTGGCTTTATCAATGACAGCAAGCCGTTCTGACATTTTTGTCAGATTTTCATGGGTGCGTTCACTCGCACTCTGCAGTGACTGGCCCATGCGCTGGCTCATGCCGGACAGTGAATCTTCTAGCCTTTTACTCAGCGCTGCCATTTGCTCTGCCTGAGCTTTTTGCTGGTCAGAATGGCTACGGCCAATTTCTGAGATTTGACCCTTCATCTCACCAAGCATTTGTGCCGGCATCTCGGATGTCTCATCCGGGATGCTCCGCCGCCTGAACAGAACAACAGCAAGTATAATATTTCCAACAAGAAAAATTACTGTCAGTAGCGGCAGCAGGCTATCCATTATTACTCCTGTTAAATCGGGCCAAAATGACTCTCGTTATAGCGGAATTGCAGGCTAGCAAACTTTCATCATAACTGCACTTGTGAAAATGTTGCGCCACTGCCGAGCATTCTGCATTATGTGGCACTGTTCACTTAAAAGAACAATACAGGTATAAAATAATCTCTCAGCAGCGAAAAGAGTATCAATGACATTACGTGCGTTAACATTAGTACCCGACCCTCTTTTACGGCAGGTTGCAGAACCAGTTGCCGATATTGATGATACCATCCGAACTTTATTATCGGATATGGCAGAAACAATGTATGACGCGCCGGGCATTGGGCTTGCCGCACCTCAGGTCGGCATTTGTCAGCGGGTTATCGTTATGGATTGCGCGCCAGATGACAGCCCGCCTGAGTTATGGAAAATGGTTAATCCAGAAATTATCAGCCGCTCTGATGAAACAAGCAAACTAGAAGAAGGTTGCTTATCCATTCCGAATTACACAGGAGAGGTTATTCGCCCAACTGAGGTTGTTGTGCAATATCATGATGAGGCAGGCACAGAAAAAGAAATGACAGCCACCGGATTGCTGGCTGCCTGTGTTCAGCATGAAATTGACCATCTTGATGGCATTTTATTTACTGATTATCTCTCCAAGCTCAAGCGAGATATGATCTGGCGGAAAATTCTCAAAGAAACGCGGGGACGCTAACCGCGTGACGATTTTGCCTCTCTTTAGCGCTATCGAGGTCTTATGACACAAAAACTCAGATTGATTTTCATGGGAAGTCCTGATTTTTCCGTGCCAAGCCTTACCCAGCTTGCAGCGCATCATGATGTTGTTGCGGTCTGGACACAGCCACCGCGAAAATCAGGGCGCGGGATGAAGCTTACCCCGACCCCTATTGCACGCGAAGCAGAACGGCTTGGTATTGAGTGCTTCTGGCCAGAGCGTCTTACTGATGAGGCTGAGCAGGCACGCATTGCCGCCTATAACTGCGATGTTGCTATTGTTGTTGCCTACGGCCTTATTCTGCCGCAAGCCGTTCTTGATATTCCGCGCTTTGGCTGCATTAACGGACATGCCTCTTTATTGCCGCGATGGCGCGGCGCAGCCCCGCTCCAGCGGGCCTTAGAAGCCGGTGATACCATGACAGGTGTTACTGCCATGCAAATGGAAAAAGGGCTTGATACTGGCCCAATGCTTGAAACATTAAAAATTGATATTAAGCCGAAAATGACCTCAGGCATGCTCCATGACAAATTGTCAGTCATGACAGCTGATGTGCTGATAATGACACTTGCCAAGTTAACAGCTGGCTGTTTGGTTCCAAAACCCCAGCCAGAAGAGGGGGTTACTTATGCTGCAAAGATTTCTGCCGAGGATGCTGCATTAGATCTGCAGGATAGTGCTGTTAACTGTGCCCGAATTATTTGCGCCTATAGTCCTGTTCCAGGTGCATGGCTTACCACAGCAGAGGGGCGCCTAAAGCTATTTTCGGCTACAGCACAGCCTGCCAGCGGGACAATTTTTCCGCCCACCACCTATCTCGGCATGGATGAAGATGGCAATATGCGATTATCATGCGGTGCAACATCTGAACTTCTGGTCGGTGAAGTTCAGCCAGCAGGCAAACAGAAAATGCCTGCCCAAGATTTCATCAATGGCTACCGTTTGCAGGTTGGCCGCTCTATACTAGGATAACCAGATAGGGCTGGCCCGGAGCTATCTTCTCAGCAACGCCGCCAAGACTGCCAATAACAATGAAAGAGCATCATGTCGGAACGTTCTGTCTCACATATCTGCCCGGATGGTTATCAGCGGATGCTGATAACGATTGAATATGACGGGCATCAGCTTGTCGGGTGGCAGTCTCAGGAAAATAATCCGTCTGTTCAGGGGTTTCTTGAAGCAGCGGCAAAAAAACTGACGACTGAGCCAACTTTTATTTATGGCGCAGGACGAACAGATGCAGGGGTTCACGCAACAGCACAGGCTGCCCATCTGGACGTTCCCAAACATCTGGATGAGCGCGCTGTTCTCATGGGGTTAAATAGCTGGCTTCAAACCAAACAAATTTCTGTTCTGTCGGCGCGCGCTGTTGCTGCTGATTTTCATGCCCGGTTTGACGCCCGCGAGAGAGGCTATCTCTATCGTATCAGTGAGAGGATGATTCCCTCAGCTATCGAACGGCACCGCGTCTGGAATCACCGCGGAGACCTTGATACCAGAGCGATGCATGAGGCAGCACAAATACTCATCGGAAAACATGATTTTTCCAGCTTCCGGGCAACAGGGTGCCAAGCGGCCTCGCCCATCAGAACACTTGATGAGCTAAGTGTTACGCGAACAGATACAGAAATTCATATTCGGGCGCGGGCGCGCTCTTTTCTGCATCATCAGATTCGGAATTTCGCTGGCAGTCTTGTGCGGGTTGGCACCGGCAAATGGACAGCACAGGATCTTGCCCGCGTCCTTGCTGCAAAAGACCGCACGCAAGCTGGCCAGACAGCGCCAGCACATGCGCTCTATCTTACGAGCGTGCGTTATCCTGATTTAGCCGAAACATAATACCCACCGGGACGTTTTATTGCGGCGCCATTCCCAACATACCGGGAAAGGCTGAAACTGCCAGCATCATATGGATCGCAAGATCACCAATCAAAATACCAGTAGCTGCTGCACCGCTAAGAGAGGTCTGGGAGCGGGTTATGCTGTATAATTTTATCAAAAACCATAGACCCGCTGGCAGGATAGCAAAGGCCAGCCACGAAATGCCAGCAACAAGCCCACCAAGTGCTAATACACTGACACTAACGCCAGCAAGACATTTCACCCAGATATAAGGAACAAGAAAACGGATAAATTTATCTGCGCGTCCTGTTAAATTCAGCACATGAAAAACAGCCGATGCAAAAAACAGGACACCAACAAATGGCACAAAGGCATTTAGCAATAGTAAATGGATCTGCAGTGAAAATGTCAGGGACATATCTGCCATTACGAGCGGTGCAATATCCAGCAACATGCCAATAAGCCAGCTACCGATAACAGCTTGCCAAAACCCTGTACTGGTAAAATCAAAAACCTTATTAACATCTGCCTTACCGGTCACCACCGATAAAGCCGCGCCAAGGCAGCGAAAGATAATGTCTGGGGCTAAAAATTGACCCATCTAGGATCCTTCCTGCAGGCTGACCGCCCGTGCGAGTATATCGTGATAGATAGATACAAGAGTTTCAATATCATCTGTTGCTACATGTTCATCAATCTTATGCATTGTCCGGCCAACAAGCCCAAATTCTGCAACCGGGCATATCTTGCAGATAAACCGTGCATCTGATGTTCCGCCTGTTGTTGATAGGCTGGGTGTTGTGCCTGTTTGGCTAAAAATGGCATCACTCAACAGCGCTGTAAACGGGCCTGGTTCTGTAATGAACGGGGCAGCGTTTGAGGCAAAACGCGCCTCAAATTGAACGCCTGTTTTTTCGGCAACGCGCTCAAAATGTTCCTCTAGCCAGCCTGTCAGACTATCTGCGGTATGTTCTGTATTAAATCGTATATTAAACTGGGCTGTTACGCTGTCAGGGATCACATTGCTGGCAGGGTCTGCAATATTCAGAGCTGTAACCTGAGCTGTTGATGGGTCAAAAAATGCTGTGCCGCCATCCAACTCGGTTGAATTAATAGGTGCTAACATCTCACACAACGCCGGAACAGGATTATTGGCAAGATGTGGATAAGCAACATGCCCTTGCGAGCCGGTAACAGCGAGCGCGCAGGTGAGCGAGCCGCGTCTGCCATTTTTAATCACCTCACCAATCGCCGACGGGTTTGTTGGCTCTCCGACAACACAAAAGTCCGGCACATTGCCAGATGCCTCAAGCCACTCAACCATTTTAATAGTACCATTGATAGCAGCAGCTTCCTCATCACCCGTAATAATCAGGCTAATGCTGCCGGCTAGCTTGTCTGTGGCAAGGTATGATCTGCAAGCGCCAACAAAGGCAGCAATACCGCCCTTCATATCTGCAGCGCCGCGGCCATAAATCAGACCGTCTTCTATGGTGCCGCTAAAAGCATCATGCCGCCAGCTGGCTGTATTTCCCGGCGGAACAACATCTGTATGCCCGGCAAAGGCAAAATGCGGTGCCTCAGTGCCAATCCGCGCATAAAGGTTATCAATGCGCTCATCGCCCTCCCCAAAGGGCAGGCGCGTACAAGTAAAACCAAGGTCTGTTAGCGTGGCCTCAAGCAGATCAAGAGCGCCGCCTTCCGCCGGTGTGACAGACGGGCACCTAATCAGCTTCTGGGTTAGCTCAACAGCATATGAAAGCGGCTGCATCAGTATCGCACCCTTTTTTTGTTCTAATCACGAAGCAAGTCATTAACAGATGTTTTTGAGCGTGTCCGCTCATCCACCTGCTTGATGATCACAGCACATGAAAGCGCTGGCCCCGGCGTGCCATCTGCTAGTGGCTTGCCCGGCAAGGTTCCCGGGACAACGACAGAATAGGCAGGCACTCGGCCAATATGAATTTCGCCTGTTTCACGATTTACAATCTTGGTTGAGGCGCCAATAAAGACACCCATCGACAGGACGGCTCCTTGTTCAACAACAACCCCTTCAACAACTTCTGAGCGGGCGCCAATAAAACAATCATCTTCGATAATGACCGGACCTGCCTGAAGCGGCTCAAGAACACCGCCAATACCGGCACCACCAGAAAGGTGAACATTCTTGCCAATCTGTGCACATGACCCAACTGTTGCCCATGTATCTACCATGGCACCTTCACCAACATAGGCGCCCAGATTCACAAAACTTGGCATCAGCACAACTGACGGCGCAATAAAAGCAGAATGCCGGACAATTGCACCCGGAACAGCGCGGAAACCTGCAGCAGAAAACCGCGCAGCATCCCAGCCGGAAAATTTCAACGGCACCTTATCCCACCAGACAGAGTCGCCAGCATCCGGATGAGACGCACCGCCCGGCATAACAACCATGTCATTCAACCGAAATGACAGCAAAACAGCTTTTTTCAGCCATTGATTCACATGCCATTGATGACCACCAGTTGGTGTGGCAACACGGGCTTCACCGCTATCCAGCAGATGAAGCGCTTCAGTAACAGCATCCCTTACCTCGCCTTTGGTGTGGCTGTTGATGGTATCACGCGCGTCAAACGCTGCGTCAATGGCGGTCTCAAGAGAAGTTAAATCCATCGTGGTAGTCTCCTTAAATGGTCGTACGGCATCGTGATGCCGAAATGATATTGTCCTTGTCTAACGCGTTGGCTGCTGAGATGCCAGAAACTGTTTCACATCATCAGCAATGAAATGAACATAAGCCTCTTCAGCACCTGTTGCCGCCCAGTCATGGTCGTTTACCAACCAGACTGTCTTCATACCAAGGTCTGCCGCAGGCTTGAGATTGCGCGCCATATCTTCAATCATCACAGCCTTATCGGCAATAATGCCTGCCTGCTCAATAAAATGCTGATACGGGCGCGGGTCCGGCTTTGGTGTATGTTCAGAAGCAACAATATCATAAATATGGTCAAAATGATGGCGAATGCCATAGGCTGTCAAAATCCGTTCAGCATGCCTGACCGTGCCATTAGTATAAATATGTTTGCGTCCCGACAATGCCCCCAGCCCGTCATCAAGGTCTTTATCATAAGAAACATCTGATAAATCGATTTCATGCACATAAAAGAGAAACTCATCAGGTTCCATATTATGTTCGCGCATTAGCCCATGCATGGTCGTTCCATACTGGCGAAACAGCCTTGTTTTGAGCGCTGCAGCTTCGGCCTCGGCAATATTAAAATGATTAGCAATGAACGATGTCATCCGCTCGGCAACCCGCGGGAAGAGACTGGAGTTCGCAGGATAGATCGTATTATCAAGATCAAACACCCAGTCAGTGATGCTATCGCTCTCAAATTTTATCAAATCTTTTTTTGCTGTTAGTTGGCTACCCAAAGACATAAATCACCTTTTATGAAAAAAGCACAGGTTATGAAAAAAGCACAGGCTATCAGGAAGTCCCTGCCCGCGCTAGAAGAACTCTCCTAAGCTAGTCTTGTGTGATAAGCGTGCCAATCCCATGTTCAGTAAAAAGTTCAACCAGAACAGCATGCGGGGCACGGCCATCAAGAATAACAGCCGCTTCAGCTCCTGTTTCAACAGCATCAATACATGTTTCGACTTTTGGGATCATCCCGCCATTCACTGTCCCGTCCTTAATCAGCGCACGCGCCTCAGACACAGTCAGATGCGAGATAACATTGCCATCAGCGCCTTTGACGCCCGCCACATCAGTGAGCATCAGAAGCCGGGTTGCCCCAATCGCGCCAGCAAGCGCGCCAGCAGCGGTATCTGCATTAATATTATAAGTATGTCCATCAATACCAAGACCAATAGGCGCAACAACAGGAATCATCTCCGCCCCCATCAGCGCGTCTATCACCGCTGTATTAACTGTCTCAGGCTTACCCACAAAACCCAGATCAATAGCCTGTCCGTCATTCTCAGATTGTGACGTTAGCTTTGTTGCCGTGATGAGATTGCCATCCTTGCCAGACAGCCCAACAGCACATCCGCCAGCAGCATTGATTGACGCAACCAGAGATTTGTTAATGGCGCCAGCAAGCACCATTTCAACAACAGATATTGTTGCTTCATCAGTCACCCTGAGCCCATTCACAAAATTTGTTTCGATATTCAGCTTTTCCAGCATTTTGCCAATTTGCGGGCCCCCACCATGTACGATAATAGGCCGCGTTCCCACCTGACGCAGAAGCATCATATCGGCAGCAAAGGCATTCACATATTCCTGCTCACCCATGGCATGCCCGCCAAACTTCACCAGAACAGAGCAACCAGCATACCGGCGCATATAAGGAAGAGCCTCAATAAGAACTCCGGCTTTTTCATGCCAATTTTGTGATATTGTCATCCCTGTCTCCTGCCGTTGGCGTTGCTTGTCTAAGCTATTCATCGCACGCACCTTTGAGTGATAGAATGAAGGGGGCGTCTTGTCTATACTAGACCCAGACTACGCCAGCTCCCAGACTATGCAGCGTCTCAGATAATGCAGGCTCTAGGTTGGTATTGCGAGGCTTGCGATATGCGCGCGTAAAGCCGGTATCCCATCACCTGTTTCTGATGATGTTGCCCATACCGTGGGGTAGGCTGCAACATGACGACTAATGCCAGCTTCTGTTTTGCTGATAAGAGCAGCTTTTTCAGATTGTTTTAGCTTGTCCATCTTAGTGAGAACAACTGCCCAGGAGACCGCCGCCTCATCCATCAATTTCATCATTTCTTTGTCGCCCGGACCAATGCCGCGCCGGCTATCAATCAAGAGCATCATACGTTGCAGGCTCTGCCGGCCAGACAGAAAGCGGCGGGTAAGGCCGGTCCATGATTTAATATCTGTTTTCGGCGCTTTGGCATATCCGTAGCCCGGCAAATCAACCAGATTAATCCGGTTAGCAAGCGCAAAGAAAATAAGCTGACGGGTACGCCCTGGAGTCTGTGACGTCCGGGCAAGGGTATTACGTCCTGTTAGCGCGTTCACCAGTGAGGATTTCCCCACGTTCGAACGGCCGGCAAAGGCAATTTCAGGCAGACTTATCGGCGGCAGATTTGTTAACGCGTTGGACGCTGCAATAAACGTGCAGTTCCCCGCAAACAATAATCTGCCTGCCTCTAATTCTGCTTCATCATGTTCAACATCACTCATCAAATTACCGAATCAGCTTTTAGATTTTTTCATAGATGATGTAATCCACCATTGCTGGGTAATCGACAGGACATTATTTGATGTCCAGTAAATCACAAGTCCTGCAGGGAAGCCTGCCAGAAGGAAGGTGAAGAAGATCGGCATATACTGGAAAATCTTCGCCTGAATCGGGTCAGGTGGTGGAGGGTTCAAACGCATCTGAATAGCCATTGATATCCCCATCAGAATTGGCCAGACGCCAATCGCCATGAAGCTCGGAAGCATATCCACTGAATAGGGAAGAAGCCCAAACAAGTTGAAGACGGAGGTTGGGTCAACAGCCGATAAATCCTTAATCCAGCCATAGAAGGGGGCATGACGCATCTCAAGCGACACATAAAGCACCTTATAAAGAGCAAAGAAAATCGGAATCTGCAGAAGAATTGGCAGACAACCTGCGGCAGGGTTAACTTTTTCAGTTTTATAAAGCGCCATCATTTCCTGATTAAGCTTTGCCCGATCATCACCAAAATCTTCGCGCATTTTCTTAATCTTCGGCGATAATTCCCGCATCTTGCCCATAGACCGATAGGATTTATTAGCGAGCGGGAACAGCACGAGCCGCATCAAACCTGTAAAGCCGATAATAGCTAGCCCGAAATTACCCAGCATTCCATAAAGCCAATTAATCGCGTAGAAGAACGGCTTGGTCAGGAAGTAGAACCAGCCAAAATCAATAGCGAGGTCAAAATTCTTAATCCCAAGCTCATCAGCATATTTATCAAGCAACGTTACCTTTTTGGCACCTGCGAATAGGGATGTTGTCGTGGAAATTGTCTGACCAGGAGCCAGCGTCTGACCTGCACCTAGGATATCTGTTTGATACCGATCACCCTGTCCACTCAGATAACGCATCCCAAAACTATGAAGATTAGACTGGTCAGGTATCAGCGCTGCCAGCCAGTATTTATCTGTAATACCAACCCAGCCACCAGCTTCCAGAGGGCTATAGCTAAGCCCCTTACTACCAGCATCCTGCAGGCTGTCATAATCCTCTTCATTCAGCGTGCTATCAAACACACCAAGCGGGCCTTCATGCAGGATATATAATCCATCAGTTTCGGGCGTACCATGACGCCGGATAAGACTATATGAGTTAAGCGTCACGGCTGACTGTGCCGTTGATGTTACCGAATCAGTCACCGTAATCATGTAATCTTGGCCGACGCCAATCTCGCGCTGGAATATAAATCCGTCGCCATTATCCCAATTAAGAATAAGCGGGCTTGAGGTTGTCGCAGCAGAGCTCGCCGCGCTCCAGATTGTATCTGCCTGTGGAAGTGCAATATTTGCCGTGCCATCTGCCACCCAGCCGAATTCGGCGTAATAGGGCTGCTCGCTATCAAAAGGCAGCAATAATTTAATCGGCGGTGAGCCTTCTGCCTGCGTCTCGAAATAAGATGTCAGGACGATGTCATCAAGACGAGCACCCATGGTTGAGATACTGCCCGCAATCAGAGGGCCATCAATCACAAGGCGTGTACCTTTATCTACATCCTGATTATCGCTCTCCGGCGCTGCAGCTTCTTCAGAGGCCAGCCGCGGCGTACCATCTGCATTCAGCCCGCCTGAGCGAACAGGTTGCTGACTATCAGCTTGCTGAGCGGCCAGCTGGGCGGCGGCACGTTCTGCTTCTAGCTCTGGTTCGACAAAATATAGCTGCCAGCCAATTAAAATAGCGAGCGACAGAGACATAGCAGCAATGAGATTTTTGGTTTCAGGCGTCATTATGTTTCATTTCTTCCGGCGGAGACATTTCAGTTGTTTTTGCAATAGAATAAACGGTCTCTGACTTTTTAAAGTATTGTTCGTACGCAGGCCGCCATTCACGGCAGGGGATCATAACCAGACCCACCCCATGGATGGCACCGCAGAATACGTTTAACGGCTAAGAGAGCGCCGCGCAACGGTCCATATTTACCAATTGCGTCTGTTGCATATTCAGAACAGCTCGGCAGATACCGGCATTTCACACCAAAGAACGGAGAAATAAGGGTCTGATACCCCTTAATCAGCCCAATAAATAGGCCCGCCAATAGCGCGAGAGGGGATAGGTTTGCCATTAATCTGCTCCTCCAGCCTTACTCTCTATTTTCTGGCTATCTATTTTCTGGCTATCTTTGGGCTGGCTATCTTTGGGCTGGCCTTTATCAGCAGCGCTATCGAGCGTTGTATAAAGGCGGCTGAGAGCCTCTTTTATGTCTGTTTCAAGCAGCGTATAGGCCCGTGTTAGAATTTGCACCCGTGCTACAATAACATAATCATAATGCTGGCGTGCCTCAGGCGCTATGATATCGCGCATCAGTCCGCGCATCCGACGTTTTGCAAGATTGCGCTGAACAGCGCCGCCGACTTTTTTAGAGGCTGTAAATCCAGCCCGTGGCACCGCTGTTACCGGCAAGCCGGCATTATGTCGAACAAAAATGTGCAGAACAAAACCTGGCGTGACGCGTTTTAGCCCCTTTGACTGAGCCCGCAGAAAATCACGACGGGCCCGAATCATAAAAAGCGGGCCTGAAGCACTCAGGCGGCGGTCACCACGGTTTAAAAAGAGTGTTTTATCAGTCATGCCAGACTTCATCTCGTTAGACGGGGCCAGGCGCTACATCATAGCTGACGGTCGCATCCAGACCCGATGCTGTTCGCGCTGTAGTGGCCGATAACGCCCACCACCGCCGGAACAGCATGTCTAGACGGTGTCGTTTACGCAGAAAGGCGTGCGCGGCCCTTTGCACGGCGTGCACGGATAACACGGCGGCCACCAACAGTCGCCATACGTGAGCGGAAACCATGACGGCGTTTGCGGACAAGAACACTTGGCTGATAGGTGCGTTTCATCGTGAACGCTCCTTTACGGTAATTGAAAGTAAACTGAGGGCGTTGTTCTACGGTTCCTGCTGTTATTTGTCAATCTGTTTATCACACTCCGTTTTAACAGGTTATTGCATTTTCATTTTGGTAGTGTGCAAATCCTGATTTACAGTGAATTAGCGACATTTACGGTAAAAATTGGATAAATTAATGAATCAACAAAGCGCATTATTATCGCATAGCATGACCGCCTGCATTACAGCAGCCGGGCTATTTCTTGGTTTTAGTGTGATGAGCTATGTAGTTTCTGACACTCTTGGACGACTGATTCTCCTGAATGGCGCGCTCTCGCTCATCCTGCTCTGTGGGCTTTTTCTCGCCGCTCTACTGGGATCTTTTCTTACCGCCCGGCGGGTGAGTAAGATGGCAGGCAATGTTCTGGCTCCGATTTCAAATGATATCAATAAGGTGATTGATGATCCTGAATATATTCTTGCGCCAGCACAGCATACCGGCATTGCCGAAATAGACAGCCTATCAGCGCAGATAAGAACCCTTACAGCTCAGTTCAGACGCGCCCTGCGGCAACGCCAGAGACTAGCTGATATTGGCGAAGGAGTTGCAAAAATTAATCATGACCTGCGCAATATTCTTGCCGCAACCATGCTAGTGGCTGACCAATTAGAGCAAAGCGAGGACCCAAGCGTCAAACGCGCCTCACCCATCATCATTCGGGCAACCGAACAAGGTGCCCAGCTCTGTCAGCTGATGCTTGATTATCTAGCAGATATGCCTGCTGCTGATATGACGCTAATAGATGTTACTGATATTATCGCGGGCGTAGAGGCCGGCACATCCCTTGATGTCCAGCATGACGGGGCAACGAGCATCACCGCAGATAAGTTGATGTTGTCGCGCCTGCTTCTCAATCTGGGGCGTAATGCCAAGCAAGCCGGTGCTAGCCGCCTCTCCATTGATGTCTGGACAGCCGGTCATCTGCTGGTAATGGATATCTCAGATAATGGCCCGGGATTAAGTGATGCCCAGCGCGGCGCGCTCTTCACCCCATTTTCGAGCAGCAATCCGGCACGCACCGGCCTTGGGTTATCTATCTGTCTTGATTTGGCTATCGCAATGGGCGGGGCGCTCAAACTATCCCGCACATCGCCTGAGGGAAGCGAATTCAGGCTACAACTTCCCTTATAGATATGGTTTCTAGATATCCCGTGCAGATAACAGTATTAGCCGCGACGGCCCATGATCGGAATAGAGGGTTTTGGCTCGAGGTCCCAGGGGAAGAATATCCATGTATCCTGCGATACCTCTGTAATAAAGGTATCAACAACCGGGCGGCCAGATGGTTTAGCATAGACAGTTGCAAAATGTGCCTTTGGCATCATCTGGCGTAGCATCTTGCCGGTCTCACCTGTATCAACCAGATCATCAATGATTAGCCAGCCCTCGCCATCTTCAGCCATGGAAGCAGGCTTCAGAATTTGCACCTCACTGCGTGACTTATCTTGATATGACGCAAGGCAGGCTGTCTCGATAAGTCTGATTTCAAGTTCGCGAGCAACAATGGCAGCCGGCACAAGCCCACCTCTGGTCACTGCAACAATGCCAGTGAACGGGCCTATCTCAAGCAGACGCCACGCAAGAGCTTTTGAATTTCGGTGCAACTCTTCCCATGAAACCGGAAAATTCTTGTTTTCATCATACGCGTTTGTCATGCAGTTTTAGCTCCGGCTAATGAATAATGTTCTCTCGATACCGAAAAACACAGCTATCTGTCCAGAGGGTAGCCTTATTTCTCTTCAACAAAGCCTTGACGCAGGCCAAGATTGTGATGTAATCCTACCGCTCTTTTACGCGCTCGTAGCTCAGCTGGATAGAGCACTAGACTACGAATCTAGGGGTCGGGAGTTCGAATCTTCCCGAGCGCGC